>Ga0105046_10003419_pt1 | contig 25166 bp, 21 predicted proteins | sample MAT03_FD_78385 | JGI IMG/M metagenome (GOLD analysis project Ga0105046, IMG submission 78385) | Freshwater microbial communities from Lake Fryxell liftoff mats and glacier meltwater in Antarctica - MAT-03 (megahit assembly) | ecosystem: Environmental > Aquatic > Freshwater > Ice > Liftoff...
ATGGCTGGTATTCAGGTAGTTGGCATTAAGTCATAAGCGGGTCGGGTTAAGGGTTACGGCAGGTATAATTGAATAGATTAATCAGGTTATTCAGCGACAGTTTCCAGCGTGGATAATCACCTGTCCATCGACTACTTCGTAACTACCCCCAACAAGTTTGCAGAGAATAGTTAGTTTTTTGTACATGGTTTCATTCGACAGTGAGGCTGTAATCTGGCAACCTTGCAAGGCTTCCTCATCGAATTGAAAATGAATACCATACGCCCGCTCTAACTGCCGCAATACAGCGGGTAAGGGTGTTTCGGTGAAGTCAAATTCTATCGCTTCGGGTTGTAATACAATAGGTTCGGCGGTGATGGATTTCAGTAACCGGCTGTCGGCCCGTTCATAAACGGCCATTTGGTTTGGGGTAAGGATAATGGCGGATTCATCTAAATTGCTCAGTAGGGCGTCATCACTGGCACTGATCGGGTTCATTTTATACACCGAGACTCTTCCCGACCGTACCTGTACGGTCGCTTTTGCATCCTGTTCATAGGCGCGAACGACAAATGAGGTGCCTAAAACCTGGGTTACTAAGCCCCCCGCGTATACTTTGAAGGGTATTGTTTTTTTTACTACGTTAAACTGGGCCTCGCCGGTCAGGTACACACGCCGTTCGGTAGTGGTAAAATGAGGAGCATATTTAAGGCTGCTATTGGGGCTTAGAATAACAAGGGAGTTATCGCTCAGTACTAATCGCAGGGGCCGGTTTGTGGAGTTGACCGTTTCAGCCAATGCCGCCGGGCTTGCCGAGGGCAGTATATAACTACTGAGCGGTGAAGACAAGTTGGCTACTTTGGGGCTGTTGTAAAACCAGGCAGTTGTTAACAATAACCCCAAAAGACTAATTACCGCAGCCACCTGGTAGGATGGCCACCAGCTTTTCAAGGAATGGGTACGTTGATCGGTTTCGACAGAAACGGCCAGCGCCCGATTTATAAACCGGTTTATGTCCTCCCGTATGATTTTGTCGCTCACGGCACGGGGTTGAACCTGCATCGCCCGGATCACTTGCTCCGCCAATCCAATGGTTTCGCTTAATTCAGGATGCTGCTGAATAAACGCTAACCAAAAATCTCCATTAGGGCTGTTACCCTGTACCCAGTCCTGAAAATCTTTGTTCAGCACAAAGTCTTCCACGTTATATTGCTCAAAATTTTTCATGGTTGATTTACTGACGTTTCTTTGTATTACTACGATAGTTATACCTCTTCTTTTTAACCCTAAGGATTCTAAAATAATGTAGAGATGCACAACCCCCACCCTACCAGTAGCCAGTTTAGGGTTGTAGATGCACCTTCCCGCAAGTGCTTTATCGCTTTATGGAGCAGGTTATAAACAGGTTGTTTTCCAATTTGCATAATCTCGGCAATTTGGTCGAATTCCAGATTTTGATAAAAACGCAGATAAATAATCTCGCGCTGACGATCAGGTAATTGATTCAACAGCTGCTCCAGCTGACGAATTCGATACACATCATGTTCTTCTTCAACTTGGCGAAAGTCAGCCGAGAACTCTACCGCCAGCGAGTAATGCTCATCGGTAAGGCCTAAGGTATGGAGGAAGCTTTTTTTTCGGAACTCCATCAACAGGTGATTCTTAACGGTTTTAAACAAATAGGCTGCCACATCATCTACGTTATCAATTGTTGCCTGCTTTTGCCACAGTGTAAGAAATAACTCCTGCAAACAGTCCCGAACGATTTCGCTCTCATTGCAGAACCGAAGCCCCCAGTTATAGAGATCGGTGTAATAGGCTTGCATCAAATTTGCCAGCGCGTAGATATCCCCCGTCCTATAGTCCTGCCAAAGTTGTTGCGCTTGTGGGGGAGAAATTCGCTGCTTCATCGGTTATATCAAGTAATAGTGAGTAGCCTTTGCTGGCAATGGAAGTACTCCACTTTTATACATGATGCAAGAAATAGTTAACTTTAACCTTCATAGATAAAGTTTTTTTGAAAAATTTTCACAAAATAGTTCTATTGTAGGTGTAAGGGCCTATTCTTAACCCGACGGGGAAGGGTACCAGTAAATCAGGCAGATGAAATGCGTCTTGGGCAAGCCCTATTAAATTTACTCGAAATGAATGCTCCTTGTTTTTCCCTTTTCCCTCCCTACTGATTCAGGAGACCCCAATGGCGAAAATCAAGGTATGTTTAAATTGCCTTAAACAGGTAGATTGCCTACAATCTGTGGGTAAAGCCCATTCGCATTGGGCCGTCGCAACGTATATGGAAGGATAGGTTGCTGGGGCTGCCTCACTGTGGAAGAGAATAAGCAATGTACCGATCCCCTGATTTGGTCTTTAATTTCCCGCCCCCGCAGGCAATGACCACAAACTGCCGACCGCCCACCGCATAGGTAGCTGGTGTGGCATATCCTGCCGCCGGTAGTGCTGTCATCCAAAGTAGTCCTCCTGTTTTAGAATCAAAAACCCGAAGTTTTTCATCTGGCGTGGCAGCGATAAACAGCAGTCCACCTGCGGTTACTACAGGCCCTCCGTAATTGTCAGTGCCGGTAGGTGGGATACCTTGCCGGGTGAGGGCCTCATACTCGCCTAAAGGCACCTGCCAACGATGTTCGCCCGTGTTAAGATCAATGGCCGTTAGGGTCCCCCAGGGTGGTTGGTTTACGGGGTAACCTGCCTGGTTGTACCAGCGGTTGTAGCCTGTATTAACGTAGGGGAGCCAGGTTTTTGCCGTTGTCGTTACCAGCGTTTGGCTTGTGTTGCGCGCTATCAGAAATTTAACAATGGCCGACCTTTCTGCTTTAGATAGGTGTGAAAAGGCGGGCATCATGCCACGGCCCTTCTGAATAAGCTGGTGAATGGCGGGAGAATCCATTCGCTCCGAAATAGTGAGCAGAGAGGGGTACGAGCCACTATGGTCGCCTTTTCGGTCGAGGCCATGACAGGCCGCGCAGTGCGTTTGGTATAGTTTGGGTGCTGAACTAACCCGGCCGGGTGCCGGTGCCTCTATCAATGAGGTATAGACCGGAACTTCTTTTGCAGGCACATACAGCACACCAGCCGGATCGGCGGCCGCTCCCCCCCATTGCGCTCCGCCGTCACTGCCCGGAAAAAGAATGCTCCTCTGCCGACCCAGAGGCAGGTAAAGGTTTCCGGTTCGGCTACTTCGCAACTGGTTCCGTATTTCTTCTTGGTCTGTCCCAAAATCATTCAAATCAGATTCGGTGAATGTCTGACGGGTAAAAGGCAAAGGTTTGGTTGGAAAAGGCTGGGTGGCGTATGCCTTCTCTCCGGGTATATCGGAAGCAGGCACTGCCCGCTCTTCGATTGGAAAGAGGGGCTTGCCCGTTTGTCGGTCAAAAACGAACACAAACCCCTGTTTGGTCACTTGGGCTACGGCTTCGACACGATGACCGCCCTGGGTAAGCGTCAGCAGATTGGGTGGAGCTGGCAGGTCACGGTCCCAGATATCATGGTGAACCGTTTGATAGTGCCAAATTCGCCGACCTGTACGCGCATCTAAAGCCAGCAGACAATTGGCAAACAGGTTGGCCCCGTGACGGTTCCCTCCATAAAAATCGAACGAAGCCGATCCCGTAGGCACGTACACAATGCCCCGTTTGGGGTCAAGAGCCATCCCCATCCAGTTGTTGGCTCCTCCCACATTCTTGTACCCTTCTTTGGGCCAGGTAGCATAGCCGTACTCACCGGGGCGGGGCACGGTGTGAAACGTCCAGACCCGCCGGCCCGAACGTGTATCGTAGGCCCTAATGTCGCCAGGCAGGGCGGTGGGTCCTTCCGACACGCGGCTACCGACAATAATAAGATTTTCGAACACCGTGCCGGGCGTATTTGAAATTACGTACTCATCGGCACCAGGGCGTGTAAGTCCTGTTCGCAGGTTGATTTTACCACCATCGCCAAAAGTTGTAATGGGTTTGCCTGAATGGGCATCTAAGGCGTACAAGAGGTGCCCGTTAGCAAAAAAAATTCGCTGGTCGGTTCCGTTAGCCCAGTAGCTCACACCCCGGCTGTTCATGCGGAAAGTTTCATCGGTCAAGTGTGTTTTCCAGCGTTCGCGGCCCGTGGCCGCATCAACACAAAACGCCTGCGAACCCGCAGAGACTCCGTAAAGCCACCCTCCTATCACAATTGGGTTGCATTGCATCTGAGTCTGATTTGCCAGCGTATCGGCTTCCCCGGAGGCATACTCCCATGCTTTTTTCAACTGACTGACGTTGCCGGTATTAATTTGAACTAATGGCGAGTAATGATTCCGGTTCGGCCCGCCCAGATAGTCAGACCAATCCGTGTCGGGTGTTACTATATGAGCATCCTGTATGAATTGAATTGCGCTCAACAGTATGAACGCCAGCAGGCCTAACCCAATCCGTTGTCTGGATTTTCTCCCTAAAGTACCTGCTCTGCTCAGATTCGCCTGAAACCAATCAAGCTGTGGGCCATAGGATGGCTTAATCTTTAGCCAGCGCTGGTGAATCTTATAGAAATTAAGCATATTTTTTACGATAAAAACCATTGATAACAACTTAGCCATATTAACTAATTGATAATCAGATGACTATAAATTATTTATTCAAAAATATCAAAAAGCAAAAACACTAACTGTCTAATTATCAACAATTTGAAATTTTGTGTAACTCGCTGATTTTTAAGACCAAATGCCGCTAAGTAATTACCACTTTTAAACACTACCTAAATATTGGTTAATCTGGGCGGCTTGGCCATAGTTTATCCATCAGCAATGTACAGTTCTCTACGCTGAGGCTTCAATGCAAATCACTAATTTATCGATTTATTTTAAATCTTTTAGTTTCGCTTAATTAGTTAAGATTAAGCAAAACTAAAACAACTCGTTAATTTTCAGCCTTTTATCTTTCTCAATACGCACGACTACTTGGGCCAGTTATTCTAACGATTTTGCATGGGTACAAAGTCGCGCAGGGTAGGGCCGGTATAAATTTGCCGTGGTCTGCCGATTGGTTCTTTGTTGGTACGCATTTCCTTCCATTGGGCTATCCAGCCGGGCAAGCGTCCAAGCGCAAACATAACCGTAAACATATTGGTTGGAATACCCAGGGCGCGGTAGATAATGCCCGAGTAAAAATCTACGTTGGGATACAGTTTGCGGCTCACAAAATATTCGTCGTGCAGGGCAGCTTCTTCGAGGCCTTTGGCGATTTCCAAAACGGGGTCGTTTACGCCCAATTTACTGAGTACGTCGTCGGCGGCTTTTTTGATAATTTTGGCGCGGGGGTCAAAGTTTTTGTAAACCCGATGCCCAAACCCCGACAAGCGAAAACCGCTCGTTTTGGCGTTTTTGGCCATGTCCACGTACTTGGCTACATCGCCACCGTTGGCTTTTATTTCTTCCAACATTTCGATTACTTCTTGGTTGGCACCACCGTGTAGCGGCCCCCACAATGCACAAATCCCTGCCGAAATAGAGGAATAAATATTGGCTTTTGATGACCCCACCAAGCGCACCGTTGAGGTAGAGCAATTTTGCTCGTGGTCGGCGTGCAAGATGAGCAGTTTGTTGAGTGCTGCCACCACCACTGGATCTACCGTATAATCTTCGACTGGCAGCGCAAACATCATATTGAGGAAGTTGGAGCAGTAGTCTAAGCTGTTTTTGGGATAATTGACGGGGTGGCCCTGCGATTTTTTATACGACCAAGTGGCAATAGTAGGCATTTTGGCCAGCAGCCGAACAATGTGCATTTCGGTGCTATCGGGTGCTTTGTCGTCGTAAGAATCGGGGTAAAAGGCGCTCATGGCACTTACCAACGACGACAACACGCCCATGGGGTGGGCATTAACGGGAAAACCTTCAAAGATTTTACGCATGTCTTCATTGACCATGGTATGCCTTCTAATCTTGGTTTCAAAGTCATGGTACTCGGCTTGGGTAGGAAGCTCGCCGTAAATAAGCAAGTAAGCTACTTCCAAAAACGAGGCTTTTTCGGCAAGTTCTTCAATTGAATAGCCTCGGTAGCGCAAAATACCATCTTCGCCGTCCAAAAAAGTGATGGCACTTTTGGTAGCTCCCGTATTTTTGTAGCCACTGTCTATGGTGATATATCCCGATGAATCGCGCAGGGTGCCGATATCTAAGGCTTTTTCTTGCTCGGTACCCTCAATGGTAGGAAATTCGTAGGTTTTACCTTCTAAAATTAATTGTGCTTTTTCTGACATGAGCGGTGTAGTATTAAAAAAAATTAAGGTTTACATTGAATAGCCCCAAATATAAACGAAACTCCCTAACGAAACCACGATTTTGGGGGTTTTCTTAGGGAGTTTCTTGATAGAATTTTTTTGTGTTGGTTTTTAACCGCTATTTCTGGCCTCTGGCACTAGATTTAACCCTCAAATTGTGTTTTAATTGGGTTTGGTTTGGGCGGCTTTCCATTTCTTCAAAACACGTTTGGGCATTTATTGGGTAATGAGGGCTTTTGCTATACCGTAAGTGTTTTCATAGCTATCTCTTTGAACCAACCCGTTTATACTTTTACGCTTCGCTTTCGAGCAGTTGCCCTATTTCACGTTTTTGGAGGAAATTTTCGAGGGAGGCTTTCACAAAATGCACAAAAAGCGGGTGCGGATTTTCTACGGTGCTTTTCAGCTCGGGGTGGTATTGAACACCAATAAAATAAGGGTGATGGGGCAGCTCCACTATTTCTACCAAATTGCTTTCGGGGTTGATTCCCGAGGCTATCATGCCCGCTTTTTCAAAGTCGTTTTTGTAGGCGCTGTTAAATTCATAGCGGTGGCGGTGGCGTTCGCTGATGAGGCTTTGTCCGTATATTTTTCGGGCCAACGTCCCTTTTTTCGTTTCACAGTTGTAAGCACCCAAGCGCATGGTGCCGCCTTTGTCGGTAATTTTCTTTTGGTCTTCCATCATGTTGATGACGGCATAGGCGGTGTCTTGGCTCATTTCGGTAGAGTGCGCGTCGTGCCAGCCCAATACGTTGCGGGCATATTCGATGACGGCCATTTGCATACCCAAACAAATGCCAAAAAACGGAATATTGTTCTCACGCACGTAGCGTACGGCGGCTATTTTGCCGTCAATACCTCGTTCGCCAAAACCAGGAGCTACCAGCACTCCGTCCAGTTCGCCCATTTTTTCGGCTGCATTTTCTACGGTAAGGTGCTCAGAATGAATCCATTCTATTTGTACTTTGCATTCATTGACGGCCCCCGCGTGAATAAACGACTCGACGATAGATTTGTAGGCATCGTGTAGTTCTACGTATTTGCCCACCAAGCCAATCCGAATGGTGAACTTGGGGTTTTTAAGGCGTTCTACAAAGTCCTGCCATTTATCAAGCGCTACGTCTTTGTCGTCATAGATGTCGAGCATGTACAGTGCGCGTTGGTCGAGGCGTTCTTTGCGCATCAAGAGTGGCACATCATAGATTGTTTCGGCATCCATGGCTTCGATTACCGAGGCGGGCTGCACGTTGCAAAAAAGCGCAATCTTACGGCGAATTTCTTGCGGAAGTGGGTGCTCGGTGCGACACACAATGATATCTGGCTGGATACCAGACTCTTGCAACATTCTGACTGAGTGCTGGGTGGGCTTGGTTTTTAATTCGCCCGCTGAGCTCAAATACGGAATGAGCGTAAGATGAATAACCAGGGTGTCGTTTTCGCCGAGTTCAAACTTCAATTGCCGTACGGCTTCCAGAAATGGCAACGATTCAATATCGCCCACACAGCCACCGATTTCGGTAATCACCACGTCATAATCTCCTGTTTCGCCCAGAAGCCGCATTTTGCTTTTTAGCTCGTCGGTAATGTGCGGAATCACTTGGACGGTACGGCCCAAAAAATCGCCACGCCGCTCCCGCATGATGACATCGTAATAAATCCGCCCCGTGGTTACGTTGTTGGCTTGCGAGGTGCGTACGTTCAAAAAACGCTCATAATGCCCCAAGTCTAAGTCGGTTTCGGCACCGTCGTCGGTTACGTAACATTCTCCGTGCTCGTACGGATTGAGCGTACCAGGATCTACGTTTAGGTACGGGTCAAATTTCTGAATAGTAACCGATAAACCCCTAGATTGCAGTAATTTAGCGAGCGATGAAGCAACAATGCCTTTGCCCAAAGAAGAAGTAACGCCGCCCGTTACGAAAATATATTTTGCGGTTTTGTGCCCGTTAGCAGCCATAATAGTAAGTAGTTCAGTTTGACTGGTTACGGGATACAAAGTTACAGGAAACTATGGTAAACCAATACGGGGTGTGCAATAAGATTGCGCCACTGCCCAATTTCTCAGTCGGGGTTATTGCTTAAAAGCCGTGTATTTCAAGGGTTAAGCCACTATTTTTTGACGTGCACAACAATTAATTTATTTTGGCAAGTCCTGTTTTATTTTCAAGAATACTTTTTATTGGCTTGAACAATAGCCGTACGGTGGCCACGGGTGGCATTGGCCAATCAAGGCGGCCATTAGCCAACGAGCGCACGCTTAGCACGGGCAAAGGCCGCGCTTTCGGGTTTGAGGCGTTCTTCCCACAAAAATTGATTATAAACTTATTTCTTCTCCACAAAACCGTTTACGACGCTGTAAACGGTTTTTTTGTTGAGTTGCAACTCAAAAGTGGCCGCGTCGTTGAGATGTGGCCTAAAAGGCTGTCCATTTTCGTCGGTGATGGCTGCGCCTTGCGCGTTGATTTCTTCTACTCCATAAAAAACCGACAAGTCGCCAAAGTCTTCTACGGTGCTTTTGTAAGTAAAGCCCGTTGCGTTGGCGTTGTTGATTTCGTGGCGGTTGATGCCCACGTCGGCGGTTATTATTTTGCCATTTTGGTTTAGGCGGGCGTTGCGAATCACCAAATCAAAGTGATATTTTTCGTTTTGCGGAATCTTGTCGTAGTCAGCGCGGTTTTCGCGGCTGTACGTACCGTTGGCAATGGCCTCTAAACCCGTCAAAATGGCCAAAAAGTTCAGCTTTCTGATGTACTGTTTTTCGGGGTCGTTTTTGTAGCCTCCCGATTCTATCAAGACCAAGCTGGTGCCCCATTTCTGAATGTTATCGCCAAAAGCGCGGGGTTCGTGTTCGTCAGAGTAGCGGGCCACTTGATTGGGAATAAACTTTTGCAGTTCGCGGTTCATGCCTGCAATCAGTTGCATAGACCGCAGCCGCACGGTGTTCATACTGCGGGCGTAGTCGTAGGCGGTGGCTAAAAACGAAATAGTAGCCACGTTGGGCGTGTTTCCCGCGCTGTATCGGGGGCTTTGGTCGTGCAAATTAAACCCAAACGAAGGCTTCAAGGATTGCTGCAAACTTTTCAAAATCTGAGATTCGGGCGTTTGGAGGCGCAGCGCGTCGCGGTTCATGTCAATTCCTTGCGCGGTGCGGCGTTGCCAGCGTTCGGCTCCGTCGGGGTTGAGCATGGGCACAAAATAGAGCGTGCTGTTGGCGGCCAGTTGTTTTCTAAAATCGTCGAAGCCGTCGTTGCTGGCTCCCAAAAAATTGAAAATATCGAGCAAAGCCAGCGTAGCGGTGGCTTCATCGCCGTGCATCTGCGACCACAACAACACAGGCGGCGCACCTTTGCCATATTTAAGGAGCGGAATGGCCCGTCCCTCAAACGATTTGCCCGCTTCCGACACCTGAAATGCCGCGTTGGTTTTGAGTTTTTCGACCAGCGGCAGCAGATCTTTGTGCTTAAAACGGCGAAGCGTAAGGCTCTTTTCTTTGTACAATTCGTAGGAATCGTTGAGGCGTTGGGCCAAATTTTGACTAAAAATAGATTGAGCCATAGATAAAAAAGCGACCGCCAGAAGGAGGTTTTTCATGGGTTTTGAGATTAAAAATTGAACTTGAATGCGTGTTTTTTGAAAATAGCGTGTCTTGGTTGTAAATTAAGGTATTAGAAATGCCTGTTACTGCAACATATTGAACTACTCAACGGCAGTTTTGTTGTCTATCCCCCGGCTAACTATTTCTTTTGCCATTCCAAATGGGTGCTTATGCTTTAACAGCTCTTAAATCTTAAAGACTTAATGGAGAAATTCAAATATAGCCTGATAAATTAAAAAAAGTGTCAATTTAGGGGAAAAAAGTGATGGCCAACTACCTACCATAGCCTCAATATTTGGCTAAAAGGCCAGTGTTTGAAAGTAGGTTGTTGTCTCATGCTCCGTAATATATTTTATTTTTCTGCTGGTCTGCGGCCATGCCCTGAGCGCTTCTGTGGCGTTGGTTGCGGGGCCAAAAGCCGAGCAACTGCGGCCATAAACCATGTCTTTATTGAGTGATTTTTGGCAAACGTTAAAATGCGCAGATTTGTATTTGGAAGTCTGTCAAAATGGCATAAATTTGCCCCGAAGGTCGCATTTTTCATCAATTAGTAACCGCAGCATCACCAATGACTATAATTCAAAAATATCAACAAAATAAGCTGGGTACAAAAATAGCTTTAATGGCCGCACTTATTTTATATGGTTGCCTGAAATGTGCTGCCCAGCAAAAGCCATTACTGATGTGGTTTGATAAACCCGCCTATCAGCCAGCAGAATTTACCTACAACCAAAAAATATTCAAAGCTAATTTTTATTTTGAAAACAAAGGTTGGAACGAAGCATTGCCCATAGGTAATGGCCGCCTTGGCGGAATGGTTTTTGGCGGGACATTAAAAGAAAGAATACAATTAAATGAAGAAAGCCTGTGGGACGGTTACCAGCGCAATGCTGTAAACCCCAAGGCTGGTAAGGCTTTGCCAGAAATACAACGGTTGCTATTTGCCGGGCAAAATGATGCTGCCGAGGCATTGGCTGCGTCTTCCATGACTGGCGTTCCCAAAGGAATACGGCCTTATCAATCGCTGGGTGATTTATTAATTGATTTTAAAAATACCAACGGCGATACGGTTTACAGTAATTACAAACGCTGGCTTAGTCTTGATTCTGCCATTGCTACCACGCAATTTACTTACCAAGGAGTTACTTACAAAAGAGAAGTTTTCGTTGCTCATCCAAGCCAAGTGATGGTGGTGAAAATTACCTGCGATAAGCCAGGTGCTATTCATTTGCGCATTCGTTTATTAAGAGAGCAAGACGCATCAAGCACCAATTCAATATCGGATGCAAATCGGATTATAATGACAGGGCAAATCAATTGCTTACACGACGAAACCAAACAACCCGTGGGCATGCGTTTTGAAAGCCACGTAAAAGCCGTCAATAAAGGCGGGAAAGTTTCGGTATCTAAAAGCGGCGACATGGAGGTTTCGGGGGCTAATGAATTGGTGCTCATCGTGGCGGCGGCTACCAATTATGCTGGCAAAAATCCACAGCAAATTTGCAACACCCATATTTCGATGGCTGCTACCAAAACATTTAATGAAATTTATACCGCCCACATAAAAGATTACCAGCAATTATTTAACCGGGTAAAAATAAGTTTGGATAAAAATACCAATCCAATGGAGTTGCCCCAAGATAAGCGTTTGGCAAGGGTCCAAAAAGATGACTACCAAGACCCATACCTTTCAGAATTACTGTTTCAATATGGCCGGTATTTATTGATTGCCTCTTCCAGAAAAGGTGATTTGGCCGCAAACTTACAAGGGCTTTGGAACCAGAACATGAATCCGCCTTGGAGTGCCGATTATCATATCAACATCAACCTGCAAATGAATTACATGGCTGCCGAAGCCGTAAACCTGGCAGAATGCCACCAGCCTTTGTTTGTACTGATGGATTCATTGATGAAATATGGCCGGCAAACTGCCAAAGAAATGTACCAAGCAAATGGCTGGGTGGTGCACCACCTGACCGATGTATTCTGGCGCACCGCACCTGCTGATGACGTACCAGGGTTGTGGCCCATGGGCCAGGGCTGGCTATGCCACCATTTGTACGACCATTACCTTTTTTCAAAAGACAAAACCTTTCTCCGCAACAAAGCTTTCCCCCTGATGAAAGGCGCCGCCGAATTTTATTTTGATTTCTTAAAACCAATTCCTGCCGGTTTGCCCATGGCTGGCAAGCTGGTTACCAATCCATCTCACTCACCAGAAAATGCTTTTGAAAAAGTTGATGGCAAGCAATACATGTTTACCTACGGAGCCGCGATGGACATACAAATTTGCCACGAACTATTTACGAATTGTTTAAAAGCGATTGACGATTTGAGTACCCCTGAAAAGCCATTTGAACCTTTGCTAAAAATAAAATTGCAGCAGGCGCTCAGCAATCTTGCTCCCATACAAATCAGCAAACTTACAGGCGGCATACAAGAGTGGATTGAAGATTACAAAGAACCAGAAATTGGCCACCGGCACATTTCACATTTGTATGCGTTGTTCCCTTCCAGCCAAATTAGCGTCGAAACACCAGAGCTGTACACGGCTGCCAGAAAAACGCTGGAACGCAGGCTAACAGGCAATCTCAACGCCAAAGTGGAGGAAGCCAAAAACAGGCATCTCAGTTACGGCAGCTACCTCGGCGGCAAAAGTTTTGGTGGCTGGCTAAGCAATTGGGTGGCCATGATGTGGCTGCGTTTTGGCGAAGCAGAAGAAGCCTATAAACACCACCAGTACCAATTAAAATACGGAATGAAGGCCAACTTTTTTGGCGATGCTTGCCAGTTAGATGCCACATTTGGGTCGAGTGCGGTAGTTGCTGAAATGCTATTGCAAAGCCATACCAGCACCATTGATTTACTGCCGGCTTTGCCAAAGCATTGGCATACCGGTAGTGTAAGTGGGCTAAGAGCAAGAGGTAGTTTTGAAATAGATATGCAATGGAAAGCAGGTAAATTAATGATTGCAACCGTTAAATCCAATGAAGGTGCTTTGTGCCGTTTAAAGTTGCCCACCAGTGCTAAAGTTTATTTTCGTGGTAAAATTGTTAAGTTAATTAGAAATGACAACAATAGTCTCGAATTTGCTACCAAAAAGGGCAATGTTTATGAGATAATTGCTGATTAAGATAAATTTAAAAATAGCATTGCAAACTTCATGGCATTACGGATTTTTGAAATAGAAAGATGTTTTTTTTGTATAAAAAACCACAAAAATCGCGTCTGATTTAACGCTCATTTCTAAATTGTTCAACCTACCTCAAAATTTAAAAGCAAAATATTTTAGTTTTAAATTCAAAATCTCTATATTTCGTCGGAAATCAAACCATTTTTCAATCAATCAAACACTGAATGGCTCAACAGCGCAGACCTTATCAACCACGAGTTCAACAAGAAGAACCTTTTCGCATCAATGAACGTATCCGAGTACCAGAGGTACGGGTGGTTGGAGAAAACATTACCCAAGGCATTTATGACATCGCCACTGCCAAGCAAATGGCCCGCGACCAGAGCTTAGATTTGGTCGAAATTTCACCCACTGCCGTTCCGCCAGTTTGCCGTATTGTTGATTATTCTAAGTTCAAATACGAGCAAAAGAAAAAGCAAAAAGAAATAAAGGCCAAAGCCCAAAAGGTAGTACTGAAAGAAGTGCGTTTTAGCCCCACAACCGACGACCACGACTACGATTTTAAACTCAAACACGCCATCAATTTTTTGAAAGAAGGAGCCAAGGTAAAAGCTTACGTGCAGTTTTCGGGCCGCGAAATTGTTTTCAAAGACCAAGGTTACAGCTTGCTCGGTAAATTTGCCAAAGCCCTCGAAGAATACGGAAAAGTAGAAATGGACGCTAAACTCGAAGGAAAGCGAATGAGCCTGATACTGGCCCCCAAAGTGGTTGCCAAGAAATAATATATCCTGTTGAAGTCAAAGCGCGGTAATTTAACGCAAGTTAGGTTGTCGCGCTTTATTTGGTGTTTTTTCGAGACAGCATTTTTTTGGTGAGCCATACTATCAGCAAAATCACCAACGAAGCCCCCACCAGCGGCAGCCAAAACGTAAGTTAAAGACAAGACAATCGCCAAGAAGTTTTCGACGGTCGAAACTACAGGATTGGCCAGGCCGCCGCTTAGTTTGGTAGAAGCCAAGCGCGTAAGTGTAGTCCCTATTTGCACAAAGCCAGCCGTACCACCACCCACAATCAGTCCCAACCCCCATTGTAACACAGGATTGTTTATTTCGACAAAAGACGTAGTGAGGAGCGTACCAGCAGCCACGGCGGCGGGTGCGGCAATGGTATCTAATAAATTATCCAACCAAGGCACGTAATATGCTCCGATTTCGGCTGCGGTAGCTGCCAGTAGCACCGCAAAAGCGGCCCAACTACCCATCCACTCGAACCCTGGTGCTACATTGACAAAACCCGCCTGCATGGCCACGCTGGTAAGCAGCAGCGGCACAAATACCCGAAAACCCGCGCAAGCGGCCAGCCCCACCCCAAGCGCAATACTGAGCAAAAAATCCATAAGTGTTAAGTTTAGAACAGGTAAGGATACTTTATTTCAACTGGATTTTCAAGGCATTGACCGCTGCTGTTACGGGTTGCTGTTGGTATAATATCTGATAAACCATCTCGACAATCGGCAAGTTTACCTTCAAATGCTGGTTTAATTCGTGGATACTTTTGGCGGCATAGTATCCTTCTGCTACCATCTTCATTTCAATTTGGGCCGACTTAATGCTGTATCCTCGCCCAATCATGTTGCCAAAAGTACGATTGCGGCTAAACTGCGAATAGGCCGTAACGAGCAAATCGCCCAGATAAGCCGAGGCACCTAAGTTGCGCGGACGTGGATCTATTGCCTCTACCAAATTGCTAATTTCTTGCATGGCATTTGAAACCACCACGGCTTGAAAATTATCACCGTAGCCCAAGCCGTGCGTAATACCACACGCCAACGCCACGATATTTTTCATTACGGCGGCATATTCTACGCCGTACAAGTCCAGCAGTGGATTGGCCGTTACAAAACGCCCGCTCATCAATGCGGCAAAATCGGAAGCGCAGGCGTGGTTGGTGGAGGCAATGGTGAGGTAAGATTGTTTTTCGAGGGCTACTTCTTCGGCGTGGCAAGGGCCCGCAATCACGCAAAGGTTGTGTTGGGGCACCTCAAATTGCTGCGCTACCCAGTCTGTTACCAAGCAATGTTGCTCGGGTATCATGCCTTTGATGGCCGACACAACCCGCTTATTGGCAAAATGCTGGGGCTTCAAGGTCTTCAAGGGCTCGGCAACGAAAGCGGCTGGAATGGCTAATATGACGTACTCCGCGCCCGAGATGGCTTCCGAAATTTTGGTAAATGGCTTGACTTTGCGCGGGTCGAGGCGCACGTCGCGCAGGTAGGTTGGGTTGGAGTGGTAGCGACGAATGTACTCTGCATCTTGGCCATCGCGCAGCCACCAGCGAATTTTTACGTTGTTTTCGCTCAGAATTTTGATGATGGCCGTGGCCCAGCTGCCGCCGCCAACAACCGCGATGGGCGTACTTGCGGGCTTCATGTCGTTGATTGGTCGCGGCCGCAGCCTTTACTACAACCCGATTTTTTTGGGCTAAATTCTTTCCGCAGCCGACTGCCCGCGTAAACAACGGCACCCACAAAAAGCAAACCGATGGCAACTTGTTCAATCATTTTAGCAACCAAATTTAGGCGTTTTAAAAATTACCCCAACAGAAAATACTTTCTATTGGGGCAATTCAATTTACAGAACCCGCGCCGTGCGCTACTTTGCTATTTGTAAAAAATAAGATGATTGTCATTTTTCTACCAATATCGTGCGGTGCGACGGCTTACTCCAATAATTGTCCGTTCGTTAGCAAGATAAGCCCAAACCAAAAACAATGCCGGTGCTAAGACTTTATCCCAAATACGTTTTCAACGCCTTGCTGCGCGAGGTATGGCGCAAGCGGCGAATGGCTTTTTCCTTGATTTGGCGCACGCGCTCGCGGGTGAGGTTAAATTTCTCGCCAATTTCTTCGAGTGTCATGGGGTGGTTGCCGTCCAAACCAAAATAGAGCGCAATCACGTCAGACTCGCGTTGGGTGAGCGTAGATAGCGCGCGGGCTACTTCCTTGCGCAACGAGTCGTCTATCAAGCCTTGGTCGGGCTTGTTTTCCATGTTGTTTTCGAGTACATCGAGCAGGCTGTTTTCTTCGCCTTGCACAAAGGGTGCGTCCATCGAAACGTGGCGACCCGATATTTTTAGGGTATCTACCACTTCGGAGGCCGATATATCCAGCACCTCCGCCAACTCCTCGGGCGACGGCTCGCGCTCAAACTTTTGTTCGAGGTCTGAAAACGTCTTAGAAATTTTATTCAAAGACCCCACGCGGTTGAGTGGCAAGCGCACAATGCGCGACTGCTCGGCCAGGGCCTGCAAAATAGATTGGCGAATCCACCACACGGCGTAAGATATAAACTTAAAACCGCGCGTTTCGTCAAAACGTTGGGCAGCTTTGATGAGGCCCAAGTTTCCTTCGTTGATCAAGTCGCCCAATGAGAGCCCTTGATTTTGGTATTGTTTGGCCACTGACACCACAAAGCGGAGGTTGGCTTTTGTCAATCGTTCGAGTGCTTGCTGGTCGCCTTCGCGGATGCGTTGCGCCAGCGTAACTTCTTCGTCGGGAGTCAGCAAATCAACTTTACCAATTTCTTGCAAGTATTTATCCAGCGACTGGCTCTCGCGGTTGGTAATCTGTTTGCTGATTTTGAGCTGTCTCATTTACTATAGGTGCTTAAACTTGTTGTTTAAATAACGAAATAAAAAGTGGGTAAGTGCATTGACAACAAATCAATAGCGATTTCGGTTTCCATCGCCGCGCTCGCCACGGCTACGGTCGTCGCGTCGTTCCGTGCCACCTTCGCGTTCGCGGCGGGGTTGTGGCTCGGACATTCCTTCGGGGCGCTCGAGCAGGGCTTTGGCCGACAGGCGGTATTTACCCGTTTTTTTATCTACTTCTACCAGTTTTACTTTGAGCGTTTGACCTACTTGCAGTACGCCGTCCATGGTTTCGAGGCGTTCCCATTTGATTTCGGAAATGTGCAAAAGGCCGTCTTTGCCGGGCATAAATTCTACGAATGCGCCAAACGGCTGAATGGTTTTTACCACGCCTTCATACACTTCGCCTTCTTCTGGAATGGCCACAATGCCTTTTACGCGGCCAATGGCCTTGTCCATACTTTCTTTGTTGGTAGCAAAAATAGTAACAAAGCCAGCGTTGTCTTTTTCTTCGATATTAACGGTAGCACCCGATGACCGCTGAATTTCTTGCACAATTTTACCGCCTGGCCCAATGATTGCCCCGATTTGGTCTTGGGGAATTTTGATGGTAACGGCGCGTGGGGCGTGGGGTTTTAGGTCGTTGCGAGTGGCAGCAATGGCTTTTTTCATTTCGCCCAAAATGTGCAAACGTCCACGGCGGGCTTGGTCCAAGGCTTCTACGAGTACTTCGTACGAAAGGCCATCTACTTTGATGTCCATTTGGCAAGCCGTGATTCCTTTTTCGGTACCTGTTACCTTAAAGTCCATGTCGCCAAGGTGGTCTTCGTCGCCCAAAATATCCGATAAAACGGCGTACTTGCCCGTGTTGTCAGTAATTAGTCCCATCGCGATACCCGCTACTGGGGCCTTGATTTTGATGCCAGCGTCCATCAGCGCCAGCGTACCCGCACAAACGGTAGCCATTGAAGATGAGCCATTTGACTCCAAAATATCGGACACAATCCGAATGGTATAGGGATTGTCGGCATCGGCGGGCAGTATTTTTTTGATGGAGCGGTGGGCCAAGTTGCCGTGTCCTACTTCGCGGCGACCAGGGCCACGGTTGGGTTTCACTTCGCCCGTCGAAAACCCTGGAAAATTATAGTGCAGCATGAAGCGGTTCATGCCATAGTACATGGCCGTGTCAATGATTTGCTCGTCGAGTTTGGTCCCCAGCGTTACAGTAGTGAGCGATTGGGTTTCGCCGCGCGTAAACAAGGCCGAGCCGTGGGGGTTTGGCAAGAAGTCCACTTCGCAAGAAATGGGGCGAACTTGGTCAAGCTCTCGGCTATCTAAGCGTTTGCGTTCGTCAAGCACCAAGCGGCGCGAGGCTTCCCACTCCATATCGTGGTAGTAGCGTTTTACGAGCCCTTCATTTATTTCGCTTTCGGGGTTTTCGGCTTTGAGTTGTGCCAAATAGTCTTTCAAAATGGCCTTGAAGCCATCTTTGCGCACGTTTTTATTGTCGCTACCTTGCTGGGCTATGGCGTATATTTTGTCGTAGCAAGCGGCGCGTACTTGCTCGCGCAGCACCTCGTCGTGGGTTACGTGCTGAAAAGTGCGTTTTTCGGTTTTGCCAGCGGCGGCCTCAAATTCTTTTTGAACGGCGCACTGCATCTTAATTACCTCGTGGGCAATTTTAAGGGCTTCTACCACTTCTTCTTCCGAGGCTTCTTCCATTTCGCCTTCTACCATGCAAATGTCTTTGGCCGAGGCCGCCACAATGAGGTCGAGGGTTGCATTTTTGAGCTGCGAAGTGGGCGGATTGATGACGTACTGCCCGTTGATTTTGGCAACGCGTACCTCCGATATGGGGCCATTGAACGGAATATCGGTAATCATCAAAGCCGCCGAAGCGGCCAGTGCGGCCAGTGCGTCGGGGAGTACTTCGGGGTCAGCCGAAATAAGAAAAATATTGACTTGGGTATCCGAGTGAAAATCTTCGGGAAACATGGGGCGCAGGGCGCGATCTACCAAGCGACTGATGAGTATTTCGTGGTCGGAGAGGCGGCCTTCGCGCTTTTGGAAGCTACCCGGAATACGTCCCGCAGAGGCAAATTTCTCCTGATAATCAACGGATAATGGCAAAAAATCAATGCCGAATTTGGGTTCTAAAGTAGATACCACGGTGGCCAAAAGCATGGTATTGCCCATGCGAACCACAACTGCGCCATCGGCCTGTCTGGCCAATTTACCTGTTTCAATAGAAATCGTACGACCATCGGGAAGGGTAATGGTCTTGGTGATGATGTTAAACATAAATGAGGTTAAAATGAACTGTCGGTTTTAAAAGCAAACTACTTGGTGGTTTTCCTATTTAAAACCCCAAAAAATATAAGTCTGTTTGAGAAAAGGCGAAGAAATAAATAAAACAGCAGGGAATCTGATGTAGATTCCCTGCTGAGTGCTTGATTTACTTTCGGATATTCAACTTGACAATAATGGCCCGATAGCGATTGATTTCTACCTTTTGGAGGTAGTCGAGTAGCCGTCTGCGCTTTCCAACCAACTTCAACAAGCCCAAACGCGACGCGCTGTCGTGTTTGTGTTGTTTGAGGTGGCCAGTTAAGTGGTTGATTCTAAAGGTAAAAAGCGCAATTTGCGCTTCTGGAGAGCCTGTATCAGACTCCGACTTGCCGTGTGCTTTAAACAAGTCTTTTTTTACTTCCGGTGTTAAATACATGATTGTAACCTCAGATTAAATGAATGGTAAAATAATTAAAATGGCCGCAAAGATAACAAAACCAACAACAATTTACAACATTTTTTGAATTTGAGTGGCTGGACTCCATTCTTGCACCGTAACATCGGCTTGCAACGACGAGCGGGCTTTGCCCCTAAAAAGCCCCGAAACGGGTACTATTAAACTTGGATTGGCCGAGGCAGCCAAATAAATATGGTTGTTGATGGCGGCTTTGCCTTCGGTGGGGTCGAAGCCGCGCCAACCTGCGCCTGGCAAATATACTTCTATCCAAGCGTGCAAGTCGTGGGCTTGGAGTAGGCTGCCGTACAAATAGCCGCTCACAAATCGCGCCGCAATACCTAGGCTACGGCAACAAGCCACAAACAACTGGGCAAAATCGCGGCAAGTACCTTTTTGGCCAATTAGGGTATGTTCGGGCGGTAACGGGGGGCCTACTTCGCGGCGTTCGTACACAAAACGCCCCGCAATATCTTGACAGAGTGCCGCCAAAAAAGGAACCGTACGCCACTGCACTCCCGCTGCCATTTGGCGGGCGTATTGCTCAACGTAGGTCGTAACGCCTTCGCGCACCAAGTAAGGTTGGAGGTGAGTAGTTAGCAATTCGTTGTACGTAAAAGGCAGCCGCTCGGTTTCAAAGGGCAACAGTACAAAGCCAAATACGTTAAAAGGGCGCGATTCGAGGACAATTTCAGCACTGATAGTCAGCGACTTGGTTTTTTCTTTAAAAAAAGCGACGTACTGCGGGTTGCCTTCTACGTCCATGTTTTCAACCAGCATACTCGGCAGCGGGTCTATTTGTATCGTGTGGTGCAGCACCTTTTGGTGCGGATACGTTTTGGGCGACAAATAGATGGTATGCGGATCCAAAAAAACACCTTCCGAATAGGTATATTGCAGTCGATGTTTTACGTGTAGATTCATTTGGTTTATACCTTTTCGCCAAGTTTATCAAAAATCGGGTTCATCCAATCATTGGGTAGTCTTTGAACCGAATTTTTGAGTAACATGTTCCATTGCAGCGACAAATAAGCCAGATCGTCTTTTTCGTAGCGGTGTTCGATGAGGCGGAAACTATCGCGCTCGTACAGCACTACGTCGAGCGGATAATCCACGTCATTGACGCTGACACGGGTAGAGTCGAACGACAAAAAGCCGATTTTGAAGGCTTCTTGCATGGAGGTATCAAATTTTAAACTTCTAAAAAGCAGTGGTTTGCCATAATTTGAGTTGCCAATAATAAAAAACGGGGAGGTATCCCCTACTTCTACCCAATTGCCTTCTGGATAGAGCAAAAACAATTTATGCTCGCCGTCTTTTTCCAATTGCCCCCCCACAATGGCGTGCAAGTTAAACCGCATTCCCGACGATTCGATGGCGTCGCGGTCTTCTTCAAATACCCGTCGCACCTGCTTTCCAAAGGCATTGACGGCTTGGTACATTTTCTTAAACTCGTGCCCGTGTTCGTCTATTACTTCTTGAAAATAGGTTACGGCCTTGTCGCGCACGGAGCGCAGCCCCGATGTCATTATGAAAAGCGAATGGTGCTCCAACTGATGAATCGATATTTTTTTATTGGTGGTTACTTCGGTGCCTGATGTCAGGCGCGTATCGGCTATGGCCACCAGGCCCGATGCTACTTTTATGCCCAAACAATAGGTCATTGGTGATAATAAATAATGAATGATTTTAATATTATTGGCTACTTATTCTACGGCTTTGATGTCAAAGTAAGTTTCAAAAATAGCCTTACTAACGGCGTTGCCTCTAATCTGAAACTGGTCTAAGTATTGGTGCAAACCTGTGTTGAAGATGTCTTCAATTTCGGTAAATTCAATTTCAGAGCGCAACTTACTGACCGTTTTTTCGGCCAAATTGCTAAAACCACTGGCCGTAGGTGTACCTGATATTTCGTACAAAGAAAGCTCGGCTTGTCGAATACAATAGGCCATGGAGCGCGGAAAGAGCTTGTCGAGCATCAAAAACTCGACCATGTGCGTAGGCGTAAGTATCTGGTGCTGTTGTCGATACATGTTGTAAGCGCTCACCGATTTGAGTACGGCAGTCCACATTACGAGTTCAATGGTGCTGCCCGTCAGGTCGGTGTCTGGCATGAGCGTAAAATATTTTACGTCCAAAAACCGTGAAGTTTTGTCGGCGCGCTCGAGTAAGCGGCCTACTCGCCCAAAGTGCCAGGCTTCATTGCGGGTGCTGGTAGCGTCCATGATACCATAAAACAACTGGGAACCACTTTTGATTTGGGTATAAAATTCCTGCATTCGGTTGAGGTTAAACTCAATCGAAGGCGTGGCATCGCGCACCCACAGATAAAGCTGATTGATATTTTCCCACATTTCCTTTGAAATGGTTTCGCGCACAGTACGGGCGTTTTCGCGGGCAAAAGCCAAACAATTATAAATAGAATTGGGATTGCGCTTGTCGAAAGTCATAAAATTAATGACATTCTCGCGGGTGGGGGTGTCGTAATATTGGTAAAACAGGTAATTGTCGGCAGTGGCAATGAGCAGCGGCTCCCATTGCTCGCTCACGTTGGGTGGCAAATCAAGGGCCAAATTAAAATTTACGCCCACAAAACGGGCGTAGTTGTCTGCCCGTTCAATGTAACGGTTCATCCAGTAAATTGAATTAGCAACGCGGCTCAACATAAGGTGTAGGGGTGGTGTCAGTTAGTAGAAACACAAAAGTCGTGTAATTGTCGGCTAAATATAGCGCAACTTGCTGATACAGCCAAATTGCATTTGCGCATGGTTAAAAAAGCCAACGGCACGCGCGGCGGTTGGAACCGCACAAATACGGCTTTATTTTGTGGTGTGGCCGTCTATTTATTACTTTTGGAGAATCCCTATTCGTAAGCCGATGCGCATTATTTGTATTGTCGCTTATCTATTGCTCAATTTGGCGATAGGCTATGGGGCATCGCGCCGCGTACAAAACACCCCAGATTTTGTGCTGGCCAGCCAGCGTCGGCCAAGGGCCCTGGGTATGGTGGGCCAGGTTGTTTTGTGACCCTTATTTACCCAAAATAAGGCTGATTGATTTTGCCAAGGTAGCCCGTTTGGTCTTTTTGAATGGCCCAGCCAACGTTGGGATACAAGTTTAAATGTGCCAATTGCGCAATTGGTTGCCACACTATCTCCAAAGCGGAAGTTTGGGCGGGGTCTAAGCGCGGAAGGCCCCCGATGATTTGCGCCTCAAAAATGCAGTGGAGCACATCGTCTTTGCGGGGTGCGAGGAGTACTTCGCCCGCCATGCGCATTTTTGTTACTTCAATCTCTATTCCCAGCTCTTCGCGTAGCTCGCGCTCAATGGTTTGCGGGAGGGTTTCGCCCGCGTCTGGATTGCCCCCTGGCAGTGCAAAAACATCGTTGCCGTCGTAGTTGTAGCGAAGCAACAAAACGTGGTTTTTTTCAATAATTAAAGCCGATGGCCGAACCCTCATACTATTTGACTGTGCTAAAACGCGCTTCTTTTTTTTTCTTTACTTTTTCAATAATCCCCGCCTGCGCCACCGCCGCCAAAACTACCGCCGCCAAAGCCGCCAAAGTCGCTACCACCGCCACCGCCGCTGCCCGACGAGCTGCCCCAGCCCGAATAAGTAGCGTATGGGAAGAACATTCCGCCGCCGTGCGACCCATTGCCCCCACCGCCGCGATTGTTGCGCGAAGAAATAATGATAAAAAGCAGCACTATAAAGACTATAAAAATAATAAGAGCCGGTGGAAACCCCCCGTCGCCTTCGCTTCCGTCCGATTTGTACTCGCCTTTGGCATACTTGATGATTTCGTCAGTGCCTTTATCCAAGCCCCGATAATACATTTGATTTTTGAACTCAGGCGTAATAACGGTGCTGATGATGCGCTTGGCGATGGCATCTGGAATGGCTCCTTCCATGCCATAGCCCGTGGCAATAAACAGTTTTCGGTCGTCGGTGGCCCAGAGCAATACGAGGCCGTTGTTTTTGCCTTTTTGGCCCACGCCCCAGCGGCGGCCCAGCTCAAAAGCGTAGTCGCCAGCGGGGTAGTCGCCCGTAGTTTTTACGATTGCTACCACTATTTGCGTGGAAGTAGAATCGTTGTAAACCCGCAGTTTTTGCTCCAATTGTGCCTGTTCGGTGCCGTTGAGCGCGCCCACAAAATCATTGACCAAACGCGGTGGCGACATGGGTTGGGGAATATCCTGGGCCCAAAGACCGAACCTAAAAAACAAAAAGAAGGTAAAACCGAGAAGATAGCGCATTACAAAAAAATTAAATTTTTCTGCGAAGAGAATAAAAAAATAACGCAGTATTACCCAAAAGAAATGTCGTCCGAGAGTTCGTTGGCATCATTTTCTTGGCGTGGAAAAAACGTTTTCAGATGCTGCCCCGCCAGCATAATACCTTGTGCAAGTCCTTCGCTAAATTGCTCATTTGCAAAATGTTGTCGGAGCAAATCGCGCACATTATCCCAAAAACCAGCGGGTACGCGCTCGTTGATGCCCTTATCGCCCAAGACGGCAAACTTGCGGTCGGTTACGGCCACGTAAAACAGCACCCCGTTTTGCAGCTCGGTGCGGTGCATGTTTAAGTGCGCAAATACTTCCTGCGCCCGCGTCAGCACGTCTGCGTGCGGGCAGTGATGCTCCACGTGCACGCGAATTTCGCCCGAGGTGTTTGTCTCTGCCGCTTTGATAGCCTCAATGATGCGCTTTTGCTCTGGCTCGTTAAAAAGTATGTGAGACGACATGGGGCAATAGGGAGTAGTAGGTAGTCAGTGGAGAAACGAATTTTGACAATCGCTTGACCACTGACTACTAATAATTATTTGGGAAATGAAACCGTTGGCGCAGACTGAGCCGCTTGCGATGCTTCAAAGAAGCCTTTGACCGCAAAACCAAAGATACCCGCAAATAGATTGGCAGGGAAAGTGCGCACCGACGTGTTGTAGTCTTTCACGGTGGTGTTAAAATCGTTGCGGGCCACGGTGATGCGGTTTTCGGTACCTTCCAATTGGGCCTGCAACTCCAAAAAGTTTTGGTTGGCCTTCAACTGTGGATACTGCTCTACCGACACCAAAAGCCGCGAAAGCGAGCCGCTCAACTGGTCTTGAGCTGCCTGAAACTTCTGCATGTTTTCGGGCGTAAGTTGGTCGGCGGTAAGGTTTACGCTGGTTGCTTTGGCGCGCGCTTCGATAACAGCCGTGAGGGTCCCTTTTTCAAAATTGGCAGCACCTTGTACAGTATTGACCAAGTTGGGAATCAAGTCGGAGCGGCGTTGATACTGGGTTTGCACTTTGGCCCACGCATCTTGAACAGTTACGTCTTTGCCCACCAGGCCATTGTAGGTGCTGCAACCATAAAAGCCAAACAAGAGAACGATTCCGACGACAATAAGCAATGATTTTGACATGATAGTTTTCAGTGGTTTGATTAAACAGATCACAAATTTGCTCAAAGCTAAGTGTTTCTGCAAAAAAATCTACACGAGCGGTCATTCTTGCCCAAAATTAGTACATTTTTCGAGATGGATTTCCAAGTCAGGTTAAAAAAATACCCTTCGACCAACATTCAGGTGCGTGCTGGATTTTGAGGTGATGGTCAGAAAGAAACAATGAGATTTCAAGTAAAACACAAATCACTTTTCACAAAAAAATCAAAAAACAATTAAAATTCACAAGCGTTACTTAAGTAGTTAAGTATAAATAAACGACACTTTTTTTAAAATATGGCTAACTTTGCTTCATGTTACATATATCAGATCTTCCTTTGGAAGAAAAACAGACTTTAGAATCAGGAAAGCAAAAT
>Ga0105046_10003420_pt1 | contig 25160 bp, 26 predicted proteins | sample MAT03_FD_78385 | JGI IMG/M metagenome (GOLD analysis project Ga0105046, IMG submission 78385) | Freshwater microbial communities from Lake Fryxell liftoff mats and glacier meltwater in Antarctica - MAT-03 (megahit assembly) | ecosystem: Environmental > Aquatic > Freshwater > Ice > Liftoff...
CCAGGAGGAACGCCTGACCGGGGTCGCGGCGTGCGGCCGCGGCTCAGGATTTGACGGCGCTCAGCAGCGGACGGCTGCCGAACCGCTGGCGGATCGATGCTTCGATGCCGGCGGCGTCGATCCCGCACATCGCCAGCAACTTGGCCGGGTCGCCATGTTCGATGAACTGATCGGGCAGGCCCAGGTGCATCAGCGGCAGGCTGACACCGGCTTCGACCAGGCATTCACCGACCGCGCTGCCGGCGCCGCCCATCACGCAGCCTTCTTCGACGGTGACGATGGCGTCGTGCCGGCGTGCCAGGTCGAGCACCAGCTCGCGGTCGATCGGCTTGACGAAGCGCATGTCGGCCACCGTCGCGTCGAGCGCTTCGGCGGCCGCGAGCGCCGGATGCAGCAGGGTGCCGAAAGCCAGGATCGCCACCCGCTTGCGGCCGCAGCCATCGAGCGCCAGCGCCGATTCGCGGCGCATCATGCCCTGCCCCCACGGCCACTCGGTGAGCGTCGGGTCGATTGCCACACCGGCGCCCGCGCCCCGCGGGTAGCGCACGGCCACCGGGTGGTTCTGGCGGAACGCGGTGGTCAGCGACCACCGGCTTCAGGCCCTCGCAGGCCAGGCCGGCAGCGAAGGTCACGGCGTGCTGTTCGGCGATGACGACGTCGTGTGACAACGAACACGACGGGCAGTGCCGCCGCGAGAAGATGTCAGCCGAGCAGCGCCTGCAGTTCCACGGCCAGCAGCTCTTGGGCGGGGTAGAGCGTCGTCGACAACTTGTGCGGTCGGTGCGAGCGGTCCTGCGGATCCTCGCGGTGCTTCCACTTGCGAGCGGTAGCCTCGGTGATGTTGTAGCGCTCCGCCAGCACCGTCAATGGCGCCGACGAAGCTTTGATCTCGGTGCGGGTACGCGGCGTGGTGCGCGCCCGCGGATGGACTTGGCTCATGATCTCAGCTCCTGTTTTAGTGACCTGATCAGCGCTGGCATCACCTCCCGCGCTCGGAACAGCGGCCAGCTTCGAATGGGAACATGATCACACCGGACGCAACAGTCATAGAGGTTGCGGGCTCAATTCATGCAGGCTTGCCGGAGGGACACGGACGTGATGAGCCGTCCGCCGCGCGCGGTGGACTGACCCATCCTGACGGGTTTCGGCATCTGGCGCGTCATCTTCGTCGGCCTGACGCTGCTCGGCTTCACGGTGTGGGCCTTCTTCTGGATGAAGGGCCAGGGCGCTTCCGACGCGCTGGCGCGCACGGTCGCCGTCAATGCCATCACCATCGGGCAGTGTTTCTTTCTGCTGAACAGCCGCTACCTGATCGACAGCTCGCTATCTGTCAAATCGCATCTGGAGAACAAGTACGTTGCGCTCGGCATCGGCGCGGTCATCGTGCTGCAGATGCTCTGCACCTACGTCGGTCCTTTGCAGACGCTCTTCGGCAACGAGGCGGTGCCGCTGCACGTATGGCCGATGCTGCTGGCGGGCGGACAGGTGTTCTTTCTCGCCATCTAGATCGAAAAGCTGATCATCCGTTCCAGTAGCGGCCTCAGGGCTTTCGTCACCGGCGTCGAGGCCGGCGCGAGGGCACCCGGGAGGGCCATCTAGACAGGGAATTCAAACGAACTGTTTTCAAGCTCGCCGGCAAGGGCCAGCCCTTTCTCGGCTGTTCCACGGGGTGTTTCGGCCTGATCGAGCGCACGCCGAACAGCGGCATGTGTGCGGCCTGGCCTGAAAGCGGCTCGTCGCTCGGGTCAACCTTCACGATTCGTGGGCCCTCGAACTTGCCTGCCCTTGCCAGGCACAGCCAGGCACAGCCATGCACCGCAGCCCGGAGCGCCGGGCCGTCTTCAGGCGGCCTGCGGAAAATCGCCGCACGCTAATGCTCGCGGTAGCGCACGGGCCTGCAGTGCCAGGTGCGTGAGGGTCCGCTCGACCACCGTCGATACGACGATGGCCGCGCTGATGTCGAGTTCCCCGCCGCAGTTCGGGCAGTGCCCGAGGTCGATCTCGCCGACGCGCTCACGCAGTCGGTATTGGACAAGGCGCCGGACCGCCGCCGGTTGCAAATGTCGCTTGATGGCCGCAAGCCGGCCTCCAGAACCACCGCTCGCGCAGGAAAGCGCGTGAACGGAATTTCGCCAGCGCCACGGCCGGGCTGCAATCTGTGCGGCCCGGCCCGCCGTCAGCGCGTCCCGGCTTTCGCGCCCATCGATTCCCAGGCTTCGACGATTTCGCGGTGGTGCGGCACCTGTTCGAGAAAGCTGCGGCGCGCGCGCGGGTCACAGATGCGTTCGGCCTGGGACTGCAGTTCGGCCATCGCTTCGGCCAGCACAGCCTGCGCGCGCGGGTCGGCCGTGGCGCGCAGTACCCGGTAGCAGGTCAGCGGCAGCATCAGCGGCTCTTCGGTGCCGTCGAAGCTGCCGCCCTCGGCGCGGTGCGCCATCAGTTGCTCCACGAAGGCCAGTGCGTCTTCCAGTCGGCCATCGGCCAGCGCCACCCGCGCCAGGCCGGAGACCGGGTCCAGCACCTGCTGGCGGCGCATCTTCAGCGAGCCGAGCAGGGTGCATGAATCGCCGTAGGCCTTGCGGGCCGCTTCGAGCCGGCCCAGGCCGAGTTCGGCGTGCCCTGCCACCAGCCGCGCAAAGGCCTCCAGGTCACGCTGCCCGCTGGCCAACGCGCTGTCGAATGCGGCATTCGCGAAGGCCAGCGCCGCGGTCTCGTCACCCTGCAGATGCGCCACCGAGGCCGTGTTGAGCAGCAGGGCGGCTTCCGTGTCCCGCTGGCCGACGGCGCGCGCCAGTTGCAGGCCCTGGTCCAGGCACTGCCGTGCCCGTTCATAGTCGCCCAGGCGCGGATAGACCGAGCCCAGGTTGGACAGGCGTATGCCTTCTTCGGCCGGGTTGCCCAGCTCGCGAACCATTCGAAGGTCCGCTTCGAAGTACTCGGTGGCCAGCGTGAGCTCGCCTTGTTCCATCGCGATCAGGCCCAGCGTGTTGATCGCCTGGCTCTCCTTCAGTGCGTCGCGGCGCGCGCGGGCCAGTTCGAGCCCACGTTCCGATACCTCACGCGCCAGCGCATAGTTGCCCTGGCCGACCAAGGCCAGCGCCACGCAGTTGTGCAATGCCACGGTGTGCGGGGCAGCGGCGGCAGCCGATTGTGCAAGCGCCAGACCGTGGCGGCCGGCGCCTTCGGAAGCGACGAAGTCGCCCGCGACCCGAAACGCCGAAGCCTGCCGCAGGGCCACCTGGGCGCGGCGTTCGTCGTCGTCCAGAGCCTCGGCAAGCGCTGCCAGCGCGTTCAGGTCGGCCGCATGTGCGGCGCGGTCGCCCTGCGTCAGCCGATAGCGTTCACGCACCGCCAGCAAGCGCCAGCGTGTGCCATGGTCGCCGTCGCCAAGCAGCGCGAAGGCCCGTTCGACAAAGCCGAGCATGGAAACATTCGCGTAGCGCGCCGCCGCGTCTTCCGCCGCGCGCGCGAAATACGCACAGGCCTGGGCCAGGTCGCCGGCGCGTTCATAGTGTTCGGCGGCCAGGCCCAGTGTCTCGCTGGCCCGGCCGTCGCCGAACTCCGCCAGCCAGCCCGCCGCCCGCGCATGCCATTCGCGGCGGCTCCGCTTGAGCACGCTTTCATAACTGACCTGATGCAGGATCTGGTGCTTGAAAGCGTACTCCTTCTGGCCTTCCAGCGCCGGGTGCTCACGCGGCACGAGCAGCCCGCGCTGCACGAGCGATGGCAAAGCCGCAGGCGACCCGGCGTCCAGCGCCTCCAATGCGTGGTCCCAGAACTCGAAGCCGATCACCGAGGCCTGCTGCATGGCCAGTTTCTCGGCCGGCGGCAGGCCGTCCAGACGCGTTTGCAGCACGCCGGTCAGAGTCGCCGGCACATGGGCGGCGAGCAGTTTTTCCGGCACCAGCCGCCAGTGTTCGCCACCGGTGCGGATGGCTCCGTCGTCGATCAGCATGCGCACCAGTTCTTCCATGTAGAACGGGTTGCCGTCGGCGCCGCCTGTCACCAATTCACGCAGCACCACCGGCACCGACTCCAGGCGCTGCAGCAGCACGCCGGCCAGTTCGCGGCTGGCGCGCTTGTCCAACGGCTGCAGGTCGATGCGGCTGTGCGCGGCCGCCAGCAGCGCCCAGTCGGGCCGCCGCTCGAACAGGCCCTGGCGTGTCAGGCAGATCAGCAGCGCGCGCATGTCGCGGTGCGCCTGCGTCAGGTAGTTGACGAAGTCGAGCGAGCCGTCGTCGGCCCAGTGCAGGTCGTCGAGCAGCAGCAGCGGCGGGGCGCCGTGCTTGCGTGCGGTCAGCCGCAGCAGCATGGCGGCGGCGTGGAACGCGCGGTTGCGGATTTGCCGCGCGTCGTCGACGATGCCGCGCAAGAACGGACTGTGGGAGAAGTCCAGGCCGATCAACTGGCCCAGCAGATGGGCCTGCGCCGGGCCGTCTTCGTCGAACAGCGGCGCCACGCCGTCGACGAGCTTGCGGCGCGCGGTGTCGGCATCGTCGTCGTCGGCGATCTGCAGCCGCCATGCCAGCATGTCGCGCAGCAGCCCGAAGGGCCGGGCCTGCGTCTGCGGTTCGGCGCGGCCGCGGAACAGGCAGAAGTTCTCGGGCTGCGCCTCCGCCCAGTTCTCGAACTCGTAAATGAGCCTGCTCTTGCCGATTCCGGCTTCGGCCACCACCGTCATCACCGCCAGGCCGGTGCCGCGCTGGAGCCGGTCGAAGGCTTCCTGCAACTGCTCGAGTTCGGCCTCGCGCGCCACCATGCGCGTTTCCACGCCTTCGATGCCGCGTGTCACGACGCGGAATGCGCGCGCCTTGCGGCCGTGCACCAGGTAGGTCGTCAGCGGCTGCTCGCTGCCCTTGACGAACAGCGGCGGCTCTTCGGTCACCTTGAAGACGCCGCGCACATGACGATAGGTGTCGTGGTGGATGCGCAGGCCGCCCGTCGGCGCGGTCTGCTCCATGCGCGCGGCCATGTTCACCGTCGAGCCACGAATGCTGCCTTCGGCATCGACACCGCCACCCAGCAGCACCGGGCCGGTGTCGATGCCGGCGCGCACGTTGAAACCGGCCACACCATGCGCCTTTTCTACCGCGAGCGCGTAGCGCGCGGCCTCTTCGATGATGTCCAGGCCGGCGCGGATGGCGCGCTCCGCGTCGTCTTCCCGGGATGTGTCGGCGCCGAAAGCGGCCAGCAGGCCGTCGCCGGTGTACTGCAGCACCCGGCCGCCCTGCTTCTGCACGACGGCGGTATAGCGGTGCAGTGCGCCGTCCAGGATCAGGTGGACGTCCTCGGGTTCGAGCCTCTGTGCCATGGCGGTGGAACCCACCGTGTCGACAAACAGCACCGAAACCTGTTTGAGTTGCTGTGTTGCCACGGCCGACTGCTGGCGCAGGGCCTCGAGGCGGGCACGCAAAGGAGCGGCGGCCATCTCGACAACGGCATCGCCCAGCATGCCTCGCTGAGATTCCAGCGCGGCGATGCCCGTTTCAAGCTGTGCTTGCTCACTCATGCCGCCCCACTTCGTCTGACCATGGATCGCCCCGTCCCGGCCAATCCCACGTTCATGGGGGTCGGGACCCCGCAAACGTGGGGTTCACGAGCCGCAGGGAGCGCAGAGGAGTCCATTCGGAGCCCGCCCTGAACTAGTATTCCACGCATGCCGTCATTGTCCGGGGAAGCGCAGTATTTTTTGCGGCTCCGGGTCATTTACCGAAGGGATTCTCATGAGATTCAATCTTTGCGTCATTGCGCTTGTCGCCGCCTTTTGCACGTCGGGAGCTTCAGCGGCTGTTTTCAATTCGGCCAGGTTCGTTGAAGTCATGCCGGGCCTGGTCAGCCTGGAAGGCTTCGGGCGCGGTGCCGTCAGCAACAGCCCCGGCCCGGTCGCGTTCGGCTTGGGCTTGTCCCTCGACGCAGCGCAGGTTCCGTTCTTCGACACATGGAACATCCAGGTCGGCGATATTGCACCCGGCACCTACAGCTTTTCCGACATGCTGATCGATGCCACCGGCAGCCTGCTGTTCGGCACGGGTGGCTTTGCAGTCACCTTCAACTCTATCGACGAGTTCGGTGATCGCAACACGGTGCTGTTCAACGTCAACGATGCAGGCACGCAAGCGAAGGGCTCGGGCGTGTTCACCGTGCGCGGCAGCTGCCCGATCAGTAGTTGCGTCTGGATCGACCTCAGCGGCACCCAGGAAGTCGGCAGCCCCGCAGGTTATGGCGGCACGGTGATTGCCGCCGTGGTGCCCGAGCCGGCGACCGGCGCTTTGCTGTTGCTGGGACTGGCGGCGGTGGGCGCGGCGGCACGGCGTCGCCTGACGACCTGATCGACGCCCGGCCGCCGGCGCGGCGGTATCGCCAGGTGGCACGGTAAAATTGAAGAATGGCGACAAGTGAGCTTGTCGCCGTTCCGTTTCTTGTTCTGGAAACGGGCCCGTTCAGTCACCTAACCCTGACAGCCGAGCCGCCCTGGCGCCCCGACATGACCCCGCTCGCCGAAAGATTGCAGCGCACCCTGCGCCAGGACGTGCAGTCCATGCACGCCTACGCCATCCAGGCCAGCACCGGACTGATCAAGCTCGATGCGATGGAGAACCCGTTCACGCTGCCACCCGAACTGCAGCGCGAACTGGGCGAGAGGCTGGGCCGCGTGGCCATCAACCGCTACCCGGCGCAATGCGTGGCTGACGTGGTGTCGGCGCTGACAGCCTTCATCGGCCTGCCGGCGGGTTGCAGGCTGATGCTGGGCAACGGCTCCGACGAACTGATCGACATGCTCTCGGTGGCCTGCGACGTGCCTGGCGCCGTGCTGCTGGCGCCGCTGCCGGGTTTCGTGATGTACGAGATGTCGGCACGGCTGCGCGGGCTGCGCTTCGTCGGCGTGCCGCTGACGGCCGACTTCGAACTCGACGAAGGCGCCATGCTTGCGGCCATCGAAGAGCACCGCCCGGCACTGACCTACATCGCCTACCCGAATAACCCGACGGCCAACCTGTTCGACGACGGCGTCATCGAGCGCATCGTCGCCGCCGTGGGCGCGCAGCGCGGGCTGGTGGTGTTCGACGAGGCTTACCAGCCCTTTTCCTCGCGCACCTGGCTGCCCCGGCTGGCCGAATTCGACCATGTGCTGGTGATGCGCACGCTGAGCAAGTTCGGCCTGGCCGGCGTGCGGCTGGGCTACCTGTGCGGCGCAGCGGCGCTGATCGACGAGGTCGAGAAAGTGCGTCCGCCTTACAACGTCAGCGCCCTGAACGCCGAGGCCACGCTGTTTGCCTTGCGACATGCCGACGAATACGCCCGCCAGGCCGCACTTCTGAAGAGCGAGCGCGAGCGCCTGCAGGCCACGCTGCGCCAGATGCCCGGCGTTCAGCCGTTCAAGAGCGAGGCCAACATGATCCTCGTGCGCGTGCCCGATTCGAAGCGCACATTCGAAGGCATGAAAGCGCACGGCGTGCTCGTCAAGCACATCGCCGGACTGCACCCGCTGCTCGCCAACTGCCTGCGCCTGACGGTGGGCAGCCCGCCCGAGAACGATTCGATGATCGACGCCCTGAGAGTGAGCCTCTAGATGAACCGTACCGCCGACGTTCGCCGCGACACCAAGGAAACCCAGATTCGCGTGCGCATCGACCTCGACGGCACAGGTGCGTCCCGGCTGTCCACCGGCATCGGTTTCTTCGACCACATGCTCGACCAGATCGCCCGCCACGGCCTGATCGACCTCGACATCGAGGCCGTCGGCGATCTGCACATCGACGGCCACCACACGGTGGAAGACGTCGGCATCACGCTCGGCCAGGCGGTGGCGCTGGCGGTGGGCGACAAACGCGGCATCACACGCTACGGTCACGCCTACGTGCCGCTGGACGAAGCGCTGTCGCGCGTCGTGGTCGACTTCTCCGGCCGGCCCGGCCTGCACATGGAGGTGCCCTTCAAGGCCGGCATGATCGGCGGCTTCGACACGCAGCTGACCTATGAGTTCTTCCAGGGTTTCAGCAACCACGCGCTGGTCAGCCTGCACATCGACAACCTGAAGGGCGACAACGCGCACCACCAGTGCGAGACCGTCTTCAAGGCCTTTGCGCGGGCCATCCGCATGGCGCTGACGCCCGACCCGCGCGCCGCCGGCATCATTCCTTCCACGAAAGGAAGTCTGTGACGCAGCGGGTTGCGGTGGTCGACTACGGCATGGGCAACCTGCGCTCGGTGTCGCAGGCCGTGATGCACGTGGCAGCCGGCAGTGGCGTCGAGGTCATCGTCACCTCGCGGCCCGAAGAGGTGTTGGCCGCCGGGCGCGTGGTGCTGCCGGGCCAGGGCGCGATGCGCGACTGCATGCGCGAACTGCGCGACTCCGGGCTGGAGGCCGCCGTGCGCCACGCGGCGGCGCACAAGCCGCTGATGGGCGTGTGCGTCGGCATGCAGATGCTGCTCGACCACAGCGAAGAGCAGGACTCGCCGGGCCTGGGTTTGCTGCCCGGTCGCGTTCGGCGTTTCCGGCTGGACGGGCGGCTGCAGCCCGACGGCAGCCGCTACAAGGTCCCGCAGATGGGCTGGAACCAGGTGCTGCAGCAGCCGCATGCGCTGTGGGACGGCGTGCCCGACAGCACCTACTTCTACTTCGTGCACAGCTACTACACCGAGCCGTCGAATCCGCGCCACACCGCGGGTGAGGCCGATTACGGTGCGCGCTTTACCTGTGCGCTGGCGCGGGATAACATTTTCGCGACGCAGTTCCACCCCGAGAAGAGCGCCGACCACGGCCTGACGCTGTACCGCAATTTCCTGCGTTGGAAACCCTAGCAAGCCGCCCGCGGGCTCTTGCCGTCCGCCGGAACCCACTCCACCTCGAAAGCTCCGCCGAGCCATGCTGCTGATACCCGCCATCGACCTCAAGGACGGCCACTGCGTGCGCCTTCAACAAGGCGACATGAACGCCTCGACCACCTTCGGTGTAGACCCGGCCGCGATGGCGCGCCGCTGGCTCGATGCCGGTGCGCGCCGCCTGCACCTCGTCGACCTGAATGGCGCGTTCGCCGGCAAGCTGGTCAACGAAGCCGCCATCAAGGCGATCCTGCGCGAAGTGGGTGAAGAGATTCCCGTGCAGCTCGGTGGTGGCATCCGCGATCTCGATACCATCGAACGCCTGCTCGATGACGGCCTCACTTACGTCATCATCGGCACCGCGGCGGTGAAGAGCCCCGGCTTCCTGAAAGACGCCTGCACCGCCTTCGGTGGCCACATCATCGTCGGCCTCGATGCGAAGGACGGGCGTGTGGCAACGGACGGCTGGAGCAAGTTGACCGGCCACGAAGTGCTCGACCTGGCAAAGAAGTTCGAGGACTACGGCGTCGAAGGCGTGATCTACACCGACATCGGCCGCGACGGCATGCTCAGCGGCATCAACATCGAAGCCACAGTGCGGCTGGCGCGCGCCATCAGCATCCCGGTCATCGCCTCGGGCGGGCTGTCTGACATGGCCGACATCGAACGCCTGTGCGCGGTGGAATTCGAAGGTGTGCAAGGCGTGATCTGCGGCCGCTCGATCTACACCGGCGCGCTCGACTTCGAAGCCGGGCAGCGCCGTGCCGACGAACTTGCGGCCTGACGCCGCCGCCGGCAACGATGGCGCCGCTGGGCGCCATCGTTGTTTCAGGCCTGCTGGCGCCGCTTGGCGGCCCATCCCAGCACGCCCAGGCCGGCCAGCATCAATGCATAGGTGCCCGGCTCGGGCACCGGCGCCAGGAAACCGCGAATCTCGCCCGCCTGGAAAGCGCCCGGCGTGTGGATGTTGACGTAGGCCTTGCCGGCCTGCACACCTGCCAGCAAGGTATCAAAAGCCGCATCGCTCAGCGTGAAAAGCTTGCTGTAGTTGCCCGTGGCGACGGCCGGGAAACCTGTGAACTCCACCTTGACACCTGCGCTGCCGGTGCCTGCGACGGCCGTGCAGCAATGGATATGGCCGAAAGGCGAACTGCTGGCCAGGCCGGAAAATGACAAGTTGACATCCACAGTGTTCAGCACGTCGTCAAAAGCCACACTGGCCATGCCTGTGGCCAGCGAACTGGAATTGGGCTCTCCTGCGCCCGAAAGCGGGGTGGTGAACACCGATGTGGCCGCAGTTGCGGGTAGCGCGATCAGCATCGCTGCGGCCATGGCCAGGCCGGAAAGGGACAAACACTTCATGGGTCGACTCCTGTGGTGGTTGCAAAAGCAGACAACACTGCTTTCAAGGTAGCGTACGTTACGGTCAACCATTTGATTGCATGCGTTGGGTCGAACCCCCTAGCTTGAAAGGCGAGCACCGATAATCGCGCCCATGCTCGCCAAACGCATCATTCCCTGCCTCGACGTCACCGGCGGCCGTGTCGTCAAGGGCGTCAACTTCGTCGAACTGCGCGACGCCGGTGACCCGGTGGAAATCGCCGCACGCTACAACGAGCAGGGCGCCGACGAACTCACCTTCCTCGACATCACCGCCACCAGCGACGGCCGCGACCTCATCCTGCACATCGTCGAGGCGGTGGCCTCTCAGGTTTTCATCCCTCTGACGGTGGGCGGCGGCGTGCGCACCGTGGCCGATGTGCGCCGGCTGCTGAATGCAGGCGCCGACAAGGTCAGCTTCAACTCGGCCGCCATCGCCGACCCGCAGGTCATCCAGGACGCCTCGGGCAGATACGGCGCGCAGTGCATCGTGGTGGCCATCGACGCCAAGCGGCGCCACGGCGACGACCTCGCCGCGCGCGGCGCAGGCTGGGACGTTTACAGCCATGGCGGCCGCAGGAACACCGGTCTGGACGCAGTGGCCTGGGCGCGCCGCATGGCCGAGCAGGGCGCCGGAGAAATCCTGCTCACCAGCATGGACCGCGACGGCACGAAGATCGGCTTCGACCTGGAACTGACGCGCGCGGTGTGTGACGCAGTGCCAGTGCCGGTGATCGCCTCGGGCGGTGTCGGTGCGCTCGAACACCTGTCCGATGGCATCCGCATCGGCGGCGCCGACGCGGTGCTGGCCGCCAGCATCTTCCACTACGGCGAGTTCACGGTCGGCCAGGCCAAGGCGCTGCTGGCGCGTGACGGCATCCCGGTGCGGCTGTGATCGCACCACCGAATCTGCGAACCCTCCGTTGAACAAGAAACTGCCACCCAGGCCGCGCAGCAAGCCGGCACCAAGAACCGGACCGCGGCCGGCCTTGCCGCGTGAGGTGCGCATCGTCGGCGGGCAGTGGCGGCGCAGCAAGCTGCCGGTGGCCGACCGCCCCGGCCTGCGGCCCACGCCCGACCGCGTGCGCGAAACGCTGTTCAACTGGCTCGGCAACGACCTGACGGGTTGGCGCGTGCTCGACGCCTTTGCCGGCAGCGGCGCACTGGGTTTCGAGGCGGCGTCACGCGGCGCGGCCGAAGTGCTGCTGCTGGAGTCCGACGTCACCCTGGTGGCCAGCCTGGATGCCTCGCGCCAGCGTCTGGGTGCCAATACGCTGCGCGTGCAGCGTGCTGACGCCCGGGCTTGGCTGGCGGCCTGTGCGTCTGCCCGCTTCGAGCTCGTCCTGCTCGACCCGCCTTTCGATTCAGGCTGGGCGTTGTCGGCGGCGACGGCGGCGGCACGCCTGGTGTCGGACGGTGGTTTTGTCTACGTCGAGTTGGCCGAACCGCTGGCCGAACCACCGCCCGGGTTGCTGCCGTACCGCTCGGCGCGCGCCGGCGCAGTGCACTTCCATCTATTCCGCCGCGCCTGATGGCGGCCGGAGCGACGGGCCGCGCGGCTACACTGCCGCCGACCAAACGAGGAGTCCCCCGCCGTGACCACAGCGACCCCGCTCACCGCCGTCTACCCAGGCACCTTCGACCCGATGACGCTGGGCCATGAAGACCTGATGCGCCGCGCGTCGACGCTGTTCGACCGCCTGATCCTTGCGGTGGCCGCCGGTCACCACAAGCGCACGATGTTCACCATCGCCGAGCGGCTGGAGATCGCCAAGGAGATCGCCGCGCCGTACCCGAACGTCGAGGTCACTGCCTTTCGGGGCCTGCTTCGCGACTTCGTGGTGGCCAGCGGCGGCAAGGTGGTGGTGCGCGGTCTGCGCGCCGTCAGCGACTTCGAATACGAATTCCAGATGGCCGGCATGAACCGCCAGCTGATGCCCGAGGTGGAAACCGTGTTCATGACACCGAGCGACCAGTTCCAGTTCGTCAGCGGCACCTTCGTACGCGAGATTGCCAGCCTTGGCGGTGATGTCTCCAAGTTCGTGGCACCCTCGGTTCTTAGACGACTGAAGGAGCGGGTGTCACATCCCGACAGCTGAACATGGCGCTGTGGATCACCGATGAATGCATCAACTGCGATGTCTGCGAGCCCGAATGCCCGAACCAGGCCATCAGCATGGGCGCTGAAATCTACGAGATCGACCCTGCCAAGTGCACTGAATGTGTTGGCCACTTCGATGAGCCGCAATGCGTGCAGGTGTGCCCGGTGAGCTGCATTCCCATCCACCCGGAACACATCGAAACGCGTGATCAGCTGATGGCCCGCTACCTCAGGCTGACTGCTTCGGCAGCCTGACGGTGAACGGCTTCGGCGGCGTCTTGCGCTGAGCCCCGGCAGCCTTCGTCGATGCCGGGGCCGACTTGGCTGCTTTCGGCGCCTTCGCGGTGTACTGCGCCGTGGCGCGGACGGCGGCCAGCGCACTGGCTTCGCGCGCCATCCGGTCGCTGACAAGGCGCTCGGCGAAGGCGCGTTCGCCCGCCGCCGTGGCCCGGGCGGCCGCCACGTCGGTGCTGCTGCGCGCATCGGCCACCGTCACCGGCCGGCCGTCTGCGCAGGCGCGGTCGGAGTAGAGCGTGCCACTTTCGCCGCAGCGCCAGACGGTCTGCGCCTGCAGACCTCCGGTCCATGCCAGGGCGATGAAGAAGGCCAGGTTGATCGACGCTTTCATGTGTCATCTCCTTTGGGCGGCGGTGGCGTCACGGACGGCGTGGCCGTGGGTGCAGGCGAGGGCGCGGCCGAAACAGCCGCGCGCGGCGGCTTCGGCCGTGGCGGCTGGGCGTGGATCTTCATCAAAGCACGTTCCATGTCGCCTGCCAGCAGCAGGGGCAGCGCTTCCAGCGAACGCTCGCTGACGATGGCGATGGCCTCGCGGTGCTCGGCCAAAGGCTTCTTGAGCACCCAGTGGATGACTTCGGACTTCACTCCCGGGTGGCCGATGCCCAGCCGCAGCCGCCAGTAGTCGGGCGTGCCGAGCTGGCCCTGAATGTCCTTCAGCCCGTTGTGGCCGGCCGCGCTGCCGCCGAACTTGAGCTTCACCTGGCCGGGCTGCAGGTCGAGCTCATCATGCACCACCAGGATTTGTTGCGGCTCGATCTTGAAGAAGCGCGCCAGCGTGGCCACCGAGAACCCGGAGCGATTCATGAAGGTCATGGGCTTGAGCAGCCAAACCGCGCCTTCGGCCGTGTTGACGCGCGCCAGGTGGCCCTGGTAAGCACGCTCGGAAACCAGCTGGGCCCCCAGCTTGTCGGCCAGTTTATCCAGCCACCAGAAGCCCGCGTTGTGGCGCGTGGCCTCGTATTCAGGGCCCGGGTTGCCGAGGCCGACGAAGAGTCGAATCATGGGCTCGATTATCGGCCGCGGCCCGGCGCAGTCTGCCCCGCACGCGGGGGTGACGACCTCCCGACCGGGGGTGCCCAAAAAAGAGGGCCCCACGATGTGGGGCCCCGGCAGAGCCTTTGAAGGCGGCGGACGCTGTGCGCCCGAGCGATCTTCACTTCTGGTTCTGCTTCTCGGTCTTCTTGGCCTTCGTCTTGCCCTTGTCGGCGGCGACGATGGCGATCGGTGCGACTTCTTCTTCGATCTTCGGCGTCGTCACCGAGACGATCACCGGGTTCAGCGTGCCGCGCTTGACGAACTTGATGCCTTCCGGCAGCTTCAGATCGCTGGCGTGCAGCGACTGGTTCTTCGTGATGCCCGACAGGTCTATGGTCACGAACTCCGGCAGCGCCGAGGCCAGGCACTCGACCTCGAGTTCGGTGGCGATGTGGATCACCAGGCACTTGTCGGTCTTGACTGCCGGCGAGCCTTCTTCACCCTCGAAGTGCAGTGGCACCTTCTTGCGCAGACGCGTGGTCTCGTCGACGCGCTGGAAGTCGACGTGCAGCACCATCGGGCGCCAGGCGTGCATCTGGAAGTCGCGCAGAAGGACCTTTTCGGTCTTGCCGGCCAGTTCCATTTCCAGGATCGACGAATGGAAGGCTTCCTTCTTCAGCGCGAAGAAGAGGGCGTTGTGGTCGAGCTCGACCATGGCCGGCGTGCCGGCACCATAAACGATGCCAGGCACCTTGGCAGCGTTGCGCAGGCGGCGGCTCGCTCCGGTCCCCTGCAGCGTACGCTCGTAAGCAGTGAATTTCATGTTGACTCCAGATGAGGGGTTCCGCGACCAGAACCCCGAAAAACGGGCCTAGGGCCCGCAAAAGGGAATGGGCTCCGAAGGGGCCCGCTCCTCGACTTAAAAATTGTTGTTCTGCTCGGCAAATAGCGAAGTCACCGACTCGCCGTCGCTGATGCGTCGGATGGACTCGGCGAACAGAAAGGCCACGCTAAGCTGGCGAATTTTGCTGCAGGCCTTGGCCGAGTCGTTCAGGGGGATGGTGTTGGTGATCACTACCTCGTCGATCTGCGAAGCCTTGATTCGATCGACCGCCGGGCCCGAAAACACGGGGTGCGTGCAGTAGGCAAAAACACTCTTGGCACCGCGCTCCTTCAGCACCTCGGCGGCCTTCACCAGCGTGCCGGCGGTGTCGATCATGTCGTCCATGATCACGCAGTTGCGGCCTTCGATCTCTCCGATGACGTGCATCACCTCGGAGACTCCCGCGGCCGGCCGGCGCTTGTCGATGATCGCCAGATCACAGCCCAGTTGCTTTGCCAGCGCACGCGCCCGCACCACGCCGCCAACGTCCGGAGAGATGACCACCAGGTCCTGGTAGTTCTTGCTCCTGAGGTCCGACAACAGCACCGGGCTGGCGTAGATGTTGTCGACCGGGATGTCGAAAAAACCCTGGATCTGATCGGCATGCAAGTCCATGGTCAAGACGCGTTCGACACCCACGGTTTCGAGCATGTTGGCCACCACCTTGGCGCTGATCGGCACGCGCATACTGCGTGGCCGGCGGTCCATGCGGGCGTAGCCGAAGTACGGAATCACCGCGGTGATGCGGCGGGCGCTGGCCCGTTTGAGCGCATCGACCATGATGAACAGTTCCATCAGACTTTCATTGGTCGGGCTGCAGGTGGGCTGGATGACGAAGACATCGCGGGCGCGCACGTTCTGGCGGATCTCGACGGTGACTTCACCGTCGGAAAAGCGACCCACGGCAGCCCGGCCGAGTTCCACCCCGAGGTGGGTGGCGATTTCCTGCGCCAGCACCGGGTTGGCGTTGCCGGTGAACAGCACGGTGTTGAACAGCACGGTGGACTCTCCGTCAGTGCGGCCCGGCTGACGAAAATGCAACCTGGGCCTCAGAGGAAAATTTGGCAGGGGAGGAAGGACTCGAACCCTCGCATGTCGGAATCAAAATCCGATGCCTTGACCAACTTGGCGACTCCCCTACACAGGAAGCGGATTGCGCCGCCACCTTGAATCTCTTTCTCAGCCGGCCCAGTCCAAAAGAGGATGCTGTACCAGGCTGCGGCACAAACGACCAACCCAACCCGGCGGCAGTTCTGCCACCGGAAGCGTCGCCCCGGGTTGTTCACAAGTGCCAAGCCTCGCGAACACCGCGCTTCCTGAACCGGTCATCCGGCTGTTGCCGAATTTCTGGTCCAGCCAGCGGGCGGCTTGCGCCACTTCGAGACATTGGTCTTGCGCCGGTGGCTGCAGATCATTGCGGCCAAAACCAGACACGAAACCGACATCAGTGACCCGCTTTGCCAAGTTTTGTACGTCAACGAGGCAGCCCGTGACTATAACAGGTTCGGTATCGCGAACCGTCAAGGGGTGCTCGAAGATATCACGGGTGGCCAGCGCCATCGGCGGCTTGATCACCGCGAACCAGCTGCGCGGCATGGCCATCGGCGTCAGCCGCTCGCCGATGCCTTCTACGAAGGCGTTCTGCCCGCCGACGAAGAACGGAACGTCGGCACCCAGCTTGCCGGCCAGCAGCAGCAGCCGCTCGCGTGGCCAGTTCAACCCCCACAGACGGTTCAGCGCCAGCAGCGTGCTGGCGGCGTCGGAACTGCCGCCGCCCATGCCCGCGCCCCAGGGCACCTGCTTGTCGATCGAGATGTCTGCTCCCAGCGCGCAGCCGCTCGCGGCCTGCAGTGCATGCGCGGCGCGCAGGCAGAGGTCGTCTGCCGGAAGTTCGGGGCCGAGGTCGTGGCGGCGCAGCGCGCCGTCGCTCCGGCGCTCGAAGTGCATGACGTCGACCCAGTCGATCAGCACGAAGGGCGACTGCAGCAGGTGGTAGCCGTCGGCCCGGCGGCCGATAACGTGCAGGAACAGGTTCAGCTTGGCCGGCGCCGGCACATCGTAGAGCGCCTGCAGGCTCATCTTGCGGGCTCCAGCCGGGCCCGCACGCTCACCCTGGGCGGCGCCGCGCGCTCGGCGTCCACCCAGCCTTCTCCGAAGCGAGCCAGCGATATGCGCCAGCCGAGTTGCTCGAAGCCATCGGCCGCCGGCTGGCTGGGTGCGCCGGGCCAGGGCCGGCCGGCCAGCCAGTCGGGCAGGGCCTGCAGCGGCAACGCTTCGCCGAGCGCCTCACGCGACAGGCTGTCGAGATCGTCGTAGCGTGTGTCGCCGTCAGACGTCGTCAGCACGGCCTGGCCGGGCGCCCAGCGGGCGGACGCCATCAGCGTGCCCAGCGACGTGCTGAGACGCAATTCGCCGCGTTCACCGTTGCCACGCAGATCGAAGGCCGCGCTGACACTGCGCGCTGGCACATCGGCGGTGGCGGCCACGCGCACCGACAACCGGCCCGACGTCCAGGGCATTTCGGCCATGTCCGGCGGCCGCGTGGCGCAGCCGGCCAGCAACAGGCTCGCGATGGCATACGCCATCCAGCGCGCCGGCCGCGCCCGGATCACAGATCGGCCTTGAGCCGGCTCAGGGTTTCGCGCAGCACGTCGTTGGCGGCGTCGCGGGTTCGCGCATCGCGCCAGACGCGGCGCGCCTCGTCTCGCTGGCCCACCGACCACAGCACTTCACCCAGATGGGCGGCAATCTCGGGGTCGGGCCGCGCCGCATAGGCCTTTCGCAGCAGACGCAGCGCTTCGTCGGCGTTGCCGAGGCGGAATTCGGCCCAGCCCAGACTGTCGGTGATGAAGGGATCGCCGGGCGCCAACTCGAGCGCGCGCTGGATCAGCGCACGCGCCTCGGGCAGTCGCTGGCTGCGGTCGACCAGCGAATAGCCCAGCGCATTGTGGGCGTGCGCGCTTTCCGGCTTGAGGGCGATGACGCGGCGCAGCATCCGTTCCATGTCGTCCATCCGGTTCAGCTTCTCGGCCATCATGGCCTGCTCGTAAAGCAGATCGGAATCGTCGGCAAAACGCTGGTTGGCGCCGGCCAGCACGTCGTAGGCGTCCTGCCAGCGCTTGGCGTCGCGCAGCAGGCCGGCCTCGGCGATCAGCTTGGCGCGCGCATCGCCGGGATCAATTTCTGGCGCGCTCTGAATCAGCGCCCGAGCCTCTGTCAGCCTGCCCTGGCGCGCCAGCAGCGACGCGCGGCGCGACTGCACCTCGAGCGCGCGCTTCGGGTCGTCTATGAGTGCCAGCCATGACTCGGCCGCCTTGTAGTCGGCCCGCTGCTCGGCGGCCTGCGCCAACATCAGCCAGGCCTGCACCAGGCCCTGTTCGGAGGGAGTGGTGCCGTCTTCTTCATCCTCGCCTTCCGCGGCTGATGCGGCGCCGGCCGCGGCGCCTGCGGCGCCAGTGGCCGTGGATGCCCGGGCCTGCGCAAGGGCGACATAACGAAGCAGCGCGGCTTCGCCCTGCTTCGCTTGCTTGAGCTCCAGATGCAGCGCGCCAAGGGACAGGAAGGGCGGCGCCAGCTCGGGCTTCTCGCGCGTGACCACTTCGAGCTGGCGCACGGCGTCGGCATAACGCTGGCTGCTCGTCAACACACGCACGTAGGCCAGGCGCATGGCGGGGTCGGCCTTCGGCTGCTGCAGGTGGGCCGTGACCAGGGTTTCGGCTGCCGGCTGGCTGGCCATCAGCTCCATCGCCAGCAGCGCCGGGCCGGGGGCGGTCGGGTCGTCACGCTGCGCCTGCACGGCCAGGGCGAGCGCCCGCTCGCTGCTGCCCGCCGCCAGCCAACCCCGCCCCAGCGCCACGCGGGCCGGAACGACGGTGGCCTTGTTCGCCAGATACGGCGTGAGCACTTCTTCGAGCAGCGCTGCGGTCACCGCGCGGTCGTTGGCGCGCTGCAGAAAACGCGGCAGCGCGGCGATCAGCCCGGGTCGTTCGGCTTCGGGTGTCAGTCTGAGCAGAGTGCGCAGCGGTTCGGCCGCCTCGCCCAGCTTGTTCAGCGCGGACAGGATCTGCAACTGCAGGCGCAATGCGTCCATCGAATCGGGAATCGCCTTGCGCCAGGCCTGCGCGGCGGCCAGTGCCAGGTCACCTGCTCGGGCTTGCAGGGCGATGTCGACGGCGCGGCGGTACAGGGCGGCGTCACCGGTGCGGCGTGCGGCGTCGAGCACCACCTCGAACGCGGTACCCACCTCGCCGGCGCGCAATTCCAGCTCACCGATCAGCAACTGGTAGAACAGTGGCGCGTCTAGCGGCGAGTTGAGAGCGGCGGCTGGCGAATCTTCAGCCGCCGTGGCGGCGGGTGCCGCCACGGGCGGCGCGGCCGGTATGGCAGCGGGTGCGGCATGCAGGGCGGGCAGCGTGACCAGGCTGACCGCCGTGGCCACGATGGCGCGGCGCCAGCGGAAAGTGACGGGCATCAGTACTCCAATGGGTCTGAATTCATTCTCACATAATGCTCGCATGCCTGAATTGCCCGAAGTCGAAGTCACCCGGCGCGGTATCGACGAACCCCTGCGCGGCGCCCGCGTGCTGGCCGCCCGGCTGGGCAAACCGCTGCGCTGGCCGCTGGGCGTCGACGCCGATTCGCTGGTCGGCGGCGCGGTGGGCCCGGTGCTGCGGCGCGGCAAGTACCTGTGGCTGCCGCTGCTCGGCGTGGAGGCTGCCGCCGGGCCTGGCGGGTTGCTGATGCACCTGGGCATGTCGGGCTCTCTGGCGCTCGGCAGCACGGGTGCGGCGCCCGGCCCGCACGACCACTTCGACCTCGTCACCGACAAGGGCACGCTGCGCTTGACCGACCCGCGGCGTTTTGGCGCGGTGGTCTGGTCGCCCGCGCTCGACTGCGGCGCCGCCGCGCGGCTGCTCGCGCCGCTGGGCCACGAGCCGTTCGACCCCGCGCTGACGCCGGCTTCCTTCCATGCCGCGATCCATGTGCGCCGCGCGCCCATCAAGTCGGTGCTGCTCGAAGGCAGCGTGGTGGTGGGTGCCGGCAACATCTACGCCTGCGAGGCCCTGTTCCAGGCCGGAATCCATCCGCGGCTGCGTGCCGACCGCGTCAGCCGGCCCCGCGCCGCGCGGCTGCTGGCGGCGGTGCGCGAGACACTGGCGCGCGCCCTGGAAGTGGGCGGCTCCACGCTGCGCGACTTTCGAGACGTGCACGGCGTGAGCGGCGCCTTCCAGAGCGAAGCGCGGGTCTACGGCCGCGCCGGGCTGAAGTGCCAGCGTTGCGGCGGCACGGTGCAGCGTGTGCCGCAGAACCAGCGCTCGACCTATTTCTGCGCCGGGTGCCAGCGCCGGTGAGTGGCGCCTGGCGGAAACCGCTGAGCGGCGCCTGGCGTGACCCGGCGCCATCTTCGTGACGGTCTGCGCAGTGCCGGCAAATGGGTGCCGGTGCCGACGCCGCGGCGCCACCGGCCGGCGCGGTGCCTGCGCTAGCATGTTCTTTGCTCAATCTGGCTGCGGCCTCCGACATGAAGAGTTCGATCGTCACGAGCCTGGACCGGCTCAGCGCCTGGCGCGCCGCGCTCGACCGCGAGGTGACGGCTTTCGCGCAGTTCGCCGCCGAGCATGAACTGGTCGACGAGGCCGACGCCGCCGTCATCGGTGCGCTGCGCGAGCGGCTGGCGTCCGACAAGCTGGTGCTGGCCTTCGTGGCCGAGTTCTCGCGCGGCAAGTCTGAACTGATCAACGCGATCTTCTTTGCCGACGCCGGCCGCCGCGTGCTGCCGGCCACGCCGGGCCGCACCACGATGTGCCCGGTGGAACTTCACTACCAGGCGGGCCAGGCGCCGCGCCTGTCTCTGCTGCCGATCGAAACGCGCCTCCAGGGTCTGGCGATGTCCGAACTGCGCGGCCGCGACGAAGCCTGGCAGCACCTGCCGCTCGACCCCGCCGACGCCAACGCGATGGCCAGCGCGCTGACCGCTGTCACCCGCACGCAGCGCGTCAGCGTCGAGGTGGCCACTGCGCTCGGTTTCTGGAACGAAGATCAGCCCGACGACAACCCGCCGCTCGAAACCGACGGCAGCGTCGTGGTGCCGGCATGGCGCCACGCGCTCATCAACTACCCGCACCCGCTGCTCAAGCGCGGCCTGGTGGTGATCGACACGCCGGGCCTGAACGCCATCGGCGCCGAGCCCGAACTGACGCTGGGCCTGCTGCCCTCGGCGCATGCCACGGTCTTCGTGCTGGCCGCCGACACCGGCGTCACGCGCTCCGATCTTTCGATCTGGCGCGAGTACCTCGCCAGCCCCTCGCTGGAACGTTTCGTCGTCCTCAACAAGATCGACACGCTGGCCGACCCGCTGGCCTCGGGCGGTGAAGTGGCCGCGCAGATCGAGCGCCAGTGTGCGCTGACGGCGCAGACGCTGGACGTGCCGGTAACGCGTGTCTTCCCGCTGTCGGCGCGCGACGCCCTGGCCGCCCGCGTCGGTCACGACGCACTTGGCCTGGCGCAGAGCCGGTTGCCGGCGCTGGAAGACGCACTGAGCAGCGAACTGCTGCCGCGCCAGCGTAACCTTCTGCAGCAGGCCGCCGCTGGCGCCGTGCGGCAACTGCGCGACCTCGCCACCCGGCGCCTGAACGACCGCCGGCGTGGCCATGCCGAACAGATGCTCGAACTGCGCGGCCTGCGTGGCAAGAGCCAGGCCAAAGTGCGGCTGATGCTGCAGCGTGTGGACGCCGAGGCGGCCGACTTCGAGCGCTGCACGGCGCGCATCTCCGCCTTGCGCGCCATGCAGGCGCGGCTGCTGCGCACGGTGCTCGAATCGCTCGCCAGCGACAAGCTGCGCACCGAGGTGGCGGCCATGCAGTCGGCCGGTGCCGTCGGCTTCTTTCATCTGGGCGCGCGCAAGGCTTTCGCCCTGCTGTGCCAGCGCCTGCGCGACACCTTGGCCAGCGCCGCGGCAACCGCCGATGAAGCGCGCCAGATGATCGACGCCAGCTTCCTGCAACTCAACGCAGAGTTCGGCTTCTCGTTCGCGCTGGCGCCGGCGCCCGTGCTGCAACCGTATGTCGCTGAACTCGAACTGATCGACCGCAACTACAGCCGCTACCTGTCGCTGACGCAGGCCTGGCGGCTGGCGGTGCCGGGGTTTGCCGAGCAGTTCCGCCGCATGCTGGTGTCGAAGCTGCGCGTGGTCTTCGAGAGCGCGGCCGGCGACCTCGATCTCTGGAACAAGTCGGCGACGTCGCAGATCGACGTGCAACTGCGCGAAAGGCGACGCACCTTCAAGCGCCGCCGCGAGGCGCTGGAGCGCATCCAGGCCGCGGCCGGTGAACTGGAGCAGCGCATCACCGAGGTGGAAGCGCAGGACGAGCGGCTGGGCGACCTGCAGCGTCGGCTCGACCGCCAGGCCGCGCTCGCCACCGCGGTGGCGCACGGCGGCTTGCCGGAGGTGGCCGCCGCCGCCACGGAGCCCTTGCCATTCGAACTGCGCCGGCGTGACGCAGCCTGACGCCGGCTGATGCCGCTTTGACATCAGCTGACGGCAGCCTGGCAGGCCGCGTGATCCGCTGGCAGCGCGAGCACGGCCGCCACACGCTGCCCTGGCAGGCCAGCCGCGACCCCTACCGCGTGTGGCTGTCCGAGGTGATGTTGCAGCAGACGCAGGTCGCGACCGTCATCGACTACTACGCACGTTTCCTGGCGCGGTTCCCCGACGTGGCGGCACTCGCCGCCGCGCCGCTGGACGACGTGCTGGCGCTCTGGAGCGGCCTGGGTTACTACAGCCGGGCGCGCAACCTGCACCGTTGCGCGGTGGCCGTGGTGGCCGACCATGGCGGTGCGTTCCCGGCCAGCAGCGCGCTGCTGGGCGCGTTGCCCGGCATAGGGCGATCGACAGCGGCTGCCATCGCGGCCTTCTGCTACGGCGAGCGCGCGGCCATCCTCGACGGCAACGTCAAGCGCGTGCTGACGCGCGCCATCGGCTTCAAGGGCGACCTGGCGCTGGCCGCCGAAGAGCGGGCGCTGTGGAAGGCCGCCGAGGCGCTGCTGCCGGCGCGGGAGATCGATCGCTACACGCAGGGCCTGATGGACCTCGGCGCCACCGTCTGCCTGGCGCGCAAGCCGCTGTGCCTGCTGTGCCCGCTGGCGGACGACTGCGTGGCGCGACGCGAAGGCCGGCCCGAGGCCTACCCGGTGAAGACACGCCGGCTGAAACGCGGCCGCCGCCAGCACGCGCTGCTCTGGCTGGCCGACGGCGAGCGGCTCTGGCTGACGCAGCGCCCGCCCAAGGGCGTATGGGCCAGCCTGTGGAGCCTGCCCGAGTTCGACAGCCTGGACGCGCTGCAAGGGCTCATCGGCGCCAGCCCCGGCAGTGGCGAACTGCTGCCGGTCATCGAACACACGTTGACGCATTTCGACTGGACTCTGCAGCCGTACCGCTGGACCTTGCCGCCGTTCGCGGCCGAGGGCGGCTCGGCCGGCCTCGAAGAAAAGCTGGCGCCAGGCCGCTGGGTGACACGCGTCGAAGCGCTGGCGATGGGCTTGCCGGCGCCCATGCGAAAGTTGCTGACGGCGGTGTGAGCGGGTTCAGTCGGGCGGGTCGCCGATGATCACCTGGCGGTCACGCAGGAAGCCGTCCACCAGCGACAGCCGGATCACCGGGTCTTCCAGCGCCATCAGCTTGTGCTTGGCGGCCAGCGGCAGCGGCAGCAGTTCGCACCAGCGGTTGGCCACCCAGCCGGCGTCGTCCAGCCTGTACGGTTCGGCAAACGGCATCTCACCCTGTTCGCGCAGCGCCACGATGGCCTGCTGCAGCGCCTTCACGGTCTGGAACACGGCGGGGCCGGGCAGGCGCAGGGGGTCGCCGGCGATCGCAGTGGCCTGTGTCACCCAGAGGCCGTTGTCTCGCTGCGTCAGCTCGCCCTGGCGGCGGAAGCGCTGGCCGCCGCTGCAGCGCAGGCGCAGGATGCCCTGCTGTTCACTGTCGACCTCGTCGATGTGGGCCAGCACGCCCACTTCTTCGAGAGCCACTTGTGCGCTGCGCCCGGCTTCGCTGCCCTGCTGCAGGCAGATCACGCCGAAGGGCTGGCATGCGCGCAGGCATTGCGATACCAGATCGAGGTAACGCGCCTCGAACACCTTCAGATGGAGCACGCTGCCCGGGAACAGCACCATCTGCAGCGGGAACAGCAGCAGCGGGTCGGGCAGCGCCTGATCTTCAGGCGCGCGCATCGAGTTCCCTGTGGCGCAGCAGCGTGGCGCAGCGGTTCTCGAAACGGCGTGCCAGAACTTCCACCGCATACACCGAGCGGTGCTGCCCGCCGGTGCAGCCCACCGCCACGGTCAGATAACTGCGCTGGTCGTCCTCGAACGAAGGCAGCCAGTGGCTCAGGAAGGCTTCGATCTGGGCAAGCATGGTGATCACTTCGGGTTGGGTTTCCAGGTAGCTTGCCACGGTCGCGTCGCGACCGGTCAGCGGCCGCAGTTCGCGGATGTAGAAGGGGTTGGGCAGCACCCGCACGTCGAAAACGAAGTCGGCGTCGAGCGGCACGCCGTGCTTGAAGGCGAAGGACTCGAAGACCAGCGTCAGCGCCGCGCTGCGTGCGCCCACCAGCGAACGCACCCAGGTGCGCAACAGCGCCGGCCGCAGCTGGCTGGTGTCGATGACGGTGGCCACTTCGCGCAGGTCGGCCAGCAACTCGCGCTCGAGTTCGATGGCCTCGGTGAGTGCGCGCTGCGCATCGGTGCCCGAAGGCACGGCGCTCAGCGGGTGTGGGCGCCGCGTCTCCGAGAACCGGCGCACCAGGGCGTCGGTGCTGGCGTCGAGGAACAGCGTGCGAATGCTCACGCCTTCGCTCTTCAGGTCGTCGATCAGCGGCAGCAGGTGCGGCAGCGAGCCGGCGGTGCGCACGTCGACCGCCACCGCCACGCGGTGCGTGAAACGTTCGTGCTCCAGGCGGATGAAGTCGCGCAGCAACTCAGGCGGCAGGTTGTCGACGCAGAAGTAGCCCGCGTCTTCCAGCGCATGCAGCGCGATCGACTTGCCCGAGCCCGAAATGCCGGTGACCAGGATGACCTCGTCACGGCTCGGGTCGGCTTCCCCGCCGAAGATGCTTTTGTTCATGGCGCGGCGCCCTGGTGGCCCGCGCCGAGCATGGCCTGGGCGTGGGCGCGGCTGGTGCCTGACAGTCGGCCGCCGCCCAGCATGCGGGCGATCTCGGCCACCCGGGCTTCACCGGCCACCGGCAGCACGGCGCTGACGGTGCTGCCGCCCTGCAATGATTTGGTGACCACGAAGTGATGATCGGCGCAGGCCGCCACCTGCGCCAGGTGCGTCACCGCCAGCACCTGCGCCGAGCCGCCCAGCTGCTTCATCAGCCGGCCCACGCTGTCGGCCACGGTGCCGCCGACGCCGGCGTCGATCTCGTCGAAGATCAGCGTGGGCGCTGCGGCACTTCTGGCGGAGGCATCCCGGCCTTGCGCCGTGGTGGTCGCGATGGCCAACGCCAGCCGTGACAGTTCACCGCCGGAAGCCACCTTGGCGAGCGCGCGCGGCGTGCTGCCGGCGTGCCCGGCCACGCGCAGCTCCACGCCTTCCAGGCCGTAAGCCTGCGGTTCGGCCGACGGCAGCAGCGCCACCTCGAAACAGCCGCCGGCCATGCCCAGTTGCTGCATCGCCTGCGTGACGGCCTCGGCGAGCTTCGG
>Ga0105046_10003421_pt1 | contig 25160 bp, 19 predicted proteins | sample MAT03_FD_78385 | JGI IMG/M metagenome (GOLD analysis project Ga0105046, IMG submission 78385) | Freshwater microbial communities from Lake Fryxell liftoff mats and glacier meltwater in Antarctica - MAT-03 (megahit assembly) | ecosystem: Environmental > Aquatic > Freshwater > Ice > Liftoff...
CGGAAGGCGAAACATCTCAATTGCTCGCGCTGCTGATTGTGCCGACTCTGGCCGTGGCGTTTTCCGACGTTGTCGCCGATGCACTCATGGTTGAGAAAGGGCAACCGCTGGGACTGACCGGCAGACTGCAGTCCATCCAATGGGGCTCGATGTACGCCGCCACAATCCTGGCTGGAAGTCTGGGTGGCTGGATGTCGGAACACAACCGACATGAACTCGGCTTCCTGATCTGTGGATCGGGAGCCCTCGTGACTTTCGTGGCGACGTGGATCTGGATCCAGGATGCGTCCGCACGCGAATTGACGGCTCTGCATTCTTTGCCTTCTGAGACTGCCGGTCAGGCTGATGCGTCTGCCGTCGAGAAGGAAACACTCTGGTCCCGCCTGGCGATCATGCGCCGCACAATGATGAGCCGACAGTTTTTGATCATCGCAGTTTTCCTTTTCCTGTGGAACTTCAATCCATTCTCATCCACAATCCAGCAACTTCATATGACCGAGCATGTGAAGCTCACACCGCAGCAGTATGGTCATTCGTATTCACTGTTTTCCGTCGGCGCCATCGGAGCCTGCCTGGTCTATGGATTCCTGTGTCGCATCATTCCCGGCGGCTGGCTGATTCATCTTGCGATTGCCGCAGGTGTCTTATCAACACTGGCGTATCTGCTGGTGGAAGGCGTGCAAAGCGCCTTTGTCGTGTCAGTCTTCGTTGGATTTGTCTACATGCTGGGCAACCTGATCCAACTGGATCTTGCCGCTCGCATGTGTCCCCCGACAATTGCAGGGAGCATGTTCGCCATGTTGATGTCCGTCTCAAATCTCGCGATTATTGCTTCGACAATTCTGGGCGGCTGGCTGTACGAGATGTTCACGTCACAAGGCGGACCTGTGTATTCCTACACCGTTGTCGTGCTGATTGGCTCTGCAACGACAGCTCTGTGTTGGTGTTTAGTACCGTGGTTCCGAGGATCGCTGCCTGATCAGTTGGAAAACAAATCGCGATGATCCTGAATACCCGGCACGCGGTCGTGTGAACGGTGACAATTCGCTTGCGGGCCCGATGAGCACTGCTAAAATGGTTTTGTTCGGGAAGACATTCGTCAGACTCCGATTGTCCGAGTACAACGCTGTCAAATCAGGTCCAGGATCAGTAGCACGGCCACAAATCGAATGGCCTGCGTTTGGTATCAATCTGCTGGAACAACACATGGCTACCAGTTCGCTCAAACGAAGCCGTCCTCGGTTGTCAATGAAAAAGCGATTCCTCTTTCTCTCCGTGATCGGCACAGCGTTCGTCCTGTTTGTGGAAGCAGTTTCCGCCATCGGACTATGGGTCTGCGACGGCCATGTCTCATTCCAGGAACTCCATGAGCAGCAGGATTTGTGCTCCAGACGCAAAGCCAGTGATGCGTTTGAGAGCGAGGTGCTGCATCCATACCTTGGATGGGTTCTGAACCCGGACGTCCTGGGCGGCGTCTCTGTTTTAAGTGATCAAAAATATCCGGTGAACGAGTACGGTTTTCTTGAACACGGGGAAGGCATACCCAAGCGGTCTCGTGACAAGTTTGTGGTCGCTATTCTGGGTGGATCGGTGGCTTGGTACTTTTCAATTGACGGGGCCGGGGCCTTCAAGAAGGAACTCGCGACGTCGCAGCAGTATCGTGATCAGGAGATTATTATCGTCCCGCTGGCGTTGAGTGGCTTCAAGCAGCCTCAACAGCTCTTCACCCTGCAGTATTTCCTGATGCTGGGTTTCGAGTTTGATGCGGTAATCAATATTGATGGGTTCAATGAGGTTGCGCTGCACCCTGCTGAAAACACCAGCCAAAAAGTCTCGATCACCTATCCGCGGAGTTGGTACTCTCGAGTCCGCGAACTCGCTACTCCGGATAATGTTGAATCGGTCTATCAAATACTCTCTGAACGCAAGGCGCGCCAGGAATGGGCAAGTCGATTTGTTCGAATGCCTTATCGGTATTCCACCACGCTCAACTGGATCTGGCGATTAGGCGACAACTCGTACAGTGGTGCCATCCAGGCTGAGCAAGAGGTGATCAGGGCGCAGAAGGTGAGTCATATACCACCCTTTCTGCAAACCGGGCCCCACGTTGACTATTCATCGGAGCAGCAAATGTTCAATGAGTTAGCACAGTTGTGGAAGAATTGTTCACTGCAGTTGCACCGAATCTGTGAAGCGAACAATATTGCTTACTATCACCTCCTCCAGCCCAATCAATACTTTGAAGGTTCAAAGCCGATGGGTGCCGAGGAGCGAGAAACGGTGATTCTTCCAGGTCACCTGTACAGCGAAGGGGTGATCAAGGGCTATCCTCTCCTTAAACGCGAGGGGAACGAACTCGTCAAACAGGGCGTGCAGTTCACTGATTTGACGATGCTGTTTGCGAACACACAGGCTCAGACGTACCGCGATAATTGTTGTCATTGCAATGAACTTGGCGGCAAAATGCTGGCACAGGCTGTTGCAGACGCCGTCCTTTCGGCGGAGTGACAACTGATTTCCCCGGATGTTGTAAGGTAGGCAGCAGTTTGTAGAGGTTGTTGTCGTGCATCGACTTCGTCCTCACCAGGGTTCGGCGTCGTTGACGGGCAAATTGTAAAATAGCCGTCACGCTCCGTCGTGAAGAGAGCCTTGAACTGGGCCACATGAATGGAGTTTTCAGTTTGGAGTCGTCAGTTTGCAGTCGGCTGCAGGCGGCTTGTTGTTGCGATTCACTGACTACTGACGACTGGACCTGTTTTGGTTGATGAATCTCGATTGACAAATGCTCATCACGGCGGAGCGTGATGGCGACTCTGGGTTGCGGGCGAAGCTCGCGCCAGGATATTGACTTGGTGAATGTTCCTTGATCAGCGACGGATCGTTCATCAAACCGGAGTGTATCCCGTAAGAGACGTGGGGCCTGGGCGTCCGGCGACTTGGGTGATTGTTGTGATGCTGACTGTCCGTGGAAAAACTTATCTGCGCTGCTTTCTGACGAGCGTTTTGCTGGTCAGCGTGGCTGTTCCCTTTTGTTCATCCTCGGTCTGGCTGACAGAACTGACGGAAGTGTGGCATGAAGTACTGCTTTTGCTTGCGATTGTGATGAATTCCGTGATTCTCATTCAGCGCTGGCGTCAGAGGAAATCAAAATGCTCAAAATCAGAAGTGGGCGTGACGCCGGAAATCTACTCGCGGGTCTCATGGAACGAGGTGATGTTCTGGAATTTTGTGGGGCTGTTGTTGATTGTGCTCCTGGTCCAGGTTGCCATCACCGCTGCGGTTGCCTGGGGACTAGCGGTCTGCCTTCGAATCAGCATTCCGGCGATTTGGTTGTCCGTCATTGTCGCAGCGCCTGTCGCCGTCCGGCAGATTCTTGATCGTCGAAATTGCCCTGTTTCGAAATGGGTGAAACCCTGGTTTTCGCTATGTCTGCTGACGGCATTCAGCGAGTTGGCGTGCCTGCTGATTCTGTCGTTTCAGAATACCGTGACACCACTGACATTTCCGGAACATCTTCCTCGGCCAAATGATAACTGTTTGCACATCGCCAGTACTGGAGGATCAACATCACTGGGATGGCCATGGCATCCGCATTACAGCATCTCACGGGTGGCCGAGTGGCAATTGAAACGACAACTGAATCCTGTTGCAGATTCTTCATCTGCTGGATCCCGCAGTGATGACGCAGAACCTGGGTATCGAAGCATCGCTATCCACAACGTTGCTCGGGCCGGCGATGACCTGAAGCTTGACATCGAGCAACTTTACTGTCTGCCTGTGAAGCCCCATGTGCTGATGGTGTGTACCGGGCACAACGAACTATATCACGACGTCGATGTCCGGCTTCGAGCGAGTGGTGGGGCGGTACCTGCGGTGGATCGATTTCTCCGCTGGTCCCCCACGTTCTGTCTGATAGACCGTGTCTTGACGGAACACTTCAGCAGTCTCTGGCGAAATGTGCAGAGGGAGCGTCGACTGGTCGATGATCCTTACCTGACGGACGAACAAAAAGCGGAGCGTCTGGCCCTTTTTACTGAACGGCTACGAGCGCTTTCACAGTACTGCCGGCGGCAAAACATAGAGCTCATCTGGTTCATCCCGGCTGCTTCCGAATCAGCATGTCCGCCGAATCGCTCAATCATTCGTTCCCGTGGCCGTTCTTCCCGGGATGCAGGTGCTGTTGCGGCTTACCAGAACGCCCGACTCCACGAACAACAAGAGGAATGGAATCTGGCCGCTGAGATCTATCAGTCGGCACTGCGCGGCTATCCGGACATGGCTGAGTTTCATTTTCGACTTGGACACTGCCTGCTGCACATGAACCAACCGCAGACTGCCAGCGTCAGTTTTCAGCGTGCCCTCGAAACGGATGCGTTTCCTGTTCGCGCGCAGACTGACCATCGGCAGGCGGTGGAGCAGGTCGCTCGGGAATATGGGAACACCACGATTGATACCACTACGATTCTCAGACGAATGACACCTCACGGAATCCTGGACGAGACCGTCATTCTGGACGACGTTCACCCAACGCTGAGAGGTGTTTTCGTGTTAGGCACAGAAGCAGCTGATGTCATCCGTCAGCAGTGTCTGAAGGACTTACCCGGGATCGCCCCCGCAGCATATGGTTCATTCCGGGAATCCCTGATCGCCCTGGCTGTTGATCCCGCCGTCATCGAAGGTGCCTATGAACGGCTCGCAGGCGCTCTGCTGAACCGCGCGTGCCTGCGTTTCGAGCACAGCCACTGGGATTCACTCGCCGATCGTCTTCGAACGGCCGCGATGGAACTGCGCGACCGCGAGTCGTTACCCGAAAGCACTCCGATTGAATCCCTTCAGGACTTTCACCCCGGGCGGTAGCGAAGTTGTCCCTCCACCAGTATCTTTCCAGTGGCATTATCCGCCAGCATCTCCGGTCGGGCGTCGCTCAACTGGACTTTACCGCGCTGGCATGGCCGGCCAGCATGTCAATTTGCGCCGTGTTGACTTCTCGCTTTAACCGACATGCTTCAAGAAGCTCACGCGCCCGATCGCCACCCACTCGGCGATATAAATATTGCCGTCGTGGTCGAAGCATGCGTCGTGTGGATGAACAAACCTGCCCGCCTGCCAGCGTTCGGGATGCGAACGCATGGCGAAATTGTCGGCCAATACCTGCTTTAGCCAGGCGGGGTCGTGGCCGAGGTGAGCGATCACATTGTTGTTCACGTCGAGTAAAGTGATTCTCGCGTGCAGATCGGCCACGAGCATCACGTCATTGCGGAGATCAATGGAGGCGGGAAACAGCATGTCATCAAAGAAGCTGAGATGCTTGCCTTCAGCGGAAAAATACTGCAACCGAGCGTTGGCCCGATCCGCAACAACCAACGCTGGCTCCCGTCCCTTCCGATCGTCCCACCACAGCCCATGTGGCGTACTCAGTTGGCCGGGGCCGTCGCCCAATCCCCCGAAATAACTGCCGACCGCAGCGTCTGTGTCGTACTTGATGATGTAGTGTGAGCCGTATCCGTCGCCGACCCAAAAACCGCCGTCGGGCGCGAATGCAATGTTCGTCGGGCTGAACAGGTACCCCTTGCCATACTCGCCCGGCGTTTTCAGTCCGAACGGTTTCGCGTTTTCGTAAGGCGAGATCTTCGGCGCTGTCTGCTTCCAGACAATCTCGCCCTTCAATGTGCTCTTGGCGATATAACCCTTGTTGTCGCAGAGATAGAGAAATTCCTCTGCACCGTCACGTCGAATATCGATCCCGTGTCCGCCTCCATGAAATTCCCTTCCGAACGAGCGCACGAACTTGCCGTCGCGATCGAATACGACTATGGCGTCCTGCGGGTCGGCTGTCATTGTGCGATGTTTCACATAGATCAGACCTTCAGCATCGATCGCCACACCGTGCGTGTCCTGCCAGCGAATGTGGCTCGGGATCTGCATGCAATCATGATGCGTTTCGTACCGATGGCCTTCCGGACCAATGACCGGTGGTTTCGAACCGCTCTTGTCCGCCGCTCCCAGAATTGCAGGGGCGGAACCGGCGAGAACCATGCCGCCGGTCGCCGTCAGGAATCCGCGTCGCGATGTGGATGATCGGGGCATGATGTGTTGACCTCAACAAACCGTCAGACGGATCACTTCGTCAGTTCGCGAAGCTCTAACTTGCGCCAGCGAACTTCGTATGGGCCCTGACCGGCACCAACGCCGTGAACCTGCAGGCCGATGAATCCTTTCGGATGCGACTTGAAGCGTTCTTCGTGTATCGTATCCGCGATCTGATGGTCATTAATCCACGTTTGAATTCTGTTGCCTTTAGCCACAACGCGATATGCGTTCCACTCGCCATCTTTGAAGTAGTCATGGGGTTTGCGGTCGGCGTCCGTGGTCATCCAGCCCCCGGCTGATTCGCCGTAAATGTAGCCCGCCATCTTGTCGAGCGAGATTTCGACCTGCGGTCCGTTGACACGACCTTCTGGTTTGTCACCCTCGGATTGCGATCGGATCTGAACTCCTGAATTTAAAGCCGAATCCACTTTCACTTCGAACTTCAGCTCGAAGTCGCTGAAAAGTTTGTCGGTACACAGGAATGAGTTCGGACTGCCTTCCGAGGTTTTTCCTGCGATTGTATCTCCCTCGATGCGGTAAGTGGCAGTGCCGTTCCGCTGAGTCCAGCCTTCCAGATTTTTGCCGTTAAACAGGTTCACGAATTTTGGATCATCCTCAGCCCGGGTTTTGGTCACCAGAGTGAGCGTGGTCAGTAAGGATGCAAGAATCATAGTTCGTTTCATGGTATGCACTTTCAATCAATGGGGTGAAGGACGCTTTAAAAAGGGGTCAGGAACCAATAGTGCGCAGCACCCTCCGGGCCATTTGGCTATTGGTTCCTGACCCCTTTTTAAAGCCGGGGATTTAGTCAGCCAGCGGCAGGACTTCAATTTTGCGAATGTTGACTCGGCTGCCTGGATCATGCTGCTGGAAGGCGAAGTGTCCTTCTTTGAAGGTCAAGCCAAAGTCCAGATACTCGTAGAGTTCATTGCCATCGACCGTGATCTTGATTCTGGTCATCTGGCGGCCACGCCAGACATCGTCACGAACCTCAAGTTCGTACGTAAACCAGGTATCCGGCTTAACGAGCTGCTGGTAAACATGGCAATGTCCGTACAACGACCCGGTACGAATCGGGTCAGTGTGCGTACTGTCAATCTGTGCTTCATAGCCGTCGGAGAATCCAGGTTTTGCCGTGGTGCGAAAGTAGAGCCCGGAGTTGCCATGATCATTGATTTTGATCTCGGCTCGGTACCGGAAGTTCTTGTACGGCCCTTTGGTGGAGACCAGCATCGACGCCGGACCTGATCCGCAGATTGCAGCATCTTTCACTTCCCAGACGCTCGCGTCGTTACCGATTTTTTCCCATCCGTCCATGGTCTTGCCGTCGAACAACGAAACCCATTCAGCATCGTCGGCGACAGCATTCGTCACCGAAGAAAATGCCAGCACAGCGGCAAGGACAAGCATGAGACGAGAGGCACACATTTGCAAACTCCTGATTTGTACATCCGACAGACGGCCTGTCTGAGTTGTCAGCCAGAAACAGGCTGAGTTGCCCGTTCCACAACGGCTGACTGTACCAAGACCGTTCGCGAAAGCAATTGTGCCGCACGATGCATTACGTCGCAATGCCAGCGACCTGTAATGCCATCTCGTAAATTGTGCGTGTTTCAAGGACCCGATCATTGGACTCGAACAGCGAAGCAATTGCCTTCTTGTGGACCTTCATTTTCAGTCCTCCCACGCCCAAAGCGCCGTAACAGATCACGCCGGATTTCTCGACCGCTTTATCCATCACACCGATATCCGCAATCCCGACCGGCGGCACGGCATTGAGGTCAATCGCCAGCTTCAGCCCCTGAAACTTCTGCAACGCACCGGATTCCAGAAAGCAAGCACCAGCTGCTCCTGCCGCCACGATCAACGTCGCATTCCGGCACAATGCTTCGAACTCGGTCGGGTGCGACGCATTTGCCGCCGTGACCTGAGCATCTGCAACTTTGGTACGAATTGTGTTGCATGCCGATTCCGCGCGGTCCAGCGTTCTTGACACCAGAGTAACGTGAGCCTGCTCCAGGGCGAGCAACTCTGCCGCTCGAAGACCCACCGGGCCTGTGGCGCCCAGCACAATGGCGCGACAACCGACAAGATTCAGATGTTTTCGAGCACTCGCGATGGCGGCAGCGGCCGTCGTATTGCATCCGTTGGAGTCCATCATCACGGACACTCGCATTGGACCGAAAAAGGTTTTCGATACCTTGCGAAGCAGCGCATCCCCCGCAGCGACATCGCTTCCCCCGATGAAGATCGCCGAAGACTTCAGATCCGCCGGACCCCGCGTAAACATCAGGCCATGCACCAGCCCCGTCACATTGTCAGGCGTCACGGAACCGTACGAGAACAGTTGCTCGACGTTGGAATCCACCGCGACGACTCGGTCAAAACTGCTGGGAAGTGCGTCGGTGTCGAATTGAGCGAGAATAGTTTTCAATTGCATTTCCAGAAGCGGTAAGGGCTGAGATATTGTGCGAAATGAGTGAGGCGAAATGATACCCGGTGTGGGACGATTGACAAGTTGGGAGACGGCTTCAATACATTGCAGAAAAGGATCAGGTCAGATAAAAATTGTGAATGCGAGTGTTTCCTGTGATCACAGCCATTACTTCTATACTCCTGATTTTTGTGGTGCTCGTTGCGAGTCCACTTGACGAACCCGCTGTATCGACCGGGCTATTCAACATGCCCATGCGGGAAATCGCACGGCTACTGCACGGGCAGATTCCGGCGGCGAATGAGACTGCGAAGAGTCCTGTGCCTGACGTCGCTGCTGCAGAACGGCCATTCCAGTCTCGAGAAATACGTGACAACGTGGCGCTGGTTACAGAACTCAATACGCGCTGGGAAGAATCACGGTTGTCACTTGTGACGAGTTTCAATTTACCGACCACGCCGTCGCACGGCGCTGTGATCAGTGGTTCGTCTCCGGCCGAAGTCGCGGTGCAGAAATGGATCGACGAGGGCACCGCGTCCGGGCATCACGGAATTCTGTACGACAATCGTGATCGCGATCATTCGAATCTGAATCGGACAAAGTTTCCGCAACTGGCTTTCGTGGAATACGACGGCGCCGCAAAGAAAGCTGGTGCCGACTGGGGGCTGAGAATTGGTCAGGCATTTGATCTTCCAACCTTCGGCAATTCCTCAACAGCGCAGGTGGGGTCGCCGTTCTGGCGGAGCAATCCTCGAATGGTGATGCACGACGATACGTTCACGAAGATCGTCTACAACGAATTCCTCAACAATCAGATGTACTGCTATCCTGAGCACAACGACTTTGATCCGGAATACGGCGATGTTTATCCCGCGAACACTCCGTTCTGGGTCATCTCACAGGGATCGTCCGGATCAGATCAGCCATTTATGGAAGCCATCGCGCTCACGCTGGCGGCGTTTCGTCCAGACGTCAAACAGAAACTTATTGAATCACACTGGCTGATGGATGTCGTACAGATGCTGCTCCGTCGCAGTCAGAAATCGGTTCAGACGGAAGACGACTACTATTCAGGCAACGCGCATCCGGTCGTATTCCAGCGGTCGGAGCTGGATGTGTTGCGGATGGTTCAGATGGCTCACGATCTCACGGTCGGGACTCTTCCGGCGATGGTCCGCATTCAGGTTGTTGAAGAGGACCTTGGCGTTCCCGGTCTCGATTATTTTCATCCGCACGCTGCTGAAAGGCTGTTCGACACGCCTGCCGCTGTGGCGCGAATCTATCGTACAACCGCGTTTCGACGCAGGATGGTCGTTGACGCTGGCAGCAGTGCAGACCTGAACGGGCGACCGCTCACATTTCGCTGGGTCGTGTTGCAGGGCGATCCGGAAAAAGTGCAGATTCGACTGCTCAGGGCCAACGGAGTTCAGGCGGAGATCATCCTGCAATGGCACCCCAGAACGAAAATCGCGGGACGGGAAGGAATGGAAACGAACCGCGTGGACATCGGCGTGTTCGCGGACAACGGACAGACTCCTTCCTTACCTGCGTTCGTGAGTTCATTTACCCTGGCAAATGAAGATCGGACATACGCCGACGGTCGGATTCAATCGATCGACTACGGAACTGCGGGTATCAGTGAACGCTACGTCGACCCAATGATTGATGTTCCCAAGCGATGGCGGGACGAATACCGATATTCGCCAACTTTTGAATTACTGGGCTGGCAACGCACAACTTCCGGGGCAGAGGCACAGGAGTTCGCCGCAGACGGTCGACTGATTGTCAAAAAGGACGAGGCTGGAACTCCGACTGACTTCCGGAAAGTCGCGTACGAGTTTACTGTCGATAAACGGAAAGTGCCTGCTCTGAAAGTTGTTGTATTGCCATAGTGCTCTAAAAAAAGGAGGCAGGAACCAATAGCCAAATGGCCCAGAGGGTGCTCTGCACTATTGGTTCCTGACCCCTTTTTTAAGCGAGTGTCGAATCCGTTGACAGGGTTAGCCGTGACTCCGTCCCTCGCCGTCCACCGTCGATTCTGGTACGAGCAGTCCGTTTTTGTTGATGGGAAGTATCCGACTCCTGTCGATTGCCTGAAGCAGGAGTTGTTCGCAGAGTTCGCCAATGCCGATTCCGCGGGCACAGGCGGACATCGGGACAAGACTGTGGGAGGTCATGCCGGGGATCGTATTGATTTCCAATATCCAGGCCTGACCTTCTGAATCGACACGAAGGTCCGTGCGACTGATTCCAGTGACTCCGCAGGCTTTGCACGCGGCCAGGACAATTTCGCTGAGATTGGCGGGCAGATGTCTGGGTGCGACGTCGTACCGGGTGGTTTCGTCGATGTACTTGGCTTCGTAATCATACCAGCGGGCAGTCGGCAGAATTTCAACGACAGGATACGCTTGGCCGTTGACGACCGGAACAGTGACTTCGCGGCCTTCAATGAATTTTTCGATGAGGAACACCTCTCCCCATCGCAAAGCTTCAGAAGCCGCAGCTTCGATTTCCAGTTCCGATTCGACAAGTGAAATGCCGACGCTTGATCCCTGGGCTGCCGGCTTCACAACCTGTGGATAGCCGATCTGTTGTGAAGCATTCCTGATCGATTCGCCGGACGCAGTGTGGGGCAAAGCAATGCCGGGGGGGACTGGGAGTCCGGCGTTGGCCAGGGCTTCACGAGTCGCGACTTTGTCAAACGTCAGCGCCGATGCTTTTGCAGAACTTCCGAGCCAAGGTATTCCAAGTCGTTCCAGTTCTCGCTGCAGTATCCCGTCTTCGCCGCCCGTACCGTGCAGCATGGGGAGTATGACATCTGTGCTGCGGGGGATTTCATGCAGGGCCAGAATCGCCGGATCGAATTGCACTACCCGGTGCCCGCGCTGCTTCAATGCCGCAGCGACGCAGGCACCACTCTCAAGACTGACCTTTCGCTCTGCAGAGTCACCACCTGCCAGGACCACGATTCGCAACGGGCCACATTGAGAATTGGTCGGTGACATTGCAGATCCTCCGTACAAGTAACATTTTGATTCGCTTACCAGACTCTGATTTCCAATTCCAGATCGACAGCAAATTTTTCGGCGACGGCTTTCTGAATGCGGCTGATGAGTTGTTCGACGTCTTTGCTGGTGGCACCGGATTCAGTCACGATAAAGTTGGCGTGCCGTTCACTGATCCGCGCCGTACCGATGGACACGCCTTTTAGTCCGCACTGTTCAATGAGCGAGCCGGCACTCAGCCCGCGTGGATTGCGAAAGATACAGCCTGCTGACTGATCGGCCAGCGGCTGTGTGGATCTTTTCATAATCCAGTTCTTGCGCATGCGGCGCGTCAGCTCTTCAGAATTGTCGCGCATCAGTTCCAGTGTGGCCGACAGAATCAGCAAATCCTGAATGCTGCTGCGACGATACGAGAACGATAACTCATCACCGCGTCGCACGGCGATTTCATGTTCCTGAGTCAGGACTCGGACGCTTGTGATCAACAGACCGATATCACCCGTCCGTCCGCCGCTGTTGCCAACAACCGCGCCGGCAATCGTGCCCGGAATGCCGACGAGATACTCGATTCCTCCGAGCCCCGCCCGAACGGCTTCCGCCACAACATGCGACAGCAGCGTGCCACCACCAGCCGTCAGCGACGTGCCTTCTATCCGGATTTCACTCAGGAGCGGCTCGACAACTCGAACAACAACCCCCTGGACGCCGGCTTCCCGCACGAGCAGGTTGGATCCACTTCCAAGGATATGAATCGGGAGTTGCTGGTGACGACAGGTCGAAATGACTTCCAGCAGTTCTGTTTCTGTCCGCGGCGTCACAAAGTACTGCGCAGGACCACCCATCCGCAGCCATGTGTGGCGGCTGAGCGGTTCGTCACGCTGCAGAATTTCGCTGAAGTCTTCGATGGATTTGGTCATGAATCTGATATGTCCTGCCTGCTCCCATTGTGATAACAACGTCGCCTGGTCGCCCGGAATGGTCTAATTTTTCAAGTACCTGGTCAAGATTCCTTATCAGGAAAGCGAGGCCTCCCGATTCAGAGATACTTCGGACCAGAGTTCCGGAAACGCGGCTGCAGTGAGCGACTGAAGCCATTTCTCGCGCGGGAAGTACAGGAAGGATAAGGCATTCGTCGGCAAGTGAAAGTGCAGCACGAAAATCTTCGAAAAGTGCCGAAACCCGCGACAACTGATGAGGCTCAAAAACTGCGATCAGACGGCGGTTCTCGAAGACACTGCGTGCGGTTTCGAGCGTGGAGCGGATCGCGGTCGGGTGATGAGCGAAGTCGTCAATCCAGTCGATACCGAACAAATGTCCACGATGTTCGAAACGTCGATGTATTCCGGTGAACGCCGCGATGCCGCGGATGGCTGCGTCCACGGAGACGCCGGCTGCAACAGCCCCGGCAATGGCCGCAACTGCGTTCTGTCGATTGTGAAGTCCGGGTATCTGAAGCTGCACGAGTCCGGCATCATGCGTTCGGTTGCGAAGCAGAAATGACTGCCGCTGACTGTTTCCCGGAATTCCTGTGGATCCTGAATCGCAGGGGACGGCATTCCAGTCCGCATCTTCATGCAGCGAAAATGAAATCGTGCGTCGTCTGCAGGTTGCTGCGATCGCCGCAGAACGCATACAGTCATGGTTGAAAACCAGAGTACCATCGGGTGGAAGTCGCGAGACAAAATCGTTGAAGGATTGATCACAATCCGCCTGCGACGAAAAGCAATCGAAATGATCCGGTTCGATTCCGGTAAGGATAACGGTCTTTGGCGACAGGTGCAGAAAAGACTGACGGTATTCGCAACTTTCAACGACAGCCACCGCACCAGAACCAAAGATTCCTGAGCGACGTCGATTTCTCATTACGCCACCAATATATGCCGACGGATGACAGCCCGCCTGCTGCAGGATACACCAGGTCATTCCGCTGGTTGTCGTTTTGCCGTGTGTCCCGGCCACGCATGCCTGATTGCGGGATCCAAGTAAAAGGCTGAGTCCCTGCGAAAGTGAAATTGGCGTCAGGCCAAGCGATCGGCAGCGTTGAAGCAACGGACAGGATTCAGGTACAGCCATTGAACAGACGACGTACTCGGGAGTGTTTGCAAAAATCTGTTCCGCCTGATCCGGGTGAAAAAGTGTGAACGAATGAAGATTGATCGCTGACTGCCGATCGCACTCACCGAATGACAACTCGTGATCCGCACCGATCACAGATTCGCCGGCGTCGAGCAGCATCTCGGCGAAAGCTCGCATCCCGGCTCCCAAAGCTCCGATCAGCAACCAGGGACTTTTGCTGTGTGAAGAGGGGCTGCTGATCGGAAGTCCGTTGTTTCCCTTTAATATTTCGTTTTTCACGGGGCCATCCTGGCAATCATTTCGGGTGTCACTTTCTTGATTTACCACCTGAACAAGCGGGAACGGTACTGGTTCTGTGCGATTTTTGACAGTGCGAGATGAGACGAAAACGGGTGAAACGGGGGGGATTGGAGTTACATCTGAGAAACCGCGTGTCCTGAAATCCATCATTTTTTGATTTTACGCAGCTTCATGTTGCTGTGAAGTGACAATCGTGATGAAAAATGTATTCTTCGATCAGGCGTCTGATGTTGAATGACTGGTCGCCTGCCGTGTAGTAGAGTACCCTTGTCGGCAGGATTACGATTGCCGACTCTCAACGGATTCCAACAACATTCATTTCCTTAAATTTCATTACCGAAAAATGAGCGGCCCCGTATTCGAAAATGACCAACTATCCGGGCCAGCCCCTGACGCTGTCTCCGCAGCACGTTCTACGTACCTTGCCGAACGAGTGTACCTTGTCGATGACGATCCTGCAGTCCTGAAGGTCATTGATACGATGCTGCGAATATCAGGGTACGAGGTTCGAGCGTACAGTTCTCCGTCAGAGTTCCTGGATGATTCGGAACAGTTGCCGCCCGGTGTGGTCGTCACGGATCAGGTGATGAATCTGATAGAGGGCATTGAGGTTCAGCGTCGCCTGTCGGCTCGTCCGAATCACTTCAAGGTGATTCTCATTACGGCATTTTCGACCACCAGTCTAGCGGTGGCAGCCATGAAAAACGGTGCAGTGACAGTCCTTGACAAACCGTTTGACCGTGCAGAATTGCTCGCCGCCGTAAAGGAGGCATTTCGACAATTGAAACATACCGATTCGTTCGACGAAGTTCTGCCACCCGTTCTTGCGTCGGGAGAATCATATCTGGATCGACTGTCACTCCGGGAGCGTGATGTGATTTTGCTGATCTACAAAGGATGCACAAACAAGTCGGCTGGAATTCAGCTGGGGATCAGCTTTAAGACGGTGGAAAAACATCGAAGCAGCGCGATGAGGAAACTCGAGGTTTCGTCAATGGCCAGTCTTGTTCGACTGCTGGATCGGGATTTGGGATGCAAATGAGCGACCTCGTTGAGGTTTTGAAGGAAGTTTGGTTTCCAGGCAGGAATGGTTTTCCCTGCGTCCGACACGTGATAGTCTAGTGAGCAGACAGAGCCTGAATTTTCATGGCGAACTGTACGCTCGCCCGAAACAACAGGCCATGTGGTCTCATTCCGGCGAACATGATTCGTGGAATTCGGATGGGCAGAGCCACAAAGATGCAGGTTCCGGTCGCAGCTCAAAATTTCCTGGAATTGCTCGAAAAGAGCGCGCTGCTCAATGGATCGCAGATTAAGAAATTGCGCGAAAGACTCAGGATTCCGGACACAGCCACCGCACAGGAGACAGCAAAACTCCTTGTTCGAGGACGTGCGCTGACGCCTTTTCAGGCCGAACGCCTGCTCGAAGGACGATATCGAGGTCTGGTGATTGACGGCTATCGTATCCGTGAAGTGCTGGGCTTCGGGGGCATGGGCTGCGTTTTTGTCGCCGAAGATCCACATGAGGATCGCAAGGTGGCGATCAAGATTCTCTCCTCGGAGCATGCCCTGGATGCCGGAATGCTGGCCAGAATGAAACTGGAAGCGATCGCCGGAATGCGACTCAATCATCCGAACATCATTCGCACATATCACATGGACACGACCGGTGCGGTCCATTATCTGGTAATGGAACTTTTTCGCGGCATCAGCCTGCATGAACTTGTCGCTCTGTACGGACCGCTCAAGTGGCCAATGGTCTGTGACATCGCGTTGCAGGCGGCGGAAGCTCTGAAGGCGGCACACGCGCAGGGCATCATTCATCGCGACATCAAGCCCGCGAACTTTCTGATTGATCATGACGGTGTGACGCGAATTCTGGACTTCGGCCTCGCGATGATGAACGACGTACCGGACGAAGAGTTTTCGCTGTCAATGGTATTCGGCCACGACTGCCTCGGTACACCTGATTATATTGCACCGGAGCAATCGCGGGACAGTCGCCGTGTCGATGCACGAGCAGACATCTACAGCCTTGGCGCAACGCTGTATGTAGCACTGACCGCGCACGTACCGTTTCCGGAAAAATCCAACAAAGCGAAACTCGAAGCGCATCGATCGAAACGACCGAAGAACGTTTGCCTGCTTCGCCCTGAGATCCCTGCCGAAATCGGAGCCATCATTGTGAAAATGATGGAAAAAGATCCGGCAAAGCGTTATCAGTCAGCGGATGAACTTGCGGATGCAGTCAGGCCCTACGCAAAACGAAAGGCGATTCAATTCGATTTTCGTGAATTGGTGACGCTGAGGGCAAAACAGGCAAAGGCGAAAGTAGAGCAGTCGGGGAAGAAATCGTCCGGGCAACGATCATCCATCACATCTGCGTCGGGCTGGCTCAAAGAAGGCAGTCATCAGTTTGCGGACGGAACAGACAGCTTCAGCCATTCGGAAACTCCTGCCATTCGGCAGCCGGAACCTGATCAAATCCGATCTGAACCCATGCGTTCGGCAACAACGGCTGTTTCGCGTCCGACGGCATTCAAGGGCTCGGCCCCGGCGGGATGGCGACTTCAGATTCTGGGCACAAAGCGCCAGTTTCCACTGATGAAGGCCCGAACGTCGATCGGTTCTGCACATGGTGCCGACGTCCTGTTACTGCGTGAAGATGGCGTTGACAGCGTACAGTGCTGGCTGGAATATGACGGAAAACACTGGAAGCTGCATCAGGAATCAAAAACACTCCCCACTTACGTCAACGGGAAAGTGGAAGCGTTGTGTACCCTGAATCATGGTTCAAAAATCACGTTTGGCGCAAAAATGGGTTTGCGAGTTGTCAGCCTTCAGCAAACGGCAAAAAATCGAAGGCGACTCATTGCGTTAGTGATCGGACTGCTTGTGCTCCTGTCCTTCGGCGGAATTGCCTGGTTGGCGCTCAGCCTGTTTCAAATCGGCTGAAAAACTGTGTCGCCGGAACACCTTTCCTTACCCGTTTTGCAATGGATGTCATCATGACCAAAAGCAGCGTGACAGATTCACGCCATGCACCGGGAATCATCATTCCAGCTTTAGTGGGCGTTGCATGAGTTCGACCGTTGCTTCGCGAGGGCATTTGTTTTCGAAGAGCACACGATAAACCTGTTCTGCGATCGGCATGCTGATGCCGCGTTGACGGGAAAGATGGTAAACGCTTCGTGCCGTAAAGACACCTTCTGCGACAGCCGTCATGGATTCCAGGATCTCATGGAGCGACTGCCCGCGTCCCAGAGCTTCGCCAACAAAGCGATTGCGACTGTGCCGGCTGTTGCATGTCGTGACAAGGTCTCCCAGACCGGCAAGGCCAAAAAAAGTTTCGCTGTTCGCCTCCAATGCGGTCCCGAAGCGTACCATTTCCGCTAATCCTCGTGTCAGCAATGCCGCCTTTGCATTGTCGCCAAATTTCAATCCGTCACAGATTCCGGCGGCAATTGCAATCACATTTTTCAAAGCGCCTGCAAGTTCGACTCCTCGCTGGTCGGTATTGGAGTACACACGCAGTGTTTCCATCGATAACAGTGACTGAATACGTTCTGCTGCGTCGAGCGATTCGCAGGCAGCCACAATGCTTGCGGGTTTGCGTGCAGTGATTTCTTCCGCGTGACAGGGGCCTCCCAGCACAACCACCGGACGTTCACCGACAATTTGTCGGATCATCTCACTGGGGCGAAGCAGCGTGTCATTTTCGATCCCTTTCACAGCGCTTACGAGTATCGCCTGGTCGGGAATCAACGATGCCAGTTTCTGCATGGCTTCACGCAGACCACGTGTCGGAACGCAAACCAGTACGACAGAAGCCGACCGCAGGGCAAGCGCCGCATCCGCGGTCACTTCAATCGTGGCTGACAGTTTGACGTGTGGCAACAGGCGACTATTCTCACGCGTTTCCTGGATGTGTCGTGCAAACGTCTCATTCCTGGCCCACAGACGCACGCAAACATCCGGGTTTTGTGCGGCAACCCATGCACAGGCAGTTCCCATGGCGCCTGCACCAAGCACACTGACAACAGTCATGATGATTCCAATGTGAATTACGAAAACATCAAAGGTCTGAAAGAGGTGTATTTCAACGGAGTGTGGCGTGAACGCAACAGACTCCACGGGGAAAACCAGGAAACGTCGTAATCCGACTGTTCGACAAATTCAGTGAAATCGCGCATTCACGACAATAGTTGCGGGCGAGTTCCGATGACAGAATCGAAAGTCGTTTGCGGCCTGAGGAAACTCAACCAATGGTTGCACACTTCAAGTTCAGCGAACCAGCTTTCAGTCTTGCGCCGCCGCGTCAAAGGTGAACCATTCCATGAGCCAGCTATCTGTCATCGAACAACCGGGAACTGTCTTCGTGGATCGTCGTCAGCACGACGCCGGAGCAGGACCCAGCGGATCAGAGCGCCGTCAATTTCGTGATGGAGACCGGTCCGCTCGCCCGGAGGTCGCTGAACTGGCAAATGCTGTGGACGATTACAAGATCGCACGTCACCGCCGCTTCATTACCTTTGAAGAACTCTTCGACGTGATGGCGGCGCTGGGGTATCACAAATAGCCTGATCGTTACCACCGGTTTTCTTCCGCGATCGCTAATGTTTCTTTCAATGAACATGCCTCAGTAATCGTTTTATTTCCCCCTGTCGGCCCTTTTTGGGGAATACTCCACCGCCGGAACAGGGAAGCATCGCTGTGATCTGAAGGATTGAATCCGAGAACTGAATCTTTCGGTTCTGAATGCATCCGGGCAAAGCTGTTGTAGCACCGACTGACTGCAGTCATGCCACAAAGGGTCTCGTTTCGTCCCCGCAAAACGTGAAAAGGGTGCATTGCTATGTCGGACTATTCTTCCGATCTTCTCGTCACTGAACGACGCAGAACAGGTCGCAGACGACTGACTTCAAACCGCAAACCTGCGGTCGTTGAAGACAAAGTCACGGAAAGAAAAACTGCAACAGCCGCCAGGCCCGAACTGGAATCTGGCCAGACGGCTTCGGAAATGACAATCGTAGAGCGTCGTGAAATCATCGATCGTCGCCGCCTGGATCGCCGTCGGCAGATAGACCCGACGACTTGCGAACGTGACTATTCAGACAACGAGATTGAATTCATGAAGTCGATGGACGACTACAAACGCAAGAGCGGTCGACCGTTTCCGACATGGAGCGAAGTGCTGGAAGTGCTGATGAGCCTCGGATACCGCAAAGTGGCAGATCCTTCCACAATGGAATGGCGCACCTTTGGAGAACACATGGGCTCGCTCTGACGAGATTGTCCTGCACATCTACGGGCTTGAAAAAGGGGTCAGGAACCAATAGCCAAATGGCCCGAAGGGTGCTGCGCACTATTGGTTCCGGACCCCTTTTTCAATGCATCTGCGAACCGCACTTCAGGGCCAAAGCTTTGCCGGAGGTGCGGTTTTCAGGTTATTACGGTGCTGCGAAAGCAGGCAATTTCCTGCGACCAGAATCAGCGCAGACGACCGAATGTCATGATCGTGATATCGTCGTTCTGTTCACGGCCATTGGCATGGATGCGCACATCCGCAAGCAAGGCTCGTCCTAACACTTCAGGATCGGGCGAACCGGCAGCCACAAATTCGCGGACGCGTTCCTTCGTGTACAGATTGCCGTCCGGATCCATGGCTTCATCGACACCATCCGTGATCAGCACAAACATTTCGCCAACCGCAATGTCCCGTTCAACAATTTCGTACGGATACCCGTCAATAATCCCGACAGGAATACCGATCGTCTCCTGATTAAATTCCTCAACCTCGCCGTCAACCCTGCGGATCAACGGCGACATGTGTCCGCCGTTGGCCATGGTTATGCGGTTCGTTTCCAGATCGATCACACCGAGGATATACGTTACAAAACGCCCCTCAACCATGCTGTGGCACATGTGAGAATTAATACGCTGGATGGCAATCTGCACGTCATCAGTGAAACTCATGGTGTTCTGCACGACACTCGCAATGCGTGACATGATCAACGCGCCTGGCACGCCTTTGCCCGCGACGTCACCAAACGATATGCAGACCTTCCGTGGACCAATCATGAAGCAGTCAAAGTAATCGCCACCAACAGCCTGAGCTGCATCGTAGGACGCAAAGAAGCGATAACCTTCGACGTCCGGCATTTTTTCCGGCAGCAGCGCTTTCTGGACACCGCTTGCGATTTTCATTTCCTTGTCCTGCTTCTGCTTATCGACATGACTTTGCAACAGCCGGACATTTTCGTACGAATTTGCGGACTGGTTGGCGACCGCCAACAGTAACTCGAGATCTTCTTCCGTAAATCGCTTCATGGGGTTCTGCGTATCAAGACTGATGACACCAAACACTTCGCCTTCCATATCAAGCATCGGCACCAGCAGCATGGAATGAATCGTCAGACTGGAAATCGATTCACTCGCGCTGAACCGCGCGTCGCTTGCTGCATCCGCCGACAGAATCCCCGCCTTATCATTGATCACGCGTTCCAGGACCGTGCGACTCAAACGAACAGATTCATCGAATCCTTCTGTGCGCTGTTTCTGAGCGATTGGAATAAATTTTCTGGAGATCGGCTCTTTCATCAGAATCGCGCCGCGATCGGCCTGCGGGAAAATTTCGAACAGAGTGTCCAGAATTTTTGGAGCAATACTGCTCACTTCAATCAGTCCCGCAAGGCTCTGATTGATCTTCAGAATCCCGCGTAGTTTTTCCTCCGGGCGAACTTCAAACACACCGAATCCGCGTGCTGCCGCGCTTCCCATAATCGTGGATGATGCTCCGTCGTTCAGATCGACACCCTCGGTGATTCCGGATTCGATCGAACTGTCGTCCTTGTCATCTTCGTACCGAAACTTAATCGGCCCCAGCTTGATGCGGTCGTTATGACGCAACGGCAGCGGTTTGTTCTTTTCAAGTTGGCGACCGTTCAGGAATGAGCCATTGCCACTGCTCAGATCCTCCAGCAGGATTTTGTTGTTGACGTTGACCAGCTGCGCGTGGAATCGCGACACCATGTTGGAATCCACCTGCACGTCACAATCCGGGTGGCGCCCCATCCGCGCAGGAAAATTTGTCAACTCGTAGGGAAACGACTGACCATCCTTCAAAAGTACGATGCGTGCCATGAAATCCAGACCCTATTCTTTTCCTGGAAGCAGTCGCCGGGAAATCTGTTACCGCCGGTAACCTGACGTCAGTCGCACTTCCCGAAGATTGCCTCGATATTACCCCGGAGAACAGTTTTTCCGAGTGAAACGGCTTGTTCAACACTCCAACGACGCCCTGCCACGAAATCTTCCGCCAGAACCCTGGCCAGAATCCGCCGATACATCGCGAATTTTGGCACAGCAAACTCCAGCTTGTACATGTCACTATAATAGCCAATCTGTTTTGTCTGGGGAACTGCCTGCAGTCGCGCTCGCGTGTCGCGCTCTATGTAAACCGGAATGTTCGAATACCACCAGTGTCCACACGTCACTACATTCGGGAAAATCCAGGAATAGCTTACCAGTTCCTGATTACATGTCTCCGACAGCACCGAAACCGGAAACACGACGTTCGGAAACGCATTGAACAAAGCCTTGTACTGCATCAGAGATACGCGACTGTCGAACAAATCCTGCCCTTGAAAAACGCCGTCTTCGTACACTCGTCGATTCACTCCAATCATCAGGTCGAAAGGCAACCTGTGCTCAACGCAGAACTCCGCCAGCGACCAGAATACAAACCGGCTGAGCACGCTCAATTCATCGACCGTCAGGTCACTTCCACTGAACACTTTCGAAATCACGGCGTCCGCCGCTGACGCAGTGACAGACGATGGTGAGAAATCCGGCGGCAACGATATCGCGCACGCCCGCACACCATGCGCCTTAAAATGATCGAAGAGTTTTCCGATCGCCTGCTTCAGTGAAGCTGAACTGCCGGGACTGACTCCGGTCGCTTTCTGCAGTCGTTCCCGAATGGATGGCTGTGTCAGATGAAACACCAGATCATCCGTCCTGAGACACGGGACATACTTTCGTGTATTAAAGCCCTTCAGCGGATCGTCAAAGTCATTCGTGAGATACACCTGATCCAGTCCGGATCGATCGAGCACCGTCTGTTCCCAGTCGGTGCTCTGCATCTTCCGCAACGAATGATCATAAAGCGATTCCCAATTGGCTTCCGTAATACGATCGTCCTTGAAATCAAAAAACACCTGACACATTTCGATCAGCCAGCTGTACTGCGCGGTATTTTCAATCGTCGCCAGCCACGGCACGAGTCGTCCGACTTTTTCCTTTGGGGAAATTCCTGCCTCCTCAATCCTTGATTTGGGAAGTCCGGCTGAATGAGCGAGTTCGGTGTAGTAGTGATAGCCGAGAATGTCCGCCAGCGTCGATGATGCCGCATGCAAAGGGTTGATGTGTGTATGAGGATCGATGAGTCGCATCGATTGCAATGGCTCAAGAATTTCAGCGATCAGATTTTGAGTCATCGTGGGGGAACTTTCAATGGAATTTTATCAGCTGGAATCGTGGCGCAGCAAGCATCGCTCGATGCTGATGCCGGTGACATAAAGACCAGACAATTGAAAAGATCTCGCATCGCATCGAACTCGCTGGAGACCAACCTCCTCATCATAACATGATCACCATCCCGCCGATCAATTCCGACGAGCCTCACTTGCGTTTTTGCCGGCAATCATCGATCGTTTGTCCCTCCCGAGAACCCTGTTCTGGCTTTTCCGTTCGGTAATTTCTATGCAGGCAATTGACTATCTTAAGGAGCTCATCCCATTTCCAACCGTGAGCCACGAATCCAACAGTGACATCACGGATTGCGTTGCCGCATGGCTGGTGCGGCTGGGGTTTGACACAGAACGCATCGATTATTGTGACGAAAACGGTATCAGGAAATCGTGCATTCAGGGACGCAAGGGCCCGGCCAGCGGGTGTGGACTTGCCTATTTCTGTCACACCGACGTGGTGCCTGTCAATTCCTGGAGTTTTCCGAAATCCAGCCCCTGGACGCCGTTTGTGGCTGATGGTCGAATCTACGGACGTGGTTCGTGCGACATGAAGGGCTCACTGTGCTGTATGTTGGCCGCCGCCGCAGTGTTACAGTCGAAAGTTCTGAAGTCACCACTCTATTTTATCGCAACCGCCGACGAAGAGATCGGGATGCCCGGTGCGAAGAAAGTGGTTGCAAAATCAGCCATCTATCGTGAGATCGTCGCGTCTCAGACGAGGTCGATTATTGGCGAACCCACACACCTTGAAATCGTACACGCGCATAAGGGCGGTCGGGCCATCCGAGCAACCTCAATCGGGCGGGCCGCACATTCGAGTACTGGCCTGGGACTCAGCGCGAACATCGCACTCATTCCGTTCCTGAATGAGATCGGCAACATTCAATGCGAAATGGAAACATCACCAGAATGGCGGGACGATCGTTTTTCACCGCCGACGCCAAGCCTGAACATCGTTATCAAAGACACCAATACAGCTCTGAATATCACGTCCGCCAAATCGGAATGCATGGTCTACTTTCGCCCGATGCCAGGCCAAAACGCCGACGCCATGGTGCAACGCATGATGGCTCTTGCAGAATCCAACGGATTGCAATTTGAACAACTCTTCGCCGGGATGCCACTTTACACCGACCCTCAGACACCATTCATCCGCGAATTGCTCGAACTGACGTCTCTGCCAGCATCGCGAACGGTCGCGTACGGCACCGACGGAGCCATATTTACTGAGCTTCGCAACATTGCCGTCTTCGGCCCAGGCGATATCGCCCAAGCTCACACCGACGACGAATGGATAGCCCTTGAGCAGCTTGAAAAAGGTACGGCCCTGTATCAACAGGCGATACTGCGTTGGTGCTGCTGACGTCAAATTGCAGAAAACACAGCATTCGTGGCCCTTCCCGTCGGAACGCGCCTTGAGAACACGACCGAAATTACTTGACACCATCCGCACAGGCTGATAGCGTTCCGTCGGTCTGCATCCAACAGACCAAATTTGGGGGGATTAGCTCAGTTGGGAGAGCGCTTGCATGGCATGCAAGAGGTCATGGGTTCGAACCCCTTATCCTCCAATGACTTACGCCGACAGGTTTTTCCGAATGCACGCTAAGTGCACGGAATAAACAGCAATTCGTTACAATTCCTGTAACGAAAAACCCTCGAAGAGCTGTCACTCTCCGAGGGTTCCGAACAGTGGAACTTTCAGTCGCACCGTCCTGTGTTTTGCGATTGGAGGTTCTTATGCGCTCACCAAAACCTTGGTACCGTACTCAAACTGACACGTGGTATGTGTGTTTGGGCGGTAAGCAAATACCCCTTGCGAAAGGGAAGCGATCGAAACGAGAAGCTGATGAGGCATTTCATCGCCTCATGGTCAGCAGAGATCAGCATGCTGCTGAGCCAGTTCGGAACACCAGCAATCCTACGAACGATGGTTCCCGAATTCTGGTGGCCGTTCTTGCCGATCAGTTTCTCGATTGGGTTCAGTTGAATCTGAACTGTTACGACTGGTGTCGACAGTTTCTGCAGCAGTTCGCGACAGCGTGTGGTCATCTGTCGATTTGCGAACTGAAGCCGTTTCACGTCTCGCAATGGCTCGCCACGAAGTCGACATGGGGGCCATCGACACGTTGTCGAGTCATTGGCCTGCTCAAACAGGTTTTCAACTGGGGTATCGAACAGGGATTGATTAACAGCAATCCACTGCGATCTCTGAAAAAGCCAAAAGCACAGCGGAGAGAGCGAATTCTGACGGCCGCAGAGCTGAGAAAGATTTTTGAAGCAATCAGCGATGGACCGTTTCGCAGTTTCCTGACGGCAATGGTGGAAACAGGCGCCCGACCGGGTGAGATTCGGATTCTGACTGCCGCACAAATCGATCTGCAGAATGGAATCTGTGTGTTGTTGAAACACAAGACGTCTGAGAAAACGAACCGTCCTCGGGTGATTTATCTGACACCAACGATGACGAACTTGTGCGGGAACCTTGTCGAACGGTGGCCGACTGGCCCAATCTTTCGCAATCAACGAGGACGGCCGTGGACCGTCAATGCGGTACGGATTCGGTTTCGTCGTTTGCGGAGGAAGTTCCCTGAGTTGAACGATGTTGTCGCTTACACTTTTCGGCACACGTATGCGACAAACGCACTGGTCAACGGAGTGCCGATTGCAACTGTTGCCGAACTGCTGGGACATACATCGACTGCTATGATTGAGGCTCATTAC
>Ga0105046_10003422_pt1 | contig 25158 bp, 25 predicted proteins | sample MAT03_FD_78385 | JGI IMG/M metagenome (GOLD analysis project Ga0105046, IMG submission 78385) | Freshwater microbial communities from Lake Fryxell liftoff mats and glacier meltwater in Antarctica - MAT-03 (megahit assembly) | ecosystem: Environmental > Aquatic > Freshwater > Ice > Liftoff...
ACTAAAGCCGGCTGCTCGTTACAAATTCTCGCCTTACAGTCCCCTTCAGGGGGCTTGAATCGGCAGACGGACGCTTCAGCGTCTGGCGTCCAACGAGGCAAAATCAACCCCTAAAATCCTTAATTTGGTGCATGTGGGGCTGAGTAGTTACGTCTAGTGGCTATTTGCAACATCATGCACTTGGTGTGCCAGTCGGCGGTTTTCTGTATTCAATCAGCATTCTTGTTGGTAAAACCAATACTCAGTGTATTGTATAATGTCGAATTGATGAACAGGAGACATAAGCATGGAAAATCTCGGTATAAACACTCCAGTGTCCCAAATGCTCCTCGTAAACATGATGCCGGCACTCATCATCATTACAGGGGTTGGGATGATTTTGCTGGTTTTCATGTGGCTACGGGATAAAGCAAACTTCGCTAAAAACGGAAAACGTATGACGCTCATCCTTGTTTCGACGTTGGTTGTTTCCGCGCTATTTCTCGGCGTTTCAGCACGGTACGATTTCAGTTCACCGAGCAATCAGATACCTTCTGCTCAAACTTCAATTCCAGCAGAGAACACACCGCAACTATAGCTTATCAAGAAAACAATCAGGGTTGGCATGATTTTTTGGTGAAATAGTTATGCCAACTCTAGCACGGATTTCGGCTCATTCATGGAGCTTGGCGCTGTTCGATGATGACGGCCATCCGCTGTCGGGTCTGTCCGCGTTGGTCAACTGCGGCGGGTGAATGAGCATCCTTTGGTAACTACTCAGCCCCTATTTGAGGGGAAAAACAAGATTTTGACCGGTAGTCAGCCCAATCACCAGTACCAAAATTTATATCAGCCAAACAGAGGGTTTATGTCACCCATTTGGCCTATTTTATGGCTACGCTTGATATGAGACGAAGCGGGCGCGCAAGCGTCGCCTCGACAAAAACCGCGTGGTTCGTAGGGGCGCACCCATGTGTACGCCCGCCATACACAACATTTTGCACTAACTTGAAATGCACCCTTTGACATATCAGTCACTTGACCTAGCACAAAATAGTTCACCAGACAGATGATGTCTGAGCGACCTCGGTTTATAGTTACGGTATCAAGCGTTGCAATGTGCAACCAAAATCGGGTGAAGTTGGAATGACAGACAGATGTCTGCCAAACCATCATCCTAAAAAGGGGGTTCTAACATGGATGGCGTCAGCTTAGTCGTTTGGATTATCGTCGGTGCTATTGCCGGGTGGCTCGCCAGTATGGTGATGAGTACCAATCGTCAGCAAGGTCTGCTGGAAGATATCGTCGTGGGCATCATCGGTGGTTTCATCGGTGGTTTCCTGCTGAATGCTTTGGGCATCGGCGGGGCCGTCACCGGGTTTAATGTGGTCAGCATCGTCACCGCCTTCTTCGGCGCCGTCGTCCTGTTAGGGCTGCTGCGGATGATTCGCAAAGCGTAACACCAAAATCACGTTTACAAACCGACAAAACAGAGGAGTAAAATCTCATGGCAAGCCCCGTTTGGGATCAAGTCGTAGGCAAGTGGAAGCAACTCAAAGGTGATGTCCAAGTCCGTTGGGGTCAATTGACCGACGACGAACTGAACGAAATTGCTGGAGAGCGCGAGAAACTAGCTGGGCGCATCCAAGAACGTTATGGTGTTGCGAATGACGAGGCCAACCGTCAAATCGACGAATGGGCCGAGAATCTCAAGTTTCAATAACCCTTCTCTCATTCACATCCCCCATCCCTTCAACTAGAAATACCAGAGGTGTCCAGATGAACGAAAGAATCTACTACAGTCGTGAGGCCGAGCAAGAGGCTCAACGCAATCGCATGATGTTGGTGGTGATTATCGCGGGCTTAGGGGTCGGGCTGGGGGCGGTTGTGGCTCTGTTGCTGGCGCCGCGTTCCGGCGAAAGCACCCGCAAGCAAGTGGTCGATACGCTGAACCATGCCAGTGGTCAAGGGCGTGAAGTGGCCGGTCAAGTCTTGAAGTCTGTGCGCGAAAGCGCTGGCAAGCTACAGGAAGAAGTCAGCGAACGCTTGCAGAAGTCGTCCTAGTCTGTCAGGGCATCGCGCCACAGGCATACAGTGGATATGATATTGGGTTGTGTGGATGGATGAGTCGCATCAGACCAGACCTCCACACAATTTTTGTTTTTCCAGAACTGAATTATAAATGGAGTCCGAGTCGTGAGTCACGAGGTTGAGCAACGCCAAACCATGATACGTTCACTGGTCACAGAGTTTGATGAGGAAAAACAAGCCACTTCGTTGCGCCGGAATCTGGGGCGAGAAAAACTTGAAAACGCCATCGGTTCAGATGCAAAACTCTGGATTGATATTGTTGACCCGACCAGTGAGGAGATCAATTGGCTGGCTGACCAATTGCACCTCGGCCCCGCCGTGGTCGAGGATTTAATTCGCGCAGACCGCCGCCCGACGCTTTTGGTTTATCCCTCTTATGTGTTCCTTTCTCTGTTCGAGCCGCAGATTAAAGGCGGTCAGGTGCGAGGGCAGGAAATCCACTGCGTCATCACCGATAATTGCTTCGTCACCGTCCGGCCTTCCGGCGTAGACGCCTTGAAAGACCCTTATGAACGAGTCGCACAGAACCCGGACGCATGGAGTTCTGGCGTGGCTTATTTTTTATACCTGACCGCCCAGCACGTCATCGACTCGTACTACCCGCTGCTGGATCGCATCAGCAATCAATTGAACACATTAGAAGAAAAATTACTCGATCATGGGATTGATGTCGCGATCAACGAATCAGCGCGCAAGCCGGTCTATCGCATCAAGCAACAACTCATCAACCTGCGCCAGATGGTCGCCCCCCAACGCGAGGTGATTTCCAATCTTATCGGAGAAAAACGTGTTGGAGAAAACGGGGACATCCGCGATTTGTTCCGGCATTTGTACGAGCGTTTATTGCGGGTTTACGACGTGATCGATTCCCAGCGCGATTTGTCTAACAATGTGCTGGATATGATGCAGAATCAACATTCGCGCAAGATGGTTGAGGCCGTCAATCGGCTGACCGTTCTATCCATGATTTTCTTGCCGCTGACCTTTTTTAGCGGGTTGTTCGAGCTAAATTTCGCTACAACCCCTAACCCGGTCGTGTTGCCCATCCCCGGCAATGTGATGTTGTTCTTAGTCCTATTCGCGATGTTGTTCTCTTGTGGGATGATGATCTTCGCGTTCCGGCGACGCGGATGGCTATAAAGACGATAAAGGGTAGGAATCTATATGGGGCAAAAGCGCTCGCGCCCGTTCTACGATTAGGCTTCCGGTAGCTTGGAAAGCTTATAATGCTCTGCGAGTTCTTCCAAGCGGGCTTTTTGCGAGGCGACTGGGCGAATAAAGGGGCGCACATTTCGGATATAGTCCCATGCCTCATCAGGCGTCAAGCCTTCGCTCACCAGATAGGCCGCGACCATGGTCGGCCCTCTGCCCAACCCTTCCCAGCAGTGGATATAAAGTTTGCCTTCGTTTTTTAATATGTCGCGCATAAACTCGACCCCTTGTTTGAGGTGAGCAAGGGTTGGGGCAGTATTATCACGGGTGGGCAAATACAAATACTTAAACAAGTCGCCCATCCCACCCATTTCATCGGCATAATTGTATTCTTCGCGCAGGTTGATGACCCCCGTCACCCCGACGCTGGTCAGCGGCTTCCACAGACGACGCACGGGTTGGCCGCCGAGCAGGATATTGGGCGTAATCCAGCTATAGCGCCAGATCGGGCGTCCAAGCAACTTGCGCCCGAATTTGTCGATGCCAGCCATCATTGTCAGGTAAATGCCATGTGTGCGGAGTTGGGCGAATAAGCGTTTGATCTCGATCCACAAGCTCATAGCGTCCCCTTAACCGGCTTGGCTGAGTCCGGCGCACCGTCCGGCACAATAATCAGCACCGCGTTAGGGACGACCACCGCGCTCACTCGTTTGGCATATTTCAACTTCTCACCATCAAAGGCGACCAACTGACGCGGGCTGATTTCGATGGTGACTTCCGGCACTTGCCAATGGCGGATTGCAGGGGGCGCGGCTGCCCGACCCGGAATCAACTTTTGGAAGATGCTCGCAAAAACCCGCATTAGCGACTTCACCCCCAACCCTTCAATGACCACCACATCCAATAAACCGTCGCTGACGCTGGACTGATGCACCAATTGAAGGTTATTGATACCCACGTTGGTCGAGTTGCAAATCATACAGGTGATGCCGCTCACGACATACGTCTTACCGCCTGTTGTAATTTTATAACGGGCTGGGCGCAGTTTTTTTAGCAAGGCGAAGCCGTGCTGAAAATAGGCTAATCTGCCGTGTTCGCGTTTGGCTGCACGCGGCGCAGTTGCCGAAAGCTGCGCCTCATATCCGATGCCCGCCCGCAGCAAAAACATCTGGTTGTCGATGCAGCCCATATCGACGCTCCGCGCATAATTCGGTTGATGAAAAATCAGGTCTAATGCGGCTTGCAGTGCGATAGGGATGCCGAGTTCAATCGCCATCACATTGGCCGTCCCGCCCGGCAGAATCGCCATCGGCACGCCGCTGTGCTGCAATCCGGCGGCCACCTCGGTCATTGTGCCGTCTCCACCGTACCCCAAGACCACTTGCGCGTTGGCGGCAACCGCTTCTTGCGCGAAGCGGACAGCATCGCCTTTTTTCTCGGTGAAATAATAGGTGATTTGACGGTCTGGCAACGCCGCAAGGTAGGCCTTAATAATGTCCTGCGCCTCGCTTTTTAAGCCAGCCACAGGGTTCATGATGACGGTAATTCTTTGGGCATCGTTGACGCTAGAAGTCGGGATATCGGTCATAGTTATTCCAATATAGGGTCACTCATACAATACAACAACTGAGGGGAGGGCGCTCGTAAAGACCGTCCTCCCCTCAGTTCATGGCTGTCGTGTAGATTTATCGAACCAGTCGGCGTCCCAAGAACAGCGCCCCGATGAACAGGATGAGGAACATGAAGAACAGGAATTGCGCGATACCCACGGCTGCCCCTGCGATGCCACCAAACCCAAACAGGCCGGCGATCAGCGCAACAGCTAAGAAGACGAATGCCCAGCTTAACATGTGATTGACTCCTTGGTTGTTTTCATGAGATTGATTACGCTTACTTCTTTAAGGATATACAAAGGCTGAGTCGATCACATCCACCACCTGAGGGTATTTCATCTGGGTCAAAAGGGGGATATAGCACAATCCATGTACCCCATATCCTCGGCTATGCCGGTAAATCCTGACGCTTTGCGTATCCTCTGAATCAGATGAGGGTACGCCCAACAACGACGACTAACCATAGCCCGGCCTGTTATGACGCTATATCATGGGGGGATGATGATACGCTTAGTGATGGATTCCCCTTGATGCACCGCAAACTTCTCGCCCTGATATGGGTCTTATTCATGGTTTGGCCGCTGGTCGCGCAAAACCCCGCCGACAGTCTCACGCTATCTGAGCCGGAATTGACGCAAGGCTTGAGCGCGTTTGGCGAAACGGAATGGAAAGCCGTCGGCACGCTGACGGTTGAGGCTGACGCGCCCGACGCGCTGTCCGATACCGTGTTGTACGCCATCGTCTATGATGACTCCGGGGAGATCATCGGCGAAGGCTTTGGCGGCGCGGTAGACGCCTGTGGCTTGAGTTTTCGACCCGACGCGCCTTTACAGCCGGGGGAAATCACCCGCTACCAAATCGGGTTAGAACTGGACAGCGACGACCTCATTCCCGCCCGTATTGAGATCGACATCAGCGCCACGCCCGTCGAAGCCACGCCGGTCAATCCATTTTTGACCTACCCGCATATCAGCGAACTCTTGCGAGGAGAAGTGGTGCGGCTGGAGTGGACGCCAGAGGGTTTGCTGCGATTCGCCGTCGGCTGCGAGTCTGATTTGTTCACCGCGCAGCAGTGGTATGAGTACGACGCGGTGGCCGGGGATACTCGCCCGATTGACCCGCCCAATGGTGAAGACATCACCGATGCCGTCTTGAATCGGCTGAATCTCGAAAATCCGGCAGATGCCTCGCACGCCAAAATCCAATTCCACCCGGAAGAGCGACGCTTGATTTATCAAGATGACATCAACTTGGTCATGACTGCCGAGACGGATGGCACGTTTCAACGTATTTTATGGGACGCCCTCAGCCGAATCAGTCTACAAGGCTATAGCTGGTTGCCTGATGGTCGATTCTTGGCCTATTACTACGGCGCATACGGTGACGAGGTGCGTTACTTCACCGGAAGTATGGCCGGGCAGAAAATCAGCCAATCTCCGTTGAATGTCGTGCCGTCGTTGATTGTGCCGGGCGCGACGCCAGACGGGGCGCGGGTGGTGATTGCCGTATTACGGGACGGAATTGAGGTTTACCGGCTACAATCGACCATTAATACAGCGCGGGGTGAGGATTTATTTGAGGGCGAGGCCCCCGGCAATAATTTCCCCGCGCCGCTTTATGTTCAGGCTCCGCAAGGGGCGCAAATTTATGTGGTGCGCGAGGTCGGGGACGGTGGGGCGCGCTTACAATGCTTCAGGACAGATACCGACAAACTCAATGACTTGGCCTTGCTGCCGCTATCGCTGGCCCCGGATGAACGCGGCTTGACGGCCATCAGCCCAGACCAGACCATGCTCGCGCTGGCCGCTGATGGGCGGATGGGCGGCGTGTGGCTGATTGATTTAACCGCGCTGCCCTGCCCGCCGACTTAACGGTTTTGATTTTTGCATGACGGGTGCAGGTGCAGCACGCCCCACCCCCCGCCATTGTGCCAATAGCAGCCCTGTGCTAGAATGCGTTCCAACTAGACAGACCAACAAGCCACTGTCCGGCTTGTTTGGTGACATCTTTTGACCGCCAAACTTGGACGGAAACGGAAATCATGGGCCTCCCCAAAGACATCAAGCAAACAATCATCGTCAAGCACGCCGTCCACGAAGGTGACACGGGTTCTCCCCAAGTACAGGTCGCCCTTCTGAGCCAGCGTATCAGCCAACTGACCGAGCATCTCAAGACTCACAAGCACGACAACCACAGCCGTCGTGGTCTTTTGACATTGGTCGGCGAGCGTCGTAGCCACCTCAAGTACCTCGCACGCAAGAACCCGGAAGCCTACCGTGCGCTTCTGGAAGAGCTGGGGTTGCGTAAGTAATTTTGGGATACACAGGGTCGCATGGGCTATTGATGAAGGATGCCTTTATCAACCCCCAGCGACCCTGCGATGTTCATAGTCGTTACAGCGCCCGGTGTGGCAGGCGTTGGAATATGTTGCTAACGGACAACCTCGTTAGCCGCATTATCCAATCCCTGACAACCGGGCGCAATCGTTTTTAGTCACAGGAGTTCCAAACAACCCTATGGTCGATTCAGCCTATCGTCCAGCCCAACGCTTCAGCACCATCGTCGCGGGCAAAGAATTCATCCTAGAGACAGGCAAACTGGCCGAACAAGCCGGTGGCGCTGTCACCGCCCGCGTCGGCGATACTATGTTGTTCGCCGCCGCCACCATGTCTAAATCCATGCGCGAGAACATCGACTTTTTCCCCCTCAGCGTCGATTTTGAAGAAAAACTGTACGCTGCCGGGCGCATCCCCGGAAGCTTCTTCCGCCGCGAAGGTCGCCCGCCGGAGTCGGCCATCTTGGTCAGCCGCGTGATTGACCGCCCGTTGCGCCCGTTGTTCCCGGACGATTTGCGTAACGAAGTTCAGGTTATCCTGATGCCGTTCGCCCACGACCAAGAACATCAAGCCGACATGCTGGGCATCTTGGCCGCCAGCGCCGCCTTGACCATCAGCGATGTGCCGTTTGAAGGCCCCGTGGCTGGCGTGCGTATCGGCTGCATCGACGGCGTGTTGGTCGTCAATCCCACCTTGTCAGAACTCGCCAACAGCACGCTCGACTTGCGCGTGGCTGGCACGGCAGACGCCATCAATATGGTCGAATGTGCCGCCAGCGAACTTGACGAAGAGACCATGCTGGCCGCCCTCGCGCTGGCACACGAGTCGATTCAACCGCTGATTCAGATTCAATTGGATATGCGCGCCGCGTTGGGCAAGCCCAAGAGCGCCTATACCCCCGGCAAGGTCAACCACGCCCTGAACAAGGAAGTGGCGGACAAGGTGCGCGGCAAGGTGCAGGCCATCCTCGCCACCACCACTGACCGTTCGGGTCGCAAAGAAGCCGTCGAAGCCCTGATTACCGACCTCAAGGCCGAGTATGAAGTCAGCAACGCCGCCCTCCCAGAAGGCACAGCTTATGTCAGCGGCAAAGAAATCGCCCACGCGGTTGAAGAAGTCGTGACCACCGAAGTCCGCCTCCGCATCGTCAACGACGGCATCCGCCCGGATGGTCGTACCACCACCACCATCCGCCCGCTGGCCGCCGAAGTCGGTTTGCTGCCCCGCGTTCATGGATCTGGCCTGTTCACCCGTGGTCAGACCCAAGTCATGAGCATTGCCACGCTCGGCACGCCCGGCGACGCGCAAGAACTCGACAACATCGCGCCAGAACCCAACAAACGCTATATGCACCATTATAATTTCCCGCCTTACTCCACCGGTGAGGCTTATCCGTTGCGCGGCACCAAGCGCCGCGAAGTCGGTCACGGCGCGTTGGCGGAAGCGGCTCTGCGCGGCATGATCCCCGATGAGGACGTGTTCCCGTACACCGTGCGCGTCGTCAGTGAAGTCCTCAGCAGCAATGGCTCGACCTCCATGGCGTCGGTCTGCGGTTCGACCCTCGCCTTGATGGATGCTGGTGTGCCGCTCAAGCGCCCAGTGGCCGGTATCGCCATGGGTTTGATTAAGGAAGACGGCAAAATCGCCGTCCTGACCGATATTCAGGGCTTGGAAGACCACATAGGCGATATGGACTTCAAAGTCGCTGGCACAGAGCGCGGCATCACCGCCTTGCAAATGGACATCAAGATCAAGGGTGTCACGCCCGAAGTCATGAAGCAGGCCTTGGCGCAAGCCAAGACCGCCCGCATGGAAATCCTCGCTGTCATTTTGGCGACCATCGCCGAGCCACGCGCCAAGTTCAGCGACTATGCCCCGCGCATGGAGACGGTCAAGATTGACACCGAGAAAATCGGCACGGTTATCGGGCCGGGTGGCAAGATGATCCGTGGGATGCAAGAGCGTTTTGGCGTCAAGATTGACATCCAAGATGACGGTACAGTATTTGTCAGCGGCCAGAACGGTGCGGCGGTTGAGAAGTGCATCGAAGAAATCCGTGGGATGACCGAGAGCGCCGTGCTGGGCAAGGTTTACACCGGCAAAGTCACGCGCATTGAGGACTACGGCTGTTTCGTGGAATTCATGCCGAGCCGTGAAGGTTTGGTACACATCTCGCAGTTGGCCGATTACCGCGTCGGTAAGGTCGAGGACGAGGTGGCGTTGGGCGATGAGATCATGGTGATGGTCACGAATGTTGACCCCGGCGGCAAGGTTCGCCTCAGCCGTCGCGCCGTGATGGAAGGTCTGACATTGGAAGAAGCCCAAGAGATGGACAAGCCCCGTCCCAGCGGCGGGGGTGATCGTCGTGGCGGCAGCGGCGGCGGTGATCGTCGCAGCGGTGGTGGCGGCGGCGGTTATCGCGGCAGCTGATAATTCGCCCCATCCCTCAATAACCTAACAAAAAACAGGGCGCATAGTGCGCCCTGTTTTTATTTAGAACTGATTATCTCAAGAAATTGAGCGGGCGTTACTATGTTAACTTCACCATACCTCTTAAGAGATGTAAGGTCTTTATCTCCAGATACCAAATAATCAACTTGTCCCGCAACAGCACATTCGATAAGTATTACATCTTTAGGGTCTCTGATGGGAATATTTTCAAGCTGAACAGGAATAATAACCTCACTCGCCAAACGAATTTTATTGATGGCTTCTGAGATAATAAAACCGCGTTCGTGAATTTTGGCCGAGAATTTATCGCGGCTCAAAACATCGGTCAACTCTGCCAAAATAGGCTCAGATATCGCTGACCGATACAATTCTTCGATACCAGCGTCTAGCACCTGCCCCGGAATACCGCGCCACAGCAACGCCGACAAGATCAGGTTTGTATCTAAAACAGCGCGTATCACGATTTTTTCTGTTTTGCTTCAACTCGCGTCGCATCGACTTTACGAGGTCGAGGCTTTCTGGCAGTATGAGAAATTATAGTTGCTCGTAGCCACTTACGTGCATCTTGTTTCGATTCAGTCTTTGCGATTCGCTCTGCCTTTGCTAAAGCGAGTTCTGCGTCAATTTCTTCCTCAGTCATTAAAACGGGTTCAGTGCGGAGCGTATCGACCATCGCTTTCAAATCAGCGAGGGCGGCCTTGCGTCTCAACTCAGTTTCGAGGTAATTCAAAAAGTGAGAGGAATCCAACAGTCCCGCATCGCGAGCTTTTTCCGCCATCTCTGCGGGCAGAGTCAGGGTGATTTCAACATCAGTCATAATGTCACCATCCGATTACATTTGATGCTAAAAGTGTAACATTATTTTCTGTCAATCTTTTGTCAGATGTCTGGGTAATCTAAAGCGGATGGTAACTACTCAGCCCCTATTTGAGGGGAAAACGAGGTTTTGACCGGTACTCAGCCCAATCATCCGAGGGAAGAGTTCCCACACGCCTCGGCCAATTTGACGCTCTACAGCATCAAATTGAGGGAAGAAATCATGACTGAGTAGTTACCAATTTGAAGCTCTACATCATCAAGTTGAGGGAAGAAATGGGGGCTGAGTAGTTACGGTTATTCCATATAAGGCGTTTCTCGTCAGTTTCGGATGGCTAAGTGTAGATGGCAACATGATATACTGAAGCATATCAGCTTTTTTTCGAGAAGCAGTCACCCTATGAGAAATCCATACCGTAGAAATCGCTCGCAGTCCGGCCACCCACTTGTGATGATGATGGTCGTGATCTTGGTCGGTGTCGTCTCTGGCGTCTTGGTGACTATTAGGCAAACCACTGTTTCACCTTTGACAGCGACCTCGCAAATTACACCCGCAACACCGTCAGTTATCTCAACCAATACGCCGATTTTGCCGACTGTCAGGCCAGAATTACCCAGATATTCGCTGTATATCCCGTCCTTAGGCAAGACAGGACAAATCACTCACTTGCCTCTGGAGGGATCGAGTTGGGACGTTCAAAGCCTCGGCAACAATGTCGGTCATCTTATTGGCACGGCATGGTTTGACGATGCTGAAGCAGGCAATGTCGTCCTTGCGGGGCATGTCGAACTGCGTGACGGTAAGCAGGGCATTTTCGCAGGGCTAAACACGCTCCCAATCGGAGACACCTTCACCATTTACAATGGTGAGGTCAGTCGCCACTATGTCATCGAATCATCGTATGAAACCGACCCGTCCGATTTAACGCCCCTATATTGGTCATCAGATGCCATCGTAACACTCATCACATGCAGTGATTACGACTTGCTCGGCAATGAATATCTCAGTCGCTATATCGTGGTGGCGCGCATGATTGATTTATAATAGTACTAATTTCCTAAACTATCTGATTTCCCCATCATTGTCGGTTTATAAGTCAACATATCAATTCGGCGGTAACGGATTACCGCGCTAGTGTCCCCCTTATATACTAAGCTCATCTGTTCTCAGTAATGGTCGCTTATCTGACCGTTTTTCTTTGACGGATTGCCAAACCGGTCAAAGAATTTAGAAGATTGCAAATTCTGGCCTAACAGATTACCATTGAAAATGGTAAGATTTTTGTCATAAACGCAAAAAATCACAGTTGTTTTTGTCTGGTTTTTAGGTGTTTACCGCGACCATCTAGGAGATCGAAGTCATGCGAAAATTTATCCATTACCCGTCAGCCCTTACGCGGTTGGTGATGATTATCACCGTCGTTGTGGCGATGGTATTGATGAGTGGGCTAGTTGTCGCGCAAGTCGTTCAGCCAGACTTATCATCAGCGACCAGTTTCTCCGTCTTAGCAGGCACGACAGTGACGAATACTGGCGCGACAATTATCGGACCCCCTGTCGGCGCACCTGCCCTCGGCGGTGATCTCGGACTTGCTCCCGGATCGTCAGTCACAAACTTCCCTCCGGGGGTTGTGCTTGCTCCCGGAGTCATGCACATTGCGAATGCTGTCGCGATTCAGGCTCAGACCGATCTTGTAACTGCCTATAATACGGTTGCTGGCGCAACGCCTTGCACCGTTTTACCCGGCTCAATCGGGACGCTGACGCTCACACCGGGGGTCTATTGTTTTGACTCTACCGCGCTGTTTACCACCCCCTCAGGCGGGCTGACGCTCGACTTACAGGGCGACCCAAATGCGCTGTTCATTTTCCAAGTGCCGAGTCAACTCACGACCCAAAGCGGTTATCAAATTGGGATTGCCAACGGATCTGCGGCCTGTAACGTGTGGTGGCAGGTTGGAAGTTCAGCTACGATTGCCACAAGTACAGTGTTTATCGGAAATATCATTGCCATGACTAGCATCAGTTTGGCAACAGGTGCAACCGTATCACCCGGACGAGCATTAGCGCGTACTGGCGCAGTGACGCTGGATACCAACTCGATCAACATGGTCGGCTGTTTGACCCTGCCCGCAACCAGCACCCCCACCAGCACCAATACACCAACCAATACACCAACCAATACGCCAACCAATACGCCAACGCCTTCTCCTACCCCCATTCCCACAACCGCTCCCACAACCAGTACCCCTAGCTTGCCGACCTCGGTGACTTCGCTGCCCTCGACGGGTGAGCGTCCCGATAACCGACTGCCGTTGTTCGTCGCTACTGGGCTGATTTTGTTGGCGATGGGTGGTGGTGGTCTGTGGATGTTTAAGCGCGTGCGAACTCAGTAGGGTCAGCTTGCCCTGATGGTTTAGCGTCGCAATGTTCGGGTAATTTCAATCCCAATCAAGGTGTTACCCGCTTCTCTTGATAAGCGGGTAACACCTTTTTCTATGTTCCCCTCAGGGTTGCGGAATAAATACATCGCAGGTTTCGGGTTCTTGCGGGCAATTCGCCAGCATAACCCCGTCTTGGCTGACGGTGAACCCGTCATCAGCGCGCCAGAAAATCGCGCCGTCCCCGACCAACACCAGCCCCAGCAAATCGCCACACTCTGAAGGCGGACTTTGCTGGCCGCTGTTCTGGTCGCGCATCCGTAGACAGTCCCCACGGGTCACGTCCTGATAAATCGGCCCCCACTGCGACGCTTCCCAACGGACGCCGCCACCTTCAAAGGCTACCCCGCTTAAACTCACCTTGCGGGTGTGCAGATTCAAAACCGTAAATGACCGGTTATTATGGAACAGCCGCAGATTCGGCGCTTGAACCGCGACCAACGTCGGAGCAACCGTCGGCGATTCAGGCGTCGGTGATGGCTGAATCGTCGGGGTGGAGGATGGGGCTGGCGTCGGATCAACATTCTGCGGCGTGGGCGTGAGCGGGATTGACGGCGTATCTGTGACCGTAGAGACGAGCGTCAGGACGGCCAACGCCGGGGCGGGAGTCGGCGTGAAGGTGATCACCACGCCCGCCAATGGCGTTGGAGTCGGGTCCGTATTTTTCACAAACTGCGGGAGGATGCCCACCACCGCCGCCAACAAAGTGATAATGCCGGTGATAATCGCGCCGAGGATTTGCGGGTTGCTCAACATCCCACTGGGGATTGGCTTTTGTTCAGACATGATCGCCTTCTTTTCATAGGTCGTTCAACCCACTCATGCAATAAATTGTCCATAAATTGTAATCAATAGTCGTCTTTTTTGCTGCCAAAGTTCGCTAAGACCGCCTCCACAGACACTTTTCCCAATTTGATTGTGCATGTGTTACAATCCGCTCCGAGTTCAGATACTTCCCCGACTGTATTGTGCATCTGCCACACGGCGCAATTGCAGCGCGCATAAGGGGATGGTATACTGTGCGGAGTTTGTGAATATCGACGCAAGTCAAGCGATTTTTCGCTCAGAGTGGGAGTATCCCATGAACGTGCTTAACGAATGGGCATTTATCGGCGTATTTTTCTTAATTGCGCCCTTGCTGCCAGCTCTACCGATTCTCCTCGGTGCAGTGTTTGCGCCACACAAGCCGAACGCCATCAAGACCGCGACCTATGAGTGCGGTGTTGAGACGGTTGGCGATACGTGGGTGCAGTTCAAGGTTCAATACTATATCTACGGCCTGATTTTCCTCGTTTTTGATGTCGAAATGGTCTTTCTGTTCCCGTGGGCGCTGGCCTACAAACAGTTGGATTTCTTCGCATTTGGGGCGGGTCTGCTGTTCATTTTCTTGCTGACTGACGCGCTATTTTATGCGTGGGGCAAGAACGCGCTGACTTGGGAATAAGGGCTGGGGATAAGGGATAAGACCTATGGACTGCATTAATCAACTGGCGCAGTGCCTTAACCAAGGCGGGATGGACTCGGGACTAGCCCAGTTCATTTCGATTTTCCTCGGCGTGGTGCTGATCGCTACCTTCCCGCTATTGGTCACAATTTTGCTGATTTGGGTCGAGCGCAAATTTGCCGCCCGCATCCAAGACCGGATTGGCCCTAACCGCGTCGGGCCGTTCGGCCTGCTGCAACCCATCGCAGATGTGGTGAAGCTGTTGAGCAAAGAGAACATCACCCCCGCCGGCGCAGACAAGCCGATTTACAACCTCGCGCCGCCGTTCATGGTGGCCGCTGTGTTGTTGGTCTGGGCGGTCATACCACTCACGCCCTATCACTTCGGGGTTGACCTCGAAATCGGGGCGCTATACGTGATTACGGTGGCCTCAATTGGCACACTGGCGGTCATGATGGCGGGCTGGGCGAGCAACAACAAGTACGCTCTACTTGGAGCCTTCCGCGTGGTTGCACAGCTCATCAGCTATGAAGTCCCGCTGGCGATGGCCGTGCTAATCCCCGTGATGTTGGCGGGGTCGATGTCGCTACAAGACATCGTAAAAGCGCAATACGGCATGTGGTTTGTGTTTGCCGCGCCCTTGTCGGCCATCTTGTTTTTCATCAGCTCACAGGCCGAGACCGGGCGCGCCCCGTTCGACCTGCTGGAAGCGGAATCTGAACTGGTGGCTGGCTTTAATATTGAGTACAGCGGCATGAAATTCGCCATGTTCTTTGCGGGCGAGTTCATGCACGTTTTCACCAACGGCGTGCTGATGGCGGTGTTGTTCACCGGCGGCTGGATCGGGCCTTTCGCAGAGCAAGCGCCGCTGTTGGGCTTGATTTATCTGCTAGGCAAGGCGTCGGTCTGGTACATGATTTCGCTATGGGTGCGTAACTCTGTCCCCCGCTTGCGGATTGACCAGATGATGGACTTCAATTGGAAGTTCCTCGTCCCGATGTCGATCTTGAACGTGTTGGTGATCGCCTTCCTGTTGCAAGTCATCAAGCAGGTCGGCTTGACCCCGATTGACCCGAACAACTTCATCCAAAATCTGCCGCAAACCGTGGTACTGCTGTTGGGGAATGTGTTCGTAGGCTACATCATGCTGTCGTGGGTGCGCTCGAAAGGTCGCCAAGCCCGCGCCGCCGATGAAGCCAAGAAAATGCCCGCCGCCGCAGTTCACGCGGTGGGCGACTAGGAAAAGTGATGGGCGCACGGTTCGCTGAGCAAGACGCAGCGAACCGTGCATTTTTGCGAGGAGACGGGGGATTATGGTTGTTGGCGGGTTAACTCCACAAGCCATTGCGTTCGGGTTCTTCACGATCCTGACGTTGGGCGGCGCGTTCGGCGTCGTCCTCAACAAGAACTTGGTGCGCGGCGCGGTCTGGCTGATTGTCAGCTTATTCGGCATCGCGGGCATGTTCGTGTTGTTGAGCGCGCCATTTTTGGCCGCCGTGCAGGTCATGGTGTACATCGGCGCGATTGGTATTCTTTTCACGTTCGCGGTGATGCTCACACGCAGCATGACCAACATGCGTCAGCGTTTCACGACGCAGTGGTGGTCGGCGCTGATTGTGGTCGGACTGCTGTTTGTGTTTTTGATGTCTGGCGTTATTGTACCGGTTTGGGGCGGCATTTCACCGGAGCAGGCGGGTGACGTGGTGGCGACCACCACCGATCTCGGCGTTGCGCTGGTCGATGGCAATCAATTTGTGCTGCCGTTCGAGGTGGCCTCACTGCTGCTAACGGCGGCGATTATCGGCGCAATTGTCATCGCCCGTCAGCACGAGGAGGAGTAAGCACATGGTTCCGCTTTGGATGTACTTGGCGGTGGCAGCCGCGCTATTCTGCTTGGGGACTTATACCGTTCTCAGCCGGAGAAACGCCGTGGCCGTGCTGATGGGCATCGAACTGATGCTCAATGCCGTCAATCTGAACTTGGTGGCGTTCTGGCGCTTCCAGTCACCGCTGAATATGGCTGGACAAGCTTTTACAGCGTTTGTGTTGGTCGTCGCGGCTGCTGAAGCAGCGGTGGGCTTGGCTATCATCATCTCGATGTATCGCAGCCGCCGTTCCGTCACAGTTGATGACGTCGATATGCTGCGCTGGTAAATAGAGGGCGCCGATGATTGATTTGACGAACATCAATATTCTCCCGTGGTTGATCCCTGTTGGGCCGTTGCTGGCTTTTGCCATCATCATGCTCATCACCAACCGCTCTAAGATGGTCTCCGCCACCGACAAGCACGAATACGGCGGCCATCACCCTGACTATGACGGTATGACCGTCCCCGTCGTCACCGCCCGCAGCCGCGTTATGAGCATTACCGTCGGCTTATCGGGAATCATCGCTGCGTGGGCGATTGCATGGACCGTTGCGGGCGCAGCCACTAATTTTAACGGCGTATTCGGCCAGCAAGTTTTTGCCAACAGCGTCGAATGGCTCGCCACCGGCACAACCACCCTCAGCATGGGCGTGATGATTGACCCGCTGAATACCCTGATGTTGATCATGGTTCCGCTGGCGGTGCTGTGTATCTTCATCTATAGCATCGGCTATATGGCGCACGACCCGCGTCAGTCGCGCTTTTTTGCGCTGATTTCGTTGTTCGCTAGTGCAATGCTGACATTGGTGGTCGCTGACAACCTGTTGCTGTTGTTCGTCGGCTGGGAAATCATGGGTTTCTGCTCGTACATGCTGATCGGCTTCTGGTTTGAGAAGCCCAGCGCGTATCAGGCCGCCGTCAAAGCGTTCACCACCACCCGCGTGGCCGACGTGGTGATGATGTTGGGCATCGTCTACCTGTACACACTAACCGGCACGCTGAACTTCCGTGACATCCTGTACAACCCGGAAGTCTTGGAAAAACTCGGCAATACCCCGGCCATCTTGTTCACCGGCATGACGGCCTCCAGTTTAATCGGCATCTTCCTGATTATCGGCACGATTGGCAAATCGGCGCAGTTCCCGCTACATGTCTGGTTGCCGGACGCGATGGAAGGCCCGACCCCGGTCAGCGCCATGATTCACGCCGCCGCGATGGTCAGCGCGGGCGTATACGCGGTCATCCGCATGTACCCGCTGTTTGAAGTCGGCGCGCACCCGCACGATGGATTGTTCAATGCCCCGTTGATGTTGATGACCGTGATTGGCGGCTTCACCGCCCTGTTCGCGGCCACCATCGCCGTCGCTCAAAATGATGTGAAAAAGGTCTTGGCCTACTCGACCATCTCCCAACTCGGCTTCATGATTGCCGCATTGGGCATCGGCGCGTATGTCGCGGCGGCCTTCCACCTGATTACGCACGCCTTCTTCAAGGCGTTGTTGTTCATGGCGTCAGGGTCGGTCATTCATGCCATGGAACACGGTGAACATCACGTCCATGCCCACGGCCATGAAGATGACGAGGACGACGAACACGAACACAGCGCTAGTCACGCCATTGAAGCCCACGGGCATGACTCACACGGTCACGACTCACACGCGGCGGGCGCTGACGCACACACCGGTCACAAGTTCGACCCGCAAGATATGATGAACATGGGCGGCCTGAGCAAGCGCATCCCGGTCACGTTCATCACATTCGTGATTGGCGGGCTATCGCTGGCCGGTTTTCCGCTGATTACCGCTGGATTCTGGTCAAAAGATGAAATCCTCGCCGATGCGTGGCTGGGGACATCCAAAGGTTTTGGTCCACAGGCTTTCGTCTTCTTCATGCTGGCGGCAGCGGCCTTCTTGACCGCCTTCTACACCGCCCGCCAACTCTCGCTGACCTTCTTAGGGGAAGCGCGCACCGAGGAAGCCAAGCACGCCGGTTTGGGCGGGCCCAGCAATATCAGCAGTATCACCATGCAGCTTCCGCTGATTATCCTCGCGTTTTTCGCGCTGTTCGCCGGTTTCGTCGGCGTCCCCAGTGACTTCCCGGTCTTGGGCGAGATTTTCTCGCCGAAGTATCCGTGGTTCGGCCATTTTATCGAGAACACGCTGATCGTCCCGCCGCCCCACCCGATCTTCAACTGGATTCCGCTGTTGACCTCGTTTGGGGTCGCCGGTGGAGGATTGTTCTTGGGCTGGTGGATGTACGGGCGCAAGCCACTCAAGGCGGGCGAACCCGACCCGTTGGTCAACATCCTCGGCCCGATGCACAACGTCTTGAAGAATAAGTATTACTTCGACGAGTTGTACACCATCATCTTTATCAAGCCCGCGCAGGCCATCTCGAAAGCCACTGGCGATTTCATCGACAAAGGCATCATCGACGGCATCCTCCACGCGATTGCGACAGCCTTCCGCTTCACCGGCGACCTGATTAAAACCTTCAACCTGTGGCTGATCGACGGCTTCGGGGACTCGATTGGTCAGGGTATCGGTTGGGTCGGCTCACGGCTGCGTTTTGTCCAAACAGGCCGCGTGCAGAATTACCTCCTGATGGTGGTGTTTTTCGCGCTGGTGTTGGGTTTGATTTTTATCGCGTCGGCGGGGACAGCCGCTAACTAATGAGGGGACGGATATGCCTGTCGCTGTAACTCCGACTTTGGATGTGTTTGGGATAAACCCCCTCACCGTGCTGATTTTTGCCCCGGCTTTGGGCGGTCTGCTGGTGTTGGGTCTACCCAATAGTAAGCTATTGGCGCGCTGGGTATCGCTCATCGTCGCTATTGGGGTCGGCCTGTTGGCCGCCATCGTGTTTTTCAATTATGACCGCACCCAAGTCGGTTTCCAGTTTGTGACCGATGCGCCGTGGTTTCCGTCCATCAACGCCAACTGGACGCTGGGAATCGACGGCATCAGCGCCGCGATGGTGCTGCTGACCGGCATCTTGGTGCCGATTGCTGTGCTGATTAGCTGGGAAGTGGAAGACCGTTTCCGCCCCCACCTCGCCCTCATCCTGTTTTTCGAGATGGGTCTGATGGGCGCGTTTGTGGCGCAGGACATGATGATTTTCTTCGTGTTCTACGAACTCAGCCTCGTCCCAATCTATTTCCTGATTAAGGAATGGGGCGGCAAGAATCGCCAATACGCCAGCACCAAGTTCTTCATCTACTCGGTCGGCGGCACGCTGGGGATGCTGTTGGCAACTCAACTCATCGGTCTGACCGCTGGCACCTTCAACATCGAGGCGCTCACCCAATTCTGGCCGAGTTTCTCGCCAGAAGGCGGCTCATTCCTCGGCGCGGACATCCAGTCGATTAAGACGCTGGCCTTCATCGGCTTCTTCGTGGCCTTTTGTATCAAAGTCCCGGTCTGGCCGTTCCACACTTGGCTGCCGGATGCCCACTCTGAAGCGCCGACGGCAGGTTCGATGCTGTTGGCGGGCGTCATGCTCAAACTGGGCGCGTATGGTTTCATCCGCTTGGTCATCCCGTTGTTCCCAGATATTTGGGTCAGTCAAGTCAGCTTCTTCGGCGCATTCAGCACCGATTGGGCGACCATTTTCGCCGTCCTCGCGGTGCTGGGCATTGTGTTGGGCGCGCTGGCCGCTTTCGGTCAAAATGACATCAAACGCTTGGTCGCCTATAGCTCAGTCAATCACATGGGCTTCGTCGCGCTGGGGATTGCGGTCTACGCTTCAATCTATGGCAAGATGGTGGTCAGCGGTGAGTCAGACCCTGCCTCGGTACAAAACGCCATCTTCGCCGGAAACGGCGCGGTCATGCAGATGTTCAACCACGGCCTGAGCAGTGCCGGGATGTTCTTGCTGGCGGGCGCGATTTATCACAAGACACACACTCGCGACTTGCGCGACTACGGCGGCTTGTGGGTTAAAGCCCCGGTCTACGGCGCGGTGTTAATCTTCACCAGTATGGCGAGCCTCGGCTTGCCCGGTCTTAACGGCTTCGTCAGTGAATTTATGGTGGTGCGCGGCAGTTGGCCGGTCTATACCGTGCTGACAGCCATCTCCATGATTGGTCTGCTGTTCACCGGCAGCTATATCCTGAAGGGCATCCGTGCCGTCCTGCAAGGGCCTTTCAATTTGCACTGGCGCGATTATCATCTCGAAATCGAACCGCGTGAACTGATTGCTATGGCTCCATTGATGGTGTTGATGCTGGTGACGGGACTCGTCCCAAACTGGATTTTACCGGTCATCAACGACTCCATAACCCGCATTCTTAGCGGGTTGTCGTAAAGGTTGGGTGTGAACCATGCTTGAAGGGTTCTCGTTTCCGGTTCTTAGCGCGATTATCTTCGTCCCCATTATCGCGGGCGTGGTGCTGTTGTTCGTTGACGGCAAGCAACGCGATTTGGTGCGCGGTATCGCGATCACCGCGGCTGTAACCGTGCTGGCGCTATCGGCGCTGGTATTCTTCGCCTATAACTCGCAAGTTGCCGACTTGATGTCGCATCAAGAGGCGTCTCAGTTGACAGGCGGCGAATCGGTTGGCACGCAGATGTTCGTGGATGGCCTCGCCTTCACCGAACAAGTCACATGGTTGCAATCGTTGGGCATCAGTTATCACCTCGGCGTCGATGGCCTGAACGCGCCGATGGTGCTGCTCACCGGCATGGTCACAGTCGCTGGCGTCTTGATTAGCTGGCGAATCCAAGACCGCATCCGCGAGTTCATGGCATTTTTCATGCTGCTGGTCGCGGGCGTGTATGGTGTGTTCCTCGCCATTGACCTGTTCTTGCTGTTCTTCTTCTATGAACTCGCCATCTTCCCAATGTACTTGCTCATCGCGGGATGGGGCTGGATCAAGCTGCGCGAATACGCGGCCATGAAGCTGACCATCTACATTTTGGTCGGGTCAGTGGTCGCCATGATTGGCATCATTGCAATGGTGTTCGTCGCGGACAGTTACTATCAGAACGACGGCGCGGAGGTGTTCGCGTCGGCCATCGACAACGGTATCTTGGCTGAGGGGACGCCGACCTTCAATTTCAACATGATTTCGCTGACGTTGGCGGCGGAAAATGGCGCGTATGATGTCCCGGGTTACGCCGGAGTTGACTCGCTGACGTTCGCCAAGCTGTGGTTCCCGTTCATCTTCCTCGGCTTCGGCATCTTGGCGGGGTTATTCCCGTTCCACAACTGGTCGCCAGACGGACACGTCGCCGCGCCCACCGCCGTCTCGATGATTCACGCCGGTGTGCTGATGAAATTGGGCGCGTTCGCCGCGTTGCGAGCTGGTGTCCAACTCATGCCAGAGGGCGCGCAGACGCATCTGCCGTGGATTGTGCTGCTGACGCTGATTAACGTGGTCTACGGCGCGTTCATCGCCTTCCGCCAGCGCGATTTCAAGTACGTTATCGGTTTCTCGTCGGTGTCGCACATGGGCTTGGTCAGCATGGGGTTCGCGACCATGAACGTGGTCGGTATGACCGGCGCGGGCTTGCAGATGTTCAGCCACGGCGCGATGACCGCGCTGTTCTTCGGTTGCGTCGGCATGGTCTATGACCGCGCCCACACCCGCGACATCCCCAGTTTGGGCGGCATGATTAAACGGATGCCGTGGGTCGGGTTCGCCTTCGTCATCGGCGGCCTGACCAGTATGGGGATGCCCGGCTTCAGCGGTTTTGTCGCGGAATATCCAATTTTCATGGGGTTGTTCAACGCGACAGGCGTCACGCTGACGATTGGGACGTGGCAATTGACCAATTACTACCCCATCATCGCGGTCATCTCGGCCTTGGCGATCGTCATCACGGCGGCCTATGTGCTGCGAGTGACCGGTCAAGTGTTCTTTGGTGAATTTAACGCAGAGAAGTATCCAGACGTTCATGACATCACCGTCACAGATCGGATGATCCTCCTGCTGCTGGGCATTCCGCTGATTGTGATTGGTCTCAATCCAGCCGTGATTGCCCCGATGGTCGAAGCGGGCGTTCGCCCGGTGGTCGCCTTACTCGGAGGGAGTTTCTAACCCATGCCGACCTTTGATTTTCTCACAAATCTCCCCGCGGTTGCGCCTGAAGTCGGCTTGACCGTCTTGTCGCTGCTGGTCTTGCTGATTGACTTACGCTGGAAAGGCGAACAACGCCGGTTCATCGGTATTGTGGCCGGTCTTGGCCTGCTTGCTCTCGCTGTCATCCCGTTCATCTGGCCGCCAACCAACCCCGACGCGCTGTATTGGGGCGGCATGGTTCGTTATGATGTGCTGGCACAAATCTTCAAAGTCACCGTGTTGATCGCGGGCGGCTTAACCTGTCTGATCGCGGTCAACACCAGTGAACTGGGGCGTAAGGGCGAGTTCTACCTGCTAATCGTCGTCAGTACGATGGGCGCAAGTTTGATGAGCGCCGCAGCCGACCTAATTATGCTGTTCGTCGCGCTCGAAACGCTGTCAATTCCGCTGTACATCCTCGCATCGTTCAGTCGCAAGGACAAGCGTAGTAGTGAGGCTGGCATCAAGTATTTCCTGTTCGGGTCATTCGCCTCGGCCATCATGCTCTACGGCCTCAGCTTGCTGTATGGTTTGACCGGACAAACCAACCTCTACGCGATTGCGGCCTATATGGGCGGCGAGGCGTTCACCGCCAATCTCGCGCCCGTCTTGGTCACGATGATCCTAATCGTGGTCGGCTTCGGCTTCAAAATCAGCGCCGTGCCGTTCCACTTTTGGACGCCGGATGTGTATGAAGGCGCGCCGACCCCGGTCACAGCCTTTGTCAGCGTCGCGAGCAAGGCTGCCAGCATCGCCTTGTTAATGCGCTTTTTCACCGCCGTTTTCCCGGTTGGCCTGACCATCGGCACGGTTGAAATCCAAACCTTCTGGGTTAATTTGATGGCGGCTGGCGCGGTTTTGAGCATGACCTTCGGCAACGTCTTGGCGCTGAGTCAGAAAAACATCAAGCGGCTGTTGGCTTACTCGTCCATCGCCCAAGCCGGATACCTGCTCATCGGCGTGGCGGCGATTCAAGCGGGGACGGCGCAGAGCGTGGCCTCCGTCGCGTTCTATATGTTCATGTACGTCTTCACCAACCTGCTCGCGTTCGGCGTGATTGTGCTGTTCGGTGAATTGGTTGGCGGGGACGACATCAAGGACTTCGCAGGCCTCAGCCGTCGTAATCCGATGATGGCGCTGGCGATGACGATTGGTTTTCTGTCGCTGGCCGGTATCCCACCTGCCGCCGGGTTTTTCGGCAAGTTCTTCCTATTCAACGCCGCCGTTGAAGCCAATTTGACGTGGCTGGCGATGATCGGCGTCTTGAACGCCATCGTCGCGCTGTACTACTACCTCGTGGTCATCAAGGTCATGTATGTAGACCGCGGCCCAGATGATGAGAAGCCCATCGCCATCCCAGCCGTTGCCGGATGGGTGTTGGGATTTACGTCTGTCGCTGTCCTGTTATTGGGGACGATTGGCGCACAAATGATTTACGACTGGGCGCTGACCAGCGCGTCGAGTCTGATGTAAGTGGGTAGGGGGCGTAGCGTGCTGCGCCCCCAAAACAGCGAACATGTCAGTGCCGTGTCCCTACGAAAAACATTAAACATCAAACTCTTATGGCATTCAAAAGTCGATTGTGATAGAATGCACAGCGTTTATAAGGCCTGTAAAGGTCAAAAGCGATGAAGGATAACCGCGCTTCGGCACGGGCGCAAGTTTTAACGCCGGGGGTGTTACTGGCAGCAACTCAGGCGGGCTGTGCGGCGGTGGTTGTTGTCTTTACGGCGCTTTTTGTGGGTCTGTGGCTCGACTCGGTGGTCGGTCAGCGCGGTCTGTGTACATTAGGAGTACTCGTCGCCAGCATCCCACTCAGCCTCTGGCTGATGTTGAAGATTGCGTTGCGGGTGATTAACCGAATACAGGTCACGCTACCCACTCCAGAGCCGCTAGACTCGCTTGTGGAGGAGGAGATTGAGCAGTTGTGAAAGCTTATAATGTCATGAGCAGAAAGGAGGAACGATGAACGCACGGGTACGCGGATTAATCATTTTCGTAGTGATGGTAGTCTTTGCAGCATTCTTCTGCGCCTACGTTCCATTCTCGTTGATGCCGTCCAATACCGTTGGCATGGCGCTCCCGGTCATCACAGTGCCGGGTGAAGTTCTGATTAAGGGCGGGCTGCCGGGTGGGGTCGATTTGACCAACACCTTAGTCGGCACGTTCTTGGCCGACGTTTTGGTCATCATCTTTGCGCTGTTGGCTTGGCGCGTCTCTAAGGGATGGACCAAAGAAGTTCCGGGGCGCTTCCAAGCGTTCGTGGAAATGTTCATTGAGGCGATCTATAACTTCCTCAAGAACCTCGGTGGTGATCGCCTGCGGAACACCCCGTTGCTGTGGCCGTTGGTCGCTTCAATTTTCTTGTTCTTGCTGGCCGCCAACATGCTCAAGCTGTTCCCCGGTGTCGAAACCGTCGGCTTGATGCACTGCTCGCACGTCGGCATCAACGGCTACCCGATCAAGCAAGGGATTACCGATAGCTCGTTCCAACTGTATGTCGATGCCCCACTAGACGGCGGCACAGAACAGACGTTGGAGAGCGAAGAGGCTTGTTATGCGTGGTTCAAGGCTTATCAGGCCGGGCATATCAGCCGACTGACCCTCGCCGAGGGCGAATCGGTTGAGAGCGCCAAAGGTCATCTTGAAGAAGAGTTGACAACCTTAAAAGCCTCGCTCGCCGACGCCCCTGTTGAAGAAAAAGCGTTGATCGAGGAAGAAATCCACTTCGTCGAGTTGCAAATCGCCTCTGCCGATCAACTGATCGCGCTGGAGCCGGTGCTTGAGGAGCAGGAAGCCGCCCTCGCAGCTGCAACCGCCCCTGTCGCCGCTGAGGAATCTTACGGTGAGACCGAAAGCCACAGTGAAGAAGTCGTCGCAGTTGAGGGTGAAACTGTCACTGAGGG
>Ga0105046_10003427_pt1 | contig 25148 bp, 19 predicted proteins | sample MAT03_FD_78385 | JGI IMG/M metagenome (GOLD analysis project Ga0105046, IMG submission 78385) | Freshwater microbial communities from Lake Fryxell liftoff mats and glacier meltwater in Antarctica - MAT-03 (megahit assembly) | ecosystem: Environmental > Aquatic > Freshwater > Ice > Liftoff...
GCCGCCGACTTCGCCATCTCGGTGCTGAGACCCGGCGGGCACTTTCTCTCCAAGACGTTCCAGGGCGGCTCGGAACACGCGGTGCTCGACCTTCTGAAGAAGAACTTCCGCTCGGTCCACCACGTCAAGCCCGCGGCGTCGCGCAGCGAGTCGGTCGAACTCTATCTGCTGGCCAAGGACTTCAAGGGCAGGACGCTGTAGAGCATTGCCCGAACCGGGCTTTGGGCCGCAAAATCCCCATTTCAAGCGCTTTTCTTCGGCGAGTGGACGTGGTACCAGCCGCTGCCAATCCTGAAAGGGAACATATGAGTCGGCGCGGCCCAACGGGCACCGCGCCCGTTTCGTATTAGAAGGATCGGCAATGGCAAAAATCATCGAGACCGCAACCGGCGCCCTGGCGCTGACCTTCGACGACGTGCTGCTGCAGCCGGGTCACTCCGAGGTCATGCCCGGCGAAACCGACGTTCGCACGCGCATCGCCGGCGATATCGAGCTGAACCTGCCGATCCTGTCGGCGGCCATGGATACGGTGACGGAGGCACGCCTCGCGATCGCCATGGCGCAGGCGGGCGGCATCGGCGTGATCCATCGCAACCTGAAGCCGGCCGAGCAGGCCGAGCAGGTGCGCCAGGTCAAGAAATTCGAGTCCGGCATGGTGGTGAACCCGGTCGTCATCGGCCCCAACGCGACGCTCGCCGACGCCCAGTCGCTGATGAAGCAGTACAGCATTTCCGGCATTCCCGTGGTCGAGAACGGCGGCAAGGGCGGGCAGGCGGTCGGCCGCCTCGTGGGCATCCTGACCAACCGCGACGTGCGCTTCGCTTCCAACCCCGATCAACTCGTTCATGAGCTGATGACCAGGGAAAATCTCGTCACGGTGAAGGAGAGCGTCGATCCCGAGGAGGCCAAGCGCCTGCTGCATCAGCGCCGCATCGAAAAGCTGCTGGTCGTCGACGCGGCAGGCAACTGCGTCGGGCTGATCACCGTCAAGGACATCGAGAAGTCGCAGCTCAACCCGCACGCCTCCAAGGATTCGCAGGGGCGCCTGCGGGTGGCTGCCGCAACCAGCGTCGGCGACGACGGCTTCGAGCGGGCCGAGCGCCTGATCGATGCGGGTGTCGACCTTTTGGTGATCGATACCGCGCACGGCCATTCGCAGCGCGTGCTCGACGCGGTGGCGCGGGCGAAGAAGCTGTCCAATTCGGTGCGCATCATGGCCGGCAACGTCGCGACTTCCGATGGCACCCAGGCGTTGATCGACGTCGGCGCTGACGCGGTGAAGGTCGGCATCGGGCCGGGCTCGATCTGCACGACCCGCATCGTCGCGGGCGTCGGCGTGCCGCAGCTCTCGGCGATCATGTCTGCCGTCGAGACCGCGCAGCGCGCCGGCGTCTCGGTCATCGCCGACGGCGGCATCAAGTTTTCCGGCGACCTCGCCAAGGCGCTGGCCGCTGGCGCGAGCGCCGCGATGGTGGGTTCGCTGCTGGCCGGAACCGACGAAAGCCCCGGCGAGGTCTATTTGTACCAGGGCCGCTCCTTCAAGGCCTATCGCGGCATGGGGTCGGTCGGGGCGATGGCGCGCGGCTCGGCCGATCGTTATTTCCAGGCCGAGGTGCGCGACACGCTCAAGCTGGTTCCGGAAGGCATCGAGGGCCAGGTGCCCTACAAGGGGCCGGTATCAGGCGTGCTGCACCAGCTGGCGGGCGGGCTGAGGGCGGCGATGGGCTATGTCGGCGCGCGCGACCTGGCCGAACTGCGCGAGCGCGCGACATTCGTGCGCATCTCGCCTGCGGGACTGCGCGAAAGCCACCCGCACGACGTCACCATTACGCGCGAAAGCCCGAACTATTCAGGCGGCATGTAGCGCTTCGGGAGCCGCAAGAGCATGAGTCAGACAGCGATCTTCTGGCCGATGATCGCCCATGTGGTGCTTGTCTATATCGTCTACGCGACGATGGCGCGGCGGCGGTTCGGCGCCGTTCGTTCCGGTGCGGTCAAGGCCAGCCAGTTCAAGCTTCGGGGCAACGAACCGGAAGTCAGCGCGACCGTCTCAAGCAACCTGATGAACCAGTTCGAGCTGCCGGTGCTGTTCCACGTGCTCGGCCTGGCGCTCTACCTGACCGACGGCGTCAACTACCTGACCTTGATCCTGATGTGGGTTTTCGTGGCGTCCCGCTATGTCCACGCGCTGATCCACACGACGTCCAACAGGCTGATGGCGCGGCACAATGCGTTCCTTTTCGGAGCCGTCGTGCTGGCGCTTTGCTGGCTGTGGTTTGCCCTGCACATCGCCGGGCTGGTCTGAAGGGCGCGCTCAGCCAGCTATCTCGAACACCGCGATGCGGCGGCGTTCGAACTTGATCGCGATCTCGCCTCGCACCAGACGCAGCGCCTGTTCGCCGAACACTTCACGACGCCAGCCACTCAGAGCGGGGACGTCCGCATCCTCGCCGTCGGCGGCGAGGCGGTCGATGTCGTCGCTCGACGCCAGCACCTTGGCCGCGACGCCTTCCTTTTCGGCAACCAGCCGCAGCAAAACCTTGAGAAGCTCGGCGGCGGCGCTCGATCCCTCGGCCTGCTGCGGGGACTTCGGCAGGCGCGGCATCTCTTCCCTGGGAAGGGCGAGCGCTGCGTTAACCGCAACAAGAAGCGCCGTCGCCGTCGAGGAACGCTCCCAGCCTTTCGGGGTGGTGCGCAGCCTGGCAAGTGCGGCAGCGTCGCGCGGCTGCTGCTGGGCGATCTCGTAGATCGCGTCGTCCTTCAGCACGCGCCCGCGCGGCACGTTGCGCTCGCGCGCCTCATATTCACGCCACGTCGACACGGACTGCATGACGGCCAGCTCCTGCGGCTTGCGCAGCCGCATCTTCAGACGCTTCCAGGCATCCTCGGGCCTGGGATCGTATGTCGAGCGGGAAGTGAGAATATCCATTTCCTCGTTCAGCCAGTGAGCGCGGCCTTCGCGCTCCAACTCGACCTTGAGGTGCTGGTAGACGTCGATCAGGTGCGTCACGTCGGCCAGAGCGTAGACGAGCTGCTTTTCCGACAGCGGGCGATGTCGCCAGTCGGTGAAGCGCGAGGACTTGTCGAGCTGATCGCCGGTAATCTTCTGGACAAGCTGGTCGTAGGAGACGCTGTCGCCGAAGCCGCAGACCATGGCCGCGACCTGCGTGTCGAAGACGGGATGCGGAATCAGGCTGCCAAGGTGGAAGACAATCTCGATGTCCTGGCGGGCGGCATGAAACACTTTCAGGACGGCTTCGTTGGCCATCAGTGCGAAGAACGGCTTGAGGTCGATGCCCGGCGACAGCGGGTCGACCAGTGCTGTGACGCCGGGCGCCGCCATCTGGATCAGGCAGAGTTCCGGCCAGAACGTCGTTTCGCGGATGAACTCTGTGTCGACCGTGACGAATTCGGATTTCTCCAACTCGCGAATGACGGCATCGAGTTCGGACTGGGTGGTAATCACATTCATGAAAGATCTTCGATCGAGGGTATGGCTGCTTCCTTTCCAGCCGGCGGGGCATTCGTCAAGCTTTGCCGACTGCGATCCCGTCCGCTACTCCGTCGGGCCGTTCTTGCCGGCTCCACCGCCGCGCCTGGCAAGACGGGCAAATATCGTGGATGTGCGCAGCATCGCCGTAAAGCGACCCCGGCTGCTCGCGGGCACCGCGCCACGCGCCAGCATGCGGAAGACGATGATCAGGATGAAGACGAAATAGACCGTCGCCGCGAAGATGAAGAGCCACTGCGGCCCGAAATTCTGCATGAAGGTGGACGCGATGAGCGGCCCGCCGATCGCGCCGAACGAATAGAAAAGCATGAGCGCCGCGTTGACGAGTACGAACTCGCCCTTGTCGGCCCGGTCGTTGGCGTGTGCCGCCGATAGCGAGTAGAGCGGCATGGCGAAGGAGCCGAACACGAAGACGAGCGCGAAATTGGTCAACGGGCTGGTGCCAGCCCAGAAGACCAGCGCAAGTGCTGAGAACATCGCCCCGCAGGTCGTGATGAGCAGGATGCGGCGGCGGTCCCAGAGGTCTGACAGATGGCCGAGCGGATACTGCATCAGCGCGCCGCCGATGATGCCGATGCTGACGAAGGTCACCACGTCGGTCACCGACATGCCGATCTGCTCGGCATAGACAGGGGACAGCGAGCGGAAGGCGCTGTTGGTGAGGCCAATGGCGATGCAGCCGATGCAGGCGAGGGGAGAAATGCGCCAAACGCGCGCAAGGTCCAGCTTTACGTCGTCGGGCGCCGTCGGGTTCGAACGGTCGCCAAGCGAGACCGGGACCAGCGACAGCGTGATCATGATGGACATGACGGCGAAAATCGCAAAGCCGTCTGCCCCAACTATCGGGATCAGGAACTGCGCGCCGGTAACCGAGCCAATATCGACGATGCGATAGAGGGCCAGCACGCGCGCGCGGTCGTGGTTCTGGACGCCTGAATTCATCCAGCTTTCCATGACCGTGAAGAGCCCGGCAAAGCAGAAGCCAGAGACGAATCGCATCGCCGACCAGAAGATCGGATCGATGATGAGGACGAGCAGCAGCGATCCGGAGGCGGCAATCGCGGCGAGCGCGGAAAAGGCTCGGACGTGGCCCACCGCCTTCATCATGCGCGTGATGAAGAGGCAGCCGAGCACGAAGCCGCCGAAATAGGCGGTGCCCATGAAGCCTATGGTGGCTGGCGAAAAGCCTTCCTGCGCGCCGCGCAGCGCGATGAGCGTGCCCTGGAGGCCGTTGCCGCCGAGCAGGATGCCTGCGGCGATCAGGAGGGGGATCAGCGGACGGATGGAAGACATAAAGCGATGCGTACACCCGCTGGCGGGATTCCTTATTGGGCCATCGACGGGTTGATTGCCAGCGCAATACCGCCGGGGACTGGGTGGAAACCGTCCTTGCCTTGACAAATCGGGGTCCCCATGCGCTTTTCCGCGCGATTTTGGCCGGCCCCCGTTGCCGGCGTCACCATTGCCCGGACCACGACATGACCAAGCATCGCTACCGCAGCCACACCTGCGCACAATTGAGAAAATCCGACGCCGGTCACGAAGTCCGCCTGTCAGGTTGGGTCCACCGCGTGCGCGACCATGGCGGGCTGCTTTTCATCGACCTGCGCGACCATTACGGCATGACGCAGATCGTCGCCGACCCGGATTCGCCGGCGTTCAAGACGGCGGAAGCCGTGCGCGGCGAGTGGGTTATCCGTATCGACGGCGAGGTCAAGGCGCGCATGGCCGAGGCGGTGAACCCGAACCTGCCGACCGGCGAGGTCGAGGTGTTCGCGCGCGAGATCGAGGTGCTGTCGGCGGCGAAGGAACTGCCGCTGCCGGTGTTCGGAGAGCCCGATTATCCCGAAGACATCCGTCTGAAGTACCGCTTCCTCGACCTGCGCCGCGAAACGCTGCACAAAAACATCGTGGCGCGCACGAAGATTATCTCGGAGATGCGTCGGCGCATGGCCGAGGCGAGCTTTACCGAGTTCTCGACGCCGATCCTGACGGCCTCGTCGCCGGAAGGCGCGCGCGACTTCCTGGTGCCGAGCCGCATCCATCCCGGCAAGTTCTACGCGCTGCCGCAGGCGCCGCAGCAGTACAAGCAGTTGATCATGGTGTCGGGTTTCGACCGCTACTTCCAGATCGCGCCGTGCTTCCGCGACGAGGATCCGCGCGCCGATCGCCTGCCCGGCGAATTCTACCAGCTCGACCTCGAAATGAGCTTCGTGGAACAGGACGACGTGCTGGGGACGATGGAACCTGTGCTGCGCTCGGTGTTCGAGACGTTTGCCGAGGGCAAGCCGGTCACAAAAGAATTCCCGCGCATCCCCTACGACACCGCGATGCGCAAATACGGATCCGACAAGCCCGACCTGCGCAATCCGATCGAGATGCAGGACGTGTCAGAGCATTTCCGGGGCTCCGGCTTCAAGGTATTCGCAAACATCCTGGCAAACGACCTGAAGGCGGAGGTGTGGGCGATCCCCTCAAAGACCGGCGGTTCACGCGCCTTCTGCGACCGCATGAACTCGTGGGCGCAGGGCGAGGGACAGCCAGGGCTGGGCTATATCTTCTGGCGCAAGGAAGGCGACAGGCTGGAAGGCGCCGGACCGATCGCCAAGAACATCGGCGAGGAACGCACCGAGGCCGTCCGCCTCCAGCTTGGCCTCAACGATGGAGACGCCGCCTTCTTCGTGGCCGGCGATCCCAAGAAATTCGTGTCGTTCGCGGGTGCCGCACGCACCCGCGCGGGCGAGGAGCTGAACCTCGTCGACCGCGACCGCTTCGAGCTTTGCTGGATCGTCGATTTTCCGTTCTTCGAATGGAACGAGGACGAGAAAAAGATCGACTTCGCGCACAACCCGTTTTCCATGCCGCAGGGCGGCATCGACGCGCTGAATGGCGCCGAGCCGCTCTCCATCAAGGCCTATCAGTACGACATGGTCTGCAACGGCTTCGAGATCGCGAGCGGAGGCATCCGCAACCATCTGCCCGAAACCATGGTCAAGGCGTTCGAGATGGTCGGGCTCGACCGCGCGACCGTCGAGGAGCGCTTCGGTGGGCTCTACCGCGCGTTCCAGTATGGCGCGCCGCCGCATGGCGGAATGGCGGCCGGCGTCGACCGCATCGTGATGCTGCTGCTCGGCGCGAAGAACCTGCGCGAGATCACGATGTTCCCGATGAACCAGCAGGCGGTGGACCTTTTGATGAACGCGCCGTCGGAGGCAACGCCGACGCAGATGCGGGAACTGCACATGCGTACGGTGATGCCGCAGAAATAAATTGGGCAGACACCTCCGCCGCAAACAAAAAAAGCCCGGTTTCCCGGGCTTTTTTCGTTTCAGAGTCAGTCGCTTACTGGTTGGCGTTGACCTTGATGCCGAGCAGCGACCAGATCGCGTTGGTGGTGGCGGCGCTGTCGCTGGGCGTCGCCATCGACACTTCGCTGATCCTTGCGAAGGTCACGGGAGCAGGCGGGGCTGCGGTGATCTCGATGCTCTTGGGGTCGTCAAGGAACGCGTTGACAGCAGGCGTAATTGTACCGGCCAGTTCGCCCATCTGGAACTGCATCATGGCGAAGGGGATCGCGGCCTTGGCCATGGTGACGACATCGGCGGGCTGGGCACCCTGCAGCATGGCGACGAGCTTGACCGCACGGTCAGTCAGCGAATCGTCGCTGAATTTCAGGCTGGCGCCGTGGAAGGTCGCATCCTGCAGCATTCCCATCAGCTGGGTCTGCTGCGCGGAGGTGTCGGTCCCCTCAGGCGCATCGGCCATCTTGGTCGACAGTTCGTTGGCCGCCTTGATGAATCCGGGCGTCATGCCGCCAAGGTCGATCGTCAAGCCGAGCGTGCCGACATCGTTGATCGCGATGTCGTACTGGGACATCGACCAACGCCCGTCGGTCGGCTGCCAGGACCCCGCAATCTTGATGTTGCCGTCGAGCTGGCTGTAGCCCAGCCCGTCGATGTATGGCCTGACGCTCGGGTCCTCGATCAGCGACAGGTCTGTGCTGAAATTCGCCACTCCGCCGGCAAACTGCATCGGCGAGCCGGCCTCGGGAGGCGTCACAGTGCCGGAAAGGCCCTGGAGCGCGAAGGCCGTCTTGCCACCCATCTTGACCGACAGGCTGTCCAGCGACGCGCTCTGGTACATCGTGAAGGATGTCATCGGATCGGCGGCGTTTTCAGCCGGTATGGACAGGCCCTTGACGATCACCGGGCTCATCTCGACCGAAACACCCTGCTCGACCATCGAGAAAGGAGCGGTCGCCAGCGTGTCCACCACGTAGCCACCGTCCTTTTCGGTGATGCCGGTAAGCGTGACGTTGCCGAGCGCCATGGCGTCCGTTTCGCCCGCGCCCTTCACCGTGACGCCTTCGAGCACCATGGTCGATGCATCGCCTGTCACGGCCGACCAGCCGAGCTCCAGTCCCTGGCCGGTCGCCAGCGCCTTCAGGCGCTCGGCAACGGCTGTAACGTCCTGCGCAAAGGCAGAACCGGCCGGCATCGCGAGCAGGATTGCCAAAAAGGCGAGCTTGCGGAGTGCGGCGTGTTTGTTGGTCATTGTTGCCCCTGAGACAGTTGAATTCCTTGCCATCCAGTCGTCCGAAAACTGGACCGGAACAAGGCGCGGCGCGCACAATGCCCGCAAAACGTGCATTCTGGCAATCTCCAGCGCCCTGAGCCTGCAAGGATGGTGAAGGGCGGGTGACTGTCACACCTGTGGCATCGCTTTTGGCGTCCGGTGCGGCACTTGCCGCGAATCAGGCTGTCGGCTAACCCGACCCGATGGGAAAGAGCCTTGTTCCGCCGGCCTCGGGCGGCGGTGACCACATCGAGCCGATCGACCTGAAGAAAGCGCTGGAAGAGCGCTATCTGGCCTATGCGCTGTCGACCATCATGCACCGCGCCCTGCCGGACGTGCGCGACGGGTTGAAGCCCGTCCACCGCCGCATCATGCATGCGATGCGGCTGCTCAGGCTCAATCCGGACCAGGGTTTCGCCAAATGCGCCCGCATCGTCGGCGAGGTGATGGGCAAGTTCCATCCGCATGGCGACCAGTCGATCTACGACGCGCTGGTGCGCCTGGCGCAGGATTTCGCGGTCCGCTACCCGCTGGTCGACGGGCAGGGCAATTTCGGCAACATCGACGGCGATAACGCAGCGGCCATGCGCTACACCGAGGCGCGGATGACCGAGGTGGCGACGCTGCTGCTCGAAGGCATCACCGAAGACGCCGTCGATTTCCGCCCGACCTACAACGAGGAGGACGAGGAGCCGGTCGTCCTGCCCGGCGCGTTCCCGAACATTCTCGCCAACGGTTCGTCCGGCATCGCGGTCGGCATGGCGACGTCGATCCCGCCGCACAACGCGGCAGAACTCTGCGCGGCGGCGCTGCATCTGATCGACAACCGGGACGCCTCGATTGCCGACCTGATGACCTCGCCCGAGCAATGGGCGGAAATCCTGGAACGGGCCAAGGCCGAGCCCAAGGCGCTGCTCGAATGCAAGGTGCGCGGGCCGGATTTCCCGACCGGCGGGACGATCGTCGACGGCTGGTCGTCGATAACAGAGGCCTATGCGACCGGACGCGGCGGGTTCCGGCTGCGCGCCAAGTGGCAGCAGGAAGACCAGGGCAGGGGCACCTGGAACATCGTCGTCACGGAAATTCCCTACCAGGTCCAGAAGTCCAAGCTGATCGAGAAGATCGCCGAACTTCTGCTGGCGAGGCGGCTGCCGCTGCTGGAAGATGTGCGCGACGAAAGCGCGGAGGACATCCGCGTCGTTCTGGTTCCGAAGAGCCGCACGGTCGATCCCGGGCTGCTGATGGAGTCGTTGTTCAAGCTCACCGAGCTCGAGACGCGCTTCCCGCTGAACATGAACGTGCTGTCGCGCGGCAAGGTGCCCAACGTCCTGTCGCTGAAGAGCGTGCTTTCGGAGTGGCTGGAGCACCGCAAGGATGTGCTTGTCCGCCGCTCGAAGCACAGGCTCGGCGAAATCGAGAAGCGCCTCGAAATCCTCGCCGGCTACCTGATCGCCTACCTGAACATCGACGAGGTGATCCGCATCATCCGCGAGGAGGATGAGCCCAAGCGCGTGATGATGGCGCGCTGGTCGCTGACCGACAACCAGGCCGAAGCCATCCTCAACATGCGGCTGCGCGCCTTGCGCAAGCTGGAGGAAATCGAAATCCGGAAGGAGTTTGACGGTCTCTCGGAGGAGAAGGGGCAGATCGAGGCGCTGTTGGCGTCACCGGCCAAGCAATGGAAGATGATCCGCCACCAAGTCGGCGAGACGCTGAAGAAGTTCGGGCCGACGACCAATCTCGGCAAGCGCCGGTCCGACTTCGCGGATGCGCCGGAGCACGATGTCGCCGACATCCACCACGCGATGATCGAGAAGGAGCCGATCACCGTCGTCGTCTCCGAAAAGGGCTGGCTGCGCGCATTGAAGGGGCATCTCAGCGACTTCTCGCTGCTGACCTTCAAGGAAGGCGACAGCCTGAAGCTCGCGTTCCCGGCCCAGACCACGGACAAGATCCTCGTCTTCACGACGGGCGGCAAGTTCTACACGATCGGCGCCGACAGGCTGCCCGGCGGGCGCGGCCATGGCGAGCCGATCCGCATCATCGTCGACATGGAGAACGACCAGGATATCGTGACGGCCTTCGTCCACGATCCCAGCCGAAAACTGCTGCTCGCCAGCCATGAGGGCAACGGCTTCATCGTGCCGGAAGCGGAGGTTGTCGCCAACACCCGCAAGGGCAAGCAGGTGATGAACGTGAAATCACCCGACGAATCCTCGCACTGCGCGTTCCTATCCGGCGATCATCTGGCGATCGTTGGCGAGAACCGCAAGTTGGTGATCTTCCCGCTATCCGAGGTTCCGGAGATGGCGCGCGGCAAGGGCGTGCGGTTGCAGAAATACAAGGACGGCGGCGTGCTCGATCTCAAGACGTTCACGGTCGCCGACGGCCTGTCCTGGCAGGACTCCGCCGACCGCACGTTCATGCGCAGCCGCGAGGAACTTGCGGAATGGTTCGGCGCACGGGCGTCGGCCGGCCGCCTGGTGCCGAAGGGTTTTCCGCGTACCGGCAAATTCGGGTAGCATTTCAGGGATTTACCCACCTTCCTTGTGCTCGCACGCGAGCATCGTCCTCTCCGATACATCCCGCAAAGCGTCATCGGTCCCCGGCCAAGGCAGCGGGGCGCACGAGCTTGTGCACTGCACCATATTGACTGCGAATGACCGTTCGCATAGAATGAGAATAATCATTCGCATTAATTGAGAGCGAGCATTCGCTCCCGCTGGAAGGCAAACCTATGGAAGACGGTGTCTATTTCGAGGCCACTCAAGCCGAGCCGCTCGAAGGGGCGGGACACACGCGGGCCGAGCGGCGCGACCAGCAGATCCAGCGCATCCTTGAGGCAGCCAAGAGCTGCTTCGTCCGGTCGGGTTTCCAGGGCGCATCGATGCAGCAGATCTGTGCGCAATGCGGGATGAGCCCCGGGGCGCTCTATCGGTATTTTCCGTCCAAGGAATCGATCGTAGAGGCAATCTGCGAAGCTGACCGCGAAGACGACATGACATGCTTTGGTACGCTGAAAAGCGCCGAGTCGGCTGTCGATGCGCTGGTGGAAGCCGCGATGGCGCACATCGTTCATACGCATGAAAAGGGCAGCGCGGCCCTGTTCGCCGAAATGAGATCCGAATCCATGCGCAACGACACCGTCCGCTGCACCGTCGAGGGCCACAAGCAGCAGGTCGCCGACATGATCGCGCCGGTACTCAAGTCCGCGATCGATCGCGGGGAGATCGATCCTCCGGTCGACCTGAACACCCTGATGGCCGTGGTCATGTCGATAGGGGAGGGCATGGCAATCAACGACCTGCCGGCACGCGGCGTGCCGATCGACAAGCTCGAGGCAGCGCTGCGGGCAATGATCGTCGGAATGCTGAGGCCCGCCGACGCTGATCCAGCCCGCGTCAAGTGACGTAACAATCAACGATCCCCGAGATGTGGTGAACATTCGATGACCGCAAAGTACACCTTGATGGCGCGTCTCGGCTGCGTCCTGCTTGGCGCCACGATGATTGCCGCCGTGCCCCCATTTACCTTCGCCGCGGAAGATGCGGCACCTTTGGTCAAGCAGGCGCCGCCGTCGATCCGGGTCGTGACGGCCGTGAAGCGCGAACTGGTCGAGACACTGTCGGTCAACGGCACCATCGTCGCCCGCGAGGAAGCGGCAGTCGGCACCGACCTCAACGGTTTGACCGTGATCGCGCTCAATGCGGACGAAGGCGACGTCGTGAAGAAGGGCGCTGTCCTGGCGGTGCTGGACCGTTCGATGCTGGATACGCAACTCGCGCAGAGCGCTGCAAGCTATGCGCAGGCCGAGGCAAACATAGCGCAGATGCGCGCGCAGATCGGCGACGCAAAGGTAGCCGTGAGGCAGGCCACCGAGGGGCTCGAACGAGCCGACGCATTGCAGAAAAAGGGTATTGCGACCGAGGCCCAGAGAGACAACGCCGTCAACGCGCTGGACAGCGCGAAGGCGAAACTCGACTCGGCCGAAAAGGCATTGGCGTCGTCACAGGCGCAGCTTGCCGTTGTCGAGGCGCAGAAGCAGAACGTGCTGGTGCAGATCGGCAAGACCGAACTGCGCGCACCGGCCGACGGACTGATCCTGGCCCGCGATGCGACGCTTGGCGGCGTCGTGATGACGGGCAGTGCTCCACTTTTTCGTATCGCGATCGACGAAGACTTCGAGCTGGCGGCCAGCGTTGCCGAAACGGAACTGCCGCGACTTGCCAAGGGCATGTCCGCCGCAGTGTCGATGCCAGGCCTCGATCGACCGATCGTGGGTACGGTGCGGCGGATTTCGCCTGAGGTCGACCAGACCTCGCGGCTCGGATCGATCCGCATTTCGCTCGGAAGCGACTCGGCTGCGCGCGCCGGCAACTTCGCGCGCGGCGAGGTAGAACTGCTGAGGCGCGAGGGCGTGGCGGTGCCTGCATCGGCGGTCATGTACGTTGGATCGGACGCATTCCTGCAGGCCGTCGAGGACGGCAAGGTGCGGACGCGGCCGGTAACGCTCGGAGCGCGCTCGGGCAACATGGTTGAGATTGTGTCCGGCCTGGCGGAAGGCGAGGAAATCGTGTCGCGTGCCGGCACCTTCGTCGCCGATGGTGATTTGGTCACGGCGGTTCGCGCCGAAGCCACCGGAGCGGTCAAGCCATGAACTGGAACATCTCCGCCTGGTCCATCCGCAATCCGATTCCGTCGATCCTGCTCTTCATCGTGCTTATGGCGCTTGGCTTGATGAGCTTCTCCAAGCTGCCGGTGACCCGGTTCCCCAACATCGACATTCCACTCGTGTCGGTCATGGTGACCGATCCCGGCGTGGCGCCGAGCGAACTTGAAACGCAGATCACGAAACGCATCGAAGACGCGGTCGCCAATATCTCTGGCGTGAAGAATGTCATCTCGACGCTGACCGAGGGGACGTCCCAGACCGTTGTCGAGTTCCGCCTGGAGGTCGATACGCAGACGGCGGTGAACGACGTCAAGGACGCCGTCGAACTGATCCGCGCCGATCTTCCGGCGACCGCCGACGATCCGGTCGTATCGCGCGTCGACGTCGAAGGACAGGCCATCCTGACCTACGCGGTTATGGCGCCGGCCATGACGATCGAGGAACTGTCGTGGTTCGTCGACGACACGATCATCCGCAAGATGCAGGGGTTGAAGGGCGTCGCGCGCGTCGACCGCTACGGCGGCGTCACGCGAGAGATCAAGATCGAGCTCGATCCCGACCGGCTGAGCGCGCTCGGTGTCACCGCCGGCGACATGAACCGCGCCGTGCGCATGGTCAACGCCGACATGACCGGCGGCAACGCCAAGTTCGGCAGCCGCGACCAGTCGATCCGCACGCTTGGCGGCGCCAACACCATCGAAGACCTGCGGGCGCTGGAGATTCCGCTGACCCAGGGCCGCAAGGTAAGGCTGTCGGACATCGCAACCGTTTCCGACGCATGGGCCGAACCGAAGACCTTTGCGCGGGTCAACAACAACACCGTCGTTTCCTTTGCCGTGTTTCGCGGCAAGGGCGAAAGCGACATGGAGGTGAACGAGCGGGTGGCCGCGGCTGTCGTCGACCTGGAGAAAGCCTATCCGGACGTCACCATCGACAAGGTGGATAATTCGGTCAGCTATACGGCCGGCAACTACGATTCCGCGATGGAAACACTGATGGAGGGCGCGGCGCTCTCCGTCATCGTGGTGTTCCTGTTCCTGAGGGACTGGCGCGCGACGCTGGTCTCGGCGACCGCGCTGCCGCTCTCGATCATTCCGACCTTCTGGGCGCTCTCCATGATGGGCTTCTCGCTTAACCTGGTCAGCCTTCTGGGTATCACATTGGTCGTCGGCATACTGGTGGACGACGCGATCGTCGAGATCGAGAACATCGTGCGCCACATAAAAATGGGCAAGACGCCCTACCGCGCGGCACTTGAAGCAGCCGACGAGATCGGCCTCGCGGTGATCGCCATCTCCGCGACGATCATGGCCGTGTTCGCGCCGGTGTCGTTCATGGGCGGCGTTGCCGGCCAGTATTTCAAGCAGTTCGGCCTCACCGTCGCTGTCGCGGTGTTCTTCTCGCTGCTGGTCGCGCGGCTGATCACGCCGATGATGGCCGCATATTTCCTGCGGCCGCACGGCCACATCGAACCGAAGCCCGGTATGATCATGCGCGGCTACGAGCGACTGCTCGTCACGACGCTTCGCTTCCGCTGGGTGACGCTGGGCGCCGGCGTGCTGTTTTTCGCCGGCTCCATCTACGCGATGGGTTTCCTGCCGTCCGGCTTCATCCCGCGCGAGGACGCCAGCCGCATCGTGTTCTCGCTGGAACTGCCGCCGGGCAGCAGGCTCGAGGATACGCGCGAGACCACGGACGAAGTTACCCGGCTGATGCTGGAGGTGCCCGAGGTCGAGAATGCCTATGTGATCGGCGGCGCGAGCCCGACGGGCACGCTTGAGACCCGGCGCGCCACCGTCGTCGCCGACCTCAAGCACAAGTCCGAGCGTGACCGGCCGCAGCATGTGCTCGAAGGCATACTGCTCGACAAGATGGAAACCATCCCGGACCTGCGCGCCTACTTCGTCAACGATCGCGGCGAGCGGCAGCTTGCCTTCGGCGTCATGGGGACGGATGGCGCGCTGCTCGACAACCAGGCCCGCAAGATCCAGAGCGAGATGGCCGCTACCGGCATGTTCCGCGGGATTTCCTCCAACGCCGCGCTCGACAGGCCAGAGGTGGTCATCGAGCCCGATCTCACCCGGCTTGCCGAACTCGGCATTTCGACGGCGACCGTTGCCGAGACGCTGCGCGTGGCGACGATGGGCGACATCGACCAGAACCTTGCAAAGTTCACCGTCGGCGACAGGCAGATACCGATCCGCGTGCAGCTCAACGAAGCTGCGCGCGACAACATCGACGTGGTCAGCCAGCTTCCCGTTGCAACGCCGTCGGGCGTCATCGTTCCGCTGTCCTCGTTGGCGAAGATCAGCTTCGGACAGGGCCCGTCGTCCATCGCGCGCTTCAACAGGGAGCGCCGGGTCGTGATCGGCGCGGACATGGCGCCGGGCGTCGAACTCAGCGACGGCCTGGGCGCCGTATGGCAACTGCCCGCGGTGAAGGCCATGCCGCAAGGCACGCGCATCCAGGAGACAGGCGATGCCGAGGTGATGGGCGAGGTGTTCGCAGGCTTCGCGACCGCCATGTCGACCGGCCTGATGCTCGTTCTGGTGGTGTTGATCCTGCTGTTCGGCTCGGTGTTCCACTCCTTCACGATCCTGGGTTCGCTGCCGCTGGCGATCGGCGGCGTCGCGGCAGCGCTCTGGCTGACCAATTCGGCGGTCTCAATGCCGGTGGTGATCGGCATCCTGATGCTGATGGGCATCGTGACCAAGAACGCGATCATGCTCGTCGATTTCGCGATCGAGGAGATGAAGCAGGGCGTGTCGCGCAAGTCTGCGATCATCGACGCCGGCCGCAAGCGTGCGCAGCCGATCGTCATGACCACCATCGCGATGTCGGCAGGCATGATCCCGGCGTCTCTGGCACTCGGGGACGGCGGCGAGTTCCGTGCGCCGATGGCCATTGCCGTCGTCGGCGGCCTGCTCGTGTCGACCCTGCTGTCGCTCATCTTCGTACCGTCCTTCTTCACAATCATGGACGATGCGGCGAACGGCACGGCAAGGGTGTGGTGCTGGCTGATGCGGCCCAACGAGGTAGATGAGCCGGATGCGGTTTCTCAAGGCCACAACGTTCACGCCCTGCCGCACAAGGCAGTGGAACTTCCGGTAGCCGCCGAATAGGAGGCCGCTTGCGCCATTTGCTTGTCGCGATCTTTATGCACTATGTGCATGAAGGGCAGCGGCCGGGAAAAGACGCTTGAAGGAACCGAAGGTCAGGGCAGTGGAGCGGGAGCGGCCGCTGTTTGGCGCGTCGACCGCGCCGCGCGGGGCCGTGATCGCGCCGCTTTCCGCCGCACGGTGGCTGCTGTTGCTGATCATCGCCGCTGGCGTCTATTTCTTTCACGGCTTCCTCGTGCCGGTGCTGGCGGCGCTGGTGATCGCGTTTGCGAGCTGGCCGCTCTACCGCAAGCTTCTCGACGCCGTTGACGGCAGCAGGACGATGGCGGCGAGCATTGCGCTGCTTCTCATCCTGGCCTTTCTCATCGTGCCGATATTGCTTGCCGGCAGCTATGCGATCAGCGAGGTCAGGCTATGGGTCGGCTGGGCCCTGGAGACAAACCGCGTTGGCGCAACGACACCGCTATGGATCGCCGACCTCCCTGCTGTCGGCGAATGGCTCGATGCACAATGGACGGTCTATATCGCGCATCCCGGCGGCATCGGCGAGATCATCCAGCTCGTCAGCGGCGCGAATATCGGCAGCATCTACCGCGGCGTTGTGGCGGCGGGCGGCAGCGCGTTCGGCCTGCTGCTCACCTTGCTCTTCATGCTGATTGCGCTCTTCTTCACCTATCGCGACGGCGAGATTTTCGCCGCGCAACTCGATCGCATCGGGGAACGAATACTGCCGATGCGCTGGGAACGGATATCGCGAGTCGTTCCCGCTACGATCAGCTCGACAGTCACAGGGATGACGCTGATCGCGATCGGCGAGGGTGTGGTGCTCGGGGTCGCCTACTGGATCGCCGGAGTGCCGTCGCCAGTGACGCTCGGAGCAATCACCGGCCTGATGGCGCTCATTCCGGGCGGCGCGCCGCTCTCGTTCACGCTCGTGTCCATCTATCTGGCTGCGAGCGGCTCGCCGGTTGCCGGCATTGCGCTGTTTGTGTGGGGTTCGGTCGAACTCTTCATCGTGGACAAGACGCTCAGGCCGAAGCTTGTCGGCGGACCGATCAAGCTGCCTTTCCTGCCGACGTTTTTCGGGCTCATCGGCGGCGTCAAGACGATGGGCCTGCTTGGCCTTTTCATCGGACCGGTGCTGATGGCCATCCTGGTTGCGATCTGGCGCGAATGGCTGCGCGAGGTGGAACTGACGGCTGAGCCGGTACACGACATTCCGCCACTGGAAGCCGAAACTGAGCTGGCGCCTGCCGCGGCCCGGCAAAAGCCATAATGCCGCTGAAGACGTGAGGATCGGATTTCACCCGGGCGACGCAATGACCATCACCAGATTCCGGCCAAACGTGACCGCAGCCGCTGCGCTTCTCGGCCTGCTGATGCTTGCGGGCTGCCAGGGCGCGTTGTCGATGGCCAATCCGCGCAGCGCCACCGCCGCGATGGACGGCCTTGGCGCGTCGGCAAGCGCCGAGGAGTATCTCAACGCGATACGCAGGGAGTACGGCCTGCGGCCGCTGCTGCCCGACGCGACGCTGGAAAAGGCGGCCAAGCAGCAGGCCGGCTACATGAAAAGCACCGGAAAGATGGCGCATCGCACCGGGTGGGGCCGCGACTTTGCTTCCCGCATTCGTGAGAACGACATTCGCGGCGTGGCGGCCGAGAACGTCGCCTACGGGCAGAGGACCGCGAAAGACGTCCTGGCCGGCTGGATGACATCCAGGGGCCATCGCCGCAACATGCTCGACCCGGCGTTCGGACATTTCGGGCTGGCTTCCGCCGAGGACAGCAAGGGGCGCAAGTACTGGGCGCTCTTGTTGGGGCGGTAGCGGGCTAGACCGGATACTTGACCGCAGTCTCGGCCCGTCGTTTGCCGCCTTCTGCAAGCTGCCAGACCGAATGCGCGACCAGCGCGAGGATGAGGATCACGCCGCCGATCAGGCTGTTGCGGCTCGGCGCCTCCTCGAAGATCATCCACATCCACACCGGCGCGAGCACGGTCTCCAAGAGATAGAACATGGAGACTTCGGGGCCGGAAATGTAGCGCGGGCCGGCGGCGAGGCAGTAGAAGGACAACGGCATGATGACCGCGCCGTTGAAGATGATCCACCACGGCTCCGCCACGCTGTAGCCCGTGCCGCCGACCATGATCGCGGCGACGGCGAAGGGGAAGATGACGCCGATGATGGCGGTGAAGCCCATATTCTCGCCGCTTGAGCGCGAGATGGTGATGGCCGACGCGATGGTAAGCGCGGAGCACGCCGCCATCAGATCACCGAACAGGTTTCCCGAGCCGACCGAGTCCCAGACGATGATGAGGATTCCCGCGATCATCACCAGCATCGCCACCAGCGTTCCCGTGCGGGGCCGTTCATGGAGGAACAGCCAGGACAGCAACGCGGCGAACATGGTGTTGAAGGCGAGAATGAAGACGAGATTCGCCGTCGTCGTGTTGTAGACGGCGGTGACGAAGAAGATCGAGCCAAGCCCATATAGGCAGGCGACCGCCATGCCCTTGCGGCCAGGCACGAGTTTCGGCGCGGAGGGCGAGATGAGACGCCAGACGATCCATATGGCCAGCGCGGCGAGGAATGTGGTGCCGGTCCTCAGCATCAGCACCGACCATGCGTCGCCGTTCGCGAGCTTGAGCAGCGGTATGTCGACGGTGAGCGCAAGGCCACCGATGCCGGTGATGATCAGCCCCTTGGCGTGGTCTGTGTGATGTTTCGGCACGCTAACGCTCCGTCGACAGGCAACGGCGGCGCGGCCGGGTCCTCAGGGCAGCCCGTCGAAGCGTTCCCAGCCCTTCGGCCCGAGATGCTCCTGCGGCAGGAAGCGGACCTTATAGTCCATCTTGCGCGAGCCGTTGACCCAGTAGCCGAGATAGACATGGGGCAGCCCCGCAGCCCGCGCGCGGGCGATATGATCCAGGATCATGAAGGTGCCGAGCGAACGGTCGGCATGCTCCGGATTGAAGTAGGAATAGACCATCGAAAGGCCGTCGGCCATCTTGTCGGTCAGCGCCACCGCGATCAATTCGCCCGTGCCCTTGCCGGTGATGAAGGTGTCAGGACCGCGCCTGCGATATTCGACGACCTTGGTATCGACATGGGTGTCCTCGACCATCATGGCATAGTCGAGCACCGTCATGTCGGACATGCCGCCCTTGCGGTGGCGGGCGTCGAGATAGCTGCGGAACAGCGAATACTGCTCGGTGGACGGCTCGGCGTCGTGCATGACGCCGATCAGGTCCGCGTTGTGCAGGGAGACGCGGCGCATGTTCTTCGTGGGCTGGAACTCGCCGGCCAGGATGCGCACCGACACGCAGGCCCGGCAGCTCTCGCAGGCCGGACGATAGGCGATGTTCTGGGACCGGCGGAAGCCGCCCTGGGTAAGCAGGTCGTTCATCTCCGGCGCCCGGTCGCCGACAAGGTGGGTGAACACCTTGCGCTCGAACTGGCCATCCAGATAGGGGCAGGGCGACGGCGCTGTCAGGAAGAACTGCGGCGACTGTGTCGGATGATGCGTCATCGCTTGCCGGGGAAGGGCTCCTTGGGACTCGCCCTACATTGAAGCGTGTCGCAAAAAATTCAACTGGATTGTTGGCGTCACGATTCGCCGGGCGCCCAAAGTTGCGCGCGGGGCGATCCGGCGCCTCAGGCGTCGGAACGGGTGACCACGGTGCCGAGCAACAGGTCGTGCAGGGTGCGCTTGCGGTCGGCAAACAGCGAGACCAGAAGAATGAGCGGCGTGAGCACCACGTTGCCCGCCCAGAACAGGACCGTGTGCACCACCGCCAGCATCCCGTCGACTGGCCTGCCGTCGACGCGATCTAGCCGGATGCCCATTGTCCGCATGCCGACCGTCGCCTGGTTTGGCCCGCCAAGGGTGTTCCAGACATAGATCAGCGCCACGGCCGGGCCGAGGACCGCGAAGAGCGACCAGGCGAGCCCGAAAGTGAGCAGGCCGAGGATGGCGACCAGGATCGCGAAGGGAATGAGCAACAATACAACGATGAGATAGTCGATCAGGAAGGCGAAGATGCGCCGCGACCGCACGCCGTCATAGGCCCTGACATCGTCGAGCCGGGTTGCGATGATTTCGCCGTCGAGAATGCGGGTGTTCACTCGTGTCTCCGTGCGCGTACAGTGTCTTACGCGTACCAGCCAAGACGGTGCGGGATCGGCGGGGATTCAAGCGTTTGGGTGGGCTGGCGGTTTCAAGCGGGAAGGCAGGCGACGCAAAGGAGGCGGCGCAATGAGCGTGTTGCGCGTGATCCTGGCGGATCAGCTCTCGGCGCAACTCGACGTTGTAGCGGCCGCCGAAAAAGGCGTGGACGTGTTCCTGCTGGCGGAGGTGATGGCCGAAGCCTCCTACGTCCGCCATCATGTCAAGAAGATCGCTTTCCTGTTCTCGGCCATGCGCCATTTCGCCGAAGCACTTCGAATCGCGGGCCACGTCGTGCGCTACGTTGCGCTTGATGATCCCGAAAACGCGCAAAGCCTTGATGGTGAAATCCTTCGGGCCGTGACGGCGCTCTGTCCGAAACGCATCGCCATTACCGAGCCGGGCGAATGGCGTTTGCGCGAAGGCCTCGAGGCCCTGCGGCTGGCGCTGCCGGCGCCGCTCGATATCCTGCCGGATACGAGGTTTCTCTGCTCGCATGCCGACTTTAACGTCTGGGCCGAAGGCCGACGCGAACTCAGGATGGAGTATTTCTACCGCTACATGCGTCGGCGTCACCGAATCCTCATGGAATCCGATGGCAAGCCTTCGGGCGCACGGTGGAACTTCGACGCGGAGAACCGCAAACCGCCCAAGGCCGGGCTCGCTTCCCCGCGCCGCCTGAGTTTTCGCAAAGACGCCATCACGCTCGATGTGCTCGATTTGGTGCGTCGGCGATTTCCCGAAGGCTATGGGCGGCTTGAACCCTTTCATTTCGCGGTGACACGAAAGCAGGCCCTGCGCGAACTCGACCACTTCATCGCGCATATCCTGCCCGGTTTCGGTGATTTTCAGGATGCGATGGTGAAGGATGAGCCCTTCCTGCGGCATTCTCTTCTGTCTGCGTACATCAATGCCGGGCTGCTCTATCCGCTCGAAGTCTGCCAGTTGGCGGAACAGGCTTTTCGCAAGGGCCTAGCGCCGCTCAATGCCGTGGAAGGCTTCATCCGTCAGATCCTCGGCTGGCGGGAATTTGTGCGAGGCATCTACTGGCGGTTCATGCCGGGCTACATCGAAAACAACGCGCTCGGCGCGACCGAGAAACTGCCCTGGTTCTATTGGAGCGGTGAAACGCGCATGGCGTGCATGAGGGAAGCCCTGGCGCACACGCATGACCACGCCTATTCGCATCATATTCAGCGCTTGATGATTACCGGCAACTTCGCGCTGCTGGCTGGGCTCGACCCCAAGGCCGTGCATGAATGGTATCTCGCCGTTTATGCCGACGCCTATGAATGGGTCGAGGCGCCCAACACCATCGGCATGGCGTTGCACGCGGATGGCGGGTTGCTGGCGTCGAAGCCTTACGCTGCCAGCGGGAACTATATCAACAGAATGAGCAATTGCTGCCGTGGTTGCGTCTATGATCCTGCTGCATCGGTCGGTGATCACGCCTGTCCGTTCAATGCGCTCTATTGGGATTTCCTCGCACGCCATCGCGATCGGTTCGGCGGCAACGCCCGCATGCCCTTCGTCTATGCCAACTGGGACAAGATGGGTGCGGAAAAGCAGACGGCGCTCGTGAACCAGGCGCAGACCCATTTAGTCGCCATGCGCGAGGGGCGACTTTGAAGAAGAGGCGAGTAGCAAAGGCTGATAACAACGAGCGTGGTCTGCCAGCGGCCTTTCACTTGGCGGGAAAAATGGAGCAAGGATTGGGATGAAGTGCGACATTGCTCGGACGCTTGCCTTAGCCGACGCCAACAGAATTCAGATAGGCAAGTGAAACGGTGATAGACGCGGCTTGAGACGTTGCAATCCGATTGTGTTCAGCTTGCACAAAACAATATGAGAAAAGCAACCAAGCTCCCACCCGCCACGTCACGCTCGGGCTGCAAGCCGGCGAGGGCGGAGATGCCCAACGAGAGCTGATCGCCGACAATGACTCTCAGAACGCCCATTCAGTATCCAGCCGGAGTTGAGGACTTGGGCTTCGCGGCGCCGCTGCAGCGGCGCGAGCAGTACTTGACGTTCTGCCAGTCCCGCTCCCACTTCTTGCGCCACGCGAAAGGCAGGCCGCAATGAGTGCAGGGCTTGGTCGGAAGATCCGACTTCGCGCGGTTCTTGGCCACGGGGCTACCAGGGTACGGGTTCGCCGCGCCAGTCGAAGAACCCTCCGCTGGCATCGGCGGTGAGTTTGTCGACCACTGCCAGCATATGGCGGGCCGCTTCCTCAGGCTTCTGAGCATGATGCCCCGCCGGAGTAAATGGCACAGAAAGCGTGGTGGCGACTGTGCCAGGATGCAATGCCACACAGATCCCTTCCGGAGATCGACGCGTCAACTCCACTGCGGCAGTCCGCACAAGTTGGTTCAGTGCTGCCTTCGAGGCGCGATAGGCGTACCAACCGCCAAGCCGATTGTCGCCGATGCTGCCGACCCTTGCGGACAAGGTGGCAAAGACGGCCTTGCCTGACCGGGGCAACCGCGGAAGCACATGCTTCATGATGAGCGCAGGCCCAATGGCATTCAGCGCGAAGGACCGCGCGAGATTGCCGGCTTCGAGTTGGCGCCAACTCTTCTCCGGACCTTGACGATCGTCGTGGAGAAACCCCGTCGCATCGAACACGAGCCGAAGCTCGCCCATCTCGGCCGCAGACATCGCTGCATGCTCAAGACTAGCCTCGTCCATCAGGTCGATTGGCGGTGACGATTTTCGGCTGACGCCTACGACCTGCTGGAAACGGCCGGTGGAACTCAGCGCTGAAATCAAGGCGCTACCGATTCCTCCGTTTGCGCCGAACACCAGGGCAACGCCACCCTTCGGAAATGAACCCATGTCGACGGGTGACGTTGTTGCGCGCGTTGTTTGCGATGCCTCGGTCACCGCCCGGAGCCTTCGGCGGCCGGACCGCTCACTGCTCCAGCGTCACGCACTCGAAATCCGCCCACTTGTTTCCTTTCTGCTCGCTTCATTTTCCCGGCGAGGCTTTGTCCGCGACTTCGGTTTATGTGTCGACCGCGGCGCGGGTTGTTCTGCCAGTGGCGCGCGCGTTGTCACGAGGATCGAGTTGATCGCGCGTGCGATACGGTGGCCAGTGGTCATCGCGTCGGCGCGAGACGCCTATTCGTGCTCGCCATCGTTGCGGCGACCCGATGCGCTCATGAACAGCTGTGGTCTTTTCGCAGCCGTCGTGAGGGTTGCCACCGTGATCGCCGCGGCTGCGATTAGAACGGCATGCCCAAACAAGCTCCAGGCGAGAAACGTGTAGCTTCCGATTGCCAGCGAAAAGCAAATCGCCCACATGAATCCGAGCGCCTGCAAGACGTAGTGACGGACGGCGACGTCTGGAATGTTTCGAAGCGGGCTTACTTCGTGATTGAACAAGAAATTCCACGCGAATGCGACCCCACTTGCGGCCTTTGCGAACATCAACATATTCCTCTCGAGGACCTCGAGGTGGCCCTTTGTCGTTACGATTGTGCACGCCACTCGGATCACAAGCTGCTGACGGAAAGTTTCTCTGTAGGCGGTGAACTTGTCCGAAAAGTGCTGACAGAGTGGTTGCCGGGGCAGGCGGCTTTGCTAAGCAGGCTTTCGTGAGGCCGCCAGGGCATAGAGATGCCAAGTTGCGTGACCGAGCACCGGCAACACTACAAGAAGACCGAGAAAAAGCGGGACCATAGCGATCATGGTCATCGTGGTCACAACAACGCCCCAACCCAGCATCGGCAGCGGACTTGCCAGGACAGCTCGGGTCGACTCAATCATCGCGGTGACGAAGTCGACCTCGGTGTCGAGCAGCATCGGCATCGCGAACACGGTCAGGGAGAAAAGCACCAGGGCCAAAATCAGTCCAACCAGCGTTCCGACGACGAGAAAGGTGAGCCCATTCGGCGTGGTCACCACGGCCTGGGCGAATTTCTCGAGACTTGATGGCGCCGAGAACCCCATAAGAACAGCGAGCAGAATGCGTGCCTGATACAGCCATATCCAAAATACGAACAGAACCACGAAAGCCATCCAGCCCAGTTGCCGCTCTCGCTGACGGAACACCGTGACCAGAACGGACTTCCACGTCAGGGGCTCTCCAGCCGCCAGCCGCCGGCTCACTTCATAGAGGCCTGCTGCCGCAAACGGACCGATGAGAGGGAAGCCGATGGCGATCGGAATGATCATCCAAGGTGCGTCATAGGTGACAAGGAGGGCGTACATGGCGATGCCCCCGGCCGCAAACACTCCGCCGAAGAAGAGGCCGTAGACGGGTGCACGAACGGCATCACGCATCCCCAGGCGCAACGCGGTTGAAATATCTGCGATCTTGACCGCACGCAGTCTCGGAGCGGCTGAAACCGGCACGGCGTTGTCAGGCACTGTCTCCCCCTGCAATCAGGCTGCATTGGCTTGATGCGTTCTCGCGCAGCCTGTCACAGGAGCGCTGCGTGTGGATTGACTCATGTCAAGGACATTGCCGCTCGGGTCTCGACTTCACCCCCTGTGGTTCAGGCTCACCAGGCGCATTCAAACCTTGGTTTGAAAACGCTCTGACCCACCACCGGATGGCCAGATAGAGCCAGCCCTCGGCTGTCCAGATATAGCTGATGTCGGCGCCCCATTTCCGACGGGGCCACCGTGATGGCTGTCGTTGGTCTTCTTGTAACGACGCTTTTGAAGGGCTTTCAGACCATTGTCGCGCATCAGCCGGGCGACACGGTGCCGTCCGACAGCAAGCCCCTCTTCCTCGAGTTCGACATGCATGCGGGGCGAACCATAGGTCTCGCTGGACGGCACACCGAAGAAATTCCGACAGGCTTTTTCAAACGCGAAAATGACCGATTCGTGTTCGCCAAAGGGATCGACGGGGGTTCTGAGTTGAACCCATTGGTCAATGCCATACGAATTTAGATGTGAGTGGCTCCCTGAGCAGGACTCGAACCTGCGACCATTCGATTAACAGTCGAATGCTCTACCAACTGAGCTATCAGGGAACAGGCTCGCTTGGATGCGGGGTGCCTATACCACACCTTTCGTGTTTGCAAAGGGGCGAAAGGAATTTTTCGGCCGCAGGCCAGCCGGTGGATGAGGGACGGACGGGAAATCCCGTTGGTAA
>Ga0105046_10003430_pt1 | contig 25135 bp, 22 predicted proteins | sample MAT03_FD_78385 | JGI IMG/M metagenome (GOLD analysis project Ga0105046, IMG submission 78385) | Freshwater microbial communities from Lake Fryxell liftoff mats and glacier meltwater in Antarctica - MAT-03 (megahit assembly) | ecosystem: Environmental > Aquatic > Freshwater > Ice > Liftoff...
GGGCGACCTGGTCGGCTCGCGGGCACTGAAAAACACCTACCTCGGCTTCGGCGTGTCGCACCGCTCCGGCATCTTCGGCGCTTCGCGCCTGCTGGGCAGGGTCAACGGCGGCTCCAACTACATTTACACCTACATCGAAACCGTGCTGTAGGGGTAACGCGAGCCAGGGTGCTTTTCGGTTTGCAAACAGCTTGCTATTAAATTAATAGCTGCTTGTGCCCGCCGGACGGGGGCTACAGATCGATTTCGCTTAAAGAAAGCCGAAACAGCGTTCAGGGCCGGTTCTGCACGTTGCTTGACGCGATCACGCCGCCGCCCAGGCAGACCTCGCCTTGGTACAGCACGGCCGACTGGCCTGGTGTGACGGCCCACTGCGGCAGCTCGAACCGCAATTCGGCATCGGTGGCAGACGGCGCGACCAGCGCGCAGGCCGCATCGGCCTGCCGGTAACGGGTCTTGGCCGCCATGGCCCCTGCGGCGGGCGGCGCGCCGGCGACCCAGCTGCAGTCTTGCGCCTGCAGCACCGTCGATTGCAGCCACGGGTGGTCGTGGCCCTGCACCACCCACAGGGTATTGCTGTCCATGTCCTTGCGCGCGACAAACCACGGCGCGTGTTCGCCGGCGCCGCGCTGCCCCTGCGCCTGCAGCGCCTTGAGTTCGGCGCCGCGCGCTTTGACGCCGCCTATGCCCAGGCCCTGGCGCTGGCCCAGCGTGTAAAAGCTCAGGCCCACGTGTTCGCCCAGCACGCGGCCTTTGTCGTTTTTGATGGGGCCAGGCGCCTTGGCGATGTAGCGGTTCAGAAAATCGCGGAAAGGCCGCTCGCCGATGAAGCAGATGCCGGTCGAGTCTTTTTTCTTGGCATTCGGCAGGCCGATCTCGTCGGCGATGCGCCGCACCTCGGTCTTGCGCAGCTCGCCGACCGGGAACAGCGTCCTGGAAAGCTGTGACTGGTTCAGCCGGTGCAGAAAGTAACTCTGGTCCTTGGCCGGATCCAGCCCCTTGAGCAATTCGTACTGCCAGCCGGAGAGGCGGGCGCTATCGCACGCGGCCGCGTGCGATTCATCTTGATGGCCAACGGCCATGGAGCCAGAGGGTGCCGCGACGCGGCGGACCCTGGCGTAATGGCCGGTCGCTATTTTTTCTGCGCCCAGCCGCATGGCATGGTCCAGAAAAGCCTTGAACTTGATCTCGGCGTTGCACAGGATGTCGGGATTCGGCGTGCGGCCGGCCTGGTACTCGCGTAGGAATTCGGCGAACACCCGGTCCTTGTAGTTGGCGGCAAAGTTGACGTGTTCAATCTCGATGCCGATCACATCGGCGACTGCGGCGGCATCGACGAAGTCGATGTTCGACGAACAGTATTTGCTGTCGTCGTCGCTGTTGTCGTCGTCTTCCCAGTTTTTCATGAAGATGCCGATGACCTCGTGCCCCTGCTGTTTAAGCAGGTGCGCCGTCACCGCAGAGTCCACGCCTCCGCTCAAACCCACCACGACACGTTGTTTGCCCATAGAAAACGAATTATCCCCGGCCCCGCTTTTCAGCGTGGCCGGGGGGTCATGATGGGTGCTGTAGGGGAGCGGCTGGCTTACTGGCCTTGGCCCAGTGCGTAACCGGCCTCGCCGTCAAAACTGCACAGGTGTTCGGTCTTGATGAAGTCCAGGCCGTCGCTCACCAGGTTGTGCAGCAGGTCCACCACATCGCTGTGGGTCACGCTGCGCGGCGCATCGGCGCTGTCCACGCCCAGGAAGCGGCAACGCCAGTGGTCGGTGCAGAAGGTTTCCGGGAAGCCGCCGGGCCAGACTTTCACGCCGCGGTTGGTGATCATCTGCAGCTTGAAGCCTGCAGGCCGGGGCTGGTGCGCCAGCGTCACCAGACGCCCGGCCAGGAAGTCAGCCGTGACGTCGGCGGCGTGAACGAACACATCCACGCCCACAATTTCCTTCTTGGCTGGTGCCGCGCGCACGTACAAGGGCCGTTGTGTTTCGCGCGTTTGCGGTGCGTCTTCATAGCTGACAGTTTTAAATTTTTTCGGGTTCTGGCCCAGCCGCTCGATCACGGCATCGGCAAAGTCCATGCTGCCAAAGGGGCGCCCGATGGCGGCCTGACCTTGGCCCAGCAGATCCGCTGTGAAAACCCCGTCTTCGATGGTGCGCAGCCAGGCGTTGTGGATTTTGCTGGCCACGGCGGACTGGCGGATGTGCACCAGCATCATGACCGCGCCCAGCAGCAGCCCGCTGGGGTTGGCGATGCCTTTGCCGGCAATGTCGGGGGCGCTGCCGTGGATGGCCTCGAACATGGCCACATGCTCGCCAATATTGGCGCTGCCCGCCAGCCCCACGCTGCCTGTCATCTCGGCGGCAATGTCGCTGATGATGTCGCCGTACAGGTTCAGCGTGACGATCACGTCAAAGCGCTCGGGGCGTGTCGCCAGGCGCGCGGCACCGATGTCGATGATGTAGTGCTCGCTGTCGATCTCGGGGTACTCCACCTTGATCTCGTCAAACACCTTGTGGAAAAGACCATCACACATCTTCATGATGTTGTCCTTGGTCATGCAGGTGACCTTTTTGCGGTCATGCGCACGCGCGTACTCGAAGGCATAGCGCACGATCTTCTCGCAACCCGGACGGGTGATCAGCTTGAGGCACTGGTACACCTCGTCGGTCTGGCGGTGCTCGATGCCGGCGTACAGGTCTTCCTCGTTTTCGCGCACGATCACCAGGTCCATGGTGGGGTGCTTGGTGGCCACAAACGGGTGGTAGCTGACGCAGGGGCGCACATTGGCATACAGGCCCAGCGTCTTGCGGATGGTGACGTTCAGGCTTTTGTAGCCGCCCCCTTGCGGCGTCGTGATCGGGGACTTGAGAAACACCTTGGTGCGGCGCAGGCTGGCCCAGCTCGCAGGGGCAATGCCAGCGGTGTTGCCGGACAGATAGACCTGCTCGCCGATCTCGATTACTTCCGGTACAAGCTGGGCGCCTGCGGCTTCCAGCACCTTCAGCGTGGCTTGCATGATCTCAGGGCCGATGCCGTCGCCATAGGCAACGGTGATGGGGGTCTTTTGGGGCATGGGGGGGTTCTCGCTGGTTTGAAAGATGCCGCCAGTGTGCTGATTTATCATATTTATGTCCAATTACATGTTCTGATAATTAATATAGAAGAATCACTATGAAGTTTCTGCCCCCTCCGCGCGCCACCTTTTCCCAGTTGCGCAGCTTTGAGGCGGTGGCCAGCCTGGGCAGCGTCACCCGTGCGGCCGAAGCCCTGCACCTGGCCCAGCCCACCGTATCTGCCCAGCTGCGGGAGCTGCGCATCGGCCTGGGGCTGGACCTGTTCGTACCTGCGGGCCGGGGCATCCAGCTCACCGATGCCGGGCGCGCGCTGCTGCTCAGCGTAGGCGAGATGTTTGCCAGCTGGCGGGCCTTCGAGGACAGCGTGGGCGAGTTGCAGGGGCTGCTGCGCGGCTCCTTGCGAATCGCCGGTGTGAGCACCACGGAATACTTCATTGCCCAGTGGCTCAAGCCTTTTGCGCAGGCGCATCCCGGCATCGATATTGATCTGGCAGTGGAAAACCGCGACGCTGTGGTGCAGCGGCTGGAGCGCGGGCAGGATGATCTGGCGGTGATGATGATGCCGCCGCGCCACTTGGCGCTGCAGTCCCTCACCATCATGGACAACCCGCTGCTGTTGGTGGGGCCGCTGGACCATCCCTGGGCGGGGCGGCGCAGCATACCACTCAAACAACTGGCCGATCAGGACTTGCTGATGCGTGAAACCGGCTCTGGCACGCGGCAGGCCACGCTGGAGTTTCTGGCCGAGAAGGGTATTGCGCCGCGCATGCGCATGGCGCTGGGCAGCAACGAAGCCATCAAGCACGCGGTTGCCGCCGGGCTGGGGCTGGCGATTCTGTCAGCACACACGCTGTCGGCGCAGCCCGCGCGTGAAGGTTTGAGCGTGCTGCCCGTCAGCGGCCTGCCGATTCGCCGCCGCTGGCATCTGGTGTGGCGACAGGACCGCCGACTGCCCCGTGTGGCCAGCGCCTTTATTGAATTTGTACGCAAGCAGGCCAAGGCCCTGCCGCGCTGAAGCCCGGTCTCCCGGACAGCGGGCAAGAAGATGTTCAGGGCTTGAGGCTGGCCAATACCCGGTCCACCATGACGCCGGCCTGACCGAGGTTGTTCATCGGGTCGCAAAAGGCGGCCAGTTGCTCGCGCGTCACGTGTTTGCTGATTTCCGGGTGCTCGGCCAGCAGTTCGATCAGCGGGCGTTTTTGCCGCAGGGCGTCGCGGCAGATGTCATACACCAGGTCGTGCGCGTATTCGCGGCCGATGTAGGGGCCCAGGCCCATCATCACGGCCTCCGACATCACCAGCCCGTGGGTCATGTCGATGTTGCGGCGCATCTGCACGGCATCGACCTCCAGCCCGGCCAGAATGAAGCGGGTCTGCTTGAGCGCGCCCGACATCAGGCAGAAGATTTCCGGCATGGCCACCCATTCGATCTCCCAGGGGCCGGTCGAGCGTTCATGGTCGGCCACCATGGCGTCCATGAGTGAGGCGGCGAGCTGGCGCACCACCGAGATATTGGCGTGGATGTAGAGGCAGGAAATCGGGTTGCGCTTTTGCGGCATGGTGGACGAGGAGCCGCGCCCTGGTGCGAAGGGCTCGAAGACTTCGGCCACTTCGGTCTGCATCATCAGTTTGACGTCCATCGCGATCTTGCCGAGCGAGCCGCCGACGATGCCCAGGAAGGCGCCGACCTCGGCAAAATTGTCGCGTACCGTGTGCCAGGAGATCAGCGGCTGACCCAGGCCCAGCTCTTTCATGAGTCCGGCCTGGGTCTCCATCGCCCCTTTTTCAAGTGACGAGAGCGTGCCCGAGGCGCCACCAAACTCGCCAACCAGCACGCGGGCTTTCAGTTGCTGCAGACGCTCGCGGTGCCTTTCAATGCCGGCCAGGATGCTGGCCATCTTGTAGCCGAAGGTGATGGGCGTGGCCTGCTGCAGGTTGCTGCGGCCGATGACGGGCGTGTCGCGGTGCTCGCGCGCCAGTTTCGCGAGCGAGGCGGAGATGTCGGCCAGGTCGGCCTCGACCAGGGCCAGCGCCTCGCGGATCTGCAGCACCATGGCGGTGTCGGTGATGTCCTGGGTGGTGGCGCCCCAGTGGCAATATTCGCCGAGCTTGTCGCGGCACTGCGCGTTGATCTGGTTGACCACGGCGATGATGGGGTAGCCGATCTGCTCGGTCCTGGCCTTGAGCTGGACCCAGTCGATGCTGTCCACGTCGCAGTGCCTGACGATCTCGTCGGCGGCCTCCTGCGGGATGATGCCGAGAGCGCCCTGCACTCTGGCCAGCGCGCGTTCGATGTCCAGGTATTTGGCGGTGCGGTTTTCGTCCGACCAGACTTCGCGCATGCGGGCATCACTGAACATGTCGCCGAAAATTCTGGAATCAATGATGGATGCGGGCATGGGGGTTCTCCGTGGCAAGGGTCAGTCGGGGCTGGGCCGGGCCGGTCAAGGCGCGCGGGCAGGGGCAGGCATCACGCGGTGGCTGAAAAAACCGAAGGGTCGGTGCTGACCAGCTCCAGCGGATAACGCTTGCCCGCCAGGTAATCTTCCATGCAGGTCAGCAACAAGGGGCTGCGGTGCAGGTGCGCGCAGGCCCTGATGTCCCCGGGGCTGAGCCACAGGGTGCGCACAATGCCTTCGTCCAGCGCCTGCCCGGGCACCTCGTCGCCGAGCGTGCCGCAAAAGGCAAAGCGCAGGTAGGTGATGTCCAGCGGATCCGCCTGGCCCGCCAACTGGCGCTCGAAGCGCGACATGTAGACACCGACCAGCGCGCCGGGGGTGAAGTGAAAGGCGGTTTCTTCCAGTGTTTCACGCTTGCACGCCTGGACCAGGCCTTCCCCGGGGTCGAGGTGGCCGGCCGGATTGTTCAGGCGCAGGCCGTCCTGCGTGTGTTCTTCGACCAGCAGGAATTTGCCGTCACGCTCGATGATCGCGGCGACTGTGACACTGGGTTTCCATCGTGAGTTCATGCCCGCATTATCCGGTGCCGCCCGGTGCCGTCCGGCGCTGGCGGTCCGGCTGTACCACGGTGGTTACCGCAGGGCCAGAAGCAGCGCGAAACTCATGTAAGCTAGCCGCCAGCTTCAGAAATCACGTAGAACTACTTACACGCAACGAGGAGACACCCATGCGAATCGGGGTACCGGCCGAAATCACGGCAGGGGAAACACGCGTCGCCGTCACGCCCGAGACGGCCAAAAAGCTCAAGGCCCAAGGGCACACGGTGCTCATCCAGTCGGGTGCCGGCGTGGCCGCCAGCGTGCCTGACGAAGCCTATGTCGCCGTGGGTGCCGAGATCACCGACGCCGCCGGCGCTTATGCCAGCGACATCGTGCTCAAGGTGCGCTGCCCGCTGGACAGCGAAATCGGGCTGGCGAAAGCCGGTACGGTGCTGGTCGGCATGCTCAATCCGTTCGACGCCGCCGGCCTGCAGCGCCTGGCCGGCGCCCAGCTGACGGCGTTTGCGCTCGAAGCCGCGCCGCGCACCAGCCGTGCGCAAAGCATGGACGTGCTGTCGTCGCAGGCCAACATCGCCGGCTACAAGGCCGTGATGATGGCCGCCGACAAGTACCAGCGCTTTTTCCCGATGCTGATGACCGCCGCCGGCACCGTCAAGGCCGCCCGCGTGGTGATCCTGGGCGTCGGCGTGGCCGGTTTGCAGGCGATTGCGACCGCCAAGCGCCTGGGCGCGGTGATCGAGGCCAGCGACGTGCGCCCGAGTGTCAAGGAGCAGGTCGAGTCGCTGGGCGGCAAGTTCATCGACGTGGCTTACGAAACCGATGAAGAGCGTGAAGCCGCCGTCGGCGTCGGTGGTTACGCCAAACCGATGCCGGCCAGCTGGCTGGAGCGGCAAAAAGCCGAGGTCGCCAAACGCGTGGCCCAGGCCGACATTGTCATCACCACCGCGCTGATCCCCGGCCGCGCCGCCCCGGTGCTGGTGACCGAAGACATGGTCAAGGCCATGAAGCCGGGCAGCGTGATCGTCGATCTGGCCGCAGGAAAAGGTCCCGCAAATCCTCACGGTATTACTCAAGGCGGCAATTGCTCATTGAGTGAGCCCGACAAGACCGTCATCAAACACGGCGTCACGCTGATCGGCGAGACCAACGTCCCGGCGCTGGTCGCCGCCGACGCGAGCGCGCTGTATGCCCGCAACCTGCTGGACTTTTTAAAGCTCATCATCACCAAAGAGGGCGAGCTGAAGATCGACCTCGAAGACGATATCGTCGCCGCCTGCCTGATGACCGAGGGCGGCGAAGTCAAACGCAAATGACGGGCCGCAGCGCCTGCTTTGCCGTACTGTAATTTTGGACGTCGGGACAAGCCGGCGTCGATTGGAGAAATCATGGAAGCCGTATCCCCCACCATCCTCAACCTGATCATCTTCGTGCTGGCCATCTACGTCGGCTACCACGTCGTCTGGACCGTCACGCCTGCCCTGCATACGCCGCTGATGGCGGTGACCAACGCGATTTCGGCGATTGTCATCGTCGGCGCGATGCTGGCGGCGGCACTCACCGAGACCACGCTCGGCCGTTCGATGGGCGTGCTGGCAGTGGCGCTGGCGGCGGTGAATGTGTTTGGCGGCTTTCTGGTGACCCGGCGCATGCTGGAGATGTTCAAGAAAAAAGAAAAAAAAGCAGCGCCTGCGGCTGAAGGAGCTTCCAAATGAGCATGACCGTCGCCACGCTGTTGTATCTAGTCGCCAGCGTTTGTTTCATTCAGGCGCTCAAGGGCCTGAGCCACCCGACCACGTCCATCCGCGGCAACCTGTTCGGCATGGTCGGCATGGCGATTGCCATACTGACGACGGCCGCGCTGATTGTCCAGATCTCGGGCGGCTCGGGCAAAGGCATGGTCTGGGTGCTGCTCGGTCTGGTGGTTGGCGGCGGCTACGGCACCTACCGCGCCAAAACGGTCGAGATGACGAAAATGCCGGAGCTGGTCGCGTTCTTCCACAGCATGATCGGCCTGGCGGCGGTGTTCATCGCCATCGCAGCGGTAGCTGAGCCGTGGGCTTTTCAGATCGTGGCCAAAGGGCTGGCGATTCCGGCGGGCAACCGGCTGGAGTTGGCCCTGGGCTCGGTGATTGGCGCGATCACCTTCAGCGGCTCGGTCATTGCGTTCGGCAAACTGTCGGGCACCTACAAGTTCCGTCTGTTTCAGGGCGCGCCTGTGCAGTTCGCCGGGCAGCACAAGCTCAATCTGATCCTCGGCCTCATCTTGCTGGCCAACGTGGTGATGTACACGCTGACCGGCAACGCAGTCTTCTTTTCCATCGCCACGCTGATGGCCTTTGTGCTGGGCGTGCTGATCATCATTCCGATTGGCGGGGCCGACATGCCGGTGGTGGTGTCGATGCTCAACAGCTATTCAGGCTGGGCGGCGGCGGGCATCGGCTTTTCGCTGAACAACGCCATGCTGATCGTGGCCGGTTCGCTGGTGGGATCGTCGGGTGCCATCCTGTCCTACATCATGTGCAAGGCGATGAACCGCTCTTTCTTCAACGTGATTCTGGGTGGCTTTGGCGGCGAGGCGGTCACGGCAGGGGCCGGCACCAAAGAGCAGCGGCCGGTCAAGTCGGGCTCGGCCGACGACGCAGCCTTCATCCTGGGTAATGCCGAAACCGTGATCATCGTGCCGGGTTATGGCCTGGCGGTGGCGCGTGCGCAGCACTCGGTCAAGGAGCTGGCACAAAAGCTGATCGACCGGGGTGTCAAGGTCAAATACGCGATCCACCCGGTGGCGGGCCGCATGCCGGGCCACATGAATGTGTTGCTGGCCGAGGCCGAGGTGCCTTACGACCAGGTATTCGAGATGGAAGACATCAATGCCGAGTTCGGCCAGGCCGATGTCGCCATCATTCTGGGCGCCAACGACGTGGTCAACCCCGCCGCCCATGTCAAGGGCAGCGCGATCTACGGTATGCCGATTCTGGAGGCCTACAAGGCCAAGACGGTCATCGTCAACAAACGCTCCATGGCTGCGGGTTACGCCGGGCTGGACAATGAGCTGTTCTACATGGACAAGACCATGATGGTGTTCGGCGATGCCAAAAAAGTGATCGAGGACATGGGCAAGGCCATTGAGTGAGAAGCAGGCAGATAACACTTTGTGCCGCCTGAAAATATAAATCAGAGGACTCGCCTCCTGTTTTTTTGATTTCCTAGGGAAAACGCAATAGCCCCGCAGAGGGTCACGCCATGAAAATCCTTGGCAGTTGTTCAATCGTCATCTGGAGACAAGCATGAATGCAGCCACCCTCGACCGCCCCTGGCTGAGCGCCTACCCGCAGGGCGTGCCAACCGACATCGATGCGTCGCAGTACGTGTCGCTGGTGGGGCTCATGGAAGAAAGCTTTTCCAAAAACGCCTCTGCCGTGGCTTACAGCTTCATGGGCAAGGATGTCACCTTCGGCCAGACCGACAGCCTGTCGCAGGCTTTCGCAGCCTACCTGCAGGGCCTGGGCCTGGCCAAGGGTGATCGCGTGGCCATCATGATGCCCAACGTGCCGCAGTACCCGGTCACGGTGGCGGCCATCCTGCGTGCCGGTTACGTGGTGGTCAACGTCAACCCGCTGTACACGCCGCGCGAACTGGAGCACCAGCTCAAGGACTCGGGTGCCAAGGCGATTGTCATCATCGAGAACTTCGCCAACACGCTGGAGCAGTGCATCGCCAACACGCCGGTCAAGCATGTGGTGCTGGCGGCCATGGGCGACCAGCTTGGCTTGCTCAAGGGCGCGCTCGTCAACTACGTGGTGCGCAACGTCAAGAAGATGGTGCCGACCTTCAGCCTTCCCGGTGCCGTGCGCTTCAATGACGCCGTGGCGCAGGGAACACGTGGCACGCTCAAGCGGCCCGCCCTCACGCCGGACGACGTGGCTGTGCTGCAATACACCGGCGGCACCACCGGGGTTTCCAAAGGCGCGGTGCTGCTGCACCGCAACGTGATTGCCAACGTGCTGCAGTCCGAGGCCTGGAATCAACCTGCGATGGCGTCCATGGCTGCTGGCGTGCAGCCGGTGTATGTGTGCGCGCTGCCGCTGTACCATATCTTCGCGTTCACGGTGAACATGATGCTGGGCATGCGCACCGGCGGCAAGAACATCCTGATCCCGAACCCGCGCGATTTTCCGGCCGTGCTCAAAGAGCTGGCCAAGCACAAGGTACACAGCTTCCCGGCAGTCAACACCCTGTTCAACGGCCTGGCGAACCACCCCGACTTCAACACCGTGGACTGGTCGCACCTGAAGGTGTCGCTGGGCGGCGGCATGGCTGTCACGGGTTCGGTGGCCAAGCTCTGGCTTGAAAAAACCGGTTGCCCGATCTGCGAAGGTTACGGCCTGTCGGAGACCTCGCCCTCGGCCAGTTGCAACCCGACCAACAGCAAAACCTTCACCGGCACCATCGGCGTGCCGATTCCCGGCACCTGGTTCAAGCTGCTCGACGACGACGGCAACGAAGTGGCACCCGGCCAGCCGGGCGAGATTGCCATCAAGGGACCGCAGGTCATGGCGGGTTATTGGCAGCGTCCGGATGAAACCGCCAAGGTCATGACGCCCGACGGCTACTTCAAATCCGGCGACATTGGCACCGTCGACGAGCGCGGCTTCTTCAAGATCGTGGACCGCAAGAAAGACATGATCCTGGTCAGCGGCTTCAACGTCTACCCGAACGAGGTCGAAGACGTGGTGTCTGGCATGGACGGCGTGATGGAATGCGCCTGCGTCGGTATGGTTGATGACAAGTCCGGCGAGGCCGTCAAGCTCGTCATCGTCAAGAAAAACCCGGACCTGACCGAAGCGCAGGTGCGCGAATACTGCAAGACCAACCTGACCGGCTACAAACAGCCCAAGGTGGTCGAGTTTCGCACCGAACTGCCGAAAACACCGGTCGGCAAGATCCTGCGCCGCGAGCTGCGCGACAAGAAATAACACGATTCGTCTAAAACGGCGACCCGAAAGGCGGCTTTGGCCGCCTTTTTTATTGGGATGTCACGGTTTGCGGCAAACTTCGGGCCATGACCATCACCGCCATCCTCAGTGCCCTGGCCGAAGAGCAGCAGGGCCTGCTTGAACTGCTGCAGCAGCCGCAAAAAATCAGCCACGCCGGGCGCGACTTCTGGCAGGGCCGCCTGCACGGCCAGCCGGTAGTGCTGGCGATATCACGCATCGGCAAGGTGTCGGCTGCCACCACCAGCGCGGCGCTGATCGAGCGCTTCAAGGTCAGCCGTATCGTGTTCACCGGTGTTGCTGGCGGTTTGGGTGAGGGCGTGCAGGTTGGCGACGTGGTGGTGGCCACCGAATTCCTGCAGCATGACCTCGATGCCTCGCCGATTTTTCCGCGTTACGAGGTGCCGCTTTACGGGCAAAGCCGGTTTGCCTGCGACGCGGCCTTGACCGCGTTGTTGCTGCAGGCAGTCCGCGCCGGCCTGGAAAGCCTGGCGCTGCCGGCCACCACCCTGCTTCATCGGGGGCTGATCGCCAGCGGCGACCGTTTTGTCTCCGGTGCGCCGGAGTCGAGGGCCTTGCGTTCGGCGTTGCAAGGCGGCGGACATGAGGTGTTGGCAGTGGAGATGGAGGGTGCCGCCGCAGCGCAAGTGTGTTTTGACTACGGTGTGCCCTTCGCGGCGGTGCGCACCATCTCCGACCGGGCCGACGACACGGCACACGTGGATTTTCCGGCCTTCGTCAAGGACGTTGCGAGCCTGTATGCGCAAGCCATTGCCCGGCATCTGCTTGGATTGCTATCGAAACAGTAGCTGTCAGCGTTTGATGGGTAAGGGCTGAACGGCGGTTTGTTCAGGGTGCCGGGACACCAGCAAGCCCGAGGTGCGGCGCAGCGCCTCGGCAGCTCAGGCCGCTTCCCTGTAAAAGAACCCGCGCTGGATGTTGCGTGGTGCCAGTGGCTCGACCGCCTGGTGGATCGCGCCGATGTGCTCGGGCGTGGTGCCGCAGCAGCCGCCGACGATGTTGACCAGCCCTTCGTCGGCGAACTCGCGCAGCAGGCGCGAGGTCACGTCCGGGGTTTCGTCGAAGCCGGTGTCGCTCATCGGGTTGGGCAGACCGGCGTTGGGGTAGCAGCTGATGTAGGTGTCGCCGGCCACACGCGCCAGCTCCTGGATGTAGGGGCGCATCAGCGCAGCGCCGAGCGCGCAGTTCAGGCCCACAGCCAGCGGCTGGGCATGACGGATGCTGTGCCAGAAGGCGGTGACGGTCTGGCCGCTCAGGATGCGGCCGGACGCGTCGGTCACGGTGCCGCTGATGATCAGCGGCAACCGCTCGCCGCTGTTGTCGAAGTACTCGTCAATCGCAAACAGCGCGGCCTTGGCGTTGAGGGTGTCGAAAATGGTTTCGACCAGCAGCACGTCGGCCCCGCCCTTGACCAGCGCCTCGGTCTGCTCGTAGTAGGCCTTGCGCAGCTCCTCGAAGCTGGTGTTGCGCGCGCCCGGGTCGTTGACGTCGGGGCTGATGCTGGCGGTCTTGGGCGTGGGCCCGAGCGCGCCGACCACAAAACGCGGCTTCTCTGGCGTGGAGAACTTGTCGCAGGCGGCGCGCGCGATGCGGGCCGACTCGACATTCATCTCGACGGCGAGGTCGGCCATGTCGTAGTCGGCCTGGGCCACGGTGGTGGCGCCGAAGGTGTTGGTCTCAATCATGTCGGCACCGGCGGCCAGGTAGCCTTCGTGGATGTCCTGGATGACATCCGGGCGGGTCAGGCTCAGCAGCTCGTTGTTGCCCTTGACGTCCTTGTGGAAGTCCTTGAAACGCTCGCCCCGGTACTGCGCTTCATTCAGTTTGAAGCGCTGGATCATGGTGCCCATCGCGCCGTCCAGGATGGCGATGCGTTTTTCGAGGATGGCCGGGAGCGCCGCGCCGCGGGTGTAGATGGCTTGCTTCATGCGTGCATTTTAGGGGGGCGACCATGGACGCACAACTTGCCGGAGTTTTTCCGCCGGGCCGCGCCAAGGAAAAAAGCGCCCCCTCGGGGGGCAGCGCCTTATACGGTCTTGCATTCAATCATCTGGATAAGCGCCACTTGGTGGGCGGGAGCTGGCCGACGGGGCACTCAGCTACGCGAATGTCCCCCGGCCTGCGGCCTCCTCCTTGATTTCGCTACGCCGAGCGCCCCACCGACCCTGTCCTGGCTTGCCCATGCCGCAACCCGATTTCTTGTCTTCCGAAGGCAAGTGGGTATTACACGAAGTGAAAAGCGTGGGGGCTCTTCACACCAACCGGGGCCGCGGGTCCGGCTTTGCCGGCCCGCAGGCGCAGCGCCCCCTCGGGGGGCAGCGCCTTACACGAAGTGAAAAGCGTGGGGGCCCCATTTACCCCCGACAATATGGCCTCAGCCCGATCGACCATGAAACACCTCCAACCCCAACAAGCCTGGGACTACCTGCAACAGCATCCGGACGCCCTGTTCGTCGATGTACGCATGGAAATCGAGTCGCTGTACGTGGGCCGGCCACCGGGGGTGGTCAACGTGCCCTGGTACGAATACCCCGACCTGGTGCCTGACGCACAGAAGTTCGCCCAGGCGGTGGTGCGCGAAGCCAGCAGCAAGGCGCAACCGGTGCTCCTGATCTGCCGCTCGGGTCAGCGCACGCTGGCCGCCGGACAGGCGCTGGAGGCCGCCGGGTTTACCGAGGTGATCAACGTGGTGCACGGCTTCGAAGGAGAGCTTGACGAGCAGTTCCAGCGCTCCACCCTGAGCGGCTGGCGTTTTGATGACCTGCCATGGGAGCAGATGTAGGTATTTTTGTGAGTCAAAAAGGCTTCCCGCCCTTACCAGGCGGGCGCAAGCAGCTCCTGTTTTTATAGCGCTTGACGCTCCACCCTCGACCTCTCTCCCCTTGCCTGACACCGCACCTAACCCCACCCCGCTGGACATTCTTGGCCAGGTCTTCGGTTATGCCGACTTCCGCGGCCCGCAGCAGGCCATCGTGGACCATGTAGTCGCCGGCGGCGATGCGCTGGTGCTGATGCCGACCGGTGGCGGCAAGTCGCTGTGTTACCAGATCCCCGCGATTGCCCGGCAAAACGCCGGCCACGGCGTGACGGTGGTGATCTCGCCGCTGATTGCGCTGATGCACGACCAGGTCGGTGCGCTGCACGAAGCCGGTGTGTCTGCCGCTTTCCTCAATTCGACCCAGACGCAGGAAGAAAGCAGCCTGCTTGAAAAGCAGCTGCTGCGCAACGAGCTGACGCTGCTGTACGCCGCGCCCGAGCGCATCAACACGCCGCGCATGAAGGGTTTGCTGGGCTCGCTGCATGAACGCGGGCTGCTCAGCCTGTTTGCCATCGACGAGGCACATTGCGTGAGCCAGTGGGGCCACGACTTCCGGCCCGAGTACCGTAGCTTAAGCCTGCTGCACGAGACCTTTCCCGATGTGCCGCGCATCGCGCTGACCGCAACCGCCGATGCGCTGACACGCCAGGACATGATAGAGCGGCTCAAGCTGGAAGACGCGCGCGAATTCGTCAGCAGCTTCGACCGGCCCAACATCCGCTACACCATCGTCGAAAAAACCGATGCCACGCGCCAGCTGCTGCGCTTCATCGAGAGCGAGCACGCGGGCGAGGCCGGAATCGTCTACTGCCAGTCGCGCAAGCGGGTAGAGGAAGTGGCCGACATGCTGGTGGAGGCCGGTATCAAGGCCATGGCCTACCACGCCGGCCTGGACAGCGCGCTGCGCCAGCAGCGGCAGGACCGTTTTCTGCGCGAGGAAGGCATGGTGATGGTGGCAACCATTGCCTTCGGCATGGGCATCGACAAGCCCGATGTGCGTTTTGTCGCCCATCTGGACATGCCGAAAAACATCGAAGGCTACTACCAGGAAACCGGCCGCGCCGGCCGCGACGGCTTGCCGGCCAACGCCTGGATGACGTACGGCTTGCAGGACGTGGTGAACCAGCGCCGCATGATAGACACCAGCGACGCGGCCAGCGAAGAGTTCAAGCAGGTGATGCGCGGCAAGCTCGATGCGCTGCTGACGCTGGCCGAAGACACGCGCTGCCGCCGTGCCAGCCTACTCGGGTATTTCGGCGAGAACATGGTTGGCCATCAATTTTCCGACGAGGCATGCTCTTCACCAGCCGGGGCCACGGAGACGGCTTTGCCGGGCCGCAGGCGCAGCGCCCCCTCGGGGGGCAGCGAACCACACGTAGTGGGGAGCGTGGGGGCTCACAATTATTGCGGTAATTGCGACAACTGTCTGAGCCCGCCGGTGGTGTGGGACGCCACCGAAGCCGCGCGCAAGATGCTCAGCTGCATTTACCGCGTGCAACAGGCCAGCGGCATCAGCTTTGGCGCTGGCCACCTGATGGACATCCTGCGCGGCAAGGCCACCGAGAAAGTACTGCAGCACAGCCACGACAAGCTCAGCACCTTCGGCATAGGTGCCGACCTGGCTGAGTTGCAGTGGCGCGGCGTGCTGCGCCAGCTGATCGCCAAGGGCATGGTGCGGGTCGACCCCGACGCCTTCAACACCCTGCAGTTGCTGCCCGAAGCGCGCCAGGTGCTCAAGGGCGAGGTCAGCGTGATGCTGCGCGAGCAGGCGACGGGCGGGGCCGCCGAGCGGCGCAAGAGCGGCTCCAAAAAGGGCACCAAAACTTCAGTCAAGGGCATGGCCGAGGCAGCGCTCAATACCGGCGCATTGGAACGCCTGACGCGCCTGAAAGCCTGGCGCGCCGAGGTGGCACGCGAGCACAACCTGCCGGCCTTCGTGATTTTTCACGACGCGACCCTGCGCGCCATCGCCGAACGCGCGCCGCAGGGCCTGGCCGACCTGGAAGGCATCAGCGGCATTGGCAGCAAAAAATTACAGGCCTATGGCGACGAGGTTTTACGGGTATGTAGTGCAACGGAGCCTTGAATATCCAGGCTGCTGCGGCACAATACGCGTGTGTGTGTCATCCAAGCCTTCACCCGACGGCGAGCCGCTATGGCCCGCCGCGTGAAGGCGTTTGTTGGCGTCGTGTTGCTGCAAGCGCTGCTGCTGGCCAGCCCTGCATGGGGTGGCCTGACCCTGGGCCGTGACAACGGCCCGGTGGCGCTGACAGAGGCGCTGCAATTCTGGGTGGATGCGGGCGGCAAGACCCCGGTGGAAAAAATTGAAGCCGATGCCGGGCAGCTGCCCTTTGCCGCCGTCGTCGCCGATACAAAATACCAGCTGGACGACGCAGCGCTCTGGCTCCGCTTTGACGCCGCAGTGCAGGACCCCCAGGTTCACTGGAAACTGGAACTGCCGATGTCCGGCGTGGACAAAATCGCGCTGTACTACCGGGACAGTCTGGGCCGCTGGGTGGTGCAGCAAGCCGGCGACAGCCTGCCCATCAGCGCATGGCACCAGCCCGCCCGGTATCCCATTTTTTCCCTGAGCCATGAGGTCGGGCCCAGCGTGCGCTACTACCTGCGGGTGGAGCATGCGCGCATTCCTTTTTCAGCCTTGCCGCGGGTGCTGAGCGCCGAGCGGGTGACCACCTCGCGCCAGCTGGAGCACCTGTTTCTGGGCGCCTACTTCGGGCTGGCGCTGCTGGTGACGGTGCTGGCGCTGATCAATGCCGTGGCCTACCGCGACCGCGGTTTTGCAACGTATGCGGTTTACCTCGGCACGTTTGCCGGCTCCCAGGCCGCCTTCAAAGGCCTGGGCGGCTTATACCTGTGGCCGGAGCTGCCACACCTCAACAACCCGGCGATTTTCGTGTTGCCGCTACTGGCCGCAGCAGCCGCGCTGTGGTTTGTGCGCACCGTGACCACACCCGGGCGCTTTTTCAGGGCACTGGACTGGCTGATTCTGGGATTGATCGGGCTGGCGCCGCTGGTCGGCCTGCTCGACGCCGCCTTTCCGACGCCCGAGAGTTTTGCGCTCATCAACATTCTGATCAGCGCCGGCATGGTGGTGCTGCTGATGGTGCTGGGGGTCTCGCTGGTGGAAGGCGACCGCCACGCACGCTGGATAGCGCTGGGGTTTTTGCCCATTGTTCTGGCCACGCTGTTCCCCTTGTTGCGCAATTTCGGCCTGATCGCGTCAAGCTTTCTGACCCAGAACGCGTTGATGCTGGGCTCCGCCATCGAGGCGCCTATCCTGTTTTACGGGTTGCTGCGCCGCGTGACGCAGCGGCGCGAGTCGGAGACACGCGCAACCACCTTGCGCACCACCGACCCGCTGACCGGGTTGGGCTCGGCCAGGGTGCTGGTGGGCAAGCTGCGCCAGGCCCTGAGCACGGCCGCGCGCTACCAGCAGCCCTGCGCGCTGCTGGTCATCAACCTGACCAACCTGGCGGCCCTGCAACAACAACACGGCCGGGAAACAGGAGACCGCGCCATGGTGATGGCCGCTTCGCACATTCGCGCGGCGGCACAGACCACCGACACCGTGGCACGGGTCGGCGACAGCCACTTTGCCCTGCTGATGGAAGGCCCGATGACCAGTGACTCGGTCAACGATGTGGCGACCAAAATCCTTGCCAGCGGTTTGCGCCCTTCCAGGAAGCTGCCGGATGCGGACCCACTGGTTTTTCACATCGCCATCGGCTACATGGCGGAGCCAGGCCGGCTGGCCAGGACGGAGGCAGAGGCACAGGCCTGCCTGAACGGCATGCTGCACGAGGTCAAGGAAATGAATGACGGCTCACGCAAGGCGATCCGCATGATCCAGCTTTGATGGCTTGAGGTGGGCGCCTGGGCATCGGGCCCTGCCAACATCGCCCCGAATCCGAGACAAGCCGCCCATGCGGCGAGATGAGAAATCGAAAACAAGGCCTTACGAAGAGGCGCCCACGGTCACCGGCGCCGCCTCCTTGACCAGATGGTCCAGCGCCTGCGCCACCACGCCATGAGTCAACACCGGCCGCATCAGGCCTTCCTTGATCAGGCGCTCGCAGCTGCGCTTGGTCATGGAATGGGGCTGGCCGCCGTGGCTGACGAACATGAACAGGGTGCCGCGCGTGCTGGCCCAGATCAGCTGGGCGCGCAGCCAGTGGCGTTTGGAGTACAGGTCCACTCGGCTGCCCTCGCGCAGGCTCTGCAGCACCTGTTCGGGGCTGGGCGCATCGCTGCTTGCGTCTGCTCCCTGCGGGGCCTCGTCCGTGACGGGCAGGATGGCGACCTCATCGTCCGGCTCGTCGCCGAGTTCGGCAGGCCCCGAGAGCACGGTTTCTTCAAAGCCGGCGTCGTCAAGCTCACGCGGCGCCAGCCAGGGCTGGCCGGCAGCCTTGGCTTTTCTCTGCTCGGGCGTGGCCGGCAGGATGTCGCTCATGTCCGGCGCCTCGGCCAGCGCGACCTCCAGCGGCGCGGCCTCCGACGCCTCGGCGTCGCGGCGGCTGCGCACGCGGCGCAGCTTGAGCACCGGGCGGTGCAGTTTTTCCATGGTCCTGAAAAACGCCTCGGTCTCGCGCGGGTCCTGCCCGAGCGAGGCCAGGCCCGCATGCAGCCTGGTCAGCAGGCCGGGGATCATCTCTATCAGCTGCCCCGGACGTTTGAGCGTCACCTGGGGCTTGACGCTCCACAGCAGGTCGCTCACCAGCGAGCCGTAAGCGCTGGGGTCGATCTGGCGCTGGGTGTCGGTCAGGCGCGCATGCGCCATCGCCAGCGCCCAGGGCCCGAACAGGAAGTCCAGCACCACGCCGGGCACATGGTCCAGGTCGGCGCGCATGCTCATGTCAAAGGCAATCTGATCGGCCTGGCTTTGCCGTTCTTCGGCAAACTGCATGGTCTGGCGCATGTTGCTGCGCTGGGCCTGCTCCGCCCGGTCCTGCGTGTCCCACAGGTTTTGCAGGTCCGACAGCGCGGCACCGAAAGGCCGGGCGTCCTCGATGTCCAGCGCGTTGAGCGCATTGAAGGCCTCGGTCACCGAACCGAAAAAAGCCTCGAACTCGGGGCTGGCCTCGTGGTTGTACTTGAAGCTGCGCTGCGCCACCCGCTCCATCAGGCGGCGTCCGGGGTGGGCTTCTTCGCTGAAAAAACGCGAGTCCACCATGGCCAGGCGCAGCAGCGACGGCTCCAGCGCCACGATGGCTTCGCGCACCGGCACCAGCAGGCGCGGGTCCTGCGCAACCTGGTTGACCAGCTTGCGCACCACCTCCATGCCCAGCACCTGGCCAACGCGAGTCGCGTCTTTTTTGAGCTGCGTGCGCACCAGCGCACGTTCCCGGGCGCGGCCGTACACGCCCCAGACCTGCGAGCTGAGCTGGCTCAGCACATCGATGATGCCCGAGGGATTCTCCAGGCCATCGGTTTCGGCGTTGGCGTCGCCGGCTGGCAGCGTGGCGCGCTTCGGGTCGCTGCGTGTGCCGCGGTAGCCGTGGCCGGCATCGCCCTGGCTTCCGGACGATGGCCGCTGCCGCGCCTGCAATGGCGCTGGCCCTGACTCCGGTGCGGCTTTGAGCGCGATCAGCTCTTCTTCAATGGTGGCGTAATACGAAGGTGCCAGCTTGTGGTGGGTGTTGCTGCCGTCGCGAGACAGAAAGTCCTGGAGCAGCGCGTCCCTGGTTTCGCGGTTGGACAGATCTGCGTATTGCGAAGGTGTCCGCGCCAGCGGCTCGTCCGACACATAACCGAAGCCCCCCGGGCTGGCCGGCGCGTCCCCCCCCGTTCCGGCGCCAGCCAAGACCTGGCTGCGCGCGGCGGGCACCGGTGTGGGCAACACCCGGTAGCTGGCGGCCCGCACCTGGGCCAGCTCCAGCAGATTGACCAGTTTTTCGTAAACCCGCTTGAGTTCGCGCCCCATCGGCTCAGCCAGATTTTTGACCCACAGCGCGCTGATGGCCGGCGCCACCTCCGCGTCGACCATCAACGCGCGAAGCGTCTGGGCATAGACCTCGGGACGCACCGGGTTGAACTCCGGGCTGACCTTGACCAGTCCCTGCGCCGAACTCATCAAGGCATCAAGCTCGGCCAGTACCTGCCCGACGGCTGGCAACACCTGTTGCAGCAGCCGGGAAGACTCGATGCCCTCTTCGACCTGGGCGTTGTCCACCAGCGAAAACATGTCTGAATCCCTGAGGACACGCGGCGTTGCCAATGCTGCGGACTGCTGGTCAGCCCCCGCTGACGCCGCGTTGTTGAAGGCGGCGAGCAAATCCTGCGGGTAGCGTGCGCACCAGCTGTCCTTGTGCCTGAGCAGCTCGCGCCAGGCCAGGCCCAACTCGTCGCGCTCGGCCAGTTTCATGCTTTGGGTTTCTGCCAACTGCAGCCCCGTGACCGCGTGGGCTATGCAGTGCGCCAGCGCAGGCTTGGCGGCATCGGCGGCTTCCTGCAGGCAGCGTTCAAAAACGCCGGCTCGCGGCGCCAGGCTAAGAGGCGGATTGTGTGACAAAGCAATAACAGATCAGGTGAATTTTTTCGCAAAAATCCCGTCGGCTCGGCCTGCCAGTGTGGGGTGAACCGGCCACGCGGTGATGAAAAATGCCGAAGTATCTTGTAACGATTTCTAACCCGGCACCCAGCAAAAAGAACCTGCTTACATTTGATGCGGGTGTTTGTCAGGCCAGGCGACGGGCGAGCCACAGGAGCTCGCCACAACGTCGATAGGCGGTTGACATCAGTGGGTAAATTAGCCTGCAGCCCTTGGTGCATGCGCGTAGGCAGCTACTTATTTAATAGCAGTGCCGGCGCGGCCAGATGGCAGGCCCGTGCCGCCAACCTGGCTGGCCTGCGAAAAGCGCCAGCGCCCTGCCCCGCAAAAAAGCCACCACAAACCGTTGCAGTTTGTGGTGGCTCTGGCAGTTCCCGGGTGGCCGCAGATCGGCGGGGCGGGCGGTGGGACGGGGGCTCAGTTGGGAACCAGCACCTTGTTGACCACGTGGATCACGCCATTGGACTGGTACACATTGGCAATGGTCACCATGGCGGTGCCGCCTTTTTCGTCGGTCACCATCACATCGGGGCCGCTGCGGGTCACGACCAGGGTGTCGCCGCTGACGGTGGTCAGCATGGCGCGGCCGTTGCCGGCCATGACCCGCTGGCTCAGCGCGGCGGCGTCCAGGCGGCCGGGCACCACATGGGCCGTCAGCACCTTGGTCAGGATGGACTTGTTCTCGGGCCTGAGCATCGAATCCACCGCGCCGGGTGGCAGGTCAGCAAAGGCGGCGTTGGTCGGTGCGAACAGCGTGAACGGGCCAGCACTTTTGAGGGTATCGACCAGGCCGGCGGCCTTGACCGCAGCAACCAGCGTGGTGTGGTCTCTCGAATTGACAGCGTTGTCGATGATGTCCCGGCTCGGGAGCATGGATGCGCCGCCGACCATGACCGACGGGCCGCCGGACATATGGCCGCCCGACATACCGCCGGCACAAGCGCTGAGAAGCACGGCAACGCCGGCGGTAATGAGTAGTTTTTTCATAAATGGCTCCTGATTGAATCGTGGGTTTATGGTTCTGTGGAATTTGCCACAGCGCGTCAGCGCCTGGGCGCTTGTAGACAGTACGCAGGAAAGCCGTGGCCGGATGTAGGACGGGGGCGGCAATGCAGGGCTGCGTGCAGCGCAGAAATAAAGAAGGCCATGGTCGAGGGCCTGCAGCCTCCACGCGCAGCCCCTGGCAAGAACGGCGATTTGACGGTTGAATATTCGCCCGAGGCGTGGAGCTTCGCAAGGTTTTTCGAGGGCTATCTTTGCCCAGCCGTCGTCTGGTGGTGGATTTCGCCAATATGCTGCCGAAGAGGTCGTAACCTCCGGACTGTAAAGAGGGCTTGCCAATCCGACAGCCTGTGCAAGCGATCCGCTCACAGCTTCACGCGCTTTTTAACCACTTTGGCAGCTCGGCCATCTTTTCAGTGACGCGTGCCACGACTGACTGATAGACCGCGCTGTCTTCGCGCTTGTCTGCCGCCATCACCATGACGATCAGGATGTCGTCCTGATCGCCGTGAAGGCGTTTTGACTTTTGGGGATCGGAATCAGCAGCCAGCAGACTTCTCGAAAGCGCTCGAAGCTGATGAGTCAGAAAATTCAAACAACTGTGTTTTAAATCAGTAATTGACCCATAATGATCGTCAAATATTTAGAGGGGAGCCAAAGTGACGACTGAACCAGCAACAGTAGTTACCTCGGGATTTGAATCCCTGAGACAAACCAACGAGCACAATGCCGAATACTGGCGGGCTCGCGATTTGCAACCCTTGCTGGGGTACACGCAATGGCGCCGGTTTGAACAAGCCATTGAGCGTGCCATGGCTTCCTGCGAGACATCTGGCAATAAATCAAGCCATCACTTTGCCGGCGCCGGCAAACCGATCGTTGGCGGCAAAGGTGCGGTACAGGTGGTGGACGATTACCACCTTTCCCGCTTCGCCTGTTATCTCATTGCACAAAACGGCGACCCACGCAAACCTGAAATTGCCCAAGCCCAGCAGTACTTTGCGGTTCAGACACGGCGGCAAGAATTGAGCGACCAGGCGGCGGCAGATACTGAACGCATCGAACTGCGCAAACAAACGGCTGTGGAATTCAAGGCCTTGTCTGGTGTGGCGCAAGACGCAGGCGTGCAAAGCAAGATGTTTGGCATTTTCCATGACGCCGGATACAAAGGCCTCTACGGCGGCTTGGGCCGTGACGCCATCTAACAACGCAAAGCTATTTCCGACAAAGATAACTTGCTGGACCGCATGAACGCGACCGAACTTGCGGCAAACCAGTTTCGGATGACACAGGCTAGAGACAAGCTGGCGCGGGGTGTGAGCGGTCAAACGCAGGCCATCCAGACGCATGAGCAAGTTGGCAAGGAGGTGCGCGATGCCATCAAACGCATCGGCGGCACGCTGCCTGAAAATATTACGCCTGCTGAGCACATTAAAGAAGTTGAAAGGCGCATCAAACATGCCGCGCCAAAGTTGACCTTGAATGAGCGCGAAGCTAGTGGTCTGTTGGGTGGAAAGGAAAAGCCATGACCGAACCAATCATTGATCGATCTGTTTCAATCGATACGCTGGTGCAGATGCTGGCATCGGCGGGGATGCGTGTGAAGATGAAGTTGAAGAAAGCTGCTTGACGCATTTGTGCGATGAAAGACTGGACATTCTTCCTCGTCGTTTTAGTTGGTCTTGTCGGTGGGTGTCTTGGATACCTTTTGCAAAAAAACCAACATAGAAAAAATTTGACTGCGAAGGAGCGCGAGTTTGATGCTCGCCTTCCGGACGTTAGGCGAGCAGCGCTGGCGCAATACGCACAGGAGGTACGAGTAGAAGTCGGAAAAGAGTTCGCGACCAAAGAGGTCTTTTTGATAGAACTAAGGCAGTCGTTCGACGACAGCTACGTTTCTGGGCGTAAATGGCTTGCAAAGTACATTGCCGATATTGACCTCACAAGAGATAGCTCCGCAGAACTTGCGCTCAGATACAAAAAACGCCCCGCCAGGTCAGCTGCTGACGACGTCAGGGATGCTCGCGCCGAGCGACGGAAGTGGAAAGAGACGGCGAAATATCTAGAGTTCCAACTTGAATCACTCAAAGAGTACTTCCCAGAAATAGAAGAGTACGAAGATGCCCTGCTAAATGAAGAATTCAAGGGTGCCGCGTCCTTTACTGAACTTGCAGAGTCTGCGGATCGAGTTCGTACGTTTCTGACAGACAGCGAGTATCAGAAGGAGCCTGAATCATGCTGGTGGGCTACTGACAGCGTGGTGTCAGCAAGGGTGTTTGGACCGTTAGTTCAGCACTTCGTCCAGCACCTCAACCCTAATTGCAGTGCCACAAAGGCTACATAAAAAGAACTCAATGCAACTCGGGCCACGATCTAAAAGCGACAACTACATTGATAGCTTTTACCACCATACGGTGGGATATAAATGAGCTTTGCAAAACAGAACTAACCAGCTTAGCCGGCTACTCAGCGTGCAAGCGTGCCCGAGGGCGGGCGTTGCTTGATCCAGTCCGCTATCAACTGGATTGCGGTATCTTCAATGCCGGAGAAAAGGTGGTAGCCTGCTGAACAAGGGTTGTTACCTTTATTACCGCCCTCTAAGGTGATCAGTTCACGCTTTCTGGCCCGACTGAGGCTGGCCATCAACTCGGTCATGCCTGCATAGGGAGTGGTGAAGCACGGATCATTCTTGTGATGCACAACCAAGACCGGAACTGTGAGGTCCTGCAGTGGCAGGTCGGTAACCACAGAGGTCAGGTCACCAAACGACGCAAGGGTTGGAGAGGAGGACAGTACTATGCCATCTGGTCCGTTCTCCTTTATTAGCAGGCCGGCGGCCGCTGCAGACGCTGCCCCGTTGCTGACGCCGATCATCCAAACAGGCACCCGTGCACGTTGGCGCAGGTAAGCAATTAGCGCAGCGTTGTCAGCCGCATGTTCGGGTGTGTGCCGAAAACCATTGAGGCTGGTTCTGTCTGAAGGCACTTCGACCACAAGTACACTGATTCCGTTTCGAATGAATCGGCTCGTGCTTCCAGTCAGATAGCTCTCGAACTGAACAGTACCGTTCCGGTAGATACCTACCCTGCCGCGCCCCCCAGCAAACAGTACTGCACTCGCCGCCGGGCTGTCAGCCCTACCGTAAATTGCCCGAATCATAACCCCCGCACGCGTGGGAATCTCAACGACCTCAACTTGGCCAGACTGCGCGCTGGTGGTCATCGGCCACGCCATACAAACAAACAACATAAAACTGGCCCATTTTCCAGAATTCATAAGTCCTTCGTAATTAATTCTTGTGTCACAACAATCTAATAGCCGAGCGACTGATCGGTAAATTATTTGCTTCCATTTGTGTTGCTGGTACGGGAAATCAAGATCAAGGATAGGAATTCCAACCGCATGAGCCCGAGTATGGCACCCAAAACCGGTCTCACAAAACACGCATGCCCGCAGTTGCCAGTCTGATTTGCCAGGAGTTTTCGCCGCCGTCACCACAATGAGCCGAAAAGCGGTCCTGTAGCCACAGCCCTACCCAGGCGGGCGGTTGCAGCCACACTTTTCAGGTTCACCAAGCATTGCAGGTCGTGCATGGCAATCGCCACGGTCACCACCGCGTCCAGAATGCCTTCGGGGATTTCCTTGCCACCGTCGTAAAGAATGGCCGGATTTGTCATCAGGTGGCCGACATTGCGCAAAAAC
>Ga0105046_10003431_pt1 | contig 25135 bp, 19 predicted proteins | sample MAT03_FD_78385 | JGI IMG/M metagenome (GOLD analysis project Ga0105046, IMG submission 78385) | Freshwater microbial communities from Lake Fryxell liftoff mats and glacier meltwater in Antarctica - MAT-03 (megahit assembly) | ecosystem: Environmental > Aquatic > Freshwater > Ice > Liftoff...
TGCCGAGCAAAATGAACTGGCACTTTTTGCAAAAGCATTTTCGCATCCGGCAAGAGTTGCCATACTCCAATACCTTTTAAAATCAAATGCCTGCATCAACAGCAATCTGGTGCAGGAACTGGGCCTGGCCCAGGCAACGATTTCTCAGCACTTACGGGAATTGAAAGACATTGGCATTATCCAGGGAAACATTGAAGGAAGCAGCATGAGCTATTGCATCAATGCTTCGAAATGGGCCCAGATTCAAGGTCTTTTCAATTCAATCTTTGAAAAATATAAGACTAGTTGTGCACCGGATTGCTGCTAAAAAAATTTGGAATTAACTATCGTAATATAGCAATAACATAATCAACTAAAATCATGGAAACATCCGAAAAAATGAAACAGATTGTCCGCAAGAAGTATAGCGAAATTGCGCTTCAGGACAAAGAAACCAACAGTACATCCTGCTGCGGAGCAACCCCATGCGGGGACAAAGTATACAATATTATGACCGACGACTACACCGAAATAGCCGGATACATTCCGGATGCCGATCTGGGATTGGGTTGCGGTCTTCCAACCCAATTTGCAAAAATAGAGCCTGGTGATACTGTTATTGATCTGGGTTCTGGTGCAGGAAACGATTGCTTTGTTGCCCGCCATGAAGTGGGTGCCTTTGGTAAAGTAATCGGAATTGACTTCACCGATGCCATGATCCAACTCGCCAGGACGAATGCTGAAAACAGAGGCTTCAATAATGTAGAATTCCGTACGGGAGATATTGACAACATGCCGGTTTCTCCAAATACTGCCGATGTGATCGTTTCGAATTGCGTGTTAAATCTGGTTCCTGATAAATCTGCCGTTATTTCTGAAATCATGCGTGTGCTCAAACCGGGTGGCCACTTCAGTATTTCCGATATTGTGTTGGTTGGCCATCTACCTGAAGCCTTGCAAAAAGATGCTGAAATGTATGCCGGTTGTATTTCGGGAGCCATACAGAAACAGGATTATTTAGGAATGATCGAAGCGGCTGGTTTTCAAAACATTCAAATTCAAAAAGAAAAAGCCATCTTCATACCCGAAAGCATTCTTTCCTCTTACCTTGACAATGAAGGAATTCAGGATTTTAAGAATGGAAACACCGGAATCTTCAGCGTTACGGTGTACGCAGAAAAATCAGGGGATAATTCCAAAAACATCAACACTGAATCACCTGAAGTAAAAGCCTGCTGCCCACCAAACGCCGGATGTTGCTGAAACCAAATAAACCAGGACCGAATCTGATGGAGTACATTCAAATCCATCAAGTTGGTCCTCTTTGGACAAACATCCATTTTACAGAAGTTCCTCAGCATCCAAATAATTTTAACAATCTGTTCCAATGAAATTCAATCTATTTTTATCTGTCTCCATTATTCAAATTGCATCTTTTTTGATTTTTATCTCTTTCAAGTCAAAAAACAAAGACCACCACCTTTCGATGAAAACAGAAACTATCTACCCTGCCATTCAATCTTAACTTGAAAAAGCGGAAAGAAATACGGCAACGATTCCGGCTGAACGAAAAAAAGAATTACAACAATTCGTCCAATACATCAGGGAACAAAATCAGGCAAAACAACCCTTCCGACTCACATTTATCTGCACTCACAACAGTCGGAGAAGTCATTTCGGCCAGGTTTGGGCTGCCACCATTGCTACTTGGTACCATTTAGGCGGTATACAAACGTACTCAGGTGGAACGGAGGCAACAGCCTGCAATCCCAGGACTATATCAGCGTTGGAAAGAGCTGGATTCAAGAGCATGAAAACGGGAGAAAACAATCCAGTCTATCAGTTAAATTATTCTGCCAGTAGCAAACAAATCCGATGTTTTTCATGGAAATACTCTGATCCGGAAAATCCTCAGTCAGGCTTTGCGGCCATTATGAACTGCTCCCTGGCTGACAAAAATTGCCCTGTCATTCCGGGAGCTAATTTCAGAATTGCAGTTCCATACCAGGATCCCAAAATTTCGGATGGCAAACCGGAAGAAGCCAAAACGTACGATGAATGTTGCTTTCAGATTGCCACAGAAATGGTATTTGTTATGGGATTAGCAAGATGAGTTTGTTTTATTGCTTATACAAATGTGAAAACTCAAAAAAGGTGTAATTCCGGCACTCTATTTAAAACCTGAGCGGCACGAATTTTGATCGTACACTTAAGCGGATTAAGAATGCGATCATCAATAAAATGAAGATTTTAACAAAACAAGTGCTTGACAGTTGGAACATCCAGATCAAAAGTGCACAAAAGCTTACCGATCAACTGGATGACAACCAGTTGGAATTGGAAATCGCCCCAAACAAAAACACAGGAAAATACCTTCCAGGACATTTAATTGCGGTAAGCAATGGCATGTTGCCTTTGCTTGGCCTCGGGGAAAAACACTATCCTGAACTAGAAATCCCTTTCGTCCGAACGCCTGATAAAAATGGCCAGGATGGTCCGGACATACCTACTCTCCGGCAAAACTGGAAAGGCATCAATCAAAAACTCAGCGACCAATTTATGCTTCTTAACACATCCGATTGGTTGGCCCGGCATACAACAGACACTGAAGGAGCTTTTCTAAAAGAGCCCCATCGGAATAAGATCAATGTTGTGATGAGCCGAACCAGTCACCTCGCTTATCACCCTGGGCAACTGGCTATGTTAAGGAAGTAAAATACTCGTTAAGTGGAAATTTGGGGAATCATTGGAATGATCCGCCTGGTTTTTATCTTAAAAAACCAATGGACTGGAAACTCAAAAGAAAAGTAAAATCATCCATCCATTGGCGTGCTTTCTCCATTTCCTGATTCACACACTAATCCCATCTTTGTAATATTAAAACACTCAACCAATGACAACACAAGAATTTCAACAAAGCATCACAAAATCTGAATTTAAGGAATACCTGACAAAAGGGTTCCTCTATGACCAGTACAAACAAAATATGGCGGACGATTTGTCCAGCAATCCGGATGCTGCTATCAAGAATTACATTGATCTGAATCAACACCGAACTTCTCGGGTAGAGAAAACATTTGCTTTTTCTGAAGAGATCAAAACCCAACTATCTGCTTTGAAACAGAAAATTTACTGGTTGGTAATAACCGAACATTGGTGTGGGGATTCCGCACAAAACATCCCTGTTTTTCACCAGATTGCCGAGGCCAGTGAAGGGAAAATTGAATTAAAATTCGTTTACCGCGATCAGAATCCGGAATTGATGGATGCCTTTCTAACCAATCATTCGAGATCCATTCCAAAATTAATCCAGCTGGATTCACATTTCAACGTGAATGGAATCTGGGGACCGCGGCCTTCCATTGCCCAGAAACTTGTGCTTAAACTAAAAGCCAATCCCGCCACAGCAGAAAATTATGCCAATGAATTGCACCTTTGGTATGCAAAAAACCGGCAGTCAGCCATCTCAACTGAAATCGAAAAACTGCTTTTCAAAGCGAATCAGTTTTGCCCGGAATGCCTGATTGGATAACACACATATCTCCATCCGCAATAAATAACAAGTTAAAAGCAACCGTGAAAAAAGAATGGCTGTCCTTTTGAATACGAATGGCATGTTTTTCGGGATAGTGCTTTCAACGAATTGGCCGCAAGAGGTGGAAATTTGATGAAAACGGCTTATTCAGAAACCAATTGGTCAGCATTAACGAACTGATTATCATAGAATACGAAAGAAAATATAAATGACAAAAGAACTTAAACGTGTAGTAGTTACCGGGATGGGAGCCATCACACCCCTGGGAAATACAGTAGATGATTTCTGGAAAAACAGCATCGCCGGTAAAAATGGGGTAGAACTCATCACTAAATTCGATACGACTCATTTCAAGACAAAATTCGCTGCCGAAGTAAAAGGATTTAATCCTTCCGACTACTTCGAACGGAATGACAGCAGGAAATACGATCTCTTCACCCAATATGCAGTTGCGGCTGCAGATCAGGCCATTGCAAATGCCGGATTGGATCTTGAAAAATTGAATAAAAATAAAATTGGTGTTATCTGGGGTTCAGGAAATGGAGGAATTCAAACCTTCCAGGAGCAGTTGGAAGATTTTTTCAAAGGAGAAAAACGTCCCAGATTCAATCCCTACTTCATTCCTAAAATCATTGCCGACATTCCTTCCGGCGTCATTTCCATTCGTCATGGTTTACGTGGACTTAACTTTTCGGTGATCTCGGCTTGTGCATCCTCAAACAATGCTATTATTGATGCCTGCAACTACATCCGCCTCGGCAAAGCCCAAATTATCGTTTGCGGTGGCTCAGAAGCTGCAATCAACGAAAGTGGTGTCGGCGGCTTTAATGCTGCTAAAGCTCTGTCCACCAACAACGAAGACTTTGCCCACGCCTCCCGTCCATTTGATGTAAAGCGAGATGGTTTTGTAATGGGTGAAGGGGCTGGTGCTCTCATTCTCGAAAGCCTGGAATCTGCACTAAACCGTGGAGCCACAATTTACGCTGAAGTGGTGGGTACAGGAATGGCAGGTGATGCATACCATTTAACCGGGACCCATCCCGACGGCGAAGGAGCGTATTTAGGAATGATGGATGCCCTCGAAGACGCAGAATTGCAGGCTTCTGACATTGACTATGTCAATGCCCACGCTACCTCAACCGGGCTTGGTGACGAAAGTGAGTTAAAAGCCATTGAACGTGTATTTGGAAAACGCAAAGACCTGAGCATAAGCGGAACCAAATCTATGACAGGCCATCTTTTAGGTGCTGCCGGTGCCATCGAAGCGATACTAACGGTAAAAGCGGTTCAGGAAAACATGGTTCCGCCCACTATCAATACCGACGAAGTTGAACCGGATTTTCTGGATTCCTTCAATTTAACATTGGGCAATTCTCAATCGAAAATTATCCGGTATGGAATGAGCAACACATTTGGTTTTGGCGGACATATTGCGACCACTATTTTTAAAAAATTTGAAGGTTGACAGATTACAGTTGACAGTTAAGAGTTTAGAGTTGACTATTTGAATAATCCTGAGTAATTTATAGTTGGATTTACAACGGTACAGATGCCACCTCATGAATATCCCACAATGGAGGAATCCCAATTTATTGGGCTTCCGGATAACTGACCTCCACCGGGAAGCGTTTCCCAACAGCCAAAAGCTTGTCGTATGCCTGTCTTGAAATCCTGATAATTAGTTTTTCGTTGGAACCGATCTCAGGAAGCTTTCCTATTACTTTAACGAAAACCGACTGGCCATTTACTTCATTCCTGACCTGAAGAATCGAGCCAATAGGTGCTGATTTATTAAGGCATAAATGCTTTTTGCTGTTTACATCTCCTTCTATTGCTTCAGCAAAACCAGTTTCCACAACTCGGGTATAACCAAGTGTATTATTTACTTCTCTGATTCCATTGCTTGCTTTCTCCGGCTCTTTTAAAGGAATCTCGGAAGCCGGTGGAGCAGCGACTACAGGCATTGGCTTTTCCTGAACTGCCGGTTTCTGAATCACAACTTCCACTTTCTCTTCAGGTTGCTGTTTCTGTGGCTCAGTCTTTGGAGTGGGTTCTTTTACCACTTTAACTACTTCACTTTTTTCGTTCTTCTTAACCACTTTAGGACCATCTTCCATACCTGCAGGTAACTTAAGCTCTTGTCCTAAATTCACCTGATTGTTTTTAAGTCCATTCAATTTCTTTAGTTCGGCTACCGTGATTCCGACTTTTCTGGCAATGGCTGAAAGTGTTTCTCCTTTGCCCACAACGTGCACTCCTGCCGATTCAGGCTCTGCTTCATTGATAATTTTTGTTGATTTCACCTCCGGTTTTACGGCTGTTTCCTGCAAGGACTCCGAAACAATGATGCTCTGTCCTGCTTTCAGGTCTTTATTAGTGATTCCGTTCCACGATTCAAGATCCTTGACCGGAACCTTATAAAGCTTCGCAATTTTAGAAAGAGATTCTCCGGACTTTACAACGTGTTGTTTTTGGTTTCCATCCAGACTTTTGATTTGAGATTTCACCTCTTCCGGATGCGATTTTCCGGGTAGAATGAGGGTTCCACCCGCTTTCAAACCTTTCTCTGCATCAGGGTTAAGCCCGATAATTTCCTGAATGGTGGTCTTATATTTCTTTGCAATTCCGCTTAAGGTTTCTCCACTTTTGACAACATGGGTTTTATCTTGCCCATGGACGTGAAACGCAGTAAAAAGAAATAAGACGAATAGAAAAGGTATTGTTGAAATGATCCCCGTTTTGAACATGAAGATTCCTTGGTTGTTTAGGAAAGGTAAAAAAATCCGAAATGGATAATTCAATATTTTCCGGAATTAAGTGCAAGTATACAGAAGCGATTCGTCAGATTTCTAATCCGGAAGGCAACCTGAAATAAAAAAGATTAAAAACATAAATAACACTTGTCCCATGGCTTTTTATGTATCAAACCGATCTACTTTAACAACCCCATCTACTTTGTTCAGTTTGCTGATTAATTGCTCCAGGTGGATGGTATCATGTACAAACAACATGATCTTTCCTTCAAAAATATTTTCATCTGTATCAATTGAGATGGAACGCATATTTACTCTCAGGTCGTTGGAAATCACCCGGGTTACATCCTGAACCAAACCCATACGATCGGTTCCGGTTATGCGCAATCCAGCCAGAAAAGCCAATTCTTTCTGATTGGTCCACTTCGCTTTGATGATTCTATACCCATAATTACTCATCAGTTCAACCGCATTCGGACAAGATGTTCTATGAATTTTAATTCCTTCGTTTACCGTCACAAATCCAAAAACATCATCTCCTGGAATTGGATTACAGCATTTGGCTAATGTGTAATCAATCTTATCCATGTTCTCCCCAATCAGTAACTGATCCGATTCTACTCCTCTTACTTTCTTAATCTCTTTTTCAAACGATTTTGAATCATGGATTATGGTAGGAGCAAGAAACTCACGCTTCACCTTTTCTTCTCTGAATTTTTTTATCTGTCCCGAATCGATTGATCCTTTGCCAACCAGATAGAAAAAGTCAAGATTGGTTTTGCAATCGAAAAAAACTCTTAATTCGTTCATCACATCTTCGGATAAGTCCAATTTAAGCTGCTTTACTTTTCGCTCGACAATTTCTTTTCCATCAATAGCTACCAGCTTTTTCTGCTCTTTCAGACTGTCTTTGATCTTGGATACGGCTTTACTGGTAACCACAATCTTTAACCAATCTTCCGAAGGTTTCTGTTTACTGCTTGTCAGAATTTCTATCTGGTCACCATTGTGCAGCTTGTAACTGATGGGAACCAGTTTGTTATTCACTTTAGCTCCCAGGCAACTGGCACCTACCTTTGTATGGATATCAAACGCAAAATCAAGAGCTGTTGATCCGGCAGGAAGGATTTTCAAATCACCTTTAGGCGTAAAAACATATACTTCCTCCGAGAACAGATTGCTTCGAAAGTCATTGACAAATTCAATGGCCGATCCATCCTGATTTTCAATCATTTCACGCACTTTGGTGATCCATGATTCGATGCCGGTCTCACGATTATGATTGTGATCTTTATGCGTTTCTTTGTATTTCCAATGGGCAGCAAATCCTTTTTCGGCGATTTCATCCATTCGTTCAGACCGTATCTGCACTTCCACCCATTGGCCTGTTTTACTCATAACAGTTACATGCAGTGATTCGTACCCATTGCTCTTGGGAGTACTCACCCAATCCCGCAATCGATCTGGATTTGGCTTGTAAAAATCAGTAACAATAGAATATACCTTCCAGCAAGCCGATTTTTCGTCTTCCAATTCTGTATCCAGAATGATGCGGATGGCAAAAAGATCATAAATCTCTTCGAATGTAACTTTCTGCTTTTTGATTTTATTCCAGATGGAATGAATGCTTTTTGGCCGTCCCTTAATGGTATAGTTAAACCCGGATTGGTTAAGTGCTTCGTCAATTGGCTCAACAAATTCCTTTATAAATCGGTTTCGGGTTGCCTTGGTTTGTTGAATTTTGTTGGCGATTTCGCGGTATACATCTGGCTCTGTATATTTTAAATAAAGATCCTCCAGCTCCGTCTTAATACTGTAAAGTCCAAGCCTGTGCGCAAGTGGAGCATATAAATAAATGGTTTCAGAACTGATCTTTAATTGCGAATTCCGGGGCATGCTTTCCAGAGTCCGCATGTTGTGAAGCCGGTCTGCGATTTTAATTAAAATTACCCTGACATCTTCGGACAATGTAAGCAGCATTTTTCTGAAATTTTCAGCTTGCTGACTGCTTCCTTGCTGAAAAACACCAGAAATCTTTGTTAGTCCATCAATGATTTTGGTAACCTTCACCCCAAACAGTTTCTGGATATCTTTCAATTCCATATCTGTATCTTCCACCACATCATGAAGCAGAGCAGCTATCACAGCGGTAGGACCCAATCCTATTTCATCCACGCAAATCTGTGCTACGGCAATCGGGTGAAAAATGTAGGGCTCTCCCGATTTGCGACGCATATCCTTGTGTGCCTCAAGAGCCGTATTAAAAGCAAGCCTCACTTGTGTAGAATCGGTATCTTTCATTAAAGGCCTCACAGACTTCATCAGCTTTCTATATCTGCTGACAATTTCCTTGTTTTCAGCCTGAATATCAATTTCTACATCCATAAAATATTGACCAATAGAGTTTTAAATACTTTGCATTTGGAACGAACAAAAGTAACAATGTTACCGGTAAATAATGAAGAGTATATTGATTGATGCAATGGTTCAATTGAAAAACCAAATCTTGAAACCCGATCCAATACAATAAACAACAGGAACAAAACGCCCCAATAATTCGTTTATTAAATCTGAAAAAGATTCTGTCCATTTATTGTAGTTTTGCAAAACAAACACCTCATCATTTATGCCCAACAGGCTGATTAACAGCACTTCTCCGTACCTGCTTCAACATGCTCATAATCCTGTGGACTGGTATCCATGGGGTGAAGAAGCACTTACCAAAGCTAAGGTCGAAAACAAGCTGATCATTCTGTCCATCGGGTATTCAGCTTGTCACTGGTGTCATGTTATGGAAAAAAATTGTTTCGAAAACGAAGCAATTGCCGCATTAATGAATCAGCATTTTATCTGCATTAAAGTAGACAGGGAAGAAAGACCCGATGTAGATAACGTGTATATGGATGCAGTTCATTTAATGGGAAGCAGGGGTGGGTGGCCTTTAAATGTCTTTTTAACGCCAGAGCAATTGCCTTTCTATGGTGGTACTTATTTTCCACCGGAACAGTGGGCACAGATTCTGGAAGAATTGGCCGCAGTGTATTCAAGAACACCCGATGAGCTCATCAAAATAGGAAAAAATATTCAGCATGGTTTAAAGGTAAGTGAACTGGAACGGCACCGTCCAAAAAATACAGTACCCGATGCAACGAAAGGATTTGATAAAATAAAACAAGATTTCCAAAGTCTGAAAAACAGTTTCGATCCCATTTGGGGAGGATTTGGACAAGCACCAAAATTCCCGATGCCTTCGGTTTACGACTGTCTGCTGTACTACCATCATTTGTTTGAGGATAAAGATGCACTCCAAATGGTTACTCATTCGCTGGAGAAGATGGCCTACGGTGGAATACATGACCAGTTGGCAGGAGGATTTGCCCGCTACTCAGTTGACTCTGAATGGAAAGTGCCTCATTTTGAAAAGATGTTGTACGACAATGCGCAACTGCTTAGTTTATACAGCCATACGTATGGAGCAACACTGGATATTTTATACAGGGACGTTGCCTTTAGCATAGCCAATTTTGTTAAAAATGAACTTACCTCACAAGAAGGTGCTTTCTACTCTGCCATAGATGCCGATAGTGAGGGCGTGGAAGGTAAGTTTTATGTCTGGTCAAAATCCGAGATAATGGATATTCTTGGTGGAGAAGGTGAGGAGTTTTGTACTTTTTTTCAGGTAAGTGAAGTCGGAAATTTTGAGGAAGAAAATAATGTTCTGTGGAGGACCACTTCGGAAGAAGACTTTGCCTTGTTGTACAGCAACCGAAGCCACACAGAAATGCATAAGTATGTAGTAGAGTGTAAAAGGAAGTTACTGGAGGTTCGTAACAACCGGGTTCGTCCGGGATTGGATGACAAAATAATAACCTCCTGGAATGCTTTAATGTCTAAAGGATTTATTGATGCATACCGGGCTTTTGACCAACCGGAATTACTTAAACTTGCTTATGACAATGCAACTTTCATTCGTGAAAAAATGACGGAAAGCAATGGTCAACTTTGGCATACGTATAAAAATGGTAAAGCGCATATTGAGGGTTTTCTGGACGACTATGCATTTACGATAGATGCCTACATAGCACTATACGAAGCCACATTTCATGAAGAATGGCTAATGGAGGCAAAAAAAATCGCAGATTTTGCTATAGCCCATTTTTATGATGAATCCGATGGCTTGTTCTTTTTTGTGAGTAATTTGAGCCCGGAGCTCATTGCACGGAAAAAAGAAATTATGGACAATGTCATTCCTTCCTCAAACTCTGCGATGGCAATGAGTCTGCATAGACTTGGATCCCTGTTTTCGGATGACAAATATCTGAGTATGGTTGTTCGGATGTTGGCTGGTTGCGAGGAACTTATTACGAGCGAAATCCGGTATATGAGCAACTGGCTCCAGGTTTGGTTTATGAACCAATTCCCCATTGTTGAATTGGCTTTTGTTGGGAAAAATGCTATGAAATTCAGGAAAGAAGTCGATAAAATATTTTATCCTAACAAAGTGGTTTGTGGAACGAGCACATCAAGCATCCTTCCTCTCTTGGAAAATAGATTGGTTGATCCTGAAAAAACCCAGGTTTTTATTTGCCAAAATAAAGTGTGTCGTTTACCTACTGATACGATTGCATCAGCGCTCCGGCAATTGAAGCTGATCAAAGAAGATATGATGCACCTAAATTAAAAAGGTGCGACTAAAGTTTTACAACACAAAACCATAGTTTGAAACACTTCAACCCAACTACTTGAACAACCTTCTTAAATACCGTTCGATTTGATTCATATTATATTTAAAAGATTTGAACCTTCGTAAGGAAAAACACAGAAGATAAACTGGAAATGAATCGCAAAAAATGGACCGTTGTGTAAGAAAAGCTTCTGATCAATTTCCGGGCTGCTGCATGATTGCCAGCCTGTTACTGATCTTTTTAGCAGGATTCCAAAATCCTTTGTCTGCCCAGCATCCGGATAATTATTTTGTTCCAAAGGATATGCAGAAAGATCTATCCTGGCTTCAAAGAAAAACCCTTCAATACCACCCGGCGTGCATTGATTCTGTTCGATACGACTCCGTAAACCTGGCTTTTGAAATAGCCAATTACGAGGCAGAAAAACCTTTACAGGAATTACAATTTTTAAGGCTGCTCAGAAAAACGTTGATTTCTCTCCGGTGTGGTCATACGACGGCTATTCCTTCAACCGGATTTTACAAATACTACAGAAATGCCACCCCAAAACCACTTTTTCCTATACAAGTAATTAAGAATCAGTCCGGAATGTATGTACGCTTTAATGGATCCAATGATGCATCTATTTCTGTAGGAGACCGATTGGTAACCATAAATCAGGAATCGACCGGTCACATATCGGAAGCCATTTTGGATTTCTTACCGGGTGATGGATACCACAATACCTTTAAGCAATATCATTTGTCGCTTAATTTCCCAACTTACTATCTATTTCTTAAAGGGCCAAATTATGCGTATGAGTCTGGCATTGTGGATACTGCTGGCAGGTTTAGTACACATATATTTAGTCTTAGATCACAAGGAAAATCTATTTCGAAATCATACAGACAAAAAAGTACTAAAACAATATTTTCAGACCGATACAGGGAACTTTCCACATTAACCTCCAATCCTAAGGTGGCCTGCCTTAAAGTTTTTGCCTTTGCCGGCAAAGCAAATTGGTACCTAAAAGCCTTTAAAGAACTTGAAAAAAGAGGAATAAACATGTTGATATTGGATTTGAGAGGAAATTCAGGAGGCAATTTATTCAGAGCAAATCACCTTCTTTCCTACCTTATACCCGATACATTTTCCATGTGTTGTAAGAGAAAAAATGGTAATGTTCGGCTAAACAGAAGAAGCAATATGTCCCTGGGAATGCGGTTTTCCATGTTTATGTTTCGCCATTTACCAAATATAGAAAAGAATCTAAGGCCAACATGCAGGATAGAAAATGACTTATTGATAAACCGGTTTTGGTTCAAACCGTCATCCGAATTCGCTTATTCAGGAAAACTGATCGTTTTAATGGATGGAGGTACTTTCAGTGCTGCAACCATGGTGGCAGCTCAACTTCGCAAAAAACTAAATATCAATCTGGTCGGCGATGAAAGTGGCGGAGGTGCAAGAGGATGCAATGCGATGATTATGCCAACCTTGAAATTACCTAACACAAAAATGAGGGTAACATTGCCACTGTATTTCATTGATCATGAAATGGGACTTGTCCCCTTCCAAGGGTTAGTTCCTGATTATATCTTATTGCCTGATATATTGCTTAAAGTGAAGGGGGTTGACTCGGAACTGGAATTCGTTGCAAAAAACACCCGATTGCTGAAGTAACTTTTCTTTAGAATGAGTTCAATCGGATATGAACACCTGCAGAGATCTGAAACTGAGAAAGGGATAAGTTTCCATCAGAAATTTTTCCCTGAGAAATAGCATATCCGGTTTCAGAATAAAAATGAAGTACATCCCAAACGGGAATATTAATACCAACAGCTGGCCGAATCAGGATAAAACTTGTTGCTACTTCCGTAATTCTCCCATAGCGATATTCCTGTGTCTGATCAATATTTGAAAAACCGATACCAATGGCTCCATAAAGAAAACTCTCTTTTTTTCCATGGAGGTAATAACGATAAAGACCTTCCACTGAACCTTGCCAAATATTGGTATTTGCAACAGCTTCCTGTGAATTTGGAACACCAAATGGAGATTTTCCTACCTCTACAAATTTCGCAGAATTCCGGAAGTAATTTCCTTTAAACCCAATTCCGAAATTGTTGTGAAAAAAATAACGGAAACCCAAGTCAACGCAAAAACCATCTAAAAAAGGAACGTCATAGTCGGTTGACTTTGACAAACTAGTTTCACCGGTTAAATTATTCTTTGACTGAACCGAAAACCCGGTCAAAACATTACCGGCCCTTCTACCATAACCAATTCCCCCGAAAACAAACATCCGGGCTTCTTCGAACACTTCTTCTTTCTGGGCATCTGGGTTAATACCAAAACCTGATTCACTTACTTTAGTCTTAATTTCCTGCGCTTGTAGGGCGGAAATAGCCCAGAAAAAAATGAAAAGGAAAAGAAAATGTTTAAACATTTTTATAGGATTAGAAAACGTCAAAGGTTCATAAAAAGATGCACTTCTTCTCCATTTCATTCAAAAAAAGGTATTGAAGTAAGAAATCTGCAAAAACAAACACAAGTTAATTTTCACATTTAAATAGTGCAGTAAATCATCTGTTTATACCCATTGATGCAAATTGGTTCCAGAAAGTTTTCAAGGCGAAGACATTCCGAAATGGGTGAAACCTGATCATAGAAAGAAATCAAAATGAATAAATCTGGAAAACGAGTTAAATTTGTGAACATTCTTAAGTTTAGCCAATTGGCGATCAAATACATCTAATCCTGTTGTCGTCATTTAAATTCATCTTTTTCTGTTTATGGTTCATGGTAACTGGCATGTTTACTTTGGCACAGAATGGAACTCTTGATCTTGAAAACTGGAATCCTGGTTATATTGTGACTACGGATGAAGACACTTTGTATGGTCCGATTATGCTTAACTATCAAAATGATTTGGTTCAGATAAATGAAGAAAATAAAGTTAAAACATTTGGTGCCAATCAAATAACGATGGTTTATATAAGGGAAAATAATTCGGAAAATGAGCGTTACTTGTATTCTTTTCCTTACCACCCTCATTCTGATTTCAAGCCTTATAAACTTTTCGAAATGCTTTTTTCCGGAAAATCGGCCTGCCTCTTATCAAGAGAAATGTTGCTGACAGAAACAGTTCCGATATATGATAATTTCACTTACAGAACCTACTTTACAACAAGAACCCGACTAATAGCAGACTATTTCATTATGTTTCCCGGAAAGAAAGTAAGGTCGTTTTCAAATTCGAAAAAGGAACTGCTTAATTTGTTGGGTGACAAAAAAGAGGAGATGAAAAAATTAATATCTCAACAAAAACTCTCAGTTACCAATAAAGAACATTTGGTTGCTATAATTATGGAATACAATAAAATTAAACAACAAAATGCCGACTGAAAAACCATTAATACTTATTAGCAACGACGATGGTATCTTTTCAAAAGGCATATCTTCCCTCGTCGATTTTGTGTCTGGCCTGGGTGAAATTGTGGTGGTTGCTCCGACCTTACCCCAATCTGGAATGGGGCATGCGATTACAATTCATGAGCACATCAGGCTGGATGTATCCAAACTTTTACCCGGAGTAGAAGCATACGAATGTTCAGGAACGCCGGTAGATTGCGTAAAACTGGCCAAACACTTTATTTTAAAAGACCGGAAACCTGACCTTATTTTATCCGGAATTAATCATGGAAGCAATAGTTCGGTGAGTGTGATTTATTCAGGAACAATGTCTGCAGCTCTTGAAGGTGCAATGGAAGGAATCCCATCCATTGGATTTTCGCTCTGTGATTACGACCACGATGCAGACTTTGAACCTTGTCGTGAATTCGTGAGAAAAATAGTAATAAGCGCACTTAAAGGGGGATTTCCGGATCACATCGCATTGAATGTGAACTTTCCAAAAGTGAAAGAAGGGATTAAAGGAATGAAGGTTTGCAGGCAGGCAATGGCAAGATGGAAAGAAGAATTTGAAAACAGGAAAGATCCCAGGGGCCGGGATTATTTTTGGCTCGCCGGCAATTTTACGAACCTGGATGATGGGAAAGACACCGATGAAGCTGCTCTGGCAAATGGGTACATTTCCATTGTACCATGCCATTTTGATTTAACTGCGTACAAAGCTTTGCTGTCTGTGGAAGAAATGCTTAAATAATTATAATTCTTTATCTTGATAAATGAATTTTCTATTTTATTATTGTACTGTCAAACCAAGCCTATGCAGATACGTATACTTATCCTGGTAATTTTATTTTTCATTTTTCAATCCGTTGAGGCTCAAAGCTTCGAGGTAATTGTGGAAGATACCTTACTTATTGAACCGGATCCGAACGTGCTTTTATCAGCCCATGCGGATGTCAAAAACATTACGAACACTCCCATCAAAACATTGGTGAGCAGAGAGGAAATTAGTATTGCTCCAAGCCATTTCAATTATTTTTGTTGGGGTGTTAATTGTTACGCACCTACCACAATTGTTTCTCCTGATACCATCTTATTGGAGCCTCAGGTTTTGAATGGAACATTTAAAGGCTACATTGACCCGGATGGCACAAGTGGCGCTTCTTACATCCGATATTGCTTCATTAATGCAGTTAACCCTACAGATCGTGTTTGCTTCAATGTTAAATATTTAGTTGGAACTACCGCTATTGAAAGACCCGATCCGGGAAAACCAGTAACTGTACCCGCTTCATATGATTCATATTCCCAAACTATTAAAGTAAATGTGAATGGTGGTAAAATTGAAATTATGAATATGCTTGGCCAGAAAGTAGATTTAACATTTCGATTTGACGGAACGGGAATGGTAGCAGATGCTTCTACACTCAAAACGGGGTATTATTTTCTGTTTGGGGTGAATGAAAAAGGTCCCTGGAGTGCCAGGGTTATCGTTACCAAATAAGAAATTTTAAAGAAAGATCCCATTGAATATTGGATATTTTTATGGTTACTGGCATAACCGGAATGTCCTTGATTAAGTTCCATGAAGAAACTTGACTATGTTGATGCACTCAGAGGATGGGCTATCCTTGGAGTGATTACCATCCATACGAGTCAGTTCGGTCGAGTAAAAATGGACCCGCTTACAGAAAGGATGTTATTGGAAGGATCACGTGGTGTGCTATTGTTTTTTCTCGCCAGTGCTTTCACTCTTTTTTTGAGTTACAAAAGGAGAATAGGAAAGGAAATATATCCAACCCGTAATTTCTTTCTCAGGAGATTTTTCCGGATTGCACCCATGTTTTATATCGGAATCATCTATTTTTTTTTTCAATCCTGGATAAATACACATTCATGGATCAATGAATCAACCTACATTACTCCTTCAAGCATAATCAGCAGCTTTTTTTTCCTACATGCATTTAGTCCGTTTTGGATTGCTGGTGTGGTTCCAGGTGGATGGTCGATTGGAGTTGAAATGACATTCTATCTCCTTTTGCCCATCATTGCCTACAGGATAAAAAATCTATCGGACGCATTCCTATTCTTCCTGATAAGTTTAATTTTCAAAGCAATTCTCTTTTATTTTCTTCTTCGTTTTCCATTGATTGAGGACCAAGGGTTGTGGGTTAATTTTCTCTTTTTATATTTTCCGGCACAGATTCCAATTTTTGCCCTTGGCATCATGCTGTATTTTGTGGTGATTGAAAAGGAAGATATGCTTTCCATTTCAGGCAGTTACCTTCTCTTTTTTTTCACCCTTATAATTATTCAACTCGTAAGTAAATCGCAACTTTTATTGGCTGATAACATTCTGTTTGGTTTTGCATTTTTTATATTAGGGCTTGCTTTGAGCAAATACAGATCACCTCTCTTTGTGAATTCAACTTTGATTTACATTGGTAAAATAAGCTTCAGCCTTTACCTGGTCCACTTTGCTGTAATCTTCTGGTTCAACAAATACGATCTTCTTGATTATGTTTCAAACCCATATATGAACTATGCTATCCGCTTACTGGCAATAACAAGTGCAAGTGCAGCTGTCTCTACCTTGACCTACCACATCGTTGAAGTTCCTTTCCAAAATATTGGAAATAAGATCATTGCTTCTTTAGAGAATTTAAACCAAAATATTCATCAGAGCTGAAATGAAACTGGGAGCAGAATTAGCTCCGTTTTAATCTGTGGGGCGTAGGGATTTGAATTCACGACCTCTAGCACCCCTTTCCCGTACGGTACCAGGCTGCGCTACGCCCCGAAATCGAATTCCAAAACTAGAAAAATGAAATGTTTTTTCAATTGGAGAAGTGAAGTTTTAACCCGGAAAATCAAAATGAACGGAATAGCCCAACCTTCTGAGAAATAATGGACGAAGTCCGAAAAACTCTTTCGTCGAACCTGATTTCAATAATGATTCTGGTTTTTTGAAAACCAGATGAACATCCGTTTCATTTTTTATTTCAATGGAATCGCACAAATAGGAAATGCTGCCCTGAAATAATTGTTGTTGATCCGATGAACCTTTGACAAACTCTTTTAAAAGATCATTCTGATTCAAAAAAACAAACTCAAGATATTGCTTCAATAATTTAGGCCCGGTATAGGCTGAATCTGACAACGAAAACTCACCCGGATGAAGACTTGAAACAACAGTAACCGATTTTCTGGCTCTGGATATTGCCACATTCAACCGATTTTCTCCTCCTTCCTGACTTAAAGAACCAAATTGATTCACAACCTGGCCTTTTGCATTTCGGGCATAGGCAATCGAAAACCAAATATGATCGCGTTCATCCCCTTGTACATTCTCAATATTCTTCACAAAAAATGAGGTGGGAACAATAACCCCTTCCTGGATCGCCAGCCCCTCTACTTTTTCTTCAACCAAAGCCTGTTGTCTTGCATTGAATGTGATGATACCCAAAGATTCGCTGGTTTCGGTTTGAAAAAATGACACCACTTTCCCGGCAATAAATTCTGCTTCTATCTTGTTTTGCTGATTATCCCAAACGCCTTCGACTTTATAAAAAAACAATTGGGATTGCCTTGCTAATAAGGTATCAGGGGATGGAAAAACCTCAAGTCGCCCCCGATAGAAATTCTGATTTGAAAAATGAATTAACTCTGGAAATTGGCTTCGATAATGCACTTTAAGCATTTTTTGAGGCAGAAATTGCTTTGCCAGATCCAGAAAAGAATCATGTTCAGAATAGTAATCCTCCGCATCCTGCTCTTCTTCCCATCGGGATGAAAAAAGTTGGTTTGGAGGCAATTGCTTGTCATCTCCGATCACAACCAATTGCGATCCTCTGAAAGCAGCAGGAATCGCCTTTTCGGCAAAGCATTGGGATGCTTCATCAAAAACAACAATATCAAAACAATTTTCCATTGGCCATGTGGCCGATACGGATTCCGGAGTGGCTAGCCAACAGGGAATTAATTTAACAATTTCTTCCTGATACAACTGCCATAACAGGCGCATAGGCAAACGCATCCTCTTTTTCGTCACTTGATGATATAAGCCTCTGTAACTAACCCTGTTTTGCAAGCGGTTTCGAAGGATGTCCTTATGGGTATTTTCTTCGATCCGAAGCTTGACAAGGTTTTTGGACAAGGTTTCATTGGCTTCCAGATGAATGCCAAGCTCTGAAATGTCTTTTTGAAACCATTCAGGTGGGTACTCTAATACAGGAAAATCGCTAAGGATTTCTGCTTTCCAGAATTCAATCCAGGATTTCTGCAGGATGGATTTCAATCGGGAAGCTTCAATATTTTTAAGTTCCTCTTCTTTTAAAATTTTAAGAATAAGTTCCCTCGATTCTATTTCAGCATCTAAAAGGAAAAGATCGGTTTGCCGGATCAGGGTTTCATTTTTACTTAGCAACCCGTCAAGTACTTTCGGATCGGCAATAATTTGCAAAACCTTCTTCTTTGCAGGGAATAATTTGCCCAGATAATGAAGGCTTCTATTCCATGGTTCCTGCCAATTCATCACCCATTTCAACTCTTTATGTAAGGATTGAAATCCATCGATTGAAGAACCAGGAAACAACTCAGAATAAGAATGATAAAATACTCTCATTTCTCTAAGTAGCGGGAGATGTTGAAGAAAACTTTTAAGGAGAATTTCTGAAGATGTTCTTTCAGAGCCCTGGAATGGGATGGCCTGAAATACAACCGAAGCAGCTGAGGTTTCCAGATACATTCTTGCTTTGGCCACCAGCTCCAGATACAGCACATTCGTCAACCCACTCACTTTCGCAAGCCGGCGAAATTTCCTCATTTGGTTCGCCTTTGAATTGACCAACGAAATCAACCCAAGCACAAAGTCAGAGTTCCCTGATCCAACAAACCTGGTTTCCAATTCCTGGATCAAATAAATTTCATTCAACTCGGCGGCAATTCCTCCCGGCCAAAAAGCCAGTGTTGAATGTTGGGCCAGCAATATTTCCGCTTCCTCTTCAAGAATTTCCAGAACTCCGGTTTTAAACAAATCCCGAAGAGGTACCGAACTCAATTTGGCAAGAACGTTATCAAATTCTTTTGTTTGGGTTGCATTTTGATACTGTGCCTTTTCAACAATCCCTTGAAGTTTCCGAACAATGGATTGATCTTCCCAGTTAAATCCACGGGATTTCATACTGGCTTTCATATCCGAAAGGAGGGTAGAAATTGATTTAAGACGTGCTCCGATTTCATCAAATGGTTCTACATCCGGACCCAACCACAGGGATCTTCCTTCTAGAATTGTTCCTGGCTCCCGGCTTTTTCGGATTATTTCAAAATGGCGTTCAAACCAATAGATGAATGTATTCCATTTTTCAAATTTGAAATGCTGCAGATCGGATGCGAAAGGAATTCGTTCATCTTCTTCCGGAACCGGAATTCTGTTCAGATCCACCCAGGAAATACCAGCTGTGTTTTCGTTAAATAGGGCATTGCGCCAATGGTCAAACTGAGAACAAATTTTATCTGTTTGTTGAGAATTGTAGGTAAAATTCCTTTCAAGAAGAACGGTATCCAAACCATTATTTCTAGATTCCGTTTCTTCAAGGGCATCAATGTGTGAGGCCAGTTGTTGGTTGATTTTAGTGAGATCCTTTTTAAAATCGGCCCACAAACCGACATGAGTTTCAATCCCAATTTCTGAAAGCCTACGATGGACCACTTCAAGGGCTACTTTCTTTTGACAAACAAGCAGAATTGTCTTCCCTGCAGCCATCGAATCGGCAATCAGATTTGAAATTAATTGAGACTTACCTGTTCCGGGTGGACCCTGAACAACCAGGCTCTTTCCTTCCCTCACCGCACGAATGCATTCTTCCTGACTCCCATCTACAGCAAATGGAAAAAACAAATGCTTATTCCCGACCTGCTCATTTTTACCGGAAGGTTCTTTGAGGAAGATTGATTCAAGCGAAACCTTATTATTTTCCAGAAACTCAAAATCAGGAACTAATAAAGAATCACTTTGAGCAAACAGACCAAGTACAGCTTGTGGTTGCAACTTTAAAACGCCAGGCTTAAAACCAGGTGGAAGTTCGGATTTTCGAATGGTCTGAAAATCATTGAGATGATTGGAAAATAAATCAGAATTGAAGTTGATCTCAATATTGGACTGCTTTAAAAGTTCGTACAATGCGGTTAAAAACTCTGCACCGTCTTTCGCATCCAGGTCAATTTCCTTTTCGAACAATTCGTTATCCAGCGTCTTTCCCGTGTGGAATGCATACGCCAACAAAAATGCAGGATTGATCATGGCCCGCTTGATTTCGGGTCGTAGTTTCCAGGAACTTTTGTCCTGAACCAGATCAACGGGAATAAAAAGGAATGGTGTACGAACCCAGGAACCATCCTGCCATTGCCCAAGAACAAATGGCCATGCCAGAAAAAGGTCATCCACCCCCCTTTCCTGCATCACCAATTTCCTGCTTTTCCTGAGACGATTCAGTTTTTCGCTTAGCTTATTTTCATCCGCATTTCTTGGATCATGGATTGGTCCCAGAGATATGGATTTCTGATCCGACAAAACCGTTTCCAGAATGGATCGGCCTGATTTGCCATCAAGATCTTCAATCAAGCTTAGATCAAAATGAATATCCGACTTCAACCGGGTCATCCACAGCAAAGGATTTGCTGATGATAGATTGGTCAGCTTCCTCTTGAAAATCCTGATTTCCTTGCTCATTTGATCCATTAAAAAAGGCATGAGAAGAATCCCATGCCTTAGATTTGATTTTCAGTTCCTATTAATATCGATTGGATCCTCCTGTATCCGAATTTGGATCTTTTGGAGGAGGATTGTCATCCCTTCGGTTTCCATACCCGCTGCCTCCCTGGTTGCTGTCCCGGTTTGGTGGCCGGTCATAACTGTTCCCTCCTGGTCTCGGAGTATATGATCCACCTCCAGGAGGACGGTCGCTGTACGGACGGCGTTCACCGGAGCCACTTCCTGAATCCCGGTTGTATCCGCCACGATCTTGATTGTAACCACCACTTCCACCTTCGCGATTGTATCCACCCCGATCCTGGCTGTATCCACTACCTCCTCCCCCACCATACGAAGGGCGACTTTGATACGAACCCTGATCCCTTTGCTGATATCCATAAGAAGCACCTGGATTTTTCAACCGGTCAAGTTCTCTACGGAGCTCATTAAGAATTTTAAATTTCATTTTGAGCTTACGAACCGATGTATTGAGCCTGGAGAATCGGGAACGATTTTCATCGGTGGATCTTTCTTCAGGGCTCATAAAATCAAATTCAGCCTGAATAATTTTCACACTGAGATCTTCTTTCAGAATGATCTCATCCATTGCATCGATCTTAGCTTCAAGTTGTTCTGCGGGAGGCATTGTTCGGAAATGAGGATATTTGGTATGCACCACTCTTGCCAGATAGCTCGATTCGAAAATCCGGTCTGAGATGGCATTGAACTGATTAAATATTTCCGATTTATACTTATCCGGAATCTGACCTGCTACTTTCCAACGGGCCTGAATATCTTTTGCCATTTCATTGGCTTGCCGGAGGTCTATGTTCAACAATTGTTCTGCCTCCTGAATCAGATCCAAACGACGCTTGAGGCTGTCGTACAAAGCTTCTTCGTGTGGTGGGATATATTTAGGAATAAAAATAGGCTGAGGGGCATAGTTGCCTCTTCCACCTCCTCCTCCTCCTCCACTTGGTCCTTTCCTGGCATATTTAGTGATGGTTTTTTTAATTCGTTTAAACTGCTCAAAGAGAGGGCCATAAATCACCTTAGGAATATTTCCCACTGCTTTCCACTCGTCTTCAAGCTTTTTCATTTTGTAAAAACTCTGCTCAACTTCAGGTGGATAGGTGTTCAATCTACCCGCTGTTTCCAATAGAATCTGTAGCTTCTGCTTGCGGATTTCAATTTCGATGGTCCGTTCTTCGGTGTACTTATCTTTAATAACCTGAAAGTTATCAAGAATCAACTGAAATTGTCCTTCCAGTTCTTCTTCTACATCCTTGGATACGGATCCGATGGTCATCCAACTAAAGCGAATGTCTTTAACTCCTTTAATTGCATCTCTTACATCCTCATGCTGAACTGCGATTACGGCATTACCTAATAATTCTTTCTTCAGTTCAAAGTTTTTTACCCGGTTGGTTTCAATCAATGAATTGATTTCGGCCTCCGCTGCATTGAGTTTATCAAGAAGTTCCTCGAAATGACCAATGGCATTGAATGTGTGAAGAGAATCTTTAAGGTGCAAAACCTGCATGAGGTAAGATCCTTTGTTTTCAGCTTTTTCCATGGCTTCAAGCATGGTGTCCACTTTTTTCCGGATCAGGTCGAAACGTCTGATAAAATAATCAATTGCTTCATCTTCCCCTGCCTTTACATCCCCAATTACCCGATCAGGTTTTCCCAGAGAACTTTTAAGATAGACTTTACCCTCTTTGGTGTAGCCGAGCTTCCTTAGCTCCGACTCGTTTGTTAAGTTGTTCATTTTGTGTGTGTAAATATAAAAAACTGAAGGCTTTGACCACCGTTATTCATTCGGTCAGACTTTCAATTGTCAGGATCCATTCCTGAATGCAATTTTATTGATTTTATCTGAGAATATTTAATATGTGTGGGAAAAAAGGGGAATTTAAACCGCACTCTGTTGTAGCATTGCAAGTACAAATGGAAAATTCTTCGAAGAAAACCGATTTCCTTGTTCTGGGTCAGGGCCTCACTGGAACCACTCTCGCTATGCAATTAATAATGAGAGGATTTTCGGTTCAGATTCTTACGGATCCTTCCATCGTTTCCTCTTCTGAAAAGGCTGTGGGTCTGATGAACCCGGTAACAGGAAGAAGGATGGCAAAAACCTGGAATTTTGAAGAAATTTTCCCCCTGGCCGAATCTTTTTATTCCACAGTTTACGATTTTTTGAATCCCGGCCAAAAAGGTTCATTTCTATTAATCAAACCCATTTATAAAGCCCTGCACAGCATTGAAGAAGCGAATTTTCTGAGTGGAAAATCAAGCGCAACCGGCTATGAAAATCTCATTCATGTTCAACAAAAACAATCCGTAATCCCACCTGTATTTTCAAATACTGAAACCTGGTGCAGTATTTCGAAAGGAGGCAGAATGGATACATTAGTCTATCTCCATGCAACGAATTTGTATTTCAGGAATTCAGAAATTGTAACCGAAGGACATTTCAATCCCGAATTTCTGATTCGAACAGCTAATACCTGGAAGTACAAATCTATAGAAAGTCGGTTTGTTATTTCCTGTCTTGGAAATGGCTGTCCCTGGAAATCGGCCGATATGTGGCCAGTGAAAGGCCAGGTTTATGAGCTATCCGGACTACCGGATTGGGGTGATGCCATCCTCAAAACCGAAAAGTTTCTGATTCCAACCGGAACAGGTACTGTATTGGCTGGCTCCACCTATGAAAGAGAATTCGATCATGAAAATCCGGATTCTGTAGGCTACGACGAAATCACCAGGGACATCGAACCGGATCTGAAAGAAAAAATGCGGGTGGTAAATTGCTGGGCAGGAATCCGACCCACGACCAAAGACAGAAGACCCATCATTGAAAAGATCGATTCAGGACTTTTTGCTTTAAACGGTATGGGTGCCAAAGGAGTAAGCCTCTCACCCTGGGCAGCTATGGAAATTACGAAACAGATGTTGGAGGAATGGTGATCAGTCCATTGATCCATTCGGCATCGTATTCAACATCAAATTTCTTGTAAAAATCAATGGCTTTTTTATTCCAATCAAGGACCTGAAAGCACAAAAATTGAATTTGGTTTTCTCTGGCATAGTCCATTTGCCGCCGAAAAAGACCAGATCCTATGCGCATTCCACGGAATTCTTCTTTGATATATAGGTCTTCGATATAAAGAATCTTTCCTCTCCAGGTTGAATAGCGAACAAACGACAAAACAAAACCAAGAATTTGCCCGTTGGCTTCTGCAACGAATGCTTTGTAGGAAGGATTCACACCAAATCCATCTTCAAGAAGCTGTTTTTCGGTTAGCATGACTTTATCTTCTGCCTTTTCAAAAGCAGCGAGACCCCGAATAAGGTTGAGGATTTCTTTCAAATCATGCTCTGAGGCACTTCGGATAAGCCATTCCATCAGATATCGGATAAGAATGAAAAATAAAGTCCATGATCGCCATGACGTGTCAAACTGTATTCCGCCCTGAAAACAACATCGTAAAATGTAACCATGTTTATTCCTACCCCATAACCCAAAAGAGCGGTGTTGGCCAGCCTTCTATTTTCCGGCGGTATAAACGAATTATGGATATAACCTGCATCAATAAACGGCGAAAAATAAAGATCAACTGGAATATGCCTGAATTGCTGAAGCGGAGACCAATGGGCTTCATACTTCCTGGATAAAAATTTAAAACGAACTGTGTTCCGCATGTAGACATTCACATTTCCTTCGATCACATATCGCTCGTACCCACGGACAAAACGATTTTCAAAACCCATCACGCGTGTTCCCAGGTAGGGCTGTTTTTTGTTTTGGCTCCATTCAAAATCGATTTTTGAAGCGAGAAAAAGCCAGGATCTGACCGAATGATATTTTGAAGCAGAAATCCTTGCAGACCACAAAGTAAAATTATCCACAGGAAGCAAGCCATACCGGGTAATCCCAACATTGGCCAAGTAACCTGTTGTGGCGAAATTCCGGAAATTGCGGTGGTCTGAAACAAAACTGTACCGAATCTCTGTATATCGCTGAAACCCATATCCA
>Ga0105046_10003432_pt1 | contig 25126 bp, 22 predicted proteins | sample MAT03_FD_78385 | JGI IMG/M metagenome (GOLD analysis project Ga0105046, IMG submission 78385) | Freshwater microbial communities from Lake Fryxell liftoff mats and glacier meltwater in Antarctica - MAT-03 (megahit assembly) | ecosystem: Environmental > Aquatic > Freshwater > Ice > Liftoff...
ATTTGGCCGCTGGATTGGGATGCGATGCAAGGCGCGAAGTGCGCCGTGTGGCGAGCCACACAAGCGATTCGCAACGCCGCAGCGCGCCCAAGGCCAGCGAGTCAAATGTTCAAGTTATTCTGGCACGAGCCCTAAGGAGCCGAACATGTCAATGAACGTAGGCGGACCGTCCGGCGAAGACGAGGTGATGATGGACATCAACACCACGCCGCTGATCGACGTGATGCTGGTGCTGCTGATCATGTTCATCATCACCATCCCGATCCAGACGCACGCGGTGAAGATGAACATGCCGGTGCCGAGCAACGCGGCGCCGCCGCCCAAGCCGCCGGAGATCATCCGCATCGACGTCGACTTCGACGGCACGATCGGCTGGAACGGCGAGATCATTCCCGACCGGCCGGCGCTCGAAGTCCGGCTCGCCGCGGTGGCCGCGATGGCCGATCAGCCCGAGGTGCACCTGCGGCCCAACAAGCTCGTCACCTACAAGTACGTCGCCATGATCATGGCCTCGGCGCAACGCCTGGGCGTGACCAAGATCGGCATCGTCGGCAACGAACAGTTCCTGTGACCCGGAGTGCGCGCATGTCCCGCCTGAGCCCTTTCCTGCGCCGCGCCGCGCTGCCGCTGCTGCTGACCGCCGCCGTCGTTGCCGCCTGGGCGCAGGACACCCTGCGACCCGCCATCGCCACGCCCGCGCTGGCCGCGCAGCAGTTGCTGGCGGCCGGCCAGTTCCGCCAGGCGCTGGCCAAGGTGGCCGAGGCCGAGGCGGTGGCCGATCGCACACCCTTCGAAAACTTCGTGCTCGACCAGTTGCGCGGTGGGGCTGCTGCCGGCGCCGGCGACAACGAGGTCGCCGTGCGTTCTTTCGAGGCTGCGCTGCGCAGCGGCCGGCTGAGCGCCGCCGATTCGCTGCCGATCATCGAAGGGCTGGTCGGCACCAGCGTGCGGCTGAAGGACCATTCGCGCACCATCGAGTGGGGCCGCCGCTATGTCAAGGAAGGCGGCAGCAAGCCGCAGATCCGCCGTGCGCTGGCCAACGCGCTGGCCCAGTCGGGCGACACGGCCGGCGCCGTCACGGAATTGCAGGCGCTGATCGCCGCCGATGAACAGGCCGGGCGCAAACCTGGCGAAGACCTGTTGCGCCTGCTCGGCGCCAGCCAGTTGAAACTGGCCGACAACGCCGGCCACCTGCAGACGCTGGAGCGGCTGCTGCGCCACCACCCGAAACCTGCGTACTGGCGAGACCGCATCTCCGCGCTGCAGAGCCAGCCCTCTTTCGACTCTGTGCTGCTGGTCGACAGCTACCGGCTGCTGCGCGCCGCGGGCGCGCTGGAAGAGGGCGCGGAGTTCGTGTCGATCGGTGAACTGGCGCTTCTCGCCGGCCTGCCCGGTGAGGCGCAGGCGGTGGTCGACGCCGGCTTCGCAGCCGGCAAGCTGGGCGCGGGCGCTGACGCCGCAAAACACCAGAACCTGCGTGAGCGCGCCGCGCGCGCCGCGGCGGCCGACGCGCGCCAGCTTCCCGCCGTGCCGGCGCCGCCGGCCTCGGCCGACGGCCGGTCGCTGGTCTCGCTCGGACTGGCATACGCGACCTCGGGCCGCGCGGACGCCGGCATCACGCTGCTGGAGCAGGGCATCGCCAAAGGCGGCCTGCCGCCGCGCGACCTGGCACTGGCGCGCCTGCGTCTGGCCTGGCTGCTCGCCACCTCAGCCACCGCTGAGCGCACTGCGCAAGCCAAACCGCTGTTCGCCGATCTGCAGACGGCGAACGGTGGACTCAGCGGCCTGGGCGACCTGGCCCGGCTCTGGCTGCTGCATCTGGACCCGCCCGTCGGGCCGCGCTGAAGCGGCAAGGCGGGCGAACAGCCTGCGCGCTGCCGGGCTGTGATCACGCGGCTCTCAGGCGGCCAGCAGCTCGCTGAACATCCGGTTGCTGACGCCGCGCGGCTTGTAGCCGCTGACCCGGCGCGCGATCTCGGCGATGTGCTCCGGCGTGGTGCCGCAGCAACCGCCGGCCAGGTTGAGGAAGCCGACACGCGCGAACTCTTCCATCAGCGCGCCGGTGACCGGCGGCGTTTCGTCGAAGCCGGTATCGCTCATCGGGTTGGGCAAGCCGGCGTTCGGGTAGCAGCTGATGTAGGTGTCGGCCGCCACCTTCGACAGCTCTTCGATGTAGGGCCGCATCAGCGCGGCGCCGAGCGCGCAGTTGAGGCCGACGGCCAGCGGCCGCGCGTGGCGCACCGAATGCCAGAACGCGGCCACTGTCTGGCCCGACAGGATGCGCCCGGAGGCATCGGTCACGGTGCCCGAGATGATGACGGGCAGGCGTTCGCCGCTGTCTTCCATCAACTCGTCGAGCGCGAAGATGGCCGCCTTGGCGTTCAGCGTGTCGAAGATGGTCTCCACCAGGAAAAGATCGCAGCCGCCTTCGAGCAAGGCCTCGGCCTGCTCGCGGTAAGCGTCTTTCAGCTGGTCGAAGCTGGTGTTGCGCGCCCCGGCGTCGTTGACGTCGGGGCTGATGCTCGCGGTGCGCGGCGTCGGCCCGAGCGCGCCGGCCACGAAGCGTGGCTTGTCGGGCGTGCTGCAGCGGTCTGCGGCCTCGCGCGCCAGGCGCGCCGCGGCCAGGTTCATCTCGCGGGCGATGTGGCCCAGGCCGTAATCTTCCTGCGCGATGGAAGTGGCGCCGAAGGTGTTGGTCTCGATGATGTCGGCGCCGGCCGCCAGGTAGGCGGCGTGGATTTCGCTGATGACGTCGGGCCGCGTCATCACCAGCAGGTCGTTGTTGCCCTTCAGGTCTTTCGGATGGCTGGCGAAGCGTTCACCGCGGAAATCGGCCTCCGTCAGGTGGTGTCGCTGGATCATCGTGCCCATTGCGCCGTCGATGATGGCGATGCGTTGCCGCAAAATGGCGGGCAGGGCCGCGCCGCGCGTGTAGGACGGTGAGCTGATGTTCATGCCCACATTGTAGGAAAAGCGCCCGCCACTCGCCCATGAAGCACCTCACGCCCTTGCAGACCTGGGACTACCTGTGTTCACGCCCCGACGCCCTGTTCGTCGACGTGCGCATGGAAATCGAGTACCTCTATGTCGGCCACCCGCCCGGCGTGGTTCACATCGCCTGGTACGAGTACCCCGAGCTGCGGACCGAGCCGGAACGATTCGTGGCCCAGGTTCGTCGCGAGGCCGGGCGCGATGACCGGCCGCTGGTGCTGATCTGCCGCTCCGGCAAGCGCACCGTGGAAGCCGCCAACGCGCTCGAGGCCGCCGGCTTCGCCGAGGTCGTCAACGTGCTGCACGGCTTCGAGGGTGAACTCGACGAGCACTTCCAGCGTGGCCGCCTCAGTGGCTGGCGCTTCGACGGCCTGCCTTGGGAACAGCTGTAGGGGCGCGGGCCTGGATTTCTGCCGCCCACGCTCCCGTAGCAGCGATCAGGGAAACAGGCGTTGCCACAGGCTACGCCGCCGCCGTCGGCGGCGCCGGTTCCCGGCCACGGGCGCCAGCGCCGAGTCTCCGTCGCCACCGGGCTGTTTGCCCAGGTGCAGCATGCCGGTCAGCAGCGCCAGCACCGCCGGTGCCAGCAGGGCGGCGGTCAGGGTGAGCGCGGCGGTCGTCAATTCACCGCTGTGCGCCGAGCCGATCTGCGTGGCCAGGTCACCGGCTGATTGCACCAGTTCGATGCCCATCATCAACCCCAGCGCGCCGATGACGGCCGCCAGCGCACGCCAGCTGCGCCGCTGGCGGCCGGCACGGCCAGGGCCGATCAGCCCCATCCACAGCGCTGCGGCCGCGCCCGCCGATGCCACGCAGGCGGCCAGCACGAGACTGTCGATACGCCAGGCCAGGCCGGGCAGCGGCCCGGCCGCCCACAGCAGGCCGGCCTCGGCGGCCGTGATACCGACACCGAAGACGGCGCCGCCAACCAGCGCGAAGCTTTTCTTCGGCCGCCAGGAAAGAAGCAACGGCGGCACGGCCGCCAGGGCCACGGCGCCGGCCCAGGCGGTGGCCAGCAGCGCGACGCTGTAACCCAGCACGAAAGGCAATGGCTGGGAAGCCACGGACAGCGCCATCGCCGCCATGATCCCGGTGCCCCAGGCCAGCGCGCCGACCGCCACCGAGCCGGCCAGACCGGCGCGCCCGGGCTGGCGCGTGGCCTGGCGCGCGTAGCCGATCGCCAGATGGCAGGCCAGCATGGCCAGCGTCAGGCCCAGCAGCCACAGTAGCAGGAAAGGCTCGGGGTGTTTCGGGCTGGATTCGTCCATCGGGTGCGGTTGCGGCAGTCTGGGGCGGACGCCTGCCAGGATCGGTTGCCACCGCCGGATTGTCGGCGGGAACGCAGCCACGACGGGTGGCCGCCAGTGCCGACGCCGCTTTTTGCACGCACTTTGCGCAATCTGGCGCGAATCGCCATCGAGGTCGCGGCCGGTGGTGGCCGCGCCTCTTTCTCAGTTCCTCAATGCAACTGCAACGGCTGTTGGGCCAGTGCCGTGTAGCCCGAGATGTATTCGTCGAACTCTTCTTCGCTGGGACTGCTTTCCATCAACGCCTGCACGCCGAGCTTGAAGCTCTCGGCCAGCGCGCCTTCGATGAAGATTTCCTTGCGGGCGAACTTGTCGACGATCTCGTAGCCGCCGCGCGTGAGCGGCCCGACCGCGCCGACGGCTGGCGCCATATCGAACTGCACGACCACGAAACTGTCCGAGTTGTAGAGCATCTGCATGGTTGGACTCCTTGACTACCAGTTGCGGGGCCGCGACGCCGATTTCAAGGCGGGCCCAGCGAGCGCAGCAGAAACTCGGTGGCGTCACCGCCCTGCGAGACCGCCTGCCGCACGCGCACCGGCAGGTGGTGGCGCGCCGGGTCGAGCCAGACTTCGATCTGCGTGTCGTACGGCTTGCGCGGTTCGCGCTTCAGGCGCAGGGCGCCGGCCACCGGCCCGGCCGGAAGGCTGATGTTTTCACGCGCTTCGACATCGAAGGTCCAGACGCTGGCCTCGCCGCGCGCGCCTACGACGAACAGCGTGATGTGCGTGCCGGGCACGAAGCGCGCCGGCGCGGCCTCGATGATGGCTGGCAGCTGCAGCATCCAGGACAACCGGTCCTGCGTGCCCGGCTGCAGCGCCACCTGGACGTCGGGGCCCGAAAAAGTGATCAGCGAGCGATCACGCTGGAAGTTCGCCGCCTGTTCGTCGCGGCCGCGCCGGCGGTCCAGGAAGCGCAGCGGCGCGATGCCCGCGGCGTCGAAGCCGCCGCTGCTCGTCTGGCCGATCAGCAAGGTGCCGAAGGCGCTGCCTTCGAGCGACAGTCCGTAGGTCGCCTCACCGGGCAGCCAGACCAGCTGGCCGCTGCCGCTCAGCGCGCCGCGCCGCAACTCATACTGCAACCGCGCCGCAGGTGGCGGCCGGGTCGCGTAGACAGGCACAGCGATACCTTCGGCGCCTTCACTGTTGCGGCTGGCCGACGCGGCGGCCTGCGGCGCGGCGGCCTGGGTGGCTGCCACCCGCATGAGCAAAGGCTCGGCAGACGGCGCGGATTCGGCGGCCGCCAGCCCGGTCTCTACGAAGGCTGGGCTGGCCGCCGTGACTGTCGAGGTTGCGGGCCTTGCCGGTCTGGCGTGCCTGGATGGCCCGGTTGAGGTTCGTGGAGCCACCGATTCCGGTGGCCGGGCGGGAAGCTTGGCGGCCGCGGGCGTTGGGATGGGTGGCGCCGCAGGCACAGCCAACGCCACGATCTGCCGCGTCTGCAGCACGCTGGCAGGCGTTGCCACAAGTGATTGCTGACGTGCCGGCGCCTGCCCTGCCGGCCGGGCGCCGAGCAGCAAGGCGTGGCCGGACAACACGAGCGCCAGCACGCCCAGCGCAGGGGCAAGGCGCAACTGGCGGCACGAGGCGGAAGCGCCCGGGGCGCGTTTGAGTGACAGTGAGTGCACCGCACAATACTGCCACCTTCCGCCGCCTTGCGCCGCCTCCTGCTCCCTTTCGCTCCTTCGCCCCGATGAAACTCGCCACCCTGAAAGACGGCTCGCGCGACGGCCAGCTGGTCGTCGTCTCGCGCGACCTCGCCCTGGCGCACTTCGCCACCGGCATCGCCACCCGCATGCAGCAGTTGCTGGACGACTGGAACTTCATCTCGTCGCCGCTGGAAGACCTGTACGCCACGCTGAACGGCGGCAAGGCGCGCCATGCCTTCGCCTTCGACCCGCGCTTGTGCATGGCGCCGCTGCCCCGTGCCGGCCAGTGTGTCGACGCCGCGGCCTGCTCAAAGGCGGAACCCGCCAGCCAGCCCGCGCTGCCCCAGTTGACGCAGTGCGCCAGCGATCATTTCCTCGGCGCGTACGACGACGCGGTGTTCGTCGAGGGGAAGACTGCCGAAGAAGACCCGGCCATCGACTTCGAGGCCGGGCTGGCCGTCATCACCGGCGACGTCGCCATGGGCGCCAGCCCCGAGACCGCGCTCGAAGGCGTGCGCCTGCTGATGCTGTCCAATGGCTGGCGCCTGCGCCACCTGCCAACCGGCAACAACGACGTGCAGAGCCGGCCTGCCAGCGCCTTCGGCCCGGTGGCGGTGACGGCCGATGAACTGGGCGAGGCCTGGTCCGGCGGCCGTGTTCATCTGTCCATCGAAAGCCACCTGAACGGCCACCGTGTCGGCCTTCATCAGACCGGCCCGGAGATGCGCTTCCACTTTGGGCAGTTGATCGCACAACTGGCTCGCTCGCGGAGGGTCGGCGCCGGCGGCATCGTCGTCAGCCCGTCCGACCAGGCGCCGGGCAGCGCCTGGCTGCGCTTCGGCGACACCCTGCGCGTCGAGATGACCGGGCCCGACGGCCACAGCCTGTTCGGCACCATCGAGCAGCGCGTCGTCGAGTCCGGCGGCTGAAGACGGGCTGTCGTCCCAAGTCGCACCTTCGTCCCGGCCGCACGCCGGCTCGTCGGTTGGCGCTGGATTCCTGAGCGGCGGTCTCTAAAGTCCGCCCGACTCCTGGAGCCGCACGATGCTTTCGATTTCCCGACTGACCCACGTCTATCCCGGCGGCACGCGTGCGCTCGACGGCGTGTCGCTCGACATTCCGGCCGGCATGTTCGGCCTGCTGGGGCCGAACGGCGCTGGCAAGTCCTCGCTGATGCGCTGCATCGCCACGCTGCAGACGCCGGGTGACGGCAGCATCACCTTCGGCGACATCGATGTCCTGAGGCAGCCGGAAAAGCTGCGCGCGACCCTGGGTTACCTGCCGCAGGACTTCGGTGTCTACCCGCGTGTCTCGGCCGCCGACATGCTGGACCATCTGGCCGTGTTGAAAGGAGTGGCCGGGCGCGGCGAGCGGCGCGAGACGGTGGAAGCGCTGCTGCGCCAGGTCAACCTGTGGGACGTTCGCAAGAAGGCAATAGCCGGATACTCGGGCGGCATGCGGCAGCGCTTCGGCATCGCGCAGGCGCTGATCGGCAACCCGAAACTCATCATCGTCGACGAGCCGACCGCGGGGCTCGACCCCGAGGAGCGCAACCGCTTCAACAACCTGCTGTCGGAGATCGGCGAGAACGTCGTCGTGATCCTGTCGACCCACATCGTCGACGACGTCACCGACCTCTGCCCGCGCGTGGCCATCATGGTGGCCGGGCGCATCGTCGAGAACAGCACGCCGACGGCGCTCATCACCGCACTGCGCGGCCGCGTCTGGCAGCGCAGCATCGAGAAGACCGGACTCGACGACGCGCGCCGCCGCCATGCCGTCATCGCGACCCGGCTGCGCGGCGGCCGCACGCTGATCCGCGTGCTGGCCGAAAGTTCGCCCGGCGCCGGCTTCGAGCCGGTGGAAGCCGGGCTGGAAGACGTCTACTTCGCCACCCTGCATGCGCAGCGTGAAATGGCCGCCGCGTCATCGCCAGCCCAGCCGCTGGCCAGGCAGCCAGCCGCGGCCGTGGCCTGAAGGGCAGCGCCATGTTCCGTCACATCGCATCGTTCGAATGGCGTTACCAGCTGAAGAGCCCGGTGTTCTGGGTCGGCTGCGCGCTGTTTTTCCTGCTCACCTTCGGCTCCGTCACGGTCGACGGCATACAGATCGGCGGCCGCGGCGCGGTGAACCTGAACTCGCCTTACGCCATCATCGTGACGCTGTCGACGATGGCGGTGTTCGCGATCTTCGTCGTCGTCGCGATGGTCGCCGGCACGGTGATCCGCGACGATGAAACCGGCTTCGCGCCCATCCTGCGCAGCACCTCCATCGGCAAGGGCGCCTACCTCGGCGGGCGCTTCACCGGTTCGGTGGCCGCTGCGCTGCTGGTGCTGGCCTGCATGCCGCTGGCCATCGCACTGGGCTCGCTGATGCCCTGGCTCGACAGCGAAAAGATCGGCCCCTTCGTGCCCGGCCACTACGTGTACGCGCTGTTCGTCTTCGGCCTGCCCACGCTGCTGATTCTCTCGGCGGTGTTCTTCGCGCTCGCCACCGCCACCCGCTCGATGATGTGGACCTACGTCGGCGCGGTGGCCTTCATCGTGCTGTACGTCGTCAGCCGGGGCGTGCTGCGCGATCCCCGGTTCGACACCGTGGCGGCACTCGCCGACCCCTTCGGCCTGTCGGCGCTGAGCATCGCCACCAAGTACTGGACGGCGGCCGAGCGCAACTCGCTGCTGCCGCCGCTGAGCGGCTTGCTGCTGGGCAACCGGCTGATCTGGCTGGGCGCGGCGCTGCTGATGTACGGCCTGGCCTGGCGGCTGTTCCGCTTCGAGACGCGCTCGGCTGCGGCCGGGGCGCAGCCGCCGGTGGCCGCCGGGAGCGCGGCTGCGCCACGCGGCGGTTCGTTGCCCGCGCCGCGGTCCGACGCCGCCACGCGGCGCGCGCAGCTCTGGGCGCTGGCACGCTTCGACATGGCCTTCGTCTTTCGCAGCCCGGCGTTTTTCGTGCTGCTGTTCCTCGGCATGCTGAACGCCGTCGGCTCGATGTGGTTCACCGGCGATTGGTACGGCAGCGACACCTACCCGGTGACGCGGCTGATGGTGCAGGCGCTGCAGAATGCTTTCAGCTTCGTGCAGATCATCATCGCCGTGTTCTATGCCGGCGAGCTGGTCTGGCGCCAGCGGGAACGCAAGGTTCACGAGATCGTCGACGCCACGGCGGCCCCCGACTGGGCCCACCTGGTGCCGAAGATCGTGGCCATAACGCTGGTGCTGGCCGCCACCAGCGGCGCCGGCGTGCTCACCGGCATGGCGGTGCAACTGGCCAAGGGCTATACGAAGCTGGAGCCGGTGTCCTACCTGCTGTGGTTCTGGCTGCCCAGCCTGATCAGCGCGTTGCAGCTCGCCGTGCTGGCGGTCTTCGTCCAGGTGCTGGTGCCGCAGAAGTTCTATGGCTGGGGCCTGATGCTGCTGTACATCGTGGCCACGGTGGCCTTGTCCAGCGCCGGCTTCGAGCACCTGCTCTACAACTTCGGCAGCACGCCGCCGGTGCCGCTGTCCGACATGAACGGCATGGCGCGCTTCTGGGTCGGCCAGGCCTGGCTGCAGGCGCTGTGGTCGGCCTTCGCGCTGGTGCTGCTGGCGCTGGCCTGCGGCCTGTGGCCGCGCGGTGTGGCGCTGGCGCTGAAACCCCGGCTGCGCGCCTTGCCGCGCCGGCTGCGCGGCGCTGCCGGGCTGCTGGCCGCCGGCGGCGCGCTGGCCTGGCTCGGGCTGAGCGCATTCGTCTTCTACAACACCAACGTGCTCAACACCTATCGGCCGCAGCAGGCCCGCGACGCCGTGCTGGCCCAGGCCGAACGTGAACTGCTGGCTTTCGAGTCACTGCCGGTGCCGATGATCACCGCGGTCACGCTCGACGTGCAGCTCTACCCGCGCGAGGCGCGCGCCCAGACCACGGGCAGTTACCGTATCGAGAACCGCGGCACCGCGCCCATCGAACAACTGCACGTCAACTGGCCCGAGCGGCTGCGGCTCGACCGTTTCGAGCTCTCCGGCGCCACCCTGGAGAAACAGTACGCGATGTTCCCGTACCGCATTTACCGCCTGCAGCCCGAGCTGCAGCCGGGCGAGGTGCGCATCGTGAGTTTTGCCACCACGCTGGAAGAGCGGGGCTTCCCGAACGGCACGCCGCTGACGCGCATCGTCGAGAACGGCAGTTTTCTCGAAAACTCCGAGATCACGCCCGGCCTGGGCATGAGCCGCGACGGCCTGCTGACCGACCGTGCCAAGCGGCGCAAGCAAGGCCTGCCGGCCGACCTGCGGCCGCCGACACTGGAAGACGAGTCGGGCCGCATGCGTAACGGCTTTCGCGCCGACAGTGGGTGGGTCACGGCCGACATCACCGTCGGCACCGATGCCGACCAGACCCCGATCGCGCCCGGGCAGACGGTGTCCGACACGCTGGACGGCGGCCGGCGCGTCGCACGCTTCAAGACCGACGCGCCGATCAACCACTTCTTCTCGATCCAGTCGGCGCGTTACGAGGTGCGCCGCGACAAGGCGGGTGCGGTCGACCTGGCGGTCTACTTCCATCCCGGCCATGGCCAGAACGTGGACCGCATGCTGATCGCGATGAAGGCTTCGCTGGCGCTGTTCGGCGAGCAGTTCTCGCCCTACCAGTTCAAGCAGGCGCGGGTGCTGGAGTTTCCCGGCTACGCCAACTTCGCGCAGTCCTTCGCCAACACCATTCCCTACTCGGAGAACATCGGTTTCCTGAGCCGGCCGGGCAGCGAGGAGAAGATCGACCTCGTCACCTACGTCACTGCGCACGAGATCGCACACCAGTGGTGGGGCCACCAGTTGTCGGCCGGCAACCAGCAGGGTGCATCCATGCTGGTGGAGAGTTTTGCGCAGTATTCGGCCCTGCTGGTGATGGAACGTTTGTACGGCCGCGAGCAGATGCGCCGCTTCCTGCGCTACGAACTCGACAAGTACCTGCGTTCGCGCAGCGGCGAGGTGGTGGAAGAGCTTCCGCTGGCACGAGTGGAAAACCAGCCCTACATCCATTACCAGAAGGGGTCGCTGGTCATGTACTGGTTGAAGGAAGTGGTGGGTGAGGACGTGGTCAACCGCACGCTGGCCGGCATGCTGAAGGCTCACGCCTTCAAGGAAGCACCCTACCCGAACACGCTGGACTTTCTCAAGCTCCTGCGCGCCGAGGCCGGGCCGCAACACGACGCGCTGATCACCGACCTGTTCGAGAAGATCACTCTTCTCGACATGAAGGCGAGCGCGGCGCGCAGCGAGCGGCGCGCCGATGGCCGTTACGAGGTGAGCTTCGAAGTCGATGCGAAAAAGCGCCATGCCGACGGCAAGGGCCGGGAGACGGAAGCGCCGCTGGCCGAAGCCTTCGACATCGGCGTCTTCGACGCCGAGCCGGGAAGCGCCGGCTTCAAGGCGGCTTCGGTGCTGGCCTTCGAGCGGCGTGAACTGAAGACCGGCCGCCAGACGGTGACGCTGGTGGTGGAACGAGAACCGGTCTGGGTGGGCGTGGATCCTTACAACAAGCGCATCGACCGCAATTCGGCCGACAACCTGGCGAAGATCGGCGCCGACTGACCCGCTGCGGATAATCGGGGCGATGAACATGCCCTTCACGCCGCCGCCCGCCGCCGCGCCCGCCGCGGCAGGAGGCGAATTGCAGGGCTGGGACGACGTCCACTTCAGGCCGCTGGTCGAACGCAACCGCGACCTGATCTGCCTGCATGCGCCCGATGGCCGCTACCGCTATGTCAGCCCGTCGGCACTGCCGATGCTGGGCTACCGGCCCGAGACGCTGATCGGCGCCAACCCCTACGATTATTTCCACCCCGGGCAGGACGTCGAACAACTGCGCCGCGGCCACGAGCGTGTGCTGGCCGGCCGGGTCGACGACACCGTTCGCTACCGCTTCCGCCATCACGATGGCCACTACGTCTGGCTCGAGACGCTGGCGGTGCCGCTGTATGAGGACGCTGCCGACCCGCAGCGCCTGACGGCCATGCTGACCAGCTCGCGCGATGTCAGCGCGCAGATCGAGTCCGACGCTTTGCGCGCTACCAGCGATGAACGCCTGCGGCTGGCGCTGCTCGCCACGGGCGCGGGTGTCTTCGATGTGCGACTGCCCGCGCAGACCGGCTGGTTCTCGGACGAATACGCGCTCATCTTCGGCTATGCGGCCGACGAACTGCCGCTGTTTGCCGACGGCTGGCAGCCGCTGGTGCATGTCGACGATCTGCCGGTGTTCCTGGACGCGCGCCACGGCGTGATGTCGGGCCGGCAGTCCGGCTATCGCATCGAGGTGCGGCGTTTGAACCGCAACGGCCAGTACCGCTGGATTCGCGTGATGGCGCATGTCGCCGAGGCCGATGCGGCGGGCCTGCCGCTGCGCATCGTCGGCACCTTGCAGGACGTCGACGAGCGCGTGCGTTCAGCGCAGGCGCTGCTGGAGAGCCAGCGCCGGCTCGTGCGGTCGCAACAGCTCGCGCGCGTGGGTGACTGGCGCTCCGACGCCGACGCCGACGACCCGCGTGACCGCTGGTCCGAAGAGATCTACCGCATCCTCGGCCTCGATCCCGCCACCACGGCGCCCACCTTCGACGCCTTCGTGGCGCGGGTCCACCCGGACGACCGCGCGGTCGTCCGCGAGGGCGATGCCGCCGCGCTGCGCGACGGCATCAGCTATGAATGCGACGTGCGCGTCATCCGGCCCGACGGCGCGCTGCGCCATGTCTACGGCCGCACCGCCGCGCTGCGCAACGGCGCGGGCGAGGTCGTCGGCCTGTTCGGCACGACGCAGGACATCACCGAGCGCAAGCAGGCCGAAGCCGCGCTGCGCTCGACGGCGGCGGCGCTCGAGCATGCGCAGCGGCTGGCCCGGGTGGGCAGCTGGCAGTGGCAGATCGAAGGCGACCGGGTCGAATGGTCGCCCGCCTTGTACGAGATCCTGGGCCGTGATCCGGCCGTGCCGCCACCGCCCTATGCCGAACAGGCGGTTCTGTACATGCCGCGGAGCGAGCAGCAGCGGCGCATCGTCGTCGCGCAGTCCCTGCAAAGCGGCGACCCGTTCGAGATCGAGGTCGAATTCGTGCGTGCCGACGGCACGCGGGGTTGGGGCGTGTCGCGGGGCGAGGTGGTGCACGACGTCGGCGGGCGGGCCGTCGGCATGTCCGGCACCTTGCAGGACATCACTGAACGCAAGCTCACCGAGATTGCGCTCCGCGAGGCGCGCGACCAGGTTCGCGAACTGTCCGGCCACCTCGAAGACGAACTGAACCTGGAGCGCAAGCGCATTGCGCTGGACGTGCACGACGAGCTTGGCCAGATGCTGACGGCGATGAAGCTGCAGCTCGAACTGCTGCAGTCGCAGCTGGAGCGCCCCGAGCAGGCGCGTGGCACCGGCGAGCGCATGCGGGAGTTGATCGAGGAGACGATGGAGGTCACACGCAACGTGGCGCTGAACCTGCGTCCGCCGGCGCTCGACCTCGGTCTGGCGGCGGCGCTCGAATGGCTGGCCGAGGACTTCGGTCTGCGCACCGACATCGCCTGCCGGGTCGAGTCGCCGGCCGCCGATCTGCCGCTCGACGACCAGCAGGCCACCGCACTGTTCCGCATCGCCCAGGAATCGCTGACCAACGTGACGCGCCATGCGCGGGCCGGCCAGGTGCGCATCGCGCTCACGCTGCCGGACGACTGGCTGCAGCTGGAGATCCATGATGACGGTGTCGGCTTCGCCGCCGACGCGTTGCCGCCGGCCGGGCATTTCGGCCTGTTCGGCATGCGCGAGCGGGCGCTGCGGCTGGGCGCCGAACTGGTGGTTGACAGCCGGCCCGGCGCGGGCTGCACGGTGCGGGTTCGTGTGCGAGCGTCTCGCGATGACGGGGCCGCGGCATGATCCGCATCCTGCTGGCCGACGACCATTCCATCGTGCGCAGCGGCCTCGTGCAGCTGCTGTCGGCCTACGCCGACATCCAGGTCGTGGCCGAGGCCTCGCGCCCCGAGCAGGTGCTGCAGCAGGCCCGCGCCGGTGCCATCGACCTGCTGTTGCTCGACATGAACATGCCCGGCCCGAGTGGCGTGCCGCTCATCGAGCGGCTGCGCGTGCAATGCACCGAGGTGCCGATCCTGGTGCTGTCGATGCTGACCGATGGCCAGATCGTCGCGCGCGCGCTGCGTGCCGGCGCCGCCGGCTACGTCGCCAAGGACAGCGGCATGCCCGTGCTTCGCGAGGCCATCTTGCGGGTGGCCGGCGGCGGGCGTTTCATCGACCCGCTGCTCGTGGAAGGCGTGGTCTTCGAGCGCGAAAGCGTTAACCGCGCGCACCCGGACATGCTTTCGGCGCGTGAGCGGCAGGTGCTGACGATGATCGTCGAGGGCCATCGCCTGGGCGAGATTGCCGACCTGCTGCACGTCAGCGCCAAGACCATCAGCACGCACAAGATGCGGCTGATGCAGAAGCTCGACGTCGACAACAACGCCGATCTGGTGCGCTTTGCCATCGAGAGTGGCATGGCGAGGCCGCGAAGCGGTGCTTGAAGCTGGTCTCGAACCAGGTTTCTGGCCAAGGCTCCAACCCGCCCGCAGCCGGGCAGATGGGCCCGGCTGCGCCGGAAGGGTGGCGCCCTATCGAACGTGGGCTGACACCGAGGACCCTGAGCGACCCCAGAGGTTACGGTGCCAGGTGACTGCCGGGCAATCAGCACGCCCTGACGAAGCAATCAGGTTTGATTGATGAGCGTGGTCAGGTAAATCTGACATCTTCCAGGGCGAGCAGCGATCTGCGGCAGCCGGCGCGCACGACGCCAGCCGACGAGCGCACAATCGGCCGGAGAGTGCAGCAGCGAGTGCGGCGGTGGGCGCCGGCCACCGCATTTGGCACTGGAGACCGACATGGCCGCAGCCGCCGACTTTGCCAACATGGTGCCGGGTTTCGACTTCTTTCAGGGCCTGATGAAGACTGCAGGTGCCGGCATGCCGGGCGTCAGCCAGTGGATCGCGCCGACGCTGAACCCGGAAGAGATCGAAAAGCGCATCGAGGAATTGCGCACCGTGCAGTTCTGGCTGGAGCAGAACGCCAGACTGCTGGGCGTGACGATCCAGGCGCTGGAAGTCCAGCGCCTGACGCTATCGACGCTGAAGTCGATGAACCTGCCGTTGGCCGAGATCAGCGAATCCTTTCGTATGAAGGTGCCGGAGCCGCCGCCGGCACCCGCGCCGCCGCCCGTCCCGGAGAGCGCCGCCACGGCGGCACCTGGGGCACCGGCGGCACCGGCGGTCAGTGTGGCTGGGGTCGATCCGCTGCAGTGGTGGGGCGCGCTGACCCAGCAGTTCTCCGAACTGGCTGCCCATGCCGTGAAGGAGGGCAGCGCCGGAGCCGCCAAGGGCCTGGCCGATGCGGCGAGCCCGGCGGCAGCCAAGGTTGCCAGCCCGGCGCCGAAGGCTGAGGCCAAGGCGCCGCGCAAGGTGGCCGCGCCCCGCAAACGGCCGGCTTGAGCGGGCAGGCTCCAGGGGCATCCGCGCATGTCTGATTTTCTGGTCGGCCACGCCACCCACCCAGACTGGCGGATGGCGCTGGCACTGGCCGCCGCGCAGGTCGACGCGCAGACGGCAGGTCATGACGGTGGCGGCGGCGGCCCGCTGACGCTGGGTTTTGTCTACCTCACCGACGCCTACGCAGCCAGCGCCCGCGAACTGCTTGCGGCTCTAAAGGCGCGCTGGCCTGGCGTGGCATGGGTTGGCAGCGTGGGCGTCGGCGTGGCCGCCAGCGGGGTGGAGTATTTCGACGAGCCGGCCCTCGTGCTGATGCTGGCCGCGCTGCCGGCCGGGCGCTTCGAGGTGTTCTCGGGCGCCCACCCGCTGTCGCGCATCGATCCCTACAGCGCCCTGGTGCATGCCGACCCGGCGACGCCCGACCTGGCCGAACTGATCGCCGAGATGAGCGACCGCACCTCCTCGGGCTACCTGTTCGGCGGCCTGGCGTCGTCACGCTACGGCAACTTCCACATCGCCAACGGCATCTGGCAGGGCGGTCTGTCGGGCGTGGCCTTCACCGACGACGTGCCGCTGTTGTCGCGCGTCACCCAGGGTTGCCAGCCCTGCGGGCCAGTGCGGCGCATCACGCTGGCTGATCGCAACCTGGTGATCGAGCTCGACGGCGAGCCTGCGCTGGCCTGCCTGTTGCGCGACATCGGCGTCGACAGCCTCGACGAGCCGCGCATCGTGTTGCCCCGCCTGCGCGCGACGCTGGCCGGCCTGTCCGCAGCACATGAGTCGCCGCTCGGCCGCGGCGGCCAATTCGGCACCGACGTGCGGGTGCGCCATCTGATCGGCCTCGACCCGGCGCGCCACGCAGTGGCGGTGGCCGACAACGTCGAGCCCGGAATGCGGCTGGCTTTCTGCACCCGCGACGTGGCCGCCGCGCGGCGCGACCTCGTGCGCGCCTGCAGCGAGATCCGCGAGGAGCTCAGTCCCGACGAGCCGGTGTCTGCCGCCGCCGGCTCAATGCCGGAACAGGGCGAGCGAGAAGCCGGCTCCGGCGGCACGTCACCGGCCGCCGGTGCGACGGGTTCGGGACGCTTCGACACGCCTGTCGAGCGGCCGTCGCCGAGGCGCATCAACGGCGCCGTCTACGTCAGCTGCGCCGGCCGCGGCGGGCCGCATTTCGGCGGCCCGTCGGCCGAGTTGCAGATCATCCGGCATGCACTCGGTGACGTGCCGCTGGCCGGCTTCTTCGCCGGCGGCGAGATCGCTCGTCACCACCTGTACGGTTACACCGGGGTGCTGACGGTGTTCACCGGTGCGCCGGTTCAGCCCGCCTGAAGCCCCGCCGCGCCAGCAGCAGCCCGCCGCCGGATTCGATCAGCACGCGGGCCTCGAAGGTGGCTGTGATACCGGGCACCGTCTACCCGGCGATGGCGATGGCGATGGTGTCGGTGTCAGTGTCGGTGGAAGCATCGAAACCCGCCACCTGGGCGTGCAGCAAGGCGGCGAACAGGGCCGCGGCGGCCAGGGCGGCGTGCATCACGGTTCGGTGGGCTCGGCGCATGCTGGCTCCTTTCGGACAGGATGCGCCGCAGTCTGCGCAGGGACCGTCTCCCGAGCGTCTCTGCAGCGCGGGCCCTGCCCCTCGGGCAGGAGGTCAGCCGCGCCCGAGCCCGTGGCGCGCCAGCCCTTCGTTCAGCCGCTGCATCATCGACGGCTCCAGCGGTTCGTCACGCAGCCAGGGAGGCACCCGCTTCGCGTCGGCCTTGCTGCCGTGCTGCAGCACGGCCACCAGCACGACGGCATGCGCGCTGTAGAACTGGGTCTGCGGCAGCGCCGCGAATGCGGCTTCGACGGCCGTGCGGCAGGCCGCCACCTCGCCCTGCTGTGCGTGGATCTGCACCAGCTTGGCCCAGGCGCAGCAGCGCAGCGTGGGCTCGGGGCCGGCGACCAGGCGTTCGTACAGCGTGCGTGCCTCGGCCGTGCGGCCGCGGTCCAGGTACAGCCAGGCCAGGTTGTTGCGCAGGAAGGGCGTGGCGTCATAGTCGCCCAGGGCCAGGGCGGCCTCGCCGGCGGCCAGCGCATCTTCATGGCGGCCGAGTTCGGGCAGGCAGTAGACGAGATTCAAGGCGACCTCGACCTCCACGTAGCGCGCGCCGATCTGCCGCACATCGCCAGCGCTTCCTCGTGCCAGGGCAGGGCGAGCGCGAAGCGGCCGGCGCCGTCGTGGGCGGCACCCAGACTGGTGAGCATGTTGACCAGTTCCAGCCCTGGCAACTGGCGGCGCAGCCGCGCCGCCTGCGGCGCCGCAAACGCCACGGCGTCGTCGAAACGGCCGCTGTGAAACGCCAGCTTGCACGCCAGCGAGACGATCTCTGGCGCGTCGGCGTCGATCTCGGCGCCCAGCGCCTGCAGCCGGCCTGCGTCATCGAGCCGGCCCTGCAGCAAGGCGATGTCGGCCATCACTGCCAGCGCCTCCAGACGCACGGCCGGCGCCGGCAGGCCGCCCAGCGCCTCGGCGGCGGCGGCCAGCGCGGCGTCGAGCCGGTTGCCTTCGAGCGCGGTGCGGGCGCGGTCGGCGTCGAGGCCGGCGCGCTGCTCGGCATCAGTGGCGCGGCTGCGCGCTTCCTGCAGGCGCTCTTCGGCCAGGCTGTGCAGGCCCTGGCGGCGGTCGGCGGCTGCGGCCTGCAGCGTGGCTTCGATCGCGGCGGCAGTGTCGCCGGCGGCCCACCAATGCACGGCCAGCCGATGTGGCGGCAACAGTCCGGCGCAGTGGCGCGCAATGCCGGCGTGCAGCACCGCCCGCAGCGGCTCGAGCGTGCCGGACACCAGCGTTTCACGCACCAGGTCGTGGGCGAATTCCCGGCCCTGCAACAGGCCGGCAGCCTGCGCAGCGGCCAGCGCCTCGGCCAACGCCCAGGGCGACAGGCCGGCCACCTGCGCCAGCGGCTCCAGGTGGCGGGCGTCGCCTGCGATGGCGGCGATGCCCAGCACGCGGCGCGCGGCCTCCGGCAGTGTTTCCACCCGGCGTCGCACCAGCGCGGCCACTCGCGCCGGTACCGCGAGCTCATGGCAGTCGGCGCTCAAGGCGTCAAGGTCGCTGGCCCAGCCCTTGGCGTCCGCCCGCAACTGGCCGCTTTCGAACATCGCGCGCAGGGTTTCCAACGCGAAAAACGGGTTGCCGCCGCTGCGGCCCTGCAGCCAGGCGGCAAAGCGCGGCGCGCTGCTGCCGGCCAGGCGCTGCAGCAGTTCAGCCGCTGCATCACCCGCCAGAGGCTGGAGATCGATGCGCTTCAATTGGCCGGCGGCGTCCAGGCTGTCGATCCAGTCGAGCAGCGCCGCAGGGACTTCGGCCGGGCGCAGGCTGGCGCACAGGCGCAGCCCCGGGGTGCGCGCCAGGCATTCGCGCAGCAGTTGCAAGGTCGTCGCATCGGCCCATTGCAGGTCGTCCGCCACCAGCACCGGCGCCAGTTGCGGCAGCAGGCCGGCCAGCGCCAACAGCGCGCGCGGCAGCGCGTCGTCAGAAGGCGCCAGCAGTTCACCTTCGGCCAGCGCCGGCAGCAGGCGCGCGAGGTCGCGGCGTTCCGCGGCGCCCGGCAGCAGCGCCCTGACCAGTGGCATCCGGCCTTCCAGCGCCTGCAGCACCGGCAGCAGCGGGGCCGTCTGCAGGCCGTCGCGGCATTGCAGCCACAGCGCTGCCGGCGCGGGAAATGCTTCGGCCAGCAAGCGCGACCTGCCGATGCCGGGCTCGCCGCTCACCAGCACCGGCCCGGGCGGGGCGCCGAGCAGGCGTGCCAGTTCGGCCTGCCGTCCGGCCAGCGGCGGCGCTTGCAGAGTAACCGGCGGCCTGGACGGCGGCGTGGCCGGCGGCGCGGGAGTTCGTGCGGGCAGCGCTGCGCTGTTGGCCAGACGCAGTGCCTGCGCCAGCGCCACGGTGCCGGGCAACGGCTGCAGGCCCAGCTCACGCTGTGCGTGGCGGGCAAAACGTTCGAAGGTGTCGAGCGCGGTGCTGCGCTGGCCGGCGGCGGCGGCAACCCGCAGCTGGGCCTGCACGGCGTCTTCGGCCAGCAGATCGTGCTGCAGTTGCGCCTGCAGCAGGGCGGCGGCGGCAATGTCGTCGCCGCTGGCTTCGAGCCTGGCCGCTTCACGCAGCGCCGCGTTGCGCCAGGCGCTGACCAGCGCGTCTCTTTCGAGCGACAGCCATTCGTCCAGCGCGGCAAAGCCGCGCGGAGCGTTGCCTGCGAGCAGTGGCGCGCCGTGCAGCGTTACCGCAGCGGCCCAGTCGCCGGCGCCGATGGCGGCGCGGAACCTGGGCACGTCGCATTCCAGCGCCAGCCGCAGGCTGCGCCTTTCGCTTGGCATTGTCTCGGCCAGCCCCCAGCCGGCCAACAACTGCCGGGCGCGGTGCAATGTGATGCGCAGGTGGTGTTGCCTATCGGCCGCGCTGGCGTCGGGCCAGAACAGCAGGATCAGCCTTTCTTGCGGCATCCAGTCGCCATGCAGTCCGAGGCAGGCCAGCAGCAGGCCGGGAGCGTTGAGCGGCAACTCGCGCCGCTGGTCGCCGTTTAACAAGTGAGGCGTGGCAAGCAGGCGCAGCAGCGGACCTTGGGCGGGCGGGGCAGAGGACGTGGCAAGCACGCCACCGACTGTAACGATGGGCCGCCACGCCGCAGGTCGTGGCGAACCCGGCTTGTCGCCGGCACACGCCAGAGTTCATGGTTTTGCGCGGTCACGGCGGTCGCGCGGCCGGTGGCGCGGCGCCTGCGCTGAAGCACCGCCCCGGCAAAGACCCTGCCGCACTACGACAGTGCCCTGCTGCCGGGGCGGCACGGTTGGAACTTCGAGCTGATCGACCTGCACCGCTGCGTCCGCGGCGCAGCCACGCGCCCAGGCCCGGGCCGCCGAGCATCAGCGCCCAGGTGCCGGGTTCGGGAACAGCCGTGGTGAAGGGGTTCGGCGGTGCGGCGTTCACGTAGTCGAAACCGTCTGCGCCCAACAGCTGCACCTGGCTCAGGTCGAGCGCACGGCCGGTGCTGCTGAACGCCGCCGTGACGCCGCCCCAGCGCAGGGTGTGTTCGAAGTCGGCCGCGCCATTGCTGGTGATCCAGCCGTTGTCGTCGTTGCCCCAGGCGTCGCTGAATGCGCCGGCGGAGGCCTGCATCGACAAGCTGATCGTCGCCCCGTTGTCGACGAAGATCCGCTGGTGCGAGGTGAAAGGGTCGCCCACGATCACGTGGCTGCGGCGGCCGCGGTCATCAAAGTAGTCATGCACCTCGCCGCCGCCGGCAACAGTGCCGTTGGGCGCACAGACGCTCCATCGGAAGATGTAGCCGGCTTCGCCAGGCACACAGGCGCCGTCCGAGTTGCACTGGCCGCCGGCAACGGCCGAGCCGCTGACGAGCATCGGAATGTCAAAGGCGCAGGTCAGGCTTTCCAGATCGGTCAACGGGCAACTGACCGTCATGGTCGTGCTTTAACCGGCGCTGGCCTGCGCCTGCATGTTCTGCTTGCCGGAGATGGCCGAGGCAAAGACGCCGACGCCCCCGGTGTACTCCGAGCCACTCGCCCGTCCGCTCAGAAGTGAGTTCGACTTGCTCACCGAGACGAAGCCGGTGGCCGTCTCGTTGGCCAACTGGCCTCCGCCGTTGTAGGAATACAGGTTGGCCGAAGCGGCCCAGGCCGGCGCGGCACACAGCAGTGCCGCGCAGCGGAAGAAGGTGCAAGGCATGTGAATTCTCCGGGTGGTGGTTGTCGTCCGGGGTCATTTCAGCAAGCGACCGTCTCAGCACCGTCTCAGCGGAGGGCGGCACGGTGCCTGAGGCCCCCTTGTTCGCGGGGGTGGTGGATTGCGCCTTGCCGGGTCAGAACAGTCCTGACGGCCCTGCCGAACAGATGCGTGGCCCGCGTCGTAAAGTCCACAACTGGGGCCGCCAAGCGTGTCTCCGCAACCAGGACCCGCCGATGAATGCGCCCCAGACCCCGATTGCCGTTGGTGCCGCCCATATTGCCGCCGATCATGCCGAAGATCGCGCCGCCCGCCAGGCCACCGTGGTGGCCGCGCTCAGCCCGCTGCTGCCCGCGCACGCTTTGCTCTGGCAGAGCGAAGACACGGTGCCTTATGAATGTGACGGTCTGACCGCCTACCGGCAACTGCCGCTGGTGGTGGCGCTGCCCGAAACCGAGGCGCAGGTCGCCGCCGTGCTGAGGACCTGCCACGCGCTGAAGGTGCCAGTGGTGGCGCGCGGCGCCGGCACCGGGCTTTCGGGCGGCGCGCTGCCGCACAAGATGGGCGTGACGCTGTCGCTGGCCAAGTTCAACAAGATCGTCAGCGTCGACCGGCTGGCGCGCACGGCCACCGTGCAGTGCGGCGTGCGCAACCTGGCCATCAGCGAAGCGGCCGCGCCGCACGGCCTGTACTACGCGCCCGACCCGTCGAGCCAGATCGCCTGCACCATCGGCGGCAACGTGGCCGAGAACTCCGGCGGCGTGCATTGCCTGAAGTACGGCCTGACGCTGCACAACGTGCTGCGCGTGCGCGGCTTCACCAGCCAGGGAGAGCCCATCGAGTTCGGCTCCGAGGCGCTAGATGCTCCCGGCCTGGACCTGCTGCCCGTGCTGGTGGGCAGCGAAGGCATGCTGGCGGTGACCACCGAGGTGACCGTGAAGCTGGTGCCCAAGCCGCTGCTGGCGCGCTGCATCATGGCCAGCTTCGACGACATCCGCAAGGCCGGCGACGCGGTGGCGCAGATCATCGCCGCCGGCATCATCCCGGCCGGTCTGGAGATGATGGACAAGCCGATGACCGCGGCGGTCGAGGACTTCGTGCACGCCGGCTACGACCTCGACGCTGCCGCCATCCTGCTCTGCGAGAGCGACGGCACGCCCGAAGAGGTGGCCGAGGAAATCGACCGCATGCTGGGCGTGCTGACCGGTGCCGGCGCCACCCGCATGGAAGTGAGCAAGGACGAAGCCCAGCGCCTGAAATTCTGGAGCGGCCGCAAGAACGCCTTCCCGGCCAGCGGCCGCCTCAGCCCCGATTACATGTGCATGGACAGCACGATCCCGCGCAAGCGGCTGGCCGACATCCTGCTGGCCATCGCAGAGATGGAAGTGAAGTACGGCCTGAAGTGCTGCAACGTCTTCCATGCCGGCGATGGCAACCTGCACCCGTTGATCCTGTTCGATGCCAACGACGCCGACCAGCTGCACCGCTGCGAGCTCTTCGGTGCCGACATCCTGGAAACCAGCGTGCGCCTGGGCGGCACCGTCACCGGCGAGCACGGCGTCGGCGTCGAAAAACTCAGCTCGATGTGCGTGCAGTTCAGTCCCGAGGAACGTGAACAGATGTTCGCCCTGAAGGCCGCGTTCGACCCCGACGGCCTGCTCAACCCCGGCAAGGTGATTCCGACGCTGCAGCGCTGCGCCGAGTACGGAAAGATGCACGTCAGGAAGGGCCTGCTGCCCTTCCCCGAACTGGAGCGCTTCTGATGGAGGCGCCCGACCCCGCGCTGCAGGCGCTCATCGACCGGGTGCACCTGGCGCGTGCGCACAAGACGCCGCTCGACATCCGCGGCGGCGGCAGCAAGGCCTTCTACGGCGAGCCGCCGAGCGGCGAGCCGCTGGACGTGACGCCGCTGTTCGGCATCAGCAGCTACGAGCCCACCGAACTGGTGGTGACGGTGCGCGCCGGCACGCCGCTGGCCGACCTGGAAGCCGCGCTGGCCGAGCAGGGGCAATGCCTGCCGTTCGAGCCGCCACGGTTTGCCGACCACGGCACGGTGGGCGGCATGGTGGCGGCCGGCCTGGCCGGCCCGGCGCGTGCGGCGGTCGGCGGCGTGCGCGACTACGTGCTCGGCGCCACGCTGCTGAACGGCCGTGCCGAGGTGCTGAGCTTCGGCGGCCAGGTGATGAAGAACGTCGCCGGCTACGACGTCTCTCGCCTGCTGGCCGGCTCGCTGGGCCTGCTGGGCGTGATCTGCGAGGTCTCGCTGAAGGTGTTGCCGGTGGCGCCTTCCACCGCCACGCTGCGCTTCGATCTCGACGAGGCGCAGTCGATACGCAAGCTCAATGAATGGGGCGGCCAGCCGCTGCCGCTGAACGCCAGCGCCTGGTGGGAAGGCACGCTGGTGCTGCGTCTGTCGGGCGCGGTGGCGGCGGTGCAGGCAGCGCAGGCGCGGCTCGGCGGCGAATGGGTCGAGCCTGCGCCGGCCAGCGGCTTCTGGCGCGGCCTGCGCGACCATCGGGACGAGTTTTTCGTCGGTGCTGCCAAGGCGGTGGCGGCGGGGGCTTCACTATGGCGACTGTCGGTGCCGGCGACCACGCCGCCGCTCAAGCTGTCGGGCGAGCAACTCATCGAATGGGGCGGCGCGCAGCGCTGGCTGTGCACCAGCACGCCCGGGCCCGCGCTGCGCGAAGCGGCGATGCGGGTCGGCGGCCATGCCACGCTGTTCCGCGCGCCGGGGCGCGCCACCGGCATGTTCGCGCCGCTGAAGCCGCCATTGGCGCGCATCCACCGGGAGCTGAAAGCCGCCTTCGATCCCGACGGCATCTTCAACCACGGCCGGCTCTACCCGGGCCTGTGAGCTTGTTGCCCGCCGCCGACGAGGCCCTGCGCGACTACTACGCACGGCGTGCCGAGAGCTACGAGCTCATCTACCGCAAGCCCGAGCGGCAAGCCGAGTTGCGCCTCATCGAAGCCGGCCTGCCGGCGGTCTTCAACGGCCGGCGCGTGCTCGAAGTGGCCTGCGGCACCGGCTGGTGGACGCCGTTCGGCGCGCGTGATGCGCTGGACTGGCTGGCCACCGACATCAACCCGGAAACGCTGGCCATCGCGTGCGGCAAGCCGCTGCCCGCCGGCCGCGTGCGCTTCCTGCAGGCCGACGCCTGGAGCTGGCGCGAACTGGGCGAACAGCGTTTCGACGGCGCCTTCGCCGGCTTCTGGTGGAGCCATGTGGCGCTGGCGCGGCTGGCCGGTTGGCTGGCGCTGCTGCACGATCGGTTGGAACCCGGCGCACGTGTGCTCATGCTCGACAACCGCTGGGTGGCCGGCAGCAGCACGCCGATATCGCGCCATGACGACGAGGGCAACAGCTATCAGATGCGGATGCTCGACGACGGTTCGCGGCACGAGGTGCTGAAGAACTTTCCGTGTCGCGAGCAGGCGTTCACCGCGCTCGGGCCGCGCGCGCGGGAGCTTCGGTGGACCGAGCATCCGCATTACTGGTTGCTGCAGTACAGCCTGGACTGAGAGGCCGACAGAGATGGACATGCTGCGCGGTTTTGCCCTGCTGCTGACTTGCCAGTCGGCCGGCGAGGCGCTGTCCCGGTTGGCGCACCTGCCATTGCCTGGGCCGGTGATCGGCCTGCTGCTGCTGTGGGCGCTGCTCAATGTGCCGGCGGTCCGCGTGCCGGTGGCGGCGGCCGCCGAGCCGCTGCTCGGCCACCTGTCGCTGCTCTTCGTGCCGGTCGGCGTGGGCGTGGTGGCGCACCTCGGTCTGCTCGGGCAGTACGGCGGCCGCATGATGGCAGCGATCGTGCTGTCGACCTGGGCCGGCATTGCGGTGTCGGCACTGGTGTTGCGCGCCTTGCTGCCGCCCGTGCCTGGGCCGGTGTCTGCGCCAACGCCTGCGGCGAACGGCAACGGCTCTGCCTGAAAACAGCATGCGCGACTTCGTCGAACTCTGGGTCTACCTCTCGGCCACTCCGCTCTTCGGGCTGAC
>Ga0105046_10003433_pt1 | contig 25119 bp, 16 predicted proteins | sample MAT03_FD_78385 | JGI IMG/M metagenome (GOLD analysis project Ga0105046, IMG submission 78385) | Freshwater microbial communities from Lake Fryxell liftoff mats and glacier meltwater in Antarctica - MAT-03 (megahit assembly) | ecosystem: Environmental > Aquatic > Freshwater > Ice > Liftoff...
CCCGGCTGACCGACGGTCAGTTTGGTTTGAATGACAGGGCTTTTGTGAAAAACAGGCGCTGCGGCGGCAGCCTCACCCGCTTGTGAACCAAACAAATACACCGATTGCCGCTGCTCATAGGACGTGTCTTCCGTTCCTTGCTTCTGAAAGACGGGGGACTCGGCCGTATGTTGTTGAACATTGGCGTGTGTATGTTTGATCGGCGTGACTTTCACGGCCTTTTATTCGATGCTTTTAAAATCAGTTTTATAGAGGAGTATGCACAGGTACAAGGTCACCGGAAACCAGTAGTACTCATTGGGTATGGGTTTGGAGAGCAGTTTTTCTGCCAAATCAATAGCGCCAGCCTCTCTGTCTTCGTAAACATCGGGCAAGCCAGATTCGCCAAAGCTATCCTTGATAGGCCCCTTAATGGCACTGGAGTATTCACGGAAAATCAGCCATCCGATTAATGGGGCCAACTTGGTTACCAGTGTTTTGTCCTGAAGTTTTGTCAGATCCATATTTTCGCTGGCTACATGCCCAGTAAGGTCCGAGGGTAGTTTGGCTGCGCTCAAACTGGCGTAGGCCAATGGATGAAATTCGGACAAATACAAATAGTCCAGGCTCAAGGCTTTGTTGTAGGCGCCCCGAAAAGTCTCTACGGCAGCTGCGGTGATGCCGCGGGCCGCGAGGTATTCGATCAAGTCTTTACACAGGATGGCAAATCCTGTGTAAAGCAAACTGGTTTCCAGACTGCCTACTTGCCCAAAAAGTGTTTTCAGGTGCGAGCGGTTGACGGTATTTAATAGTGGCATGGCGCAGGTTGTATCTAGGTGACGAACAATGGGTTTTCAGGTATTTAATTCCATTCAACAAATAGCATTTCTTTCATCCAGGGGGTTTTGACGACCCCGAGTCCCCAGGGTATTCTGTCCAGCAGGATGTCGATGGTTTTGCGTTCCACTTGAAGCCGGAAGCCCATGCCTTGTTTGCTGAGCTTGGCTTCCCGGAGGAAAAAACCTTCCCGCAAACCATCGGGGGAGGTATTGCCCAGGGCGCCCCAATGTGCTACAACTGCTTCCAACAAAGCGTCGGCTGCTGCCTTATCCTCGCTGCTCAACAGGGCGCTGCCATCAGCAGGGTATTCCAGTGGTATGCCACAGAGCAATTTGGCCAGCGTGAGCTGATGCTCTGCGGGACCTTCCGCACCCGTGGCTAAAAAGTGCATCAGCTGCAATGCTTTTTGCTGACACCATTCGTCGCGAAAAGCGGTTCCGGCGGGGTCTATCAAGTCCCTGTTTTTGAAAAATGTCGCCAGGAATGGGTGTACCAGTACGATGCCCGCCGTTTCAATGTGCCAGCCATCTTCGTTGGCCTCTGGCGTTTCCAATTTGGACGTGTCTTTTTGAGTTTCCTCAAATTTTGGCGCATCTGTAAGCCTGGGCTTGGGAATTGCTTTGGCTTTCGTAGCGCTTTTCGGTTCTGAAACTGGCGCCAATGCTTGTATGATCGGCAGCAGCAGCGACTCCAATGGCGCATCTTTTTTGTAGAGAATGTTCATCAGTGGAACCATGGCCCTAAAGCTGGGCTCTTCCCGGAACAGCAGCCGCAGGTAGTCCCTGGGTGCCGCGCGATAGCCACTGGCGAACAGTATATGCAATATTTTTCGCCAAAAGCGCAGTTCAAGCTCCCGGAAGGTGCGCGGCATGGACTTTTTGAAAAAAGCCTGTATTTCCGCAGCGTTTGGCGGATTTTTCTGGCTGAATTGCGCCGGGAAAAGCATGGGCAGCAGGGAAGCCAGTTCCTGCGCGGTTTGCGCGGACGTGCGCCTACCGGCTATTTTCAGGAAAACAGCCTTTATTTCCAGCAGGGCCTTGTTCAAATCCTGCTGCCCTTTTCCCGTGAACAGCTCCACAATATGCACCAGAAATGCTGTGGGGTATTGCAACACCAATCGGTTCAAGGCGCTGGGGGAACGCTGTAGTACATCGCGGAGTTGGTTGGCGGCACTGGCTTGAAGCCCCAGGGTGTCCAATAGTTCTTTTTGCCAGTTTTCAGGCGGCGCAGCGCTAAATCGGGGCAGGCTACCATGGCGCAGAAAATGCAGCCACAGCTCAAAACCCCGCAATGCCGCGCTGGATTTTTGCTTGCCCAGGTTTGCTTTTTGCAAGGCGCGTTGCAGCGATGTCTCCAATTGGGCCACGATTTTCTGTACCCATGTTCCCGACAGAATTTCCTTTTCGGAGATTACACCCAGGTCGATTTCCAGTTTATCGATGCGCAGGTGTTCATCCTCTTCTGACAAGCTGTCAAAAAGCACCGCCAGTGCCGGGGCAATATCTTCCTGAAAACGGCGGCTGAGCGTTTGCTGCCATTCAAAGGCCCCCGCCTTTTGACGGATGACGACTTCTATTGTTTGTCTGCCGATGAAGTGTTTCATGCTTTCAGGATTGCGCTGTCGTAAGCCAAAATGGCTCATTTCAGCTTCAAGAGTGTTTCATATTTATTGATGTTTTTCTGCTCAAAAATGCCTTTCAAGTGCTCGCTTTTCCACTTTTCGGACAATAAGGCCGGGCTCAAGCCTTTTTCCTGTAGAGGTTTCAGTACCGCTACCAGATTTTCTGCTGCAAATGCGGTCTCTGGTTTTTCCAAGGCTTTGTCCAGTAAATGCGCGGTAGCAAACGCAACGGTAAGCGCTGCCGGGTTCTCGTTGCCTTTGAAGTCCTGCGTTTCAGCACTGATGGCCTTGATCAGTTTTTTGTATTCCACGAACGGCGCTTCTTTTTCCACGAAGAATACTGCCTGGGCAAAGTATTTGGTATTAGCCAAGGCATTTTCCAGGGCATTAAGATCGTCGATACGGTCTTGCATTCTTTTTTTGTAATCCCCATTTGGCGTTTTTATGGGCGTTGCAGGCGCGGTTATTTCAGCCGTCGTTTTTACAAGTTGTGGGGTTTCTAGCACTTTTGTTGCCGTCGGTGCGGCAATTCCAATATTCGGATCTTCATGCTTGGGGTCGTCATGGGGCGGCTCCGGGTCTTTGCAGTAGCATGGCTCATTCTGGCAATTCAGGATGTTAAATTCTGAAAAAAGGTCCTTTCTCAGGTCTTCATTGCTGTAGTGGCGGGCATCAGGCCCACATTCGCAGCGTAAGGAGTCAACTTTATCGTCATCGCAGAATGGATCAGCTTTCAGGCATTTTAGCGCCTTGACAAGGGTACAATCCGGGTCGACACGCGAGGCATCCTGGCCACACAAGTCTGGCAGCTCGCAGCAGCAACTTTTTCCTGCCTGACCTTTGCACTGCACCAATTGGCTGTAAGAAGCATCCGGTGTGCAAGTTTTTTGCGCCAACCAGTATCGGTAGCAAGCCTCAAACTCACACATCTCGCGCGGGCTGACCCACAGGATGTTCAGGGCCACGTGGGAAGGTGCTTCGCGGTACAACAGGTGTTCGAAAAGATCGCGGGCCGAAGCGGTTTTAAATCGCTTCAACCAGGAAGGCAGCACAAGGGTTGCCCAGAAAGAATAGGCATCTGCGAAGGGCAGGTAAGGAACCGGAGGGTTATCCTTCCGTACACAAGGGTCCTTTTCAAAGGGATCGTCCACCCAACAGAGCTCGCAGGCACAATCGGGGCAACCTTTCAACCAACATTCATCGGGGCAGTGTGGTGGTTGAATAATCACCGCCGAGGCATTTCTATTGGGATTTTCAATAACTTTTCTATCGACACAATCGGGCAATTTGTCATTTAACAGGGCGCGGCGAAGCAGTATGTGCTCCGTGAGGTGCATGCCTTCCGTTCTGATGCACTCCAATGCTCTTCTCATGGCATCGTCCCTTTTGGAAGCGGTACCGAATTCGACGGAACTTTTTGCCAGGACGCAACAGAGGTCTACCAATTCAAAAGTGTATGGCCCGCAAGGCGTTTTTTTAACGATACGGGTGACATAGCTGCATTTCACAATTTGGTCAAGGCTCCTTTTTGCTGCATCTAAAGCATCCGTCTTATCGCTGAATACTATGTCCAACTCAAATATTGTTGGACAAATAAAAGGCGCGTCATCCTCCCCTTCGCAATCACATGGATCGGGGCTAACCATTTCTGGAATAAATTCATAGTTAATGGTTGGAATGTAGACCTCCTCCCTGATTAGTTTGGCCCGTACAACTAAAGACTCTCCACTGGTTCTATAATCATTCAAGGCCTCATTGAATTGAATCATCGCTTCCGTGGCCTCCTTTTCGGTTTCGTAACAACATGGATTCGTGAATACATGGTAACACTCGTCCACCACGTAATATCCATAGGTCGTTGGCGATGCCTGGCTATTTTCATACGGCACAAATGCGTTTTCACATTGAGCCGCTTTGAGGAACAGTTCGGCTCCATAACCCTTACATAGATCGTCCTTTGGGGTGCAAAGGCAGTCGCTGTTTGGCAAGCAATATTCCTCGCCCAACACGGGTGTATTGTCACAAGCTCTACCCCAGGCTTGATCTTCATTGGTGTAGTTCAGCGTGCTGACCATGAATACTTCTACCAACTCTATCCTGTATTTCCCGCCCCGACAGACAACCCGGCAATTAGTTGGGTTCTTCAACAAATCGAGCAGTTGACAAAATGCATTGAAGGCATCCTCGTAGGTATCGTAGCAAAGCCAGCTGGTCCAGTCGGGAATTATGTTTAAATCATGGAGCAGCAAATCAAAACTGTAGAGCTGGAAGTAGAACTTGTTGTTTTCCTTTTTAAACCGGATGGGAAATGATTTGAAGTAAACAGCCATCGCTACAATTCTATCGGCCAAGGAAGCCGTGGGCATAAAATCCGGGTGCATGGCTGCCATGAATTCGCCGGTTCTACCACAATCATCCGCTTTAATGTTGAGGCAATCTGTCACACATATTTTTGTACCATAATTGGCCGGGTCGGAGGCGATTTCGATCAAACCCCAAAGCTGTTTTTCGTAGGCTTCCGTGGCCAATGCTGCGGTGTCATAACCTTGGATACTGGTGAGCAGGTTGGTTTGCGCGAGCTTGCCAATAATGGACCCGCGCACAATGAAATGGTACTTGCAGATACCATTATCACCCGTTGGCAATTGGACAAAGACCGGCAATCCGACGCAAATATCCAACCAGCAATAGCGCTCTGGATCGCGGAGACACAGCCTGTCGCGGAAAGCGCAAGCTTCTTCTTTATGGGCGAAATAACAGTCGAGCAATTCCTTGTGACCAGGCTTACCCACTGGAGGGTTAGGCAGCCAATTGCCGTTTACATCTAAATATTGGCCAATCTCCACGTACTCGTCGAGGCAAGGCTCCCCAACGTTCAGTTTTTTTATATGGTTCTCCTCCGATCCATTGTCACAAGGCTTCGCATATACTTTTGGCTTGCAGCGATCCAGCCAGGAGCGGTAATAAGCAAATGGATTGCCTTTCTTTATAAGTTGGTAACAGTTCTGATTTCTGACCTCATTTTCTATCACCCAAGGATCAGGCACGTCTCTAATCGGGGCGTCCAATGTTTGGTAAAAAGCAAGGTAACTGTCGATCAGGCTGGCTTCCGGGAGCGGCGTTGTGCCTTCGTACAAGGTGAAGGCAGCATCTTCAAAGCGTGGTATTACAAATAATGGGAGGTTGCCAATTTTGCCCTGCCTTTTGTAAAACTTCAGGTTTTGCAAAAAAATGCTGTACGTCGTTTGCGCCGCATCAGCGGAAGCGAAGTCTTCTTTTACACTCCTGAAAACCCTGGTAAAAGCATTGGCATCGGTTTCCCAATAGTGTACAAAGCGCCAGAATTTTGCTTGTTGCTTTATGTTTAAGGAATATACCAATGGCTGCAAAGTGCTGGCAAAACGCTCCAGCGCAAATGGCGCGTCTTTTGCATTTGTCTTATCCAAACGGGCCGTTACCCCCTCATGAGTAACCTGGGCTTCGCCCCGATCTCCTGCATCTATGTGCAGTTTGGAAGGATAGACCAGACCTTTGAGCAAGGTTAAGGATGCCGCTGTGGCATAAGAACTGGAAGGATAGGGTTCGGTACCGACAATGGTCAAGTCGCCCTGCTGTGCAGCTAATTGAAACGAATAGGTCCGTGGCTCCGAACGAACCGTCACCGGAAGTGGCAGTTTATTCAGCGCTTGCAGCACGTCTTTCAAGGCCTTGTCCCGGTCTTTTTTTTCATCATAAGGCTCCGGGTTTTCAGCAACCAACAAGCCCTTCTCGTCGGTCAGGATAAATATGAATTCCGGGTTGAGCGGGCTTCCACCATCCAACAAAGATGTATTGCTGGAATATGTGTCAATTAGGGCCTCCAAGGCAGCGCGTTCGGAACTGTACGCCTGGTAACTGTTTAACAAGCTGCGATCTTCGGCATCAGCGAAACGAAAACTCCAGGATTTTCCGGATTTGACAATCGCAGGTTGGTACCTTTTCTTGACGAAACTGGCACAAAACGATGCTACAGCTTTTTCTGCCGCGTCTTTTGTCAGCTCAACAGGCCCGGTTTTGGCGATAATAGCGCCTGCTTTATTCAACAGCAGAATCTGGCTTACTTGCTTGCCTTTGCTTTCAAATTGATAGCTTTTATCATCCAGACCGTATTCTCGTGCGAGTTTCCAATCAGTGATGGCCTTATTGTCATCTGCAAATAATTGGGTAGCAAAGAGGCTTAGTTTTCCCGCAACATCCATTTTCCAAAAGAATGCTTCAGCTTGCGGCAGGATGACAGCCCCTAATTCAGTGTTGTCAATGAAATGCTGCAATGCCTCCGATTTCGAGCCAAACAATTGATTTTCCCTTATCTTTTTTTTGCCCGTAGTCTCCCAATACCATTGCAAGGGCAATTCCACTATACGCTGCATCAGTGGCGCGGTATCGAGATAGTGCTTGCCGGATTCTAATTCCAAGAGGGCAAGCCCGACGGCTGATTTATCGCTTTTTGCCTTGGCTTGAATACTTTCAATAAAGGTCGCTGATTTCGTATCCGCTTCCCCTGCGGTTTCAAACACTTTTTCCGATTGACGCTCCACTTTCCCGTTGATATCCAGCAGCTCGTGTTTGTATTCGTACTTGCTTATTTCAACATTCTCTTTTGTCCCGCTAATGGAAAACAGGCTTTTGATATACTGCGCTTTCTCCTGCGCTATTTTGAAAGAAGTGAGCTCTTCAACATTGGGGTAAACAAACTTTACACCTGAAGACCAGAGTACCAAATTATAGGTGTTGCCCTGTTTGTCATATCCGGGTATGATTTCCGCAGCTGTTTTCAGGGTGCTGCGCAGTTCCAGCGCAATTTCCTTGGCAATGGATTCAGAAGGAAGTGGTCGCTCCGATTCGAGCAGCACTTTTTCACCCGTGCGCCAGTCATGGAGCGCAACCCTATAGAAATTCTCTTTATTGATAATTTCTATGTTGCAAAGGCTTCGCTGCATGCCTTCGCCATATCCGGCAAGCAGGGACACCCTTTTTTCAAACCCGGAAATATTGTTTGTGTTCCAGGAGGGCTTCAGGTAATCGAAAGCTTTGCCGCGGTTCCGGCTGATTTCATCGTAAACAGAGAGGAAATTGGATTTGTCCTCAATACTCCTTTCTCTTCGTTCCAGTTCAATGGCTGAAAGTTGGTAGGTTATGGCGGCGTAGTCCGTGAACTTTTCAGAGAAGCGGCTCAACAGGTGTTCGAGGAACAACTCCCTTCTGTCAAGGTAGGCATCGTGTCCTTCCGCCAGGTTGGACAAAAACGCTGCATAATCAATGGTTCTGTTGGTCAGGTCCATTGAATACCGATCCGGGAATGCAATCTGGTTGTTGTGTTTTGTCCAATTGTCTTCCCCGGCGCCCAGGAATACCCCCAGGTTGGCAGCCTCCAACGCTTCTTTTTTTGTCGTAAAATGCAGCCCACTCACGAGGGCAATATTCGGGGTTGATGCGGGCCACAAAATAAAATAGTAGCCCGTGAGGTCTAGCCTTATATCTAGTTCAAAGTTTTTGCTGCCCAAGTCCCGCAAAATCTGTTCAATATCGGCATCGCGTTGAGCGCTGTATTTATAGGCTTTTTGTGGAATATCGACGCTGTTATCTTTTGTTGTAGGGATGCAGTCATTGAAGGGCTTTATGGTCAGCGTCATATTGAATTGCGCTTCAATTTCGCACAGTGCGGCATTGAGTTGCGCGACGCCAACAGGGAATACAAAAGCGATACCTTCCTGGATGCCCTTGTTTTTTCCGGCGTTGAAGCGGATAAGGTCATCCATGCCGGGGACGCTTTTAGGCGCGAAGGGTTTGCTAAAATAACTGTGTTTTTGCGCCGCATCCCGAAGGGATTCCCTTTCGAGCGAGAAGTTTTCGCGGAAATTGCCCAACTGGTTGAGGTAATCGGCCAACAGACGGTCAAAAAAGAGCAGATAAGCCTGCAACTGGAAAGCCTGTGCTTTTCTCAACAGACTGGCGTTTTCTGGCAAGCCCGTTTCGCCAATGCCATACACGCGCGGGAATTCGTTCTGGATGGAGTTATAATCGGCAAGATCATCTCTGTATAAGCCTATCGGCGGCTTGGAATCCAGGAATGGATCACCGAGGCGCGATTTGCGGTAGCTGCTTATCTCCTGTTTTATTTTAGGCGCATTGACACTCAGGGCACTGCCTGAGCTGGACAAATTGATGGTGATGTCATCAATGTTTAGCGCAGCAAGGTGGTTTTCCTGTAAATGGAATCGCCAGTCAAACCCTTCGGTATGACATTTATCCAGGTCTTCCTGACATTTCAGGGGGGGGGATTCAAGATTTTTGAGGCATAAGTTTTTTACCGTCTTTACGCCAGGCACTTCATGGATTACCGTGTACAGGTCTGAGAGATGGAGTTCTCTCCGGCGCGGGATTTGTTCCAGTTCATCAGTATCAATAAAACCAAAGCTCCTGAAATCAGCTTGCGCCATAGTTGCTGGATCTGTATTGGGCAGCAAGGGCCTTCCCGCATAAATCTCTTCCATGGTCTTCCCTTTTTCAAGCATGGTTTGCAGGGAATAGAACTTTACGGAAGGGGTAACGAAATCGCGCAAGCGCCGTATGATTTCAGCATAAATCTCATTCTGGTTTTCGCCGGGATAAATTTCAACATCTGCGCATATACCCAAGTCTTGTGCGCAAAGGATAGTGATATCCTCAAAATCTTCGCACAAATTCCGGTGGGCTGATAGTACTTCCTTCACCGCCAGTTGGATTTCTGCTTTAACATCTTCCGGTTTGTCAGGAAGTACTACTTGCTCCATCTCAATGTACACGTGGTACAAACCATTTAGCTCAATTTTTTGAAAGCAATCTTCCTGCCCAACAGGGAGCCCATCTTCCATTGGCTTGCAAAAGCAGTTCTTTTTTTTGTCAAAGTAAAAAACAGCGTCCCTGGAAGGCTCCAGCCAGGCATTCCGCACCTTATCGATTTCCATCAGCAATTTTCTATAATCGACAATGGTTACCGGGTTGCAAGTCAGTATTTGCGCTGGGGTATAAAAGTTATTGTCTTGATCATCGTCAGATTCCTGCGCCAGTAAATCCTCAATGGGCAACTGGGTACGGTAGCCGAGGTCGAGAATGGCATAACAAAGTGCTTCGAGTATCGTGATACCCGGATCATGCGTGTTGTGATCGGTCCATATTCGGCCAGAGAATTTACCGATATGTTCTAACCCCTTTTCCCGCAAAAAGGCAAAGTCAAGGTGAGCAGGAACTTCTGTATCCCGTTGCTTGATGACCTGAATATTTGGGTTGCCTCCGACTGCCATGGTTATTCTGTTGGTTTGGTTTTCGGGGTTTTACAAATCGTATAAAAATCCTGGGTTTGATCACATTTCTTCGATGCCTCTCCTCTTGGTGGAATGCAGAAATTGTCGCATTCTTCTTTTGTCAATTTCACGCAAATTTTGCCCGCAGTCAGGATGGATCGAGAAGTGAGTGGCTCGATAATCAATTTTGGCGTACGTACTGCTTCTTTGCCACAGGTGGTTTTCTCCACGTCGTGCTCATTTGTCCCATCAACTTCAATGCACTCCTGCAATTCCGGATCCTCGAAAAGTTCGAGGCAGGTGATAAAGTCGATATAATCGAGTAATTCAATAAACTTGATCACTTCTGAGTAATTCACGCTTTGTCCAAACTCCAACTTGTCAGAGTCTTTGGCAATATTCCAGGGCGCCATGAAATTGATCAGGTCTTCCTTCAATTTGGCGGAATAGTAGGCCTTGTTCTTGCCTTTGCGCAGCTTTACTGTAACATTGATATCCACTTTTTCGAAGCGCGGGTTGAGCACTTTCAAGCGTACGAATGGGGAGATGTGTTTTTTCAGGTATGCTTTGATTTCTTCCAGCAAACTGACGGGTGCTTTGGGATCCATACCCTGGCCTGGTTGCAGTTTGGTCAAATCCGGGATAACGGCCAGCAGTACAAAGCCCGGCGCTATTTCCAGGTCTTTGCGATAGGTTCTAGCAGAAAGCCCGAAATCGTGGTTGATGCATTTTACCTTGAAAATTTCCGGGAAAGCTTCCAGCACCATGGTTTCGTAGTCGAATGCGGCGATGCTGCGGCCTTTGTGGCGCAAATGCTCGCTTACCCTTTGGTAGAAACTGTTGCCTGCTTCCGGCGCGCGGCCACCAAAAGAGACGTAAGGTTGTTGCACCTTTTTTACGCCGGCTTCCGGTTCCGCCATCTTAGCGATGCGTTCAGCTGGAAGGGCTTCTTTCAACCTGTTGAGGTCATTTTCTACCGTGGGGGCAAAGCGCAGCTTGGCAGCCTGAGTGTACACCGCAATGGTGTCACAAATGGCCTTTACTTTTCCGGGCAGACTGGTATTGCCCTTTTTATCGGTCTTGCAACTCCGGCCCAAATCTGACTCGCTCACCGCAGCCTTGATCCAAAAAAGGTCCGCAGGCATTATGGTATTGCCTGTTCGGGAAATGCCGGCCGGGACAGCAATTTTGACAATACCCGAAACAGTCAGGCCTTTGGTATCATCGGCTATTATTTCAAAGCCATCCCGCAATGGGATCCATTGGTTGTTGCTGAGGTAATGCCACACAACTTGCGCACGGTCGAGCTCACTATCGGCGGTTGCCTCGGCAAGTTGGAAGAGCAGGTTGAGGTTGGCGCCCGGGCGCAGGTCTTTCAATCCGATAAAGAGGGTGCCCTCGTCATTGAAGTAAGGGAACAAGGTGGGAGACACCTCAATGTCTTCATGCTTGTAAGTGCCCTCGTAAGGGTACAGGTGGATGAGTTCAATGTCTTCTTTGGTGGCGCAGGCGGAATAGTCGAGCGCCATGTTTTGGATGGTGGGGGTCCAGGGTTCATTGGGTATGGGGATTGCTTTGTCATCGGAAAAAGCAGCAACTAAAATATCGCACAATGCAGTAAAATCCTGGCCTAGCCCAGTCATTTCTGACTGTATGCCCGATGACATACCATTGAAATTGGACCCAACAATTAATGGTCCTACATAATTATAATTAAATATGCCTAGCAAGTTAGAAATGACTGTATTAGAATCGTTATAGTCATTTGTAATTTTTGCCCAGATCGCGTCTACTAACTCCTTAAAAGTAAAAACATCATCCCCTAACAATGCTGCGAGCTGCGGGCTCGCCTGGAAAATTGTATCAGGTATAACATTGGATAATGCGGTCAACTGCTTGGCAAGTCTTATAGCATACTCTGTGTGGCAAAAGTCTTGATTTTCTAAAGTAAGCCGGATAAATCCATCTCTGGTATTCGCTTTGTAAGGCTTTAGTTCGAGACAAATATTAGTTATGCTATTGGCATCATATTGAAAATATTGGCTCTCTATAGGGATGGTTTGTTCATAAGGAAAAGGGCAAAGTTTGGTGTCCATATCTTTGGGACAATCGCACTCACAACCTCCCGGCTTTGCAAAGAGAAACCGGTTATTATGAAATGTAATAGGATGAGCATCCCCAACAACATCCCCATTCCTGTCCTTAATGCATTTATTATCAACACCTGATGTATTGAATAATAACTCGCGGTTCCAATTACCTTGACTCAACAAAGCAGCATTTACCTCAAAGTCCTTTTCTGTTATGTTTTTTGCATAAGCTTTATAATATTCAGAAAAGTCAGAAGGTTTGCTTTTCCAGTTAAGGTGGATGCAAATTTTCTTCCATTTCTTCCGAAATATCTCATTGCTCCCAATATAGAAATTAGGGCCAATCATGTTGAACAATGGTTTTTCGGGAACACAAGGTTCGCAATCCGGTTTAACGGGAAGATCTGTTGGAATCTCTGCTCCAGAATCAATTATGCGGGGTCTTACGCCAAATGGTTGGAAGGGGCTATTTACATCTAATATATTCTCATCATTTTGCACCAAAATGTGTTCTTTTATTCCACACACCTTCACATCAATCCCAGCATCCTTCACTTGTAAGCCCCGAAAGAATTGATAAAGCGCTACTTTATCGTCCTCCGTAGCATCTTTTTTTTCTAAGCAGCAGGGGCAAGTATCTATGCAAGGCTCTATATCATCCTCCTTGCAGGTACACTTGCACTCTTGTTTACTGTAGTCCAGCTTCATTTCATTGTTCAGCTCGATTTTAGCAACTGGCAGTGCCTCCTCCAGTTGATAATCCTCCTGGAGTATTTCTTTGTCGAAACAGACGATCGGCGGCGCTTCCTCATCCAGTGCTATGGTTATTTTAAACTGAACATCACCGCAATCGCCAGTAAAGGTTTCCAGACAACCTAAGTTATTCTGACAAGGATTGTTGTTCCATAGTCCTGCATTCAGTAAAATCTGCGTTTTTATCCTTTTCGGTTTGTGCCATCCCTTATCACTACTAAGGGAAATGTGAAAAATGTTGTCACAAATCAGGTATTTTTCCAACAATTCAATTTGTTCAGTTGAAAAAACGGGCTTGCTTTTTTTGATCAGTTTTTCCAACTCAGCCGGGTCAAGATAAACGGGCAAACATTTTTTGAGATCGCTTGAAGGGAACAAATCAGGGAAGCACTCTTGTAACTTACCCAGAATGGTTTTACCATCAGCATCTGGAACATCAGTTTTCTCCAGCTCATTGCAATTGCACAAATCGAGGTAACACATATTCCGAACTTCACGATCCATAAACCGCTCTAGCAATTCTATCTCGCAACAAGAGAACATCGGTTCGCAGGAAGGCTCCAACATAACATCGAGACAACGCTTCAGGTCGTAGCCAAAAATGTATGGGTTTTGGTTGGCCAGCAGGTTGGATAAAAAAGCGCGTGCCGCATACGAAAGAGGGTTTGCCAGGCGGTTTAGCACTTCTTTCCAGACAGTTAATCTCTTTTCTAAATCTTTTGATATGGTAGGGACTGGAAATAAATCACTTTCCCTTTCCTTAACATAGCACTCCAATAAATCTGTTTCAATTGTTGTATATGGAATGAAAGCTGGCTTGACTAACTCTGCATAAGTAGTGGCCGTAATAAAAGCAGCATCCAAGGTTTTCAGGCCATCCTCCGAAAACAATTGTGTCAGCCTGCTGAACAGGGCTTCCGAAAGCTTATAATAAGGTTGGTGCAGTGCCCTGTTTAGTTTTTCAAAAAAACGGCAATAAGAAACAATGCTGTCATTTTTATTGAAATCGCAACAAATGGTAAAAACGATCTCCCGCCTTCCTTCCTGCAAAAAGAGCACAGAAGAAGCCAGCACAAACCCAATCCTCGCGTACGGATGCTGCCCAGGCGTCAGCTTGCCAGGGGCATTTAATTTGCTTTCTTTGGCACCTAAGGTTGACCAGTTCGGAATGGTATCGTCGGAAAAGGGTTTGCCCAAGCCGTCTGCCGAGTTAGCGACAGGGGCCATATAAACACCTTCCAATGCGGTGACAGGATCAATATCGCTACAGCATCTGGCTCCTGCTTCGGTTTTGGTAATTTCGGCGGGTAACGCATTCACAGTTTTCTGGTTGAGGTACAAAGTCCGCAAACTCTCCACCTGCGCCTTATCAATAATTATCTCCTCCTCCAGCCCAAACAACACATCCGCTTTCTGAAGGTCTTTGCCGTCTTTGAACAGCGTATTGGATTGAATCAGGTATTCATCCAGGTGCTTGGCTACCTCAAAAACCACGTGTGCGTAGTCGGGGCGGAAGGTTTTGGGCTTTATTTTCAGGACTTTCTGGTAAAAAAAGTCGAGGTGTTTTTGGCTCAGCTTGTTGAAGCCGCCTTGGATGTACTTGAAAAGCTCCAAAAATGCGAACAGCAACCCGAGATGGGGTTCATGGTATTTGCGAAAAGCCTCCTCGAGAGGCTCAAGGCTTTCTTCAAGGTAATCTGCCGAAAACTCGGTGATGCGCCGGATGGCACCTACAAGCTTTCCAAATACATCTGAAATACTGGTTTCAAGTTCTGCCAGTGTACTGTTTAAAATTTCGGGGGCGGCCACCAGCTTTGTGATCGGGATATTCCATATCTGCTGATTCAGGAAAGGAAAGAAGTTTCTGGTCGGCACGAAATGAAATGCCGAGGCTTTTCTGCTCGCGTTAATGAATGAAAGCATGACCACAGAAAGCTCGCTGCTGATCAGGGTGCCCATTTGTCGCTTGAATCCAAACGGTGTGCCTTGTTCCTCCGCAGAGATTCCTGAAAACTCACGCATCAAACGTTCGTCATCCAACAGCGCCTGGTACCAATTCAGCAGCGATAAAAACAATTCCTCGAAGCAATAGTCTATCAGCAAATCCAGGTTCTGTGCGGTTGGGTGCTGCAAAAAGATGGTCTTTTTCCGCTGATATTCTGTTTCAACATGCTTTAAATCAAACCTGTTGATATTCGCCAGCAAGAATGGGATGCTTTTTTCAAAAAAATTGCGCCAATCACGCAGTAATATATAGTCGCCTTCCTGATCGTCTCTTTGAAAATCGTGGAAGTTTACCTGGCGGGAATACGCGTAAATATAATGTAGAAAATCAGCCAATTTCCTTCCATCAAGCTCCAGGCCACCTGCTTTAATGGCATTTCCAGCCCGCCGCAACTGGCTTGAGCCGGATTCAAATAAGAACGGATGTTTGACATTGCAGGTAATCATTCTTTACGGGGCTATGCGTGATCAATGGATTTTTATTCAATGATTTGGATTGCTACGTTTCGTATTGTCTCATGATATATTACGGTTGGCTTCACGCAGGTAAAAATCAAACACATAATTGAACCTGGAATTGTTTTCAATAATCCTGTAGTCGACTTCTATCAATAGTTTCCCTTCAAACAAGTCAAATGAGCCCGCATCCGTAATGGTGATGTTTTCTACAATTATCCGGGGTTCATGAAACAGCAGGGCGTTTTCAACCAGGCTTTGTAAAAAAGACAACATGTTGCTGCTCACCGCTTCAAATTGGTAATCAACCAAATTGCAGCCAAACGATGGCTGCATCACCCTTTCTCCCAAGCTGGTTGACAAAATAATATGAAGGCTCTGGTTTATATCAGCCTCTGCGCTGACCAATTCCAATGTCCCTGTCTCTGTAGAAAACTGGGGCGGGAACGACCAACCTGTTCCAAGAAATGATTTATCGACTGCCATAATCCTACGTTTATGAGTTCAACCACCAATCATTACGGTAGGGAACCCTACCACTATTATTCCCCCATGTGCCGTCAAGTCGCCAATACGGGCGGCTGGACGGCCTCCTATCAACACGTTGCTGGAGCCTTTGACTATCACATCTGGCGGCCCAGCACACATACAGATATCACCCACCACTGCAGCAGGAAGCCCGCCAATCAATACATTCGGTACGGAAGGGCCTGTTACGGGGCCACCGCCGTGCGTTGGTATTGGGCAGGTGTGCAAATCTGTAATTCTGGCGGCAGGCGGCATGGGTGCGTATTTTTGGTTTTGACTGTTTATTAAAATCACTAGAGGAATGCTCAATTAATTTTCACTAACCCTCCCGAAATCTCTGCGATACCGGAACCGCTCAGCTTGGCTGTTCCGCCACTTAATTCGAGGGGGCCCGTAGCGCTTACAGACAATTGGGCGGCACTTATGGAAAGCGCAGCACCAGCACTCAGTGATAGGTTTACCCCAGCTTTTATGTTGATATTAAAGGCGCTTTCCAGATCAATTCCCGTCGGGCTCATTTTCATTTTATTTCCGTTTTGGTCGGTTATGCTAATGGAGGTGCTCGCTTCATCCAGCTTTATCACATTGCCCGCCGGCGTATCAATGGTTATTGTTTTCGTTTGGTCGTGAAAATGAATCCGCATGCCCTCTCTTGTTGTAAACCCTTTTTCATGGTTTACATCCTGCGCCGAAATTGGCGCCGGCTTGGCGCTGCTGTTCAACATGCCCAGCACCACGGCATCCCTGGGATCACAATTGACAAAACCCACAATAACTTCGTCGTCTATTTCCGGCCTGAAAAAAGAGCCCCGGTTGGAACCTGCATCGAGGCACGCTACCCGGCACCATATCCCTTGGGCTGCGGCATCTATAATGGGCAAGCGGACCAAAATCCGGTCTTCTCCTTCCGGGTCATTTTGCAGTTGAACAACCTTGCCGATCTGAAGACCTTCTATGCCCGGAAGCAATCCGGCAGAAGCGGTATCCATGATGTCGCTTGACTGCGAGAACCATTCTGGTTGCATCCCCAGTTGCACCTGTGTGTCCCAATCTCCGCCAGCAACGTCGTGTCGTACGGCGCTTACAAAGGCTTTGCCGTTAAAGCGGCTTCCGAGACCTTGAAAATCAACGGTTTGCCCTGGCTTTACATCGGGAAACCCCGTAAATTTTGCGCGACCACAGATTTTCGCCAAGCGGCTTTTTAGCATGGTAGCATCTGCCCATTCTTTAAGTTCTTCTTCTATGACATGGCCGCTGTGGCGTATTTCAAATTTGGGCAGGTTGATGACTTCAGCCAAAGTGCTTCCGCTCACGTTGCCCGGCTCTGTCACTTTTGCACTATCAGACGATATGTTGAATAAGCTCTGTGCGCTGTAATCCCAGCTTTTGGCTTCCACGCTGGCCCATTGGGTTCGGGCATCCATTTCCGCTTCAAACTCCAATAACGAAGCACCATAAGCCAGGCGAATGGCTGGCTCGGCTTTGGTATCGGGCTTTGACACGGTTATTTTCCCGTCGTCTACGACAATAATCCGCCCGTTTACTTCGGCCCGCGAAAGGATAAAATCCCAATCGGTACAGTGGTGCTGCACCATTTCGCGGTGTTTCAGGGATGTCGTTTCCACATCTTTGCTAATGCCACTATACCGGCCGATAATGGTATCTATTATTTCACTGTCTTTGGATTCTTCATAATATTGGTTGCGCCGTCCAATGGTTAGTCGAACGGATTCGTCCTTACACTCAATAAAAAGGTTTGCCGTGCCGTCTTGGGTAATTTTAATACTGTGGCGGATAATAATTCCTTTGAACAGCGTCGTATTTTTTCTATCCAGTCCGATCTTGATTTGGATTTTTTTCCCAGGGAGAAATGTATCCTTTTGACTTTCTACAAACGTCCCTTTTGCCGGATCTCCATCCCTGATTACGATTTTGGCACTTGGAATTTTATTGACTTCTTTAATGATTGAAATGGACATAACTTCAATAGCAGGGTCAATTGCCTGACCGTCTGCTATTATATCAAATGTGACTACATCGAATTTTGCATTATTGGGAACTGTAGTCGTATTGCTCATACTTCTTCTGTTTTGTCGATGGGCGGAAAACGCAATGCAATGCCGGGCTTTATTTTCCTGAAACTGGTGAGTTTGTTCGCCCGCGCAACTTGTATTAAGAACTTGGGGTCGTCATAGAGATCTGACACCATTTTATCCAATCTGTCACCCTCTTCTACTTGCCTGATTTTTGTTAGATCTGGAGAATTCTGTTTGGCTACTTTTTCTCGTTCCTCTTGATCAATGTACTCGATAAAATTTGCATTCAACTTAACACGCAATGGTTTCCCACTGGGGTGAAAGAGCGAGTAGTTTACATCCACACTATCTAAGACACCACGGAATAACTGCGCACCCCAAGTGATCACACAAAATCTGGGTCGGTGGATATCGCCATCCATGTTATAAACGGTGTCTAAAAAGTTTTTCAACTGTACTTCAACCAGGATTTTCTTTGGAAACGGCTGTTTACCAATATGTTCGCTTTTGTCATTATCTGCCTTTCTGGAAACACCCTTGTAACTGTATCCTTCTATAGCATTTGTGCCGTCCAGGATAAATTCAATTTTAAATTGTTCCGGGGCGGTTGAATTAAACCGAGCCGAAGTGCCTTGTTTACCCGGTGGGCGTTTAGTATCGTATTCTACTTTAAAATTCTTCGAAAAAGACTCTGGATTTACAGGAAGTTCGAATACCTTTTCATTACCTCTAAATGTCTTTTCAGAGTAGGATATGATGCTCATTTTTTGCAATCCATTTTCCATCAGCGCTGTTGTTTTTCCTTCAAAATTTCGAGTACTTTTTCCACACACAGGTTGATCAATATCTGTTGCGAATCAGTGTTGTTTGCACCGGAATTCTGCCCACTTGTTGCATTCGACGATTTGCCGGATTCCGCCTCAAGGGTAGCCTTAATTACAAGTTCTCTAATTTCAAGTGGCATGCTTTATTGATTGTTTTTGAGTCTGTTTGGATCAGTACTTCGAGTTCAATTATTATGGAACTGATACAAATTCCAAACGGTTATACACCAGTTCCATCGTTTCGATCAGTACTTCTCCTTTTTCCGCGTTCAACTCTCCCATTTTCCAACTTTTAGGCCAGGCATGGATGACTTTCCACATGGCAAGTGGCTTTCGTTCCTCATTTAGAAGAACAATGTCAAGATCGACCGGCCTGATTTCGTAGTTGTCAAATGCTTTTTTCAGCCATCCAGTGAACAAAGAGTTTTCACTAACCACGACTACCCCACGTTTAAGGGTTAAATCCGACACTTTTCTTCTGACGGGCACCACATGCTCGAAACGATTTTCTCCTCCTTCTTTTATGGTTTCGGTATCGTATTGGACATCCAGGCCAGTTACCGACTGGAATTTAGCGTCAGCGTGATCTATGCCCACAGTGCCGCTAACACCCACATAAAAATGAAAATTGACCGTTTGCCAGTTGTTCATAACGTTCCTTTTTTATCCGCTGACTGCTTCTAAGGTCAATCCTTCGTGAACCAATTCCATGGTTTCGATAGCAACTTCGTTGGCATCAGCCTTTAAATCGGTAGATTGAATTTTGGAGGGCCATGCCTTTATTAGCTTCCAGGCTAAAATTGGTTTATGTTCTTCATTCAACAATTTAATAAGAACATCTACCCGGTAAGTGGCCTTTTTCTCTTGGAAGAAGAAGGTCTTTTTCCATTCTTCGAAGAACTTGATATCACCGAGGAACGTGCCTTTTTTAATCGTGATATTTGAATATTTGGTCAGTCCTGGTTGCTTGGTTTTATGATAACCAACATTGGCGCCTTCCCGGTATTCAATCACTTCTGTTTCAAAATCGAGGCCGCTTACTTCTGTGCAACCTATAGTCGCTCCTCCCCATTCTACCTGAAAATGGAATTTGGGCAAAGGATATGCTTCTTGTTGTGCTGGCATGGTTTGTCTATTTATGGTAGTTTAGAAAGAGGTGTTTTATTTCCCGTTTTTGGCATCTTCCGACTTCTTAACGGCATCAACCAAGCTGTCGTAACAAGCCTGTGCAGACTCCTTGATTTCTTTAGCGGTATCCAGGCAGTTTTTGGCGGTAATTTTATCTGCCTGAGCCTGACTATATTGAAGGGAAGTTGAGGTATAGTAAGGATCCTTACACAAGGGGAACAGCGGAATTGGCGCTAGATTGATGTTAATATAAGGCGTGGCAGCGCTGGAACCTGGAGCACAGTTTCCAGGGGGCATTTTGCAGCATAAAGCTGGCGCTGGAGTTGGCGCTGTGGCGTCGTCACAAGGAATACAGTTGCCAAAATTCTCAATGAGTACTTCCAGTTCATTGATGAGTGCATCACAGCGATATTCCTCTTGCTTTTCGCCTTTGCAGATAGAATAGAAAAGAATATTCGCACATTTTAAGGCTTCAACGACCTTTTTCAAGGTATCAAATTGTAATGCTTCTATTTCGCGCAATTTCAAGTTGTACTCTGCCAAGGTTTTGAGAATGCCTTTATCCCTGTCCAATGCTGGGTCGGTGTTACATTTGAGGCAATCGTACACCTTGTTCATAAGATCAATCAATTCTCGAACACAGGGCTCGTATATTGCCCGCACTTCACAATAGAGCAATTCAATAGCCTTAACCAAACATTCTGCATTGGTGCAAACCTTCGTTACCTGTGTTTTAAACCCTTTGGTTTCTCTGGCAACCTTATCTGACAACTCAGATGTTTTGTAGATGTTATCAAAATACAGCTTTAGTTTGGCTTCCCATTCCAAGGCATATTTCAAGGCTTCCGAATATTTTTGAACATTCGCAATGGCGCGCTTCAGATTTTCCCCAGCTAAATCTTTCTCATCTTTCCACTTGGTGACACAATCATCCCCAGCATTTCCACCTGGCGGTGTATTGGGGACACAATCCGTGTGCACTGGGTTCTCCGGATTAAAATTATAGCAGGTGTTTATAATCAAATCAGACATGATCTTATTTGTTTTTGATGAGTAATTGGGTTAATCAGCGTTTTTCCAGGAATAGGTATCTTTGCTAGCTACAGTGTCATCGCAACAGTCGGTGCCGCAGAATGTGGACATAACCTTGCAACACAAATCAGTGATATCACCGTCATCGCAGATTGGATCACATAAGAAGTCCATGGTGAAGGCAACGCCTTCATACTTAACGGATTCTTTATGCTCCTCAAGGGTTTTCAGCGAGACATCTTTAACCGCAGCAGCAAGGTCATCTTGCGCCTTTTTGAGTTCATCAGTGCTGGTTTTCACATTGGCATCAACGTCTTTCTTGAAATCCTTGATAACCAAGGTGACTTGCTTGCTCATCTCTTTCAGGCTTTTTATGTTGGAGAAAGTCTGAATACCGGCAATGCTAACGGCAGAACTGAATGCCTTGTCAGCTTTTCTACAAACGACACCTGTTTTGTTTATTATGTCTTTCAGAATGGCAGAAAACACACCCTTCTCACCGTCGTTGCCCGTATCATCAGGTACGACTATATCGCTACATTTATCTGCGAAATGGTTATTCAAGATAATGAGCTGTTGGCTGTTGCAGCTATCCTTACTTTGCGTATCAAGATCACAAGCCTTTGCTTTTAACTCTATAGCTTTATCCTTAATAAGCTTAATACTTTTTACTGCCTCAGCAATTGCTTTTTCCAGATCACCGCTTTTTTTAAGCAGGTCATCTATGCTTTTTTCAATAACCTCAGCTTTACAGTTGGCATCTATGGCAACATAAAAATCTATATTTCGGTATAAACTTGTCGTTTCATCCGCCTTTATGACACAACATACTTTATTGTCCCTGTTGGCAATATAAGTATCTTTTGTTGTTCGCGCAGCAGAGGCAGCACCCCTCCAGGCGATTTTTTGCGATTTTAGGTCTTTTTTACATGGCAGCATAATATCCTTTTTCTGATCACATGAAACGGCCCCTCCATTTTGCTGTCCACTTGTTTTGCTGATGCTCATAATTTTATTATTTAGTTGTTAACAATGAGGTTTATGCCCTTAAGATTCCTGAAGCATTTTGTGGCTGAAACGAAGTATGATAAATTCAGCAGGTCGTACTACCGCCATACCGATTTCTACGATCATACGCCCTTCCCAAATATCCAATTCAGACATGGTCTGATTCAGGCCTACTTTTACAAAAAAAGCTTCTTCTGTTGAGGAGCCCATCAGGGCTCCGCCGCGCCATTGGAGCGTCAAGAAATTTTCGATCATTCCCTTGACCCTAACCCATGTATTGGCATCGTTTGGTTCGAAAACAAACTGATTGCTGGCTTTTTTCACGGACTCTTCTACCATGTTATAATACCTTCGCACAGGGATATAGCGCCACTCATTATCATTGCCCGTCAGTGTGCGGCTTCCCCATACGATGGCTGGCCCCCGACCAGTAAAGGAGCGAACAACGTTGATGGACTTTCCGGCATTAACATCGACATTCAAGTCTGCTTGCTCCTGATCTGTAATTCTAAGCACAGGCTTAATTACAAAATCCATATTTACATTGGCGGGCGCTTTCCATACGCCCCTGGAATTATCAACATTGGCGTAGACCCCTACCATACCCGAAGACGGAGGTAAAATCACCGGAACATCCCGGACAGCATTTCTTGCTAAAAAGTATAGGGAGTTGTTTTTGCTTCGCAGCTCAGCCAAGGTGCCGGAATAGGCGCCGTCTCCACCTACATGAACAACTTGAACATTTCCATCTCCGTCCCCTTCTCCGCCATACCAATAGTCCAGAATTGTTTCTACGTTTGGAAAATAAGCTGCTGCATATTTGAGCGTTTCAATTTCATTGCCTGTTGTATTCCGTAAGGTATCGATATTGGTCCTCCAGTCTTCAGGGGGCAATGCCGGATCATTCCATACATCCAAAACTGTAAAGCGGTCTTTCATCTGGGTGCATAGATCCATAGCTTCTCCATAAAGCCTATAGTAATCGCTGGCAGTCGTCAAGTTTTGAGCATCTGGAAAAACGATCAAGGTGATTTCATCAACCTTTTCAATCGTGTCCAAGCCTGTCTTTAGTTCTGTAAAACCGACGATGCCGCCACCAGTGTCATAAGTGCCAGCCGACACAATCCAACATGGACCACCGCCATTTGCAAAGTAGAATTGCAAACTGTAGTACATCCAGTATTTTGAACGGATTTGCTCGTCCACCTTGGCAAAAATGTTTATGGGCTGCCCAAGTCGCTGCGAGATAGTTACTGTTAGCGAGCCTATTTCTGATTGCGCCCTACCAAAATACCTTTCGTATTCAAACAGGGAGACAATTCGTTTAGGTTCAAGGTGTAATGAAAATCCTCTGGCATCTTCAGCCATTTCCGTGTATCCTATAAATACCGGTATTGCTGTTTCTACCTGGGCAATAGAGGGCGGGAGTTTTTGGATCTCCTCAACATAAACCCCTGGGGTTTTGTAATTCATATTCTTTAATTTAGTTAATGATTCAGGTTCTTAGTTAACGATCCCAATTTTTCCATTCACGGTTGAAATATAAACGTCGGAATAGATTCTGCCGGGGGGTTCTGTTGGGGCTAGGTTTTCAGTTTTGTTCGTCTTCAAAGGAGAAGGCCCAGGCTGTGGAAACACGTCCAAAGCACCAGCATTGTCAGTTATTTTTATTGGCAAATTAGCCAATTTTTGTGGTTTTTTTGTAATTAAAAACCTATAGGATTGCAGATCCTGTGTACTATTGTTTTGGTCATCGTTGAAAAAATGCGCGCTCCCCTTTGGCTGAAGCCTTTTGTCTGTTTGTTTTGCCTGGTATCGCCAATAAGTCATTCTGCTGCGCATTCGAATCTCAAATTTTGGATGTGGCTGAATCAATGCCCCTTCATCCCCTAAAACCCTATATTCTGGCATTGATTCACCTATATGGATACAAATTATTCCAAAATCAGCCTGGCTAAATTCTGAAAACAGATAAATTTGTTTTTCAACGAGGGCAATTGAATTGTCAATCTCTAGTTTATATCTGCCATTTGGCAAGGGTATTTCCGAGCCTTTGATATTGGTTGTTGAGAAATCAATCCTGATACCACTTTTAATAGCTTGTTCAACAACAATCCTTTTAATTTCTGAATTATCAGAAACGTCTTTCAGTGTGAAAACAAAAGGATTCCCTATTTCTTCTATTGTTGGGTGATATAAAAATTTTTTAGGGAACAACCTTCTGTCATTTTCATTTACATATCCAAGGCTTTCAATACTTTCCCAAAAGTTGTTGGTATCCGTATTTGCTGTGGCCTCTTTCAGTAAGTTACCGTGTTGAGCTAGGTCGCCTGGCAGGTAAGGTTTATTGGGTTCGAATTCTGAAACTGGCCTCGACAAAGATATAAAAGCCGCATCCTTTACATTATTGGGATCATTTGAGAAAAAATAAGATCCGGTCAAAGGAGACCTGAATGGCAGGGATGTATAGCTTCGGAAATTGGCGTTTTTTATTTTGACAATAAAAGTTAGCTCAAGGTTTGGCAATAAGGGGATTTCTGGCACTAACACTTCTGAATTATCGGGAAGTTTTTTCATCTTGCCAGAACATGCCACGATCATCCCTAAAGGTGTCTGAGCCATTTTTAACCTGTAATTTCGCAATATCTTTGAGCACTCTGCTGTTGGTTCAATGTGTAAATCATCCATCAAGCGATATTGCCCCATTAACAAGCGTTGCTCTAATTTTTGACGTTGATCATTGGCAGACAAATCGAAAAATGTCAGCGTAGTATCATGGAGCAGAAAATACTCATGAATTAATCTTATCTCAAATATGCGATGATACTTAATAAAAATAGACATTGCTCAGCATTCATTGGTTGATTCAACAGTGGCATTGATTTCTTCGATTGGTGGGCCTTTCTTATAAATCCGGCTGTCATCAATCTTTACAAGTCGTGCTTTGAACATAACAGATGGAAGTTGCCTTCCACCAAGTGCTCCCCACAAGTGGTTTATTTGTTCAAAAGTCAAAGTGTACAGTTCAAATATCAACCTGAAAGTTTGCTCTTCTTCATTAAAGAGGTTTTCGTTTTGAGAACTCGTGGTAGATTTAACTTCAAACTTTCTTCGTTGCTGAAAAAATCTGATAACATGTCCAAGCCTTTTTAGGGAGGTATTGTACAAAGCATAATTACAACAGAACAAGAGGTACAGGTTTAAGTATATTGGTTGCATAGCATATCTGATACCTCCATCAGCACCATAGTGTACATTTTTGTTGTTTTTTAGCGTACTTTCTTCTTCAATATTGACTAAGGTTATTATTAATTTCTCATTGATAGAAGCAGTGTTATCTGTTTCAAAAAGGGCAATATTGCCAAGCTCCACCTCCACCCCGGAATCCTGAATATCATTTATCAGGTAGTTGGACAGCTCTTCTTTTATGTAAAACAGAGATTCTTCGATCATTTGATTTTATTAAACCTTAAATTTGTGAAACAAAGATTCTTTGAA
>Ga0105046_10003434_pt1 | contig 25116 bp, 16 predicted proteins | sample MAT03_FD_78385 | JGI IMG/M metagenome (GOLD analysis project Ga0105046, IMG submission 78385) | Freshwater microbial communities from Lake Fryxell liftoff mats and glacier meltwater in Antarctica - MAT-03 (megahit assembly) | ecosystem: Environmental > Aquatic > Freshwater > Ice > Liftoff...
CTTTTGGTCACAGTTAAAAGATGCTAGTTTCTTTGTTCTGCCTGTATTGCTCATATCTAGGTAATGTCTAGGTAAACTGAGACTTGAGGCGACCGAGCGAACCATCAAGATGATTACCTAGATGCTATCATGATGCGACTCCTTTCTAGATAATTAACAAGATGAGTGAACCGATTGTCTGACGAAATCACTCTTCATCCTAGTTTACCTAGACATACCTAGATGTGTGCAATTCAGCTATAGCTAACGCCCCATTTTTTAAAATTGGATTAGTTCACAACCTTCCAGCAATTCGTTATAAACAGTTAGTTGCTGTGTTTTTAGGTGGTTTGGCAATGAGTGTTTAGTGAGACACTGTTTTATCGTAATCGAACACAGGGAGTTCACAAAAAATAAAACCGCAAAACGCTTCAACATCAAAAAGTTAAAGATGAAAAGAAGGCTGATTCAATTCAGGAAGTAAATCTGTATAACTTCGTGCGTGTTAAGCAGCATTTTTGACAGCAACAACCGCAACATGGACATGAGGAAGTAAAGAAGGAGTTGGTTGACTCTGGCGTTTAGCACTAACGGCTTGAGTCATAAATTCCAAGATGTTTCGACGCTGGGACTTGAGAGTCGCTACCAGGAGATTTTCCAGCGTGGCAGACGGTCTATACATATTTTCGCAATTGGCGTAGAGACGGAACTTGGCTCTTAATTCACGACAGTCTCAGGGAGTGGGAACGGAAAAGAGTTTATTTACCTTGCCATGATCCGTATTATGGTGAGGCGATTAGCATAAAATTTCACCCCCAAAAACTTTTCAAACACCCTCTTGGTGAGCCAAATTTAGAATTGCTGAGTATGTGTGCTTGATCACAAGCTTAACGTGTTTTAACTCACTGCTAATTTAAGCAACTTAGTATATTGGTTAACCAATATACTAAGTTGCATAGCTCTTAGAACTTTCGTTTTCTAAGAGTTTTGCTGTTTCTCTTGTAGAGTTGATGATTCAAGCTCTGCATCAGGCTGCACCGCCTAGCTGTTTGAAGATTTAATGTATCAATAACCGCCAAATATATTTTTTTCGTTAAGAATTAGCTATATGTTAATTTTTAAATAATTACGTTAAAAAAAGCATAATTTATTCAAACTTTAAGTTGATAGTGTAAGCTATTTATGTAAGTGTAATTCTCGCAAAATTCTCTTAACCACTTGCGCTCATTTCACTATATGAGGTACAGTAAAAAGCGTATTATTTGCTTTTGAACACTCCCTTAAAGATACTAGACGGAGTTCGTAAAGGATTGAGTCTATTATCTTGCAATCAAACTCAAGCAATAGTTTTTAACTGAGATTTTCTTTGATTAGTAAAATCTCCAAAATATGTAATGTGCTTTATAATATTTCTGTCTCTTGACTGTAGCCCGCCCGAAGCAAGCTTTTGAATGCTGGAGGTCAACCGCTTGAGATTGAGGCTACCCCGGAGGTCATACCCCAGAATCGCGAAATTCTAGGGTAACAACACCGGGTTTTAATGCACATTATGTAAACCTCTGATTAACCTTATATGGTTAATCAAGTAGCGCAGTTGTGGTCTTTTTGCTGTCAGGCTTTGATCACACAACTGTTATGGATCGCGTTCGCCCATAATTTACAACTCAATGCAATAAGAAACAATTATGTCACACCATTTGATTAACGACAAGGCTGTCAAAAAGCCAGGAATGTCTGAAATTAGTGTTTTAAGGCTTTTTCAGCCTTACATCTTCATTAAAGAGCAGGAAAGCTAATTTTCATTCAGGATATTTTCCTCATAAGCGGAAATAAAGCTTCTATTCAAAATTGGTGAAAATGCTTACTTCCTAAGCATTTTGAATTTTTGTTTTTGCGAAAAGTTGCTATAGCGTTAGTGAGTCAGATGCTCTATTACTCCCTAAAGCTAGGCGATCACTATCAAGGTTCGTAGAATTAGCTAGCCCTATCTAGTAAACTTTTCAATCCGAAATTTTAAATTCCGCATACTCTTTCCTTCAAAATGCCACGGGAACGCAAAAGGAACGCAAAAGCAAGCTATGCGTAGCGTGTCATAAAGAAGCGGTATTAGTTGCTAGGCAAACATTTAGTTCAAAATCTTGGCATTCAGATGAGTGATTGTCAAAAAACATCTTTGTTTACATCAAAGGTGTTTTTGACCATCCTCTTTGCCTACAACTTAACTTTACTCTAAGGAAACTGAGAATTTCTTCAGTGAAAATACGGTATTCAAACAACTTTTTAATTAAGTTTTGTAATCAATTTTGGAATCTGATTCAGAGCGACAACTAAATTTCGTCTTGGAGGTTAGAAAATGCCAGAAGTGATTTCTGAGCAATATATAGGTGAAAGATTCTTGCAAGCATTAGGTGTAAAGCTTTCAGAAAAAGAATTACAAAACTTTCTGGCAGCAATGGAGATTATGGAGCCACCAGTAGCAAAGCAGTTCTGGCAATCTGCACAGACGAATCCTGGCATCTACATGATCCTGACAGGTAAAGTCCGACTGTTAGATAGCTCTGAAAATTTAATTACTACCTTTGGTGCATGGTCTTTTTTCGGCGAGTTGACTTTGTTTCCCAAAGCTAACTTTAGTCCTTACGTAGTCAGAGCTTCGACAAGCTTAAAACTTGGGTATTTTCCGCAAGACGTATTGCAAACATTGATAGAGAAGTATCCTAGCATTGGCGATCGCCTTTTTGCCCGTGCAGAACTTTGGGATTTGCTGTTGTTATGTCGCCAAATTTCCCAATTTCCGTGCCACACATCACAAGTTCCAGGAATGCTCAAAGCCTTGTCTCTGTTTGAGCGGCATCAGCTTGAAACTGGCTTTGTAACTCCACAAATATCCCAAGATTCTCAGTTGTGGCTATTGTACACAGGCAAACTGCGGCATTCTGAGGGTAATTCTTTAACACCAGGCACAATCTTTGTCCAACCGAAACAAGGTGATTGGCAAGCAACGCAACCAACAATTGCTTACATTCTGAAAAATGACGATAGGCAAACAGCACTAGAATACTTGCCGGAATTAGGGGAGTGGGGAGTGGGGAGTGGGGAAGTGAGAAGTGAGGAGTGGGGAGTGGGGAGTAGAGAAAAACCTTCCCAATCTGTAAAAGCTAAAATCATTCCTTTTCCCCAAAAAGAGAAGCAGTCACAAGAACAGCCAAAAAAATCACGTTTTTACTTTCCCAGTCCAAAGGTGCAAGTAGGGCATTGGTGGAAACGCCTCACCAAGAACTATCCCTTCTATGCTCAACAAAGCGCAGCCGATTGCGGTTCTGCTTGCTTGGTGATGATTGGTAACTATTGGGGCAAGCATTTTAGTATCAATCGTCTGCGGGATATGACCAACATCACCCGCAGTGGTGCATCTCTGAAGGCTATGGCAGCAACAGCAGAAAACCTGGGTTTTGCCACCCGTCCGGTGAAAGCTACTCTTAATAAATTGGCAGAACAACCTTTACCTGCAATTGTCCATTGGGAAGGCAAACATTTCATCGTTGTCTACGAAATCACAAAAAAGCGGGTGATTGTATGTGACCCGGCTCTTGGCCAACGCAGCCTGACAAAAGCTGAATTTCAAGCAGGTTGGAGTGGTTATGCATTGTTACTGCAACCTACAGCCCTATTAAAAGATAGTAAAAGCGAAAGTACAAGCTTCTGGAAGTTTTTTGAGTTAATCAAACCTCACTATCGGACACTACTAGAAATCTTTATAGCTTCGGTATTAATCCAATTATTCGGACTGGTAACGCCAGTATTTACCCAGTTATTGCTCGACAGAGTGCTTGTGCAACGTAGCGTTACAACCTTAAACGCCATTGGTTTCGGGATGATTGTTTTTGGATTGTTTGGTGTCGCTGTGAACGCTGTACGACAATATCTTCTATTTCATACTGCTAACCGCATTAGCATCGCCCTACTCGTAGGTTTTATTAAACATACCTTCCGCTTGCCCCTTGCTTATTTCGAGTCGCGTTACGTTGGGGATATAGTCTCGCGCATCCAAGAAAACCAGAAAATTCAGCACTTCCTGACTGGTCAGACACTCTCCATTGTGCTGGATATGCTGACATTGGTGGTTTATCTGGCCTTGATGTTCTCCTATAGCTGGCGGATGGCATTATTCGTGCTGTGTACTGTACCGCCATTTTTTATTCTGGCACTGGCTAGCACAAATATTTTGCGCCGCATCTCCAGAGAGATTTTTGATGCAGGCACTAAAGAACAAAGCTATCTCATTGAATCTCTCAGCGGAATTCGTACCGTCCGCTCATTGGCAATTGAGCAGACTGTGCGCTGGCGCTGGGAGGAGCTGTTAAATGATTTGGTTAAAAAAGCCTTTAATGCTCAGATAATCGGTAATCGCCTGCAAATTATCAGTGGCGTGATCCAAACCTTTGTGAATACTGCATTGTTGTGGTACGGAGCGACCCAAGTAATTAATGGCGAACTGACTATTGGACAATTAGTTGCTTTCAATATGTTGGTGGGTAACGTCTTGAGTCCTTTCCAGCGGCTATCTATGCTGTGGAATGAATTGCAGGAAATTGTGATTTCCACCGAACGCATAAATGATGTTTTGGAGGCAGAACCAGAAGAAGACTTAGAAACTAAACCCCGGAAGTCGTTGGGTAAATTGCACGGTAACATTCGCTTTCATAACGTAACCTTTCGCTATCACTCAGAAAGTGACACTAACGTCCTAGAAAATCTTAACTTTGAAATCCAGCCGGAACAGATGGTAGCTGTGGTAGGGCGCAGCGGTTCGGGGAAAACAACTCTTAGTAAGTTGATTTTAGGTTTATACCCACCGACAGATGGCAAAGTACTGATTGATGGTCGTGACATTACGAGTATTTCCTTACGATCGCTGCGTTCTCAAATCGGTGTTGTAGACCAAGATACTTTTCTGTTTGGTGGGACTATCCGCGAAAACATTGCGATCGCTCATCCAGATGCTTCTTCAGATGAAATTATCCAAGCTGCAAAATACGCCGGAGCCGATGAATTTATTCAAAAACTCCCGATGGGTTACGAATCCCAAATTGGTGAAGGCGGCGGTATGCTCTCTGGTGGACAACGCCAACGCCTAGCGATCGCTCGTGCTTTGCTCGGAAATCCTCGGTTATTACTGTTTGATGAAGCCACCAGTCATCTAGATTCCGAATCAGAGCGAATTATTCAAAATAATCTCAAAACAATTCTCAAAGGCCGCACAAGTGTAATCATTGCCCATCGCCTCTCTACAGTCCGCAACGCTGACTTAATCTTGGTTTTAGATCAAGGCGTTTTGGTAGAAAGCGGTACTCACGACGAATTAATCACCAAAAAAGGTCATTATTACTATCTGAATCAACAACAACTAGCTCAAGTTAGTTGAAATTTGGGCAATTCAAAATCTAAAATTCTTACTCCCCACTATTATCGGAAATAAAATTATGCCAAATCCCAATAGATCATCCCCAATTTCCCAAGATGAGCCAGATGAATATCAAAGTTACACACAACAAGAGAAATCTGTAGAGTTTGACGAGCAGACAGATGCAGAAAATGACAGTCAAGATTTGCACTACGGTACTGAAGGATTGCTCAATGCCTTACCTCGAATTTGGACTCGTGGTTTGTTGTATGTACTCATAGCTTTTGCTGGTTTGTTCTTACCTTGGGCTACTTTCTCACAAGTAGATGAGACTGGTAGCGCCAGAGGGCGTATGGAGCCTAAAGGCGCAACTCAAAAATTAGACTCTCAAGTTGGTGGGAGCGTCAAAGCAGTTATGGTCAGAGAAGGAGATACAGTTAGAGCCGGTCAGATTCTACTGGAACTGGACTCTGATCTGCTGGAAACGGAACTGCAACAAGTCCAGAGCAAATTGCAAGGGCTACAAAATCGGCAATCCCAACTGGAACTGCTCAAAAATCAACTCTTAATGTCAACGAATCTCTTAGAGCAACAAAATAAATCCCAAGAATTAGAAAAAATAGCTCAAGTTAACCAGGTGCAGCAAAACCTGGATGCCAAACTGAGTAGCCATAACCTCCAAAAGTTAGAAAAACAAGCATTAGTTAAGCAAGCAGAGCAGCAGATTTACACCACTCGTGACGATCAGCAATCGGCTAAAACACGTTTGAGTATAGATTCTAGGCAAGTTGAACGCTTTAGCAAACTCGTTGAGGATGGCGCGGTTTCTGCAACCCAAATTGATCAACTCAAAAAAGAACAACAAGAAAGCAAACGACTCTATAACAGGGCTATATCAGATATTAAACAAGCACAATTGCGCTTGGTGGAAGAGCTAAATCGTTATCAAGTAACTATCAAGATGTTGGAGTCTGATATCAAACAAGCAAAACTCCGACTGCAAGAAGAACAAAGTAGCTATAAAAGTGCCATGCAAGCCGGAGAACTGGCTGTAATGAAAAATCAAGAACAACTAAAGGACTTACAGACACAAATAACAGCAGTGCAATCAGAAGTGGCTCAGACTAAAAGCCAGATTATATCTACAAGACTTCAGATGCAACAACGAATGGTGCGATCGCCAATTAATGGGGTGATTTTTGAACTACCCACCACTAAGCCAGGAGCGGTAGTCCAAGCCGGTCAAAGGATTGCCCAAATCGCGCCCAAGTATGTAGACTTCGTACTCAGAGCAAATATGCCTAATCAGGATAGCGGTTTCTTAAAGGTAGGAATGCCAGTCAAAGTCAAGTTTGATGCTTATCCCTTCCAAGAGTATGGCATTGTCCAAGGAAAAGTTACTTGGATCTCTCCTGACTCGAAAGTTAGCCAAACACCCCAAGGCAACGTCGAAAACTATGAGCTAGAAATCACCTTAGAACAGCAGTATGTCCAAAATGGCAACAAGCGTATTCCATTAGGTGCCGGTCAGACTGCAAATGCTGAAGTGATCATTCGCCAGCGACGCGTGATTGACTTTGTTTTAGATCCGTTCAAGAAACTGCAAAAAGGCGGTTTAGAGGTTTAGTCAGAGCGATCGGGTGATTGAGTGCTGGAGAAGAGTTTTTCCAATGCCCAATACCTAATGCCCATACCCCTAATTATTGGAAATATTTATGTTATGCCCCACAATCTGACCATTTCCAGTTCAGATATCATGCACAGTCTCAAACTCTCCTGTCAGATACCTGATGTTGTGGAAGCGATCGCATCGCAAAGCATTATTGCCGAAGCAGCTCAAGAGGCAGGAATTACAGTCACACCAGAAGAACTACAGCAAGAAGGAGATGATTTACGGTTTGCCAAGAAGCTTGTCAAAGCTAAAGAAACCTGGACATGGCTAGAAAAACACCATCTATCTGTGAATGAGTTTGAAGAATTAGCCTACAACAACATCCTTTCACGGAAGTTAGCGAATCATCTATTTTCCCCTCAACTCGAAAAGTCCTTTTATGAACGCCAACTAGATTATGTCGCCGCCGTTACTTATGAAGTCGTCTTTGAGGATCGGGATTTGGCTTTAGAGCTTTTTTATGCCCTAGAAGAAGGCGAAATCAATTTTCCCGAAATTGCTCGTTTATATATCCCAGAACCAGAACTCCGCCGTGCTTATGGATACCAAGGACTCCGATACCGCAAAGATTTTCGTCCAGAGATTGCAGCGGCCGTATTTGCTGCTGCACCACCACAAGCTCTCAAACCGATTACGACATCCAAGGGAGTGCATTTAATTTGGGTGGAAGAAGTTATTCAACCCCAATTGGATGAGCAGTTGCGCCAAAAAATCATTACAGAATCATTTTCTGATTGGTTAAAGCAACAAACCAACGCTATGAAAATAGTTACTCAGATAGACTCAGATGCAAATGTGCGATCGCAGGAGGAATTGCTAGATACGTTATTCACCAAGACTAAATAGGTTATTAAATCCCATAATGTTTTTGTAGCTAACTATCTCCTCTGACTAAGGGTAGATATCTCTAGTTTTCAAAAATGTTATGAATGCTGATATTGCTTGCTTAACAATTTAATAGTTTTTCGTTTTTAGTATTTTGAGAATACATTCAAAAGATGCTATTTGAGCGCGATTGAAAAATTAAGTTAAATCGCTATAAGTCTTACTAGGTAGCAATAATGGTAATTGTTGTCTAAGTTTGCGGTGCAATTCTTTCTTACTTTAATTAATGCTATATATGATAATTTCCTGGCGTAAACATATTAGTTTTTTTAATCAAAAATTCCTCAAAAAAGCATTGACTTTTCTGAGGAATAAACTATAGTAATTATGTAACCAACAAAAACAAGTTGGTTCCGCGAACAAACTTACAAATTTTAGGACAAACCCAAATGATTATCTCTGATCTAAACTACTTGGAAAATACTTCTGAAGAAGTTCTTGGCGGTTTTTCTTTTGTTGCTACTAAGAACGTTGCGATCGTAATTAGAGTTAACGAATCTATCGTTATCAACAAAAACGTAACATCTGTCGTTAGGCTCGTAGGTTCTGTAGCTACCGCTGAAGGTCAAGCTACTGCATCCGGTAACAACACCCTAGCTGAAGTATTCAGTTTCGCTGATACCACAGTTAATTCTTCTTCTGCTAACTCATTGGCAGTTTCTGCTAGCAGCAGATAATTAAACTCTACTCACAAAGAGTATTAACTCTTGCAAGTAGAGTTAGGCTCGAAAGCCTACTAGATTCATAAATCGCCGAAGGCTCAAATGAGCAGAGAGCCTTTGGCCTTTACACAATGTACATTGTTTTGATCTCAAATAACTGTTTCCGTAATAAATTTTTACAACATTATAATCATCAACCCAGGATACAGTTCTGTGCTGTTTGCTCCCTGTCAATTAAAACTCTGGGTAATAGTCTTTATTGCAATTAACGAACTTAAAATCAGCATTTCAGCCGATTTTAACCGAACTCAGTTAGAAGTTCCAGAAACTTGAGTTCCTCGCAGATATGAGAACAAAAGACATATTAAGTAAAAAATAATTGTATACGTCATGAATACAATTCCTGAAGCTCTCCAACTCGCTGTTCAGCATCATCGAGCCAAGCGCTTCACCCAAGCCGAAGAGGTTTATCGTCAAATTATCGAGATAAACCCCAAGCAGCTAGAGGCACTATACGGCTTAGGTATGCTGGCGCAGCAGCGGGGACAATATCAAAATGCAGAACAATTTTTCCAAGCAGCCTTGCAATTGCAGCCAGAAGCAGCGGCAATACAAAACAGCTTGGGGTTTACTCTGCAACAGCAGGGTAAACTAGAAGAAGCAATTACTTACTATGAAAAAGCACTGAAAATTCTACCCGATTCTATAGAAGTGCAAGTCAATCTGGGTAATGCTCTCCATGTTCAAGGAAAGCTGTCACCAGAAGAAAAAGTCCACTATGCAGACTTAAATCAGCAGTTTGCTTTAGGTAGGCTACAGGTAGGCGATTTCAAGATTGCAGAGTTATATTATCGGCAGGCTATTGCATTGCAGCCAGATTTGGTACAAGCTCATAATAATTTAGGAGAAGTACTCCAAAAACAAGGGCGATTTAATGAAGCCGTCAAGTCTTGCCAAGAAGCAATAAAAATTAAACCAGACTATCCTTACGCCTATCACAACTTAGGATATTTTTTCCAGGAAAAAGGGAAATTTGAGGAAGCAATAGAAGCTTACAAAAAGGCTTTAAATATTCAACCTGATTTGGGAATTACCCATAACAACTTGGGAAATATTCTGAAGTCACTAAATAGATTTGATGCCGCCATAGAATCCTATCAACAAGCTATCAAATTTAGACCTGATATTGATTTTATCTATTATAACTTAGGGACGGTACTTAGAGATCGTAATAAAATAGAAGCAGCAGTAGAGGCATTTGAACAAGCCGTTAAAGTTACGCCAAACTATGCTCCGGCTCAAATGGGTATTTGTATTAGCCAACTGCCAATTATCTATTCTAGTATTGATGAAATTGAATTCAGACGAAATCAGTATCAACAGCACTTGCAAAACTTAGCTAAAGGTTATGAATTAATTAATCACGAAGAACGAGCAAAAGCTGCGGAGTCTGTAGGAGCATTGCAGCCCTTTTATTTGGCATATCAAGGCTTAAATGACCGAGATTTACAGCGAACTTATGGGGAAATGATTTGCCAAATTATGTCAAGTCGCTATGCCCAAGATCGCCAGCCGCTTGTTCTCCCAAATTTAGATAAAAATCAAAAGGTTCGTGTTGGTATTGTTTCTGGGCTTTTCTATAGTCATTCTAATTGGAAAATCCCTATTAAAGGTTGGGTAGAAAATCTGGATCGAAGTGAGTTTGAATTATTTGGCTATCACACTGGGGTCAAAAAAGATAATTCAACAATCAGTGCCACTAAAGCTTTTGATAAGTTTGTTCAAGGTGTTCGCTCAATTGAACAATGGTGTGAAGCAATAACAGCAGATAAATTACATATCCTGATTTTCCCAGAATTTGGGATGGACCCAATGACAGTCAAATTAGGTTGCTTAAGATTAGCGCCAATTCAGATGACATCTTGGGGACACCCTGATACCAGTGGATTACCGACAATTGACTATTACTTGAGCAGTGACTTAATGGAACCAGAAAATGCTCAAGAACATTATACAGAAAAATTAGTTAGATTACCCAATCTATCTATTCATTACATACCTTTAGTAATTCAACCAGAAGAACTTAAGAAACCAGATATAGGTTTAAAAGAGGATGAAATTTTCTTCTGGTGTTGCCAGTCATTATATAAATATTTGCCCAATCATGATGATGTTTTTTCTCGCATAGCTAAAGAATTAGACAATTCTAAGTTTGTATTTATTAAACACGAAAGTGAAGATATTACAGAAGTATTTCGCCAGCGCTTAAACCATGCTTTTACAGCATTAGGGCTGGATTATCAAAAGCACTGTTTATTTTTGTCTTCCCTGAATGACAGGAAGTTTGCTGGGACTACAGCTTTAGCAGACGTTTTCTTAGATAGTATTGGTTGGTCTGGATGTAATTCTACTTTGGAATCTATTGCCCATAATATTCCTGTTGTCACCTTACCAGGAGAACTAATGCGTGGACGGCATTCTCTGGCAATTTTGAAAATGATGGGTATAGAAGAAACGATCGCCTCAAACAAAGCAGAATATATCCAAATCGCTATCCGTCTGGGGAAAGATGCTCAATATCGGCAATACATCTCTCAGCAAGTTGCAGACAATAAACATAAATTATATGGCGATTTAAAACCAGTCAGAGCGCTAGAAGATTTTCTTTTGCAACTGGTTAATAAACCAAGACAGTTTGATGCCCAAGAAGTTGCTGAACTCTTTCAACTTGCAGTTCAACATCATCGAGCGAATCGTTTAGAGTCAGCTGAACAGCTATATCTGCAAGTGATCGAAAAACAACCAGACTATTCAGAAGCATTATACGGTTTAGGGATGCTGGCACAGGAGAAAGGTGCATTCCCAGAAGCGGAGAAGTTTCTGAGTACGGCTTCTCAGGTTCAGCCTAACTCTGTGAAAGTTTGGTTTAGTTTAGGCAATTTACATCAAGCTCAAGGGCAGTTAGTAGAAGCTGAAGAAGCTTACAAAAAAGCTATTGCTTTACGACCAGATGCAGGGACAATTTATAACAATTTGGGCTACACCTTGCAACAACAAGGTAAGTGGGAAGAAGCGATCGCGTCCTATCAAAAAGCTCTGGAATTTCAGCCCAACTGCATAGAAGCAGATGTGAATTTAGGGAATGCGCTTTTTGCCCAAGGGAAGCTTTCGGCAGATAAACAAACCTATTATGCTGAATTGAATTATCGGCTAGGCATTACCCGCAAACAAGCAGCTGATTGGCAAACTGCTGCTATTTACTATCGAGATGCGATCGCACTACAGCCCGATTTAGTCGAAGCTCATTATAACTTGGGGGTGATACTACAAGAACAAGGACAGATGGAAGAGGCGATCGCTTGCTATCAAAAAACTTTGGAATTCAATTACCAACATCAAGAGGCCAACATCAATTTAGGACAGATTTACCAAATCCAGCATCATTAACAATTCAAAATTTAAAATTCAAAACATAATTTAAAATTAAAGACATTTTTAGATGGGGATTTAAACTCAGACTTAAACTGATGCTACGTGTAGACTTAGGGGTCTTAAACCCTTGAGGTTAAACGGATCTTCTCACCTGAGAGCAAACTTCGATCAATCTAAACTTAAACTTTGAAATTCCAGGAGATAAAATTTATGGCTTTGCAACGCGGAACCAGCGGTAATGACTCACTTCAAGGGACTTCTGTAGCAGATCAAATCTATGGAAGTTTTGGTAACGATACTCTATTTGGGTTAGGAGGAGATGATTTAATTCAAGGCGACGCGGGTAATGATTTCTTAAATGGTGGCGATGGCAGCGATCGTCTCTTTGGCGGTAGTGACAATGATACAGTCTTGGGTGGCCTCGGCAATGACTTCCTCAATGGTGGATCGGGTAACGACAGCCTAGATGGTGGTGATGGTGATGACATTCTTCAAGGCGGACAGGGTGACGACACCTTATTGGGTGGAGCCGGCAATGATCGCCTTCTGGGTGTCAGCGGCAATAATCGCATTGATGGGGGGACTGGCAATGACTTCATCCAAGGAGCTAGTGGTAGTAGTTTCACAGGAGGAGGCTTAGATACCCTTTTTGGGGGTGACGGGGATGATATAATATACGGGCTAAGTCAAAACGATCTCCTCTACGGAGACGGTGGCAATGACACCCTTAATGGCGATAGTGGAGATGATCGGCTGGAAGGCGGCGATGGCGACGACAGCCTCGATGGTGGTATCGGCAATGATTTTCTCTTCGGCGATCTTGGGCAAGATACTTTAAAGGGCAACAGTGGTAATGACATCCTCGAAGGGGGTGGCAATGATGATGTTCTCTTGGGAGGTGCTGGTAATGATATTCTCGTTGGTGTGGGTCGGGGCAGCGATGACATTTTTGGAGGAATTGCCCCAGGCTTTGGGGAAACCGATCTCTTAACCGGGGGAGATGGAGCAGACCTATTTGTACTCGGAGGTAATGGACAATTCTACTACCTCGGTGGTGCTAATGCAGGTCAAGGTTTCACCCTCTTTGATGCCGCCGTGATTGGCTTCGATAATAACGGGGTACTGCAACGGGACTTCGATCCGCTAGTTGATCGCATCCAGTTGCAAGGCGGGATTGACTATCAGCTTCTTGAGGCAGATGTTTTTGGGACTGGTGCAACTGATGCCATAATTGCCGCTGATGTTGGTTTTGGTCTAGACATCGTAGGGGTTGTAGTTGGAATAGGAGCAGCAGACATCGCAGGAACCATACAGATTGTTTAAGGGGTTGTTTGAAAATAGACATCTGGTGAAAAAGAATGTAGAGACGCGAAACTTCGCGTCTCTACAAGGATTGTAGATAACGCATATTTAATTTATCGAGATGTCTAATAGCCTAACCAAAGAATCAAATTGCAGGGTGCGAAGTTTAAAATAGTTTTGAAAAAGGTTGATAATCGAAGTATGCAAATAGCTGATCTACCCTATTTACAGAATGTTTCAGAAGACGAGTTGATTTTAGGTTCTGCTGGAGTAAGCGTGACATCTGAAGCATGGGCTTCAGGGTTAGAGACTTCCGCTTTTGCTAGTGCAAATAGTACTTCCACAACTGGATCAGACGGTGATTCTACAGCAAATGGTACAGGATTAGCTGGGGCATTTGGCGATGATGCTACAGCTAACCTAACAATGGTAGGTGATGGTCATAGGGTGATTGGAAAAGCTAAATTTAAATCTTCTAAAAAGACTGCTGTTGTAAGTGGTTTTATCACAGTGATTGATTTCCCTCCAAACTGAATTTTTCCAGCTTGTTGAAAAGTCTATTTTGAGGGTTTTCTAAGCCCTGATTTTTCAGTTAGCTCTTCCAAGAGAAACTAACGCTCTTCTGTCACTTTACGAAAATTTAACGATTTTTCCGGCATTTTAGCCCACAAAAAATCAAAGTTTTATCGTAGTTTGACAGAAGAGCCTTAAATAAGCTCCCGCTAATTCAACATCGTCCGGTTCAATTCAACTTTCAAAACCGAGATTGAGAGTTATTACTATTACCGCAATTCTAGAAAAAACAACAGACCTTAGTTCATCACCATCTGAAGAATTAAAGAAAATTCCGCTGCTTCCACGTTCAGCTTGAAATAGTCAATTAACCTATTTGAAAGTGCTGTTAAAAGCAAAACAAGTCTTAGATCAAAGCTGATATTGAAATAAAATTAGTAATTACTAACATTTGTTATAGAAAGCCAATACAACAAGATAAGCAGAGGTTTTTATGTCACAAGAAACTGTATTTTTACAATCAACTGCTCTAAATCCTAATGTCAATCCTAATTTCGCTAACTCTCAAGGATCTGCTGTTTTCTACAACTATAGTCAAAGTGCTTCAGGAAATTTAACTGATGTCAAAACAAACACATTAGTTAAAGGTGGCGTAGCTTTAGCCATTGCTGAAGCTGGAGCGGTTTTTTTGAACGATGAACCAACTTTTTCAACCCTCTTTTCTGACAGCACTGGCATTGGATTAGATGGCTCTTTTGTGGGAAGTGCTAACAGCGAAACGAAAGTAGTTGCAAGTTTTGTAGTTGGCGCTAATCAAACCTTCTCTTTCGATTTTTCGGCAGATTTATCACTGTCAGCTAAAGAAATTGAAAATCCTCGTACTGAATATAACCAAGCTAAGTCAAAAACTACGTTCTTAGTACTAGACACCACAAATCCCAATAAACTCAAGGTCTTAGATTATTTTGGCATCCGGGGTAACTTAATTTCCTCTAAACAAATTGGCAATTTGAAGCTGGGTGGTAGTCGCAACGTCACTCTTATTAATAGTGAGCAAACTGCTGATATTAATGGTAATAATGGACAGGACTCCCTTACAGGAAACGCTGTTGGTAGTTATCAAAAGAAGTTTAAGCGCGATACCAACATAACGATAGTAGAAGTTAATGCCAGTGCTGTTACCTTTTTGGGAGATACTTTAATCGACAACTTGGGTCAAGATGTTATTTATGGCACGCTTAAGAATGATAAGCTGACAGGAAGCAAATATGCAGACAAAATTTATGGCAGCTTAGGTAACGATACGCTCAAGGGACGGAAAGGCGATGATATCCTTGAAGGCGGTCAAGGTGCTGATTGGCTATATGGGGACGACGGAAATGATAAACTTCATGGCGGTTGGGACAATGATGTTTTGATTGGTGGTCGTGGTAGTAATGTCTTGGTTGGTGGCGACGGTAGTGACAAATTTGTTTTCAACTACGGCGATAGCTTGTTAAAACGTGAGTTTGATGTCATTCAAGATTTCGAGGTTGGTATTGATAAAATTGTATTTGATGGCTGGGGTAAAAATAATAGTGATCAATGGTTAAATCAGATGTTTTCTCAAGGTAGGATAACCGATACTGATGATGGAGTTACCTTCAATTTTAATACTGGAATAACTCAAGGAACATTACTGCTTTCAGGTGTAACTTCCAACCTGATTACCTCTGAATCAATAGTGTTTAGTTAGCACTTATTGCAGAGCAAATATCTGTAAGGTAGAGAGATACTTTTCCCGTGATGGTTTCAGCATTGGAACATCAACGCTATTTTATCAGCAAAATCTTTGTTCAGTAAGTGTTTTGCAAATCAGGTGCATTTACCTTCTGTAGCAATCTTATATAAGTTGTAAATACTATATTTTTAAAAATCGTAAATAACACGAGGGAAATAAAAATAGCAGAATTTACATACTATTTAGGATTGCTGTAGCAGGATTTAAACTTTAAATTAACTCACTCTAATCTAATATCAACTTAATATAGCTATGAATCATAAAAATAGTTTAGAATGCAACATTAAATATCTCATTGAAATGGCGATTCAAAAGCATGAGTCAGGTCAATGGAATGAAGCTAAAATCCTATATAAACAGGTATTACAAATTCAACCCGAATGTAGAGGTGAATCAGACTCATTAAAAGGTAAGTATCAAATCCAACCAAACCACTCTGAAGCTTTGTACGGCTTAGGAATACTGGCGCAACAAACAGGAGAATTCCAGGAAGCCGAAAAATTCCTCAGTGCAGCTTCTCAAGTTCAACCGGACTCTGTGAAAACTTGGTTTAGTTTAGGTAATTTGCGTCAAGCTCAGGGACAGTTATTAGAAGCAGAGTCAGCTTACAAACAAGCGATCGCCTTACGCCAAGATGCAGCACCGATTTATAATAATTTGGGATATACCTTGCAAAGACAAGGTAAACTTGATGAAGCAGTTGCCTGTTATCGAAAAGCTCTGGAAGTTCAACCTAAGTGCACAGAAGCAGATGTTAATTTAGGGAATGCCCTCCACACCCAGGGGAAACTCTCAAAAGATAAACAAGCTCATTATGCCCAATTGAATTATAAATTGGGTTGCGATCGCAAAAATACCGGAGATTTGACGACTGCCGAGGCTTACTTGCAAAAAGCCCTGGAACTCAATCCCAACTATGGGGAAGTCTATATGCGTTTGGGAGAGATTTACCAAACACAAAAGAAACTCCAAGAGGCAGCAGCAGCTTTTCAGCAAGGTTTAAAGCAGATTAATCCTCACTACGCTAAAGCTATAGAAGCTAGCGAGAAAGCGCAAATTCCTCAACAAATAGCAGTAACGCCTCTAATTTCTTTAGAGGAGGTAATTGTCGGCAACTATAGATTTCCCGCTATTCCGAGCGTAGCAGATGGTACAGACAAGCGGCCTTTCTGGAGTGTAGTGGTAACTGTATATAATCGTAGAGATTATCTACTCGAATGTCTTGCCAGCGTCTTAGCACAATGGCAGGGAGAAGAGCAGATGGAAATCATTGTCATGGACGATGCTAGTAAAACGCCAGTATTTGACCTGGTAAATAGTATTGGACAAGGAATAATCCACTATTATCGCAACCGGGAAAATCTCGGTCTGCCAGGAAATTGGAATGCCGGAGTTGCTCTAACTCGCGGTTGGTGGGTTCATTTACTTCACGACGACGATTATATTCTCCCAAGTTTTTATTCCCGGTTGCAAGAGAGTCTAAAGGAATGTGGAGATTCTATCGGGGCAGCTTTTACGGGTTATCAAAACATTAACGAGAAAGGAGAAGTAATTTTACGCCAACAAGTCTATGGAGAACAGCGAGGGATTGCTAAAAATTGGCTGCAACGCATTGGAGTTAGTAACTTATTAAATATGTCTGCGGTTGTGATTCGTCGAGAGGCACACGAACAATTGGGAGTATATCATCCCGAATTGACCTATACAAGTGATTGGGAAGTTTATAAACGCATTGCCGCTGTTTATGATTGGTGGTATGAGCCGGAAATCTTAGCTCGTTACCGCCAACATCCTAACAATGTGACCAGCGAACTTTTACTCACTGGGAAGCAGATGATATCTATCCGCAGTGCAATTGAAATGTCAGAGAGTTATTTTCCCACTGAACAATCTGCACAGATTACGTCCCAATCCCGGAGTTATCATTTTCTTTATTGCCTAGAATTAGCCCTAATTCCTCTACAGGCTGGGAATCTGGCTGGAGCTTGGCAAGTGTTGGAAGAGTCTCTAAAAATAGATCGTAGCCCCAAAGCTGTAGCAAAGTTATTCAGTTGGTTAAGAGAGGAAGAAGCAACTCTCCTTCAGGAAGCAGGCTATATCCAGACAGCCCTTACCTATTATCGGCAAACGATCGCTATTGAGTCAGACTTGCCAGAGGTCTATTATAACTTAGGCAGCATCCTGCAAGAACAAGGTGAGTGGGAAGAAGCGATCGCATTTTATCACCAAGCCTTAAAACTCAATCCTCAAAATTGGGAAATCTACACTCGCTTGGGTCAGGTTTATCAAGCTCAAAACAAGATTACAGAAGCAATTTCTGTGTATCGTCAGGGATTAATTTTACTCAATCCCCACTACGCCAAAGCGGTGGCCGCTTACCAGGATGCTGGAACCACCCTAGAAATGCTCGTTACTCCGCCCATTCCCCAAGGTGAGGTTACTGTTGGTGCTTATCAATTTCCAGCGATTCCACCTGTAACTAACCCAGAAAACCCCCGACCGTTTTGGACTGTGGTGATTCCGGTGTATAATCGCACCGATTATCTGCTTGAATGTCTGGCAAGCGTGTTGGTGCAATGGTCTGGGGCAGAGCAGATGGAAATTCTGGTGATGGATAATGCCAGTACATCACCGTTGTTTGATTTAGTAACCAGTATTGGGGGAGGAGTAATCCGCTACTACCGCAATCAGCAAAATATTGGTGGAGCAAGAAATTATAACGCCGGGATTGCCCTAAGTCGCGGTCAGTGGGTACATGTCCTCCACGATGATGACTGTGTACTTCCAGGTTTTTATGAACGCCTCCAGCAGAGTCTTACAACTTGCCCAGATTCGATTGGGGTTGCTTGTACGGGTTTTGAATATATTAACGAAAAAGGGAAAGCGATCGACACCGGAGAAGTAGTTTCGTTGTATGGAGAACACAGGGGCATCATGGTAGATTGGCTGTCGCACATTGGTGTCTGTGGTTTAATAACCGTACCTGCAATGGTCATTCGTCGAACTGCTCACGAACAGTTAGGAGGATATTACCCGGAGTTACCTGAAATTGCTGACTGGGAAATCTTTAAACGCTTTGCTGTTGGTTACGATTGGTGGTATGAACCAGGCATTTTGGCGTGTTACCGCGAACATACCCAAAAAATGACACCTGAAAATTGGCTTTCTGGAAAGATGGCTCTCGCCATCCGCCGGGCGATTGAAATTTCTGATACCTATCTTCCTATTGAACATCGGGCAAAGATTACCGCCAAAGCTCGCAGCCAAAATTTCAACTATTGTCTAACACGGGCAGTAATTCCTCTCCAGGCGGGCAATATCACCGGGGCTTTATCTGTACTTCAAGAAGCCCTCAAAATTGATGGCTCTCCGCAAGCTGTAGCAAAGTTATTCGCTTGGTTAACTCAAGATGAAGCAGCTCCCATCCGAGAGGAGATTGTTACCAATTTGCTTGCTATTCCTACTGAATTAAAACTCCCACAAACTGCGATCGCGATCGCAGCATAAGATATGAAAGTACTTGTAACTGGAACTGAAGGTTATATCGGCTCCTTATTAGCTCCCCTCTTAATCCAACAAGGTCATGAAGTTATTGGTTTGGATACTGGCTTTTATAAAGTAGGCTGGCTATATAACGGCACCAAGGTAACTGCCAAAACCCTCAACAAAGATATCCGCCACATCACAATAGAAGACCTACAAGGAGTGGAAGCAGTAGTTCATCTGGCAGAACTCTCTAACGACCCTTTAGGTCAGTTAGCGCCTAACATCACCTACGATATCAACCACAAAGGCTCAGTAAATTTAGCAAAACTGGCGAAAGCATCTGGAATCCGACGCTTTGTTTACACCTCTTCATGCAGTGTCTATGGTTTTGCCACTGAAGACTACGTTACCGAAGAATCTACCATTAATCCCCAAACAGCTTATGCTAAATGCAAAGCGCTTGTTGAACAAGACGTAAAACTCCTTGCTGATGATGGTTTTTCTCCTACCTTTCTGCGAAATGCCACAGCCTATGGAGCCTCTCCCAGAATGCGCTTTGATATTGTCTTAAACAATCTAGCAGGTTGGGCATGGACAATTAAAGAAATCAAGATGAACAGCGACGGTACACCTTGGCGTCCTCTAGTGCATCTCTTGGATATCTGCAAAGCAATTATCTGTACCTTAGAAGCTCCACGTGATGTAATTCACAACCAAATTTTTAATGTGGGTAATACAAACAGCAACTATCAAGTCAAACAAATTGCTCAGATAGTTGCAGATGTTTTTACAGGCTGTCAATTGAGCTTTGGTAAATATGATCCTGACAACCGCAGCTATCGAGTTTCATTTGATAAAATTAGCCAAAATTTACTAGGATTCAAATGTGAATGGGATGCCCAGCGCGGTGCCCAACAATTCTATAGTATCTTCCAGCAAATTGACATGGATAGAGAAACATTTGAGTCTAGAGGCTTTACTCGTCTGAAACAACTGGAATATCTCATTCGCACTCAGCAAATCGATCAAGATTTCTTCTGGCAGAGTGTTTAAATTATAAATTTGATTTTTGCCAAAAACTATAAATTATGAATTTACCAAAACCAATAAATAATCAACCAACAACTGGTAATTGTCTATTCTGTGGGACAGGGTTGCAACATACCTTTGTAAATTTAGGTATGTCTCCTCCCTGCGAAAGCTATCGCAGTCTCAAACAACTCAATGAAGTAGAATCTTTTTATCCGCTCCATGTCTATGTTTGTGAGGAGTGTTTTTTAGTTCAACTCCAAGAATACATTAGCCCAGAAAATATTTTTAGCGACTACGCTTATTTCTCTTCTTACTCTGATAGCTGGTTGCAACACGCCAAGAACTACGTTGATTTGGTAACAGAGCGTTTCCAATTAAACCAGGAAAGTCAGATAATAGAAATTGCTAGTAATGATGGTTACTTGCTGCAATACTTTGTTGCCAAAAACATCCCATCGCTAGGAATAGAACCAGCAGCAAATGTTGCTGATGTAGCAATTAAAAAAGGTATTCCCACAGTTGTTAAGTTTTTTGGGCAAGAGACAGCAAAAGAACAGGTTTCTCAGGGTAAAAAGGCGGATTTATTACTAGGAAACAATGTCCTTGCTCACACACCCTATCTCAATGATTTTGTCAAAGGTATGAAAATTATCCTCAAACCGCAGGGTGTAATTACAATGGAATTTCCCCACCTGATGCGGTTAATCGAGGAAAATCAGTTTGATACTATTTACCATGAGCATTTCTCTTATTTTTCGTTTCTCACTGTAGAAAATATTTTTGCTGCTCACGGGTTAACAATTTTTGATGTAGAAGAATTAACTACTCATGGCGGTTCTTTGAGAATTTATGCTCGCCACAACGAAGACTATTCTAAACCTGTTAGTCACCAAGTATCAGAACTTAAATATAGAGAAGAAGCTGCTGGTTTTACGCAATTAGAATACTATTTTTCATTTGGTGAACAAGTCAAGGAAACTAAACGGAAGTTATTAGATTTCTTGATAAAAGTTAAGCGAGAGGGAAAATCTATTGTCGGTTATGGTGCTCCAGGTAAGGGAAACACTCTCTTAAACTATTGTGGTATCCGCACAGATTTTCTTGACTACACAGTAGATCGTAACCCTTACAAACAGGGTCAATTTTTACCAGGAACTCATATTCCAATTTTTCATCCAGAAAAAATTAAAGAAACAAAGCCTGACTATGTGCTAATTTTGCCCTGGAATCTGAAGAATGAAATTATGACACAAATAGCCTACATTCGTCATTGGGGAGGCCAATTTGTTGTACCAATTCCTGAAGTTAATGTCTATTCTTAAGTATTTGATATTTTTTCATTATCAAAAAGGGGTAATAACATGAAAGTAGTTTTATTTTGTGGTGGTTTAGGAACTAGAATGAGAGAATATTCAGAAAGTATTCCTAAGCCAATGGTGAATATTGGTTATAGACCAATATTGTGGCACGTAATGAAATACTATGCTCATTATGGGCATAAAGATTTTATTTTGTGTCTTGGTTATAAAGCTGATCTAATTAAAAGCTATTTTTTAAATTACAATGAATGGCTTTCTAATAATTTTAGCCTTTCCAACGGTAGCCAAATTCAATTATTCAACCGTGATATTCAAGATTGGAATATTACGTTTGTAGATACAGGGTTAACTGCCAATATTGGCCAAAGATTCAAGGCAGTAGAAAAGTATCTAGAAGGAGAAGAAGTATTTTTAGCTAACTATAGTGATGGTTTAACAGACTTGCATCTACCAACACATATTAAGCATTTTTATCAGTGTGATAAAATAGGTAGTTTTTTGTGTGTCAGACCAAGCCAAAGTTTTCACTTGGTTGACATGGATGAGGATGGTTTAGTGAAGGATATCCAGGATGTAAAACACCGTGACATTTGGATTAATGGAGGATATTTTATTTTTAAAAAAGAGATTTTTAACTATATTAATTATGGCGAAGAGCTTGTCCTTGAGCCTTTTCAAAGATTGATTGCTAAAGAAGAACTTTTTGCGTATAAATACACTGGCTTTTTCGGGGTAATGGATACCTTTAAAGAGAAGCAACAGTTGGATGATATGTATGCTCAAGGCGAAAGACCTTGGGAAGTATGGGGAGATAAACAACTAGAAGTAAGCCATATATGATCAAAATTAGCTTCAACAAGACAGAAGAATCTGAGTACAAAATCCTTTGTCTAGGTTCTCATTGTGATGATATAGAGATTGGTTGTGGAGGCACAATTTTAAAGCTGATAAAGAATTACCAGCATATTATCATCTGTTGGGTTGTCTTTAGTTCCAACGAGCAAAGAGCAGAGGAAGCAACAGCAAGTGCCAGTCTTTTTTTAAAAGAAATCCAGACCAAGAAAATTATCATTAAAAATTTTCGAGATGGCTTTTTACCTTTTCAAGGGATAGAGATAAAGGAATGTTTTGAACAGTTGAAGCAGGAATTTTTACCAGATATAATCTTTACTCATCACCGAGACGATCGCCACCAAGATCACCGCTTAATTTCTGAGTTGACTTGGAATACCTTTAGAAACCATTTAATTTTGGAATATGAGATTCCTAAGTATGATGGGGATTTGGGTATTCCTAATTTCTTTGTCCATTTAGATGAGGCACTTTGCTGTCGAAAAATTCAATATATTTTGGATGCGTTTCCCACCCAGAGTAATAAGCAGTGGTTTACAGAAGAAACTTTTCGTGCCATTCTCAGAATTCGCGGGATTGAATCAAATTCACCGAGTAACTATGCGGAGGCATTTTACTGTCGAAAAATATTTTTCTAAAAAATTTAATTTTTAATTTACTTCTAATGGAAAATAATAAATTTGTCATTGATAGTGAGATAAAAACAACTTTTGTAACAAATGATATTGCTCAAAATATATATCAGCTAGTAACTGAACTGTATCCTATATGTCGTAGTATTACGGGTAATGGTGTTAGGGAAACTCTGAAACTTATTCAGCAGCATATTCCTTTATCAGTTCATGAAGTTCCAACCGATACTCAGATTTTTGATTGGACAGTTCCGAAAGAATGGAATATTAAAGATGCCTACATTAAAAACTCTCAAGGAAAGAAAATTGTAGATTTTGCTAACTCAAATCTCCATGTTGTTAGTTATAGTATTCCCGTTCACAAGAAAGTATTTCTCACAGAACTCAAAGCGCATTTATCTACACTGCCTGAGTATCCTGAGTGGATTCCCTTCCGCACTTCATACTATAAAGAAATTTGGGGTTTTTGTCTAAGTCACAAACAATATTCGGAACTAAATGATGAAGAATATGAAGTATTTATTGATTCTTCCCTTGAACCAGGTCATCTTACTTATGGCGAGTATTATATTCCCGGAAAAAGCACTGACGAAGTTTTAATTTCTTGTCATGTTTGTCATCCTTCACTTTGTAATGATAATCTTTCGGGAATTGCGATCGCTACTTTTATAGCTAAACATTTAAGTCAAACTACACCAAGATATTCCTATAGATTTCTCTGGATTCCAGCAACCCTTGGCTCAATTACATGGTTAGCCCTTAACGAGGCGAAAGTCAATAATATTAAACATGGCTTGGTGTTAACTTGTTTAGGAGATTCAGGCAAGTTTACTTATAAAAAAAGCCGTAGAGGTGACACTGAAATTGATAAAGTTGTTGCTTATGTACTCAAAAACTCAAAACAGGATTACGAAATTATAGATTTTTTCCCCTACGGATATGATGAGCGACAATATTGCTCACCTGGATTTAATTTAGCTGTAGGTTGCTTGATGCGATCGCCTCATGGTAGTTTTCCCGAATATCACACATCAGCAGATAATTTAAACTTTGTTCAACCCCAATATCTTGCCGAGTCGTTCTGGCAATGTAGTTCGATATTACATATCCTCAACAATAATGACATTTACTACAACCAAAATCCTAAATGTGAGCCACAGTTGGGGAGAAGAGGTCTATATCAGGCATACAATGGTCATCAAGATAGTAGGCTAAATCAAATGGCAATCTTATGGGTTTTAAATTTATCTGATGGTCAGCATACTCTGCTAGATATTGCAGAAAGATCGGGAATGTCATTTGAAATGATTAAATCTGCTGCCGATACATTATTAGCACATAACTTGTTAACAACCTACATTCAGCACTTCAATTTGAATTACAAATAAATTACAATCAATGAAAAAGCAAAAAAATCATTCTCATGAAGAAAAGAATACTCAACGAATCTGATTGGGGAGAGAAATAATCAAATATACAGCAGGTTGCGATCAAACCCACCACAAAAAGAGCTATCTAAATAGACTCAAAAAACAGGCCACAATGATTAAACCAGTTGAGAGCATTTTCATCAGTAATGGCATTAATAGCTAGGGTAATGGTTTCATCAAGAGCATCGAATGTGCGAGCGTTAGCAGAACGAAGAATTCCTTTTAATTTTGACCAACATAACTCAATTGGAGATAAATCAGGCGAGTATGGAGGCAAAAACTTAATCTTATTTTGTGTTGTAGTCTTATATTACGATGTAACTTAAAGCATAATGTGAGCAAAGTCTAGATTTAAAGGATTTATGTGCTGGAATCGATAGTCAGTACCAAGTTGAAATCTATGTTTAAATGTTTTACTGGCGAATGACACCACTCTAGGTGTTAAGCAGTATTAAGGGACTTCCAAAGAATAAATTATTCCAAGAAAAACAAGAGACAGGTTTTCTCAAGAATGATAATCATTTTAAGGGGGGAGAAAAGGGGTCGCCTATGTCTTCCCCTTTAAAATGATTATCATTATTGCTAATGGAATAGTTTATTTTCTGGAAGTCCCCAAGGTAACGAAAGCCAAATTCTCAATTGTGGTTATGGGCAAGGTTACAGTGTACGTCAAGTTATCGAACGGGTTAAGGTTATTTCTGGGGTAGATTTTCCGGTCATTGAAACAGAACGTCGC
>Ga0105046_10003436_pt1 | contig 25105 bp, 14 predicted proteins | sample MAT03_FD_78385 | JGI IMG/M metagenome (GOLD analysis project Ga0105046, IMG submission 78385) | Freshwater microbial communities from Lake Fryxell liftoff mats and glacier meltwater in Antarctica - MAT-03 (megahit assembly) | ecosystem: Environmental > Aquatic > Freshwater > Ice > Liftoff...
GTCGCCGTCGCTGAGCCGCAGGTAGCGCCGTTGCAGATCCTGGATCAGCGGCTTGTTGTGGGTCAGTACCAGCACGCGCTTGCGCGGGAAGAACTGGCGCAGCAACCGCGCCCGGTAGAGCAGCCGCCCATTCCATGCAAAGCGATCGGCCGGTGGAGCGTAGGAGTCGGCTCACTCGTGGCGAGGAGTTGGTCGCGCAGCCGGTCAAGGGGTGCACGCCGCTCAATATAGAGCGCCGGCAGTGTGTAGTCACCAAAAAACTGGGGGCACGGGCGTTCCGGCGGCAGCACAATCGCCTGGAGCAGAGTCACAATATCGTGCCCGGCAACTGCGCCGATTTTCACCTCGCCGATTTGAGAACCGACAAATGAGGCGAGTGCGCCGGATGCAGGTTCACGCAGCTCCTCAGCTAGGCCAGCTACTCCTGGCAATGCGGTCACCTGGGCACGAGCAGGTTCTTCTGTGATCGCATTGTTGGCAGTATCGGCGACAATCGCCGCCTGGCGTGGCACAAGCGCAGCATATACCGTGGGCAAAGCCTGGTAAAGGGTCGTCTCGATGTGCGCCTTGTCAATCGGCATGAGTTAGTATCTTTCTCGTGACAGGCACTGCGCCTCGACCGCGGATCAGGTCAGAGGTGGCCAGCTCTTGCTGAGGGAGCATTACTCAATGTGGCTGGTTCGGTGCTTACAGTGTTTTCTGGAGCGTCCCGTCGGCGATCATGCGCTCGAATTGGGCGGCGACGGTGGCTGGTGCAGGGCCGCCTGAGATCAGGGTCCCCAGCTCCATGTTCAGGTTCAGGGCGTAGTTGGTGAGGTTCGCGCTGGATAGGAAGAGGAGGCGCCTGTCGGCGACGGCGCATTTGGCGTGGAGCGTCCCGGTGTGGCCGCTCTCGTCGGCCGGGCGGCGGTCTGTGGGCCAGATGTAGATCTGCGCGGCGCTGGCGACCGCCGGCCCGAGGGCGCGGATGGTGTCGTAGGCCATCTTCTGGCCGCTCGGCTCCGGCGCCTCGACGCAAATGCGGATGACCACGCCACGGGCGGCGGCACCGATGATCGCCGCGACGACCGCCGGGATCTTATAGACGGCGAAGCTCACCACCAGCAGCTCCTGCAGCGCGCTGTGGATGACCTGGAGCAGCGCCTGGTCGGTGCGGCGCATCGAGACGCCCACGGCCAGGGGGCCAGTCCAGATCAGCTCTATGCGCTGCTCGGCGCGGGCGCTGCGGGTAGCCGCCGCCGCCGTCCGCAGCGCCATGGCCGCAGCGGCGCCGCTGAGCGCGGGGGCGTGTTGTGCCCAGGCCTCTAGGAAGCCGCTGGCCCAGGCGCGCTGAGATGGCTGGGGGATGGCCTGGAGCGCGGAGGCCCGCCCCACCGCACTCGGCCCGGCGGCGCCCTCGATCGCCGCCGCGAGGGCGTGGATAGTGCCCGGCGGCAGCTCGGCCGCCAGGCGCACCACGTGGTCGATAATGAGCTGTCGCTGATCGTCCATAGAACGGCGGGAGGGTCACAGGAAAGAAGCCCTCCATGTCCCTCCGGTCTTTAACGGAAGAAGGCCAGATCCTCGCGCTCGACCGTCGACACCAGCACTGAGCGATCGAGGTAGCGGTTCCCGCGCTCGCACGAGGTCTCGGGGGCGAAGAGGCAGGCGTGGCAGGCCGCCGCATGCACGGTGGTGCCGCGCATGCTCGGCTCGTGCTCGGCGCACAGTGGGTCCGAGGCGCACTGAGCCGCGTCGCGCATGGTCATCTGCAGGTGCCGGCGCAGCTCGTCCGGCTCGCCCAGCCCCACCAGCCCGCCGAGGGTGCCCTCGCTGTCCGGCGCCGCCGTGTAGATCAGCACGCCGGCCATGGGCTCGGCACGCCCCTCCACCTCGTTGGGGCTGCGGGCGTAGATGCGCTCGCGCAGGCTGGCCGCGTTGTAGCCGCACTCCAGCACCAGCTGACGCATCAGGGCGTGAGCGAAGGTGTGCAGCAGGACGTAGCGCATGCCCGGAAAGTCGGCCTCCGGCGGCGTGATGTGTCGAGCCTTGCGCCAGCTGGTGTGCGACGCGCGGAACTGCCCCTCGCGCCGCTCGGCGGCCACGCCGGTCAGCCAGCCCTGGATGGCGGCCTCGTCGAACTGGATGAAGATGCCCTCGCCGCGCACCTCGGCGGCGGGCACCCAGGCCGGCGCCTTGCGCGCGATCTGCATGCGCCGCTGCTCGCTGCCCTCCGGGTCAACGCCCAGTTCGCCCGGCGCGTCGATGCGGGTGAAGCCAATCAGCGCCCGGACCTCGCGCAGCCGCTCGACCAGCACCACCCGCGCGATCGCCTGGCCGAAGCCGCTCGGCGCCGCGACCTCGCGCAGGCGGAAGTCCTTCGAGGGCGTGTGGCTCGCCGGGTGGGCGAACTGCTCCCACTCGCGGCCCTTCAGGTCGACCGGGTCGTCCGGCTCGCCCTGCTGGTCCTGCCCGCGCCGCCGCTCGATCGCCTGCCAGATCTCGGCGTCTCGGTAGCCAATGAAGTCGCCGAAGGGATTCGGCGTCATGCCGCGCATCAGGGTGATGAACTGCTCGCTCGGCACCTGCTGCAGGCTGGTCCACTTGCTCTCGACCAGCTGGGCCAGCTTGACCGACTCGGTGGGGATGGCCAGGGCGATCACGGTATCGCCAAACCAGAGGTTCGACGCACCGAGCAGGATCGCGCGCACCTGTTGGTCGCAGCGCTGCGGGTCGAAGTCGCGCAGGTGCGGCCGGCGACCTCGGCACATCGGCATGCGCGCCCGCCCCTCCTCGCCAAAGGCCTCGGAGAGGCGGCGGGTTTTCGAACACGTGTCGCAGCGCAGCACCAGGTCGCGGGCCTCGCCGCTGGGGCCGTACTCGATCAGGCGGAGCTGGGTCGCGCATGTCGTCGGGCCGCGGTGCACGAACTCCACCCAGGGGAAGTCGTCGAGGTGGCCGCGCTCGCAGGCCACCAGGAAGCGGGCTGGGACCACGACCGGCTCTTTGGCCTCCTCGCAGCCGGTGTGGACGTAGCGGGTTCGGTCAGGGTGGAAGACGTCGTCCTTGCGGGTGAACAGGCCGCTGCTCAGGGGTGAGAGCCGCTGGCAGCGCGGGCAGAGCATCCAGCGCGGGAAGAGCGCCACCGGCACGCCTACCCGGGCCAGGTCGCTGAAGGGGTCGACGGGCCCGCTGCCCGCCGGCACGGCGGGCGGGGCCAGTAGCTTCTGCACCTGGCTGCCAAGCTGCGAGCGCACGGCGCGCAGCAGGCGCTCCTCCTCGATCACGCGGGCCAGGCCGCCGTCGACAGTCCAGTCGTCCAGGCCCATGACAATCACGGAGAGGTGCGGCAGGTCGACCAGGGCGCCCACGCCGTAGCTGAAGATGACCTGGCTGGGCCGCACCTCGCCGACGCGGGGGTGTTTGCTCGGGGCCATCGTTACTCCTCGTCCTCGGTCGGCGCGCCGGCATCGATCGGCCCCTCCGCCTCGTACTGCCAGCTCTGGCCGCCCCCGTCGAGCCCGCCGTCCTCCAGGATGAGGTTGACGGTCGGCTCCACGTCGCGCAGCGAGTTGAGGATCGCGAAGAGCGACCAGTCGCCCTCGCCCGGCTGGCTGAGCAGCCCGACCGTGTCGCCGCCGGAGCGCTGGTAGCCGAGCTTGGCGCTCACGGTCGCGGCGATGCGCGCATTCCAGTGGTCGAGCCGCTCCTGGAGTGCGGCCTGGATCAGTCCGGCCCGCTTAGTCCCGTCGATGGCCTCGGCCCGGCGAACCAACGTAGCCAAGGCCGAGGCCAGGGCGGGGTCGGCGAGGGTGAGGCGGCCGGCGCCCAGATTCGGGTTGTAGGTCGGGTCGCTGATGCGCGCCAGGGCAACCAGCACACCGCTCAGCCCGCGGTCGAGGGCGCGCGGCGAGAACGGCGTCACCGAGAGGGCCTCGACATGCTGGTAGAAGGTCGCGTGGTAGTGGCTGAAACGCTCGTAGTGGCTCAGGTCACGCGGCCGGGCCCAGTTGTAGATGGTGGCCACCAGGCCGGGGTGCTGGCGCCCGACGCGGCTGGTCGCCTGGATGTACTCGGCCGTCGATTTGGGCTGACCGGCCACTAGCATGAGGCCCAGGCGGCTGACATCGACGCCGACCGAGATCATGTTGGTCGCCAGCAGCACATCGACCGGAAACTGCGACGGGGCGCGCTTGACGCCCTTCTCCGGGCGCTGCGCGGGGTCGAAGGACGCCTCCAGGCGGTCGAGCATCTCCGGGATGTCCGAGGCGCTCAGGCGTGAGGTCAGCTCGCGGACGCTCCAGGGGTCGAGGAAGCGCTTCGGCAGGCCGCGCTGCGGCATCTTCTTCAGGCGCGTGCTGACCGTGTCGTCCACGGCGCGGCGCATCGCGGCCAGCTCGCGCAGGGCGTTGAAGTAGCCCACCAGGGTCATGTAGGGGTCGGCCCGGCGCATGGCCGACTCGTAGAGCTGCTGGGCGGCGGCCAGGAAGGCCACGTAGGATTGGATGAGCGCGGTCTTGTGGCGGATGCCGGGCGCGCAGATGCCCATGTAGCGCCGGCCGGGGGTCGCCTCGCTCGGTGGTCGCTGGATGGAGAAGAAGGTGTCGCCGGCGTCGAGGCCCTGGGGCGGGAAGATCGCGACGCGGCGCAGGAACAGGCTGTGCACCTGCTGGTCGGCCCGGCGGATGGTGGCGGTGGAGGCGATCACCTTCGGACGAACCTGCCTGCCGTCGAGCTCCCAGCTGGCGAGCCGATCGACCGCCGCCTCGTAGAGGCCAACGAGGGTGCCCAGCGGGCCGCTGATCAGGTGCAGCTCGTCCTGGATGATCAGGTCCGGCGGGCGCAACGGGCTCGCCGGTAGCACGCGGGCAGGGCCATGGCGCCCGCCTTTGATCGCCGGGTGGCTCTGGGCGGCGTGGTCAGTGTCGGGGGTTAGGTAGCCGTGGCGCTCGCAGTAGCCGCTCACCTGGCCGAACAGGGCGGCCACACGCCCGTTCCAGGGCATCTGGGCGAACTTGTCGACGGTGGCGATGAGCAGGGCGGGGAGGCGGTGGTAGATCTCTTCGTCCACCACGAGCACCGGCAGCCCCTCGCCGTCGGCCTGGCGGGCGTTGAAGGGGCAGTGGTTCATCAGGCTGCCGCAGTACATCAGCACGCGGCTGCGGCCCTGCTCGGGCAGCTCGGCGGTCAGGTCACGCCCGGGGTCAATCGGTGTGCCGCACCAGGGGCAGTGCTTGAGCTGGTAGGGGCTGCCGCCGCTGGCGTTGCCGCCCTTCTTGAGCTGCTTGATCGCCTCGTCGGCCTGCTCGATCCAGTTGGGCGTCGAGCGCTGGCCGACCCACAGGCCGATGCGGAAGGGCTCGCCGCCCCAGCGGGCCGGGTCCTCGCGGCGAATGACCTCGCAGGCGCAGATCAGGGTGGCGGCGCGCTGAAACTGCTGGAGTGTGAGCAGACGCAGGGTGTAGCGCATCAGCACGGCCACGCCGGTCATGCCGCTGCGCCCGCCAACGCTGCCCTGGAGGCGCCGGATGCCCAGGGTGTAGGCAGTCAGCCCGAGGTAGGCCTCGGTCTTGCCGCCGCCGGTGGGAAACCAGAGCAGATCGGCGAGGGATGCGGCTGGGTCGCCGGTGGAATTCTGCGTGGGCAGGGAGCGGTCTGGGTGGCGCGGGTCGGTGAGGGTGGGCAGGTTGAGCAGTATGAAGCCGAGCTGGAACGCGCGCCAGGCGTGGTCGCTCGGCGCATCGAAGTCCGCGGGCGCCTTCTTCTCGCCGCGCCGCGCCGAGGCGGCGTAGAGCGTGCGGGTGCGCTGGAGGGCCATGGCGCGGTTCGCGAAGCGGAAGGCCGCCGCCGCCTGCGGGTTGGCGTCGAGCAGCGCGATGCCCGCGCGGATGCGCTCCAGGGCTATCTGGCAGCGGCGGAGCGACTCTGCGCCGGCGACGACGAACGGGACTAGGTCGGGTGTCGGCGTCTGGAGCCGGGCCTCCTGGCGGGCGATCCAGTCGGCATAGGCGTCGGCGAGTGGGTCCAGGTATGCGGCGAACTGGCCGTCTGGCACGGCGGCCAGGGCGGCCATATCGACGGTTAGGTCGGCGAGGCGTGCGAATCCCGGGTCGGCCGGCGTGGGCTGGGCGGTCTGGGGCACCTCGTAGACTGGCACGAGCACGGTGCGCACGGCGACCGCGCAGTCCGCGATGGCGCGGCCGTCGGCGTCGCGGTCCGTGATCGCATCGACGGCGACGCCGTGGCCGACGGCGAACTCGACCTCGTTGCGGTAGAGCATGGCCGTGCGCTGGTCCTCGGGGTCGAGCTGATCGCCGGGGAGCGGCCGCCGGCGGAAGACCCCGGAGCCGTCGGGCGCGGCGACGATGAGCTCGGGCTGGAAGAGCCAGGCGCTATCCTTGTTGCGCGCAGGCTCCTCCTGGCCGTTGACCAGGAACAGGGTGGCGATCCAGGCGCCCAGGCGCTTGCGGATCACGCCCTGGAGCGTGACGCCCGGGTGCTCCGGGCTGATCGGTAGCGGTCCGACCTTGCCGTGGTGCAGCCGGATGGGGGGCAGCCTGACCTCGACCGGGGTGCGCTTCCAGGGGCGATGGTAGCTGCCGTCGGGCCTCCGGTAGCGATCCTCCGTGATCTCGGTCCGGGCGTAGTGGCCCCAGCGTACGGTCGCCGCGATGGCGGTGGCCGCCAGGTCGACGGCGAAGGTGAGTCCGATCGAGGAGGGCAGCATCGCGGTGGTGGCTTTGGGGGCCGGGGCGTCGGTCGAGCCGTCCTCGCCGTCGCTGCCGCCGAGGTCGCCGTCGTCGTACTCCTCGGGAATGCCGCTGCTGGCGCGGGGGGCGAGCATGCCGACCAGGTAGCGCCCGCGCACGGTCGACTCGTCGACGACCTCCTCCGGGCCGCCCCAGGGCCCGAGAAGCTGGCGGATAACCAGGTCTTCGAGCTGGTCGCGCAGGCTCGGGGTGTGGGGGACAGGGGATTGGGCATTGGGCATAGAAGATAGCGTATCGGGCGTCGGCTCGATAGCGCCTATCCCCTGAACCCTATCCCCTATCCCCGGTTCTCTCCCATGTCGTCGGTCGAGCCAGGCGAGGAGCTGGTCGCCGAGGGCGGGGCTGAGGGTGGTGGCGTCGATCACTTCGCCGAGCTCGGCGATGTCCCAGGTGGTGGGGATGGCTGCGAGCAGGAACTCGATCTGCTCGGGGGCCAGGGACTCGACCCCGCCGCCGTCGAGGGTGATCTCGCCGTTGGCCAGACGCCCGCCGATCTCGGCGATCGCTCCTGGCCCGTTCTTGAGCACGCTGGCGAGCTTGATTCGATTCATCGGTTAGTCCCTGGCCCAGAGCGGCGGCCGCAATGTGTCGAGGAAGGGCGAGGGCGTATCGCGCGCGCCGCAGACCAGCAGGGCCCGCATGGCCCGCGAACAGCCGACGAAGAAGAGCCGGCGCTGCTCATCCTCCATTGCTGCGCGCTCCTCGTCCGGGTAGCCCTCGATCGCGCGCGGGAAGCGGCCGGCGTCCAGGCCGACCAGCGCAACAAAAGGGAACTCCAGCCCTTTGGCCGAGTGTATGGTGATAACCTTGACCTGCTGGGCGGTGATATCGATCTGCTTGCCCGACTGGAAGACCGCCGGCAGGCCCAGGTCGCTCAGGCGCCGGGCCAGGTTCTCGCCGGCCAGCTTGCTCTGGCAGAGCACGGCGCCGCTGTGGGCGGGCAGGCGGTAGCGTTTGGCCGCCGCGCTGAAGAAGGCGCGGATCGCCTCGGCTTCCTCGGCGGGGTCGCCGATCAGCCGGATGGCCGGCAGGTCGCCCTGGTGTGCGGACGGCTCCTGGGCCAGGCTCTCAGCGTCGCCTGCTGCTGACCCGGCCATGATATTGGCGCAGGCGGTGATGATCTGCGCGGTGTTGCGGTAGTTCCGCCGGAGCAGGATGGTCCGCCCGGCCATGCTCAGGTCGCTATGGATCTGCTTCCAGCTGAAGCCGCGCTGGTAAAGCGACTGGGAGGCATCGGCGGTCAGGTAGACGTGCTCCAGCGAGGGCACCAGGCTGAGCAGGAAACGCAGGGCCACCGGCGAGATGTCCTGGGCTTCGTCGATCACCAGGGCCTGGTAGGGCTTGGGGTCGAGCGTGGCCGCCACCTCGAGGGCTCCGCGGCGGATCTGCTCATTCAGCACGATGCCCTGGGCGCGCATCAGCTCGCGCCAGTGGGCGTATACCGCCCAGACCGCCTCGCGCACCGATGGCTTAAGCGGGGCGCGCCGGCCGCGCCGCTCGACCGCCAGGTACTCCTCGGCGCTGCCCAGGTTCCAGGCCTCGATCACGCTCAGGAACTCCTGGAGCAGGTAGTCGCGGCCTAGTTTCTCCAGGGTCGTCTGGCGCACCTGCCGGTCGAAGGCGTTCGCGGCCGGGATCGCCGCCTCGCGCAGGGCGACGGCGAGGAGATCCAGGGCCTGCCCCTCGGTGGCGAAGGTCGGCCAGCGCGACCCCTTTGCGAAGTAGTGCGATGCGAGGCTGTCGACCGTCGTGACTTTGACGCCGCAGGACGCCGGCGGCTTACCGAGGAGGTGCGTGAGCAGCTGCTCGGAGTAGCCCACCAGGGCGTTGGTGTAGGTGGTGAAGAGGATCGCGGTCAGGCCCTGGTCGAGCAGGCGCTGCACCCGGTAGAGGGCCAGGGTCGACTTGCCGGTCCCGGGGCCGCCCTTGACCAGGGTCGGCCCTGCGCGATCCTGCGCGACCAGCGCCCGCTGCTCGGGGGCAAGGCGCAACAGGAAGCTGCCCAGGTCCTCCTCGGCGAAGCGCTCGACTGCCTCCGGCTCGGGCAGCACAAACTCGGGCTGCGCGGCGATGGTGTCTAGGGCGCGCGGGAAGAGGTTGTCAAGGATGCGGCTGAGGAGGCGCTCGGGGATCGACAGCTCCAGCAGGTCGTCCTCGGTGCGCGCCGCCAGGGCGGCCGGCCAGTGCGTCGCCGGGATCTGCCATTGGGACAGCAGCTCGTCGGTGAGGAGAACTGGCAGAGGGTTCAGGGTATCGGGTGTACGGTTCAGGGTATCGGATACGCCGTCGTTCTGAACCCGATATCCTGAACCTCGAACCCTGGGCTCCAACGAGGACGGGTCGGGGGAAACGGTGGGCACGACGACGTCGGGCAGCTCGTCCTCATACGTGCGCTCGTCGCGCTTGCGCACGCTCAGGAGCTTGACCCAACCCTGGCCGATGCTGTAGAAGACCCGGTAGTCGCCGACGCGGGCGCGGTAGACGTTGAGGTAGCCCTTGAGCTTCTTGGCGTCGCCCTGGGCCGAGTGCGGGTCGTCGGCGAGCACCTTCAGCTTCTGGCCGACCAGCTTGCTGACATGCTTCGGCAGGCTCAGGGACTCATTGTAGAAGGTCGGGGTGAAGGAGAGCTCGTAGCTGGGCACAGGTCACCACCTGGGAAATCTGGATCTTCGCTCAGTGTACCATGCAGATCGCCGAAGAGGGATCTACGAGCCTGATCGTTTTGTCACCTGCGCATTTCCTCTGGTAGCGGCGATCCAAAAGCCATTGCATGGGCAAAGGCTGTCCGCGCACGTCGTACGGCTTCCGACTCTGGCTGCTCCAGCAGAGCGGCGAGGCGATCGAGGCGTACTGGGCGGATGATTACTCTACCGATAACGGTGTCGCGCAGCGGGTGCGTGATCTGGATCTGCGCCTCGCGCGCTACCTCGTCGAGGGTTGGGTAGAGAATCGTTGCCTGCTCACCCGCCCCTCGGCTCAGCGCATAGATGGCGAGCTGGTAGAGCATGTCGCGCGGGAGCTCGCGCGCCCACAAGTCGCGATATTTTGCGTCCAGGAATACCATCGCGTGGCTGCCCCGCATGACGACATAGTCGGGGCGCGGGGTTGGCGGCTTTCGCCGGCGCGGGTTATGCTCGGGCGCGTAGGCGAAGAGCCCGCGGAGCTGGTACTGCTCCTGAACCGTATAATCTCCCAGGTACTCGCGCAGGAAGCGGCCGAGTAGAGCCTCGAAGAGGCGGTTCATGTCGAAGAGGAAGCCTGGGAGCGGCAGATCGCCCTGTCCTGGCTGGAGTGCCACCCCCTGTGCCTCTAGCAGCAGGCTGATCAGGGTGATCGCCGGCTTGTAGGCGGCCACAAGCCGGTTTGCCTCGCGGCGATGGCGGCTCAGTGCCCGCCAATCGAGCACGATGGGGGCGACTGTGCGGCCCAGCTGTGTTGCGAGGCGGAGCAGGCGCCCGCGCAGGGCGCTGTCGCCACTTATCCGAGCAGCCAGCAGAAGGCCCTGAAGGAGGATCTGGTTCACCAGGCAGTCGTCGGTGCGCGGGTGCCAGTTACACGGCAGGGCGAGCGTGGACATACCGGCCTGAGCTGCCAGCCGCTGCATGTCGATACGCCCGCGCGGCACACTGAGCGTCTCATCCTTGGCCTGGTAGGTACGCTGTAGCCCGCGCCCGAGCAGCTCCTCAGTTTCGACAGCTAGCTGGAGGGCCAGAAGCTCCTGGAAGGCGCTGTCGCCGGTGGCGAAGGCCACGCTCTCGCCCAAGGCGAGTTGCCGCAGGCCAAATGCGTAGCGGAGCAGCGTCACCAGCGGCATCCCGCGGATCTTCGGCTGGATGGTCACCTCGATCGGCCCAACCGTGACCCGGCCCACGAACGAAGTGGCCGTGACCGTCAGGCCGTGGCGGCGCTCCTCAACCACCAGCTTCTGAGAGCTCGTGAGCTCTGCGGCGAGCGCCCTGTCTGCCGGCTCCTCAAGGAAGGCGCCGCGTAGCTTCGGCTCGTCCTCGGGGCTGCGCTGCTGGTATTCTTCCAGGCTCACCCGGCGCGTGGCGAGGGGCATGGCTCATCCCTCTCCATCATTGTCATCGGCCTCAGAGTCAGGGGCGAGGTTGGCCTCGGCGGCCACCGCGACCGGGGTGGTGGCGATCTGTGGGTCGATCTGTAGCAGCGCCTGAACGAGCTCATCCACTTTGTCCTGGGCGAAGAGCTCGTGGCGAATACGCTGCCCCTTCGCATCGACGAGACTCTTGCCGAGAATTTTTTCGAGCGCAGCATAGTCCTCGTAGCAGTACTCTTCGAGCAGTGGCAGGATGTCCTCGCGCACGGCGCGGGCAAAGCTGGCGAAGTCGGCGAGCGGCTTTGCGCCGTGCATCAAGTATGAGTGGCCGATCTGGAGGTTCCGCGCATCGCGGCCGATATGGTCGAGGATATGGCGGTTGAGCGCGTCAAGCCAGGGGCCGAGCGGGATACCGGATAGCGCGGCGCTCTCCAGCACTGTGCTATCGGGCATCAGCTCGATGAAGCCGAAGCGTCGGCGTAGCGCGGTGTCGAGCAGGGCGATCGAGCGATCGGCAGTGTTCATCGTGCCAATGACATAGACATTCTCGGGCACCGCGAAGGCGGCACCGCTGAGCGGTAGGCTGATCGCGCGGCCGCGCTTGCTCTTCTCTAGTACGGTGAGCAGCTCGCCTAAGATGCGCGGGATATCGCCGCGGTTGATCTCATCGATGATCAGATAGTAGCGTTGCTCAGGGTGGTTAGTAGCGTCGGCGCAGAGGCTCTTGAATACTCCCGGGCGCAGCGCGAAGCCGCCCTGCGCGCCGAGGGGGCGGTAGCCCTCCAGAAAATCCTCGTAGCCGTAGGCCGGGTGGAAGGTGCACATGCGAACCAGACCATGCTGGCCAGAATCGCCGATAACGTCGCGCTGCTGTGTCGGCGTGAGCGCCGCGAAGCTGGCCCCAAAGGCGGTGTAGGCCGCCAGGTCGCGGGCCGCCTGCTCGGCCCAGTGAGTCTTGCCCGTGCCCGGCGGGCCGTAGAGGATAACCTGGCCTTTGCGCGCGAGGGCGCCCTGGATGCGCCCTGGGATGCCGGCGAGTGTGGGCGTGATATGCTGATGGGCCACCCCAATAACTAACTTTGGAGCGGGAGGCGGGGGTTGTGTGGCCGAGAGTAGATGGGTCTCGATCGCTACCAGGTTCTCGAAATGTTTGCCCAGCAGCCGCACGCTACTCTGCAAGCCCTCGTCGGTTGGGAAGCTAAACTCGCCGACATGCAGCCACTCGACCGGGTGGCGGTGCGGGAAGTCCGCCGGATCGGACGGATCGTAGCCGTAGGCTCCGGTGACACGCCCGATCGCGAGGTTCTTTGTGCCGCTCGCCGCGACGACCAACTCGCCTGGGTTAATGGCGGCCACAAAATTGAATACCTGGGATACGAGGCTGTTGATGGCCTGGGATGAAAGGCTATAGGTCTGGCCAGCGAGCGCCTTCACACGCTCCTTCGACTGCCTGTCGTAGGTCAGCTCGCTCAGGTCGCCCAGCTCGTGCCAGCCGATGGCCACATACCTCCCCTCCAACATCGGCGGCCAGCGGTTCATCGGATCGGTGCCGTCAGATGTGCCGATCCGCCAGTAACGATGGGGTCGGCCGTCCCGTTCGTGAAGCAGCATAGTGAGGTGACTCAGATGCATGCCTAGAGATCGGGCGATCGCCACAAAGCGTCCGGCGGAGCGATAGCGCCCTGGATCGACGGGTGGCACCTGGAGCAGCTTGATCAGATGGTGGCGCTGGAAGTCGATAACATGGAAGTCGTCGAGCTTTTGCGGAAACAGTAGGTTGATGTACTTGTGGCCCCAGGCGGTGTCGTGAATGTCCGGCGCCTCGCGCTCGAGATCTGCCTGGAGTCGAATATAGTCCAGATTGTCGGCCTGATCGGGAAGCGCCGCGACCAGGCCTGCGGCGCGCACAAGCTGGTCGCGGTGCTGGCGTGCCCGCTCTACTGCTTCATCGAGGGTGAGGACACGCTGCCTCTGTGGACTACCGGTCATCCACTGACCAGTTTCGCTGCTGCGGTAGATGCCGAACTTCAGGGCGCTGCCGCCGGCGATGCTGCCGAAGATGTTAGGAAACTCCTCATCATTTTTGAACTCTAGCCAGTAGACCATGCTATCGCGGCTGCCGTGCAGGTGCATGGCATTAAGCAGGGCCTCACCGTCGAGCCGCTGGAGCACCTCTGGGGCGAAGCGTTCGCGGAAGGTCGCGTACCAGGCACCCAGCTGGGCCTCGCTAGGAAGCGATCCTTCACTTATCCGGCGCTCGTAGCGTTCGCGGAGTTGGCTGGCAATGCGGTCATCAAGCATGAGAACCCCGTTATGATGGGCGGACGACGAGACAGGGCTGGCGTAGGAGAGCGAGGTCTGTGCTGAGCCCAGCTCTGAGCAGGGCCGCCCCTGCCAGGGAGTAGATAGAGTGGGGTGCGGAGAATGTGATCGAGGATAATGGCCCGTCGCTGCTCGCCGCGCCTTGTTGAAAGGCCCGAGCAGCTGCGAGCGCATCGCTGGCGTGGGTGTGGCCCTCCGGCTTGTTTGAGACAAACGCCTCCCAGACGAGGAAGTTCGCCCGTCCGCTAGCGAGGTCTGACCAAAGAAAGGTCGGCCTAACGAGGGCTTTAACACAGACGAGGCGCTCAAAGAGCCAGGCGCACTGGGCCAGACCAACGGCAAGCGCCCCTGAGCCTGCGCCAGCGCACCAGGCCCGGTTGCCCTCACCGGTTCGAGCAGAGGTCAGCTCGGCTGGCTCATCACGTAGGTCAATAACGAGGGGACACTCAAATCCTATGGTAATGGGATGACCAGCTATAAAGTCAGCTTTAAGAAGATCAGCGAGTGCCGTGAGGCTGGTGCCCGCTGTATCTTCTGTGTCCGCGTGGGCCGACAGCCGACACCAGGCCAGGCGGCCCTTCTTCTCAGAGCCGATGTCGACGGCATAGATCTGGAGCTGGGGGCTGTCATTGTGCATTCTTGAGCTCCGTATGGCAGGATAGATTAGTGCTCACGTGGCCAAAGGGCAAGAGCTTCGTCGAGTGATGCCCGCCAGGGCTCGTGATCACCGGGCCGCCAGCATGTATAGGGCTAGCGCCCGCCTGCTCCCTTCAGGTCGATCACGCAATTCCATGAGCAGCCAGCAGGGGGTGAACCGCCTGGGTCGAGCAAGAGCAGGCGGCGGGCTGCTCCATCGGAATGGTATCCATCACATAGACTAAGGGATGCTACCAACTTGTCAGAGTGCTTCATGGTGTGCTTCTGCTATCTTGAAGGCAGTCCATGCCTCCTCTAGCATTGGCATTAAGCGTGAGCGGGTCGCGATAATCTCTTGGCCGAGTTGCCCCAGCACATCAGGTCCTTGTTGCAGCAGCAAGAGTAGGTGCTGTCTTCGTACTTCAAACTCTCGGTTTACGGTATCAATGTCACGCTGATGAACTGGTTCATTCGGATTGAATCGGAAATTTCGTTCGTGTCCTTGTCGCCATTGCATCAGTTCAGCGGTCAGCGCTTCGCCAAAGCCTGGAATTTGCATAATACTTAATCGTTGGATATCGTCTGCTGTTTCAATACCATAGGATGCCAACATAGCGCTTCGGCCCTCCCCTATCCCGCGAATTTTAGCCCGGTCGATCCGAAATCTATCGAGATATTGCTGCCGCTGGCGTATCTCCCGTCCTGCCTCAGGTTTAGCTAGCCGGCGACGCTGTTCATTTGGGAGTTCTACCAATTCCACATGTATATTTTCTAAGGCTTTCAGCTTCTTCGTGAAAGCTTCCTGTGACGCCTCTTGCTTCCATTGGGCTAAAGTGTTTCCCCATTTTATTTTCGCTGCTGAGTAATCCTTTTCTGCTGTAGCCTTTTTTTCGGGAGAGACCCTTGGCCATACAGTGAAGGCAAGGCTATAACAGGCTAAAGAGGCGATCAATCCTCCATCTGCAGCAAATGCATTGCAAGCTGACAGCCCTGCAAACATAAGCCCAATACTAAGCACCTTGAGCAAGGTTTTTCGATAGCTGTTTGGCGTCTCGACAGCTTGAGGAGGGTGCCACGGTTGCTCAGAAGGAATGGCAGGCTCTGGATCCGGGTCTGGAACCGCCAAGATGGCCTTCCACAGCGTGGCAAGATCGACGGTTCCTGTTCGGCCAACTGGAGCTATCCGTTGGCCAAATAGACGTGCGCCTGTCTGTACTTCAACCGCGCACCACGGGCAGGCTGCTAACTCTCTCGGATAATGGTGCCAGCTTGCCCGAGCGCATATGCGGAGACTAGACTTTAGCTTCTCAAGCGCCTCAACCCATGTCTTTGCATCCGGACGCGTGCTGTTGACGCCAGTGCGTCCGAAAGCCCTGATAAAAAGCTGCGCGATGGAGGAACCCATTGTCTCCAAAGAAACGGTGTGCGGTGGGCGCTCCATGCTGTTCGCGGCGCGGTCTGGGCCATAGGCGAAGCGGTACTCGCTAATGGCTTTCTCTAGTGGCATTTCGCCATGACCGGTATATCGACCGGCAAACGGATGTCGGCCCATGTAGAGCAGATGAAACAAGAGAACGGCGAGGCCGAAGCTGTCATGACTCGCCGTTCGAACAAGCCCGCGAAACGTGCGCCCGTGAAGCTCCGGGGCGGTAAACAATGCTATACCAACATCACAGGTAAAGGCGTTCGTTCCCGTGCCGATCTGGAACGAGTCGCAGTCAATCAACATCACCGTTCCATCTGCTCCGACGAGCAGATTGCCATGATTAACATCGCCTACGACATGCCCGTGCTGATGAACGCCCGCAAAAGCCCGTGCGATATTGGCCGCAACATGGGTTAAGAATCGAAAATCTGCATCTGGAAAAACGTCTGCGCGGCTCTTTGGGCTATAAAGCTCGTGGATATTGCGGCGCCCCACGATGCGCGGCATGACGAATCCTTGCACTGCTCCCTTGCGATCACATATCAGGTCAATGGGCCAGGCAGCAATCTTTAGCAAGGAGGGATGTACGGCCTTCGTCAGCGCAGTAAGTTTCTGGACTTTTCTGTTGTCAGGGGGGGATGCGTAGATCTTGGCGACTCGATCATGCATCCCCTCAATCGCAAAGACCGACCCTTCTCCGCCCCGACCAAGCACTTGGCCGAGGTGAACGTTTGTATGCGCAGAAGACAGAACGAATTGCGTCATAGTTGATGCTGTTACTGTCGACACGTTGCTAAAATGAGCGATACGTCGTCGTCGGTGCGCGAACTAACGCGCTCGGATGCGAGAAATCGCTCCAGCGATGCCGAAAGACCCGTAATCTCCTCGGCTCCATTTGCAGCTAAGAGCGGCTGGAATATCCCGTTGAAGAACGGCTCATAGACTGACGTGCTGGCATAGTGCAGGGCGAGCGGCTCAAGGCCATCCGTCAACAGCGCGATATCCATCACTTTCCCTGCAAATGACTCGATCTGAAAGCGATCCACTGCGTCGTCATCGGTGAGGAAGTGGGTGGTGTTGGCGTACTCGCCACGTTGTGGCCAGAATACCCAACACCACTCGCCAGCGTCATCACTGACTACGATCACCCCATCACCAATCTGGAGCGCACCCCCGCCACTTGGCCCCAGGACTGCAATGAGGAGGGTCGATGCAAGATCACGCGGTGCTGATCCGCACTGCTGTGCTGCGCTAAGCACTGCCTCACGAGCTGCTACCGCAGCATCACGCAGCATCACGCGATAATCTGGTGGTTCTGCGTCAAGAGCCTGGACAATGAATTGGATGACTGTCTCCACCGCGACTTCCGCACCACGTTCTGCCAAGGCTGCCGAGCCAGCGCCATCTGCAATGGCAGCTACCAGTGTCTCGGCACCTACCACGCTGCAAGCAATTTGATCCTGGCAAGGAAGGTCGGCTTTGATATGGGAGGTGCCCTTTGCGCGGGCTGCTGCAAATCGCCACATGGGTAGCTACTCCACCACAGCCCAGCCGTTTGGGGCTGTTGGGTTTGTGAGCGGAACCGCTTCGCCGGGCTGCGAGCGTGATACGCTACCAAGCGAGTTCGAAAGCCAGATAAACAGTTCTCTGAAAGAAAGGCCGCGCAATTTCAGCGGCTGTCGTACCGAGATGTTGGCCAGACCGCTCATATCGGCTCCTGTAACGCCGACCGCATAAAACATCAGCGATTTTGAAGCTTCTCCCTCTCGAATAGCGACCGTGGCAGTGGCTACATTGTCCGTTGGGGCACCATCGGTGATCAGAAACACCCAGGGTCTATAGTAGCCAATGCCGTTGGCTTTGTAGGCTGCCTTGCGCTCTGCCACCAGCTCGATCGCTTTCTGGATCGCTGCTCCCATAGGCGTGTCACCAGTTGGAATAAGTGTCGGTGCCTGGAAAGCATCTGCGGTAACAAAGGGCTGCACTACATCTACCGGGCCGAAGGTGACAATCGCAACTTCGACTCGCTTCGCGGCCATAGTATCCGAGCGAAGTTCCTCGGCAAGCGTCTCTAGACCTCTGTTCAATTCAGCGATTTTTGCCCCGCTCATCGAACCGGATGTGTCCAGCAGTAAGATACAGGGGCAGCGGGGTTCCGGGTTGTCGGCGAACTCAACGCCCGCAAACGGAACTTGCTCAAAATCCGACATGGCTTTGGGTTCTCCTATCCTTGTGTTATGCATCCTGACAATTTACGACGCTAGCCTCAGAACAGCTCCCCCTGCCCCTCGCTTACCTTCTTCCCCCGCCCGCCCTTCGCGCCCGCCTTCTTCGCCCCCTTATCATGCAACCCCGCCATTACCTCTTCCGCGTACCGCTCGTGATTCAGGGCCAGCAGCCGGTCGAGCACCTCGCGCCGCGCCGCCTCGTTGAGCGTGTAGCGCAGCCCCTGCTTCGTCTCGTGGAAGCCGTAGCCCAGCTCCAGGTCGCCCCAGCCGTAGGTCGCCGCCACCGCCGCGTCCATCTCGACGTGCAGCCGCCGCAGCTCGGCGATGTCGTCGCTGGCCTCGCCGGGGTTGTGGAAGCGGTTGTAGGTCTTGGTCAGGCCCTCTTGACGGGAGAGCATGGTCTGTCGCCGGTGGTCGTAGTATTGTTCGCCAACCTGATCTAAATCGTCGGATGACTGAAATTGCGAATTGTACAACTGCTTTGACTTAAGGCTTACCGGAAACGGGTATGTATCGAAACAATCAGTTGGGATATACCGCGCATCTCCTTTCAAAGTAGAGCCGTATTGAAGTACCCAGGAAGTATGAAAGTTTGATTGCAACAAGGCAAAGTGGCAGTGTTTATCTAAAGCAAAGACAATAGTTGCATGTGAATAGACAAGCCCTTTTGGAATAAAAGTAAAGGCAAGCGTTTTACTTGTTTGCGCTACTATTAGCCCTCTGATCAAGGGTTGGAGAGCTTTATATAGACGCTCTTGCCTTCGGCCAAACTGCCACCAGTATTTTGCATACCCACCACCACTCTTCATCCTGTCAGGATACACTCTTTCTTGAACAATTTCTAAGCAGCGTCTGTAGTTCTTTGCTCTTTCCAACGGCCAATCAAAGAAGTTGATAGTGTATCTACTTGGTTTCTGTTCTGGATGCGAATTAAGATCTTGCCCGTTAATAAATGGGAAAATAATATTTTTATTGTGAGCCTCTTCAGTTATAAGTAGTAAAGCTTCATCTGGTTCAAGCAAGAAACCAACCCCAACTACATTTGTTCCCATATGACAAATGTCATCATTCTCAAGAATCGTGTGTATACTCCCAGTAGTAGAATTTCCCTCTAATTGACTAGAAATAGAATCAACCCTATTTCCGTCCAGTCGCACCGGAATAACTTTGGCTCCCTTTCTGATATGCACTATACTAACTATGACAGCCGCAAGCCCAGGCCAGGGCCTATTATTCTCAGCGTGATAAATCACTCCGCCCGATCCTACAATGGCATCAAGACCCGTTAAGCGAGTGTCACCCTGAGCAATCGTATTTGTAGCGATAAGCCCAAGGGCTCCTCCTTGATAGAGTATCGAGAAGCTGCGAAGAAAGAAGAATGCGCTCAAGTCTGCATTGCCGCTTGAGCCGGGGTACACTTCATACAGTGCATCGCGGTACTGACCACCCAGTGTTTCCCGAATGCGCCGCCCTCCTACGAACGGCGGGTTGCCCACGATCGCGCTGAAACCAGGGGATAGGGGATAGAGTTCAGGGTTCAGAGTCCCGGCCATGGCCTCCTCCAGCATATGCTCAAACTCCGCCTTGCCAATCCCCTGAACCCTATCCCCTATCCCCTCAACAAACACCTCGGGGAACTCCAGCGGCCAGTGGAAGGGCTTGCGGCCCTGGAGCAGCGAGTCAGCGTCACGGCGCAGCTCGGTGAACAGCTCAGCAGTACGATCCTGAACCCTAGACCCTGAACCCTGAACCCGCTGCTCATCAATGGCGCGCACGAGCATGGCGTAGCGGGTGAGGAAGCGGCCGCGGCGCTCCTCGCGGGCCCTCGGGTCGGCGGCGAGGGCGGCGGCCACCAGCAGGTCGGCGCCCAGGCGCACGACGTCCATAGCCCGCTCGGCGCGTTCCAGGAACTGGGCCTTGCGGGCGGCGTCGCGGGCGTCGAGCACCGGCGCGGTGCGGATCTCGCGGCGCAGGGCGAAGGCCTTACCCAGGGCCTTCTCCACCGGCCCGGTCACCCAGTCCAACCGGCGGTTGGCCTGATCCGCCCGCAGCGACCAGCGGGTGAGCTGCTCCACATCGGCGATGCCGAGCAGCGAGTCGCCACTGCGCAGGGCGTGGTCGAGGAAGGAGAAGGGCCGGCCCTTGGCCAGGGTGATCAGCCAGAGCGAGAGCTTGGCCATCTCCACGGCGAGGGCGTTCTTGTCTACCCCGTAGAGGCAGCGGTCGGCCACGAGGCGGCGGGCGAAGACCAGGCGCTCGGCGGGGTCGGCGGGGATGGCCTCGTCGGGGCTGGCGGCGGGGAGGCCATCGGGGGTGATTAGTCTTCGGGTTCCGGGTCTCGGGTTTCGGGTTCCGGCTTCGCCTTGCTCGAAGGCTCCAGCTTCGGCGAGAGCGCGCTGATCATGCGGTTGAGCATCTTCCCCGTGTCCTGAAGCAGGCTCCATGCCCGAAGCGCCTGATCGCGATGCAGAAATTGCAGACGCACCGCTATCTGAACGTGCGTCTCCACTTCCATCAGCGAGCCCCGCGCGATCGACAGGTGGTTGAGATACGCCTTGCGATGCGTCCGACCGTAGCCCTCGGCGATGTTCGCTGGTACCGAGACCGCCGCCCGCCTGATCTGGCTTGTCAGCCCGTAGAGCTCCTCCTTCGGGAACTGCTGCGTGAGCCGATAGATCTCCTCCACGAGATCCATCGCTCGCCGCCAGACGTCCAGATCGCGGTAGCTCTTCGCGGGCATGGTCATCCTCTCCTCGCAGATCGTCCCCGGAACCCGGAACCCGGAACCCCGAACCCGCCTCAGCAGATGCCCAAGCTTCCAGCAGCCGCTCAGACAAGTATCTGCACGCCTGAACCAGGAAGGCCCCCGAGCCCATCGCCATATCACATACCGTCAGACTCAGCAGATAAGATGCGCTGCGCAGCCTCCACTGCTCCTTAGGCAGGCCCTCGGCGGGGCCGACGTAGACCAATGGCTCCAGGGTGTACTGGATGATCGGCTCAGTGAGCGAGCGCGGCGTGTAGTGCGTGCCGGTGGCGCGGCGCTCGGCCCCGGCGGTGACGTAGACGCTGCCGGCCGGGATCACCGTCGGGCGGCCGTAGTCGTCGTCGCGCACCAGCCCGGCGAAGGGCAGCACGCGGGTGTAGAGCGCCTCGTCGTTGCCGCAGGCCCCGCGGAGCTGCGCGGCCCGCCAGGCGTCGGGGACGGCAGCCCAGGCCTTCTTCAGCGCGCTCGGCGACCGGCCGGTCTGCTCCTTGAGGTAGTCTAGGAAGCTGCCCTCGCCCCGCCCCGCCTCGCGCTCAAGCTCGTCTAGGCCGATCTCGGGCTCATGCTCGCGGGTGCCGGCGAGACCGAGGATCGGCTCGACGGCGCGCACCGCAGTGTGGTCGAGCAGGCCCTCGTAGACGTGCCCGATCTGCTCGATGTCGAGGGCGCGGAAGGAGATCCGGCGGGCCTCGGCCGGGCTGCCGTCGCGCAGCTTCACCCGCAGCACCTGGAGCGCCTCCAGCAGGTGTAGGACGGTGCGGTTGGAGATCTGAGGGTAGACGGGATAGGGGATAGGGGGTAGCGTTTCCTGCTCTGGCCCGCCCATCCCCAATACCCTATCCCCTATCTCCTGCTCCGCCCGGCCCTCCAGGAAGGGGAAGCGGTCGGGGTCGAAGAGGCTGCCGCCGTAGGCCGGCATGGTCAGCCGGTCGTGGCGGAAGCCGCCGTAGACGGCGCGGAAGATCGCCAGGAGGCGGCCCCAGGCGTCGTGGCGGCGCTCCAGCACCTCCTCGCCCACCCGATCGGCCTCCTCGCGCAGGGCGCTGAGCAGCGTCGAGGCGGCGTAGTTCCGGTCGTAGACGTCGTCGCCGAGCAGGAGCAAGTTCTGCTCCTCGGCGAAGAGCAGGAAGACCAGGCGCATCATCACGCTGAGGGCCGCCTCGTAGAGCCGCTCCTCGGGCACCGCGCGCAGCAGGCGGCGGCCCTCGTTCTGGTCGGCGAGGTCGAGGGCCTGCACGAGCAGCTCGACGGCGCGGCGCACCTGGTAGCCAAGCTGGTCGGTGACCTCCTGCTGGTCGCTGGCGCTCTGGCCGAGCAGGGCCTCGATCGTCTCGCCGTCGGGCACGCCGAAGAGGCGGCGGGCGCCGAGGAGCGAGCGGAAGGCCCGCAGCGTCAGCGGCTCGTCGAGCCAGAGGCGGGCGTACCAGGAGGCGAAGCCGGTGGTGGCGTTCTCGTCGGCGGGGCGGTCTACCAGCATCCACTGCTCGCCGTTGGTGAGCAGGCCCAAGCGCACGCCGGCGCCGCGCAGCAGGGTCATCATGCGCGTGGCGGGCGAGGCCTGCCAGGCGGCGCGGGCCATGGGCTTCTCCAGGCCCTGCCCGGGCGGGACGACGACCACCAGCATACGCGGGGATAGGGTGTCGGGTATCGGGCCTGAGCTCACCGGCTCGCCGATCACAAAGTCGGGGCGCAGCACCTCGCCGTGCTCGGGCACTGCGACCGTCAGCCGCTCCCAGAGCGCGACATCGTTGTTGGCCGGAACCCGAGACCCGGAACCCGGAACCCTGACCAGCACCTCGTCAGGCAGCTCCAGCACGCGCCGCAGCACCCATTCAGCCCAGGTGCGGTGGAGCGCCGGGTCGGCCTGGAGCCCGCCAGTATTGTCGAGCCACTCGTCGTAGGCCAGGCGCAGCTCGCGGGCCACATCGGCGTCGGGCGCGTCGAGCCCCTGCGGGAAGACGCGGGCGAGCACTGGCAGCGCGAGGAAGGGCCCCGAGATATCGAGCAGGGCGAGCCATTCGGCGTGGTGGCGGGCGATGGACATAGAATACGCCTCAACTAGTTAACTCGGCCGGGAATGACAAGCCGGAGTCTTCACGGTGCAGATTTAACGCCTCAATACTCGGTCCACCTTGATCGATGGGGGGTAACGAAACAGGCTGTCCTTGAAGCTCGCGATAGCAAGTTTTCATAAGAACGGGTGATACCAGCACGGTGGAGGATTCGGTATCAATGGCTGGCAGCTTCAAGTCAAAGAGCGTGTGAATATCCGCTCGAAGCAGGAGTCCATTAGATGGGTGATTTGTCTGATCACCGCGGTACGGCGTAATATGGGCGGCCTCCAGGGCGGGCTCCGCATCCGAGCCGGTGATTACACACCGTCCTTGATAGATCTGGAGCAACTGGCGCCGAAACTCTGGCTGGCCACGCCGACGGACGACTGCGGCGAGGGTTCGCTCACGGCTATCGACAGGGTCCTTGGGATCAAAGACGCCAGTACTGCTATATCGCTCTTCACGCAGAGTCAGGAAATGCGCCGTCTCCGCATCAACGCCTTCATTTTCTGGCCAAGGCTGAGCATAGATAGAAGGCGCTTTAGTCGGCTCTCCGGACTCTACGTGATCCTGCTCTGGAACAATCGTAGAATCTCTGCTCACATCAACGTCGTCGGATACGAGTGTCACTACCGAATCAGGAGTCAGCGCTTCTACCGTAGTAACGACCTCAGGCGTATCATCTTCTGGTTCATCGGGCGGAAAATCAACATCAGGGAGTAGCAGTTGAGGGCTATACGTATTCGAGAAGAAGCGACGAAGCTCGATAAACTGCTTTCCAGAAGCCTCAATGTCAGCTACCCACGTACGCCCCACATCGGTAATTTGCCAGACGATCTGGCGTTGCTGCCTGGGACGATTTTGGCTAAACCACCGCACCATAGCCATGTTACTCAATGTCACGTCTCTGCCGAAAGGCCGGGAAACGAGATCTTTTTTTGCCATCTGAATAAGTGCATTGGAAATGGTAGCCTTGTATGAGTTGCTGCGAATGGTGACAGCCCGTTGAGAGATATTCATTTGCTCGCGCACCAAGGGCCGCAGATCTTCGGCGGTGGCGGTGCCGTTCTTTGCAATAAGCCCAGTTAGCAATCTGTACCAAAGCGCTTCAGAGTTGCCGACAGGGAGTGCATCGTCACTGCTCACAAAGATGGCCTTTCTACGATGAGCCGAGCTATACCAGCAGCCTTTCACCGTACTTGAAGAGCGCCCGATCCAGTGTGCGATGAGTGATAGTTACATCCTCTGTCGAGAGGCGCGCAAGTTCGGTGATGAACCACCCTCGGTACTGATCATAGATATCCCAGTGGTCAGGCGCTGTGATGACCGCCTCAGAGCGCGTCAATACACGCTCATAAGCCAGGTGCTGCCAGGCCGCATAGGTATAGCGGTCGAAGATCGGCGAGCCGTAGAGTACATGGCACCAGAAGATGCTCCATACTGGAGCGCGCCAGCGGAAGTCACGGCGCAGGGCGGCATTACCCTCAGACGCCATGTAGCGCGGCAGGCCACGGAGCAGGCGCTGGAGGGAGGCCTGCTTCTTGCGCGACAAATTCATTGGCCGCCCGCCCTTACCGACATTCTTCCAGCGGGTGAGTTGCGTGATCGCCGCTGGATCACCCTTGCGGCCGTCATCGATAAAGGGGTCGTAGTAATTCTTGTCGTAGGTGGTGGGGTAGCGCCCACTTAGGCGCTGAATGTCTTCGATGGTGAGCATGCTCATCGGTTCCTCCGTGTTACGCCAGCCGCTGCGGCACCAGGAACATCACCGCCACCGGGAAGAGGCGAGCCTGGGGCTCGGCGTAGCGCGCGGCGATGCCCCGCGTCTCCTGCTCCAGCTCGCGCGGGATCTGGTCAAGGCGCAGGCGCAGGGCGTCGATGTTGCGCCGGTACTGCTCGCGCTCGGCCGTGCTGAACTCCGCCAGGGGCAGGAGCAGCTGCTGGGTCGGCTGCTCGACCTCGGCCAGCTCGCCGCGAATGGTGCGCTCCAGCTCCTCTAGCACCCGGGTGATATCGGCCGTCTCCTTGTCGCGCCGCTCATCGAGCAGCCGCTGGAGGCTCTCGGTGCGCTCCCTGGCCCGCGCCGCCAGGGCGGCCTGCACGTTGCCCTCGATGCTGGGCCAGAGCTGGGCCAGGTCAGCCCGCATCCCCGCGCCTACCTCGCGGCCCGTCATCGCCTCGATCGCGCCCTGCACCTGGCCGACGTTCCAGCGCCGGAACCGCCCCTGGCTGATCTCGCCGCCGGCCGCGATCAGCTCCTCGTGCAGCCGATAGCTGTCGCCGCCGATCACCACCAGGCGCCCGTAGACAATCGCCAGGGGATTTGTCGTCAGGTGATCAGGGACCACGCGGGCGGTGACGCGGTTGAGCTTCTTGCGCCCCTCACCGCTCCAGACCTCGGCGCGCAGCAGGCGCATCGACATCTGCACCAACCGGTGGTTCAGGTGGGCGAGCACCACATCGTCGCGGCCCTTGGCCAGGTCGTGGTCGAAGACGATCGGTCGCACCGCCTGGGTGTGCGGGTGCAGCAGCCCCTCGGCGCAGGCCTCCCAGCTCCCGCGCAGCACCGGCAGGCGGAACACCGGGCAGCGCCGCCGCTCGCCAGTGGGGTCGGGCCACACGCCCGGCAGCGTCGCCTCGATCAGGGACGACTGCCCGGCCAGCTCCAGGGCGATCCGCACGACGGCCTCGACATTCTCGGGGGCCAGGTGCAGCGCGTGCCGACTCTCCTGAAGTTGCTGGTAGAGCCGCTTGATCTGCTCGCCCAGGTTCTGCTCGAACTTGACCATGCGCCGGCCGGGCTCGGCCTTGCGCTCAGCGTCGGTCGTCTCCAGGCGGCGGCGCGTCCCGAGCATTGCCTCGGTCA
>Ga0105046_10003437_pt1 | contig 25099 bp, 20 predicted proteins | sample MAT03_FD_78385 | JGI IMG/M metagenome (GOLD analysis project Ga0105046, IMG submission 78385) | Freshwater microbial communities from Lake Fryxell liftoff mats and glacier meltwater in Antarctica - MAT-03 (megahit assembly) | ecosystem: Environmental > Aquatic > Freshwater > Ice > Liftoff...
AAGGGCATGGACTGGATGTACGCCAACTGCTCGACGACTGCACAACGCGGCGCACTCGACTGGTTCAAAAAGTTCCGCGATGCCAGCAAGCCGGTATTCGAGGATCTGTACAAGTCAGTCGAGACGGGAGAAGAAACCCGCCGTACGTTGGAAGCCAACAGCCGGGCCGATTATCGGCAACAACTTGAGAAGGAACTCAAGGAAATTGCCGACAGCGAAATGTGGGTTGCAGGCAAAGCTGTCCGGAACTTGCGGCCGGAACAGCAGGGACGGTGATGTCGAATGCGAAATGATAGATGCCAAATGTGCATGCCCTTTGGCATCTATCACCGCTTGTAAGGCACACTTGGTGCGACCGAAACCCCCGGTTCAGGAGGGTCGAGGGCAATGCGCTCTACCATTCCCAGGATGAAATCTGCGATCCCAAACACACAGAGGATCGCTCCAATTGCACAAAGGGCCAGCGAACCCGAGGCAATCGGTCTGGCCCCCAGTGCGAGCAAGGTTCCGAAGCTTACGATGAAGAGCAACCAGGCGACGGGCGCTCGGCCAAGCTGATACTGTATTCGACCGCGGGCCAGCGTCCGCCAAAGTCCGAAGCACACGAGTGGGACACACACCCACGGAAGCGTCCAGCACCAGACGCCTGTTTTCCAACTCCCGCTATCAATGGCATCTTTCCACTCGTTAGACAGTTGACCCCAGTTTCCGCCTTCCCACCATCGCGGCCAGTCGCCTCGAACCAGCTTTGAAGCGAGCAGCCCGGCAATCGGGATCACGATGGTGACGCCGATAAGCTTGAATCGATCGCTCCATATTTCCGTTCCACCCAGATAGCCGACGAAGAAGGCCAAAACTGTAACAAGGATTGTGATGTGCATCGTGCGCTCACGACCTATCGTGTCCTCGGATGACGGCAGACCGTGGCCATACCAGGCGAAGAATGAAACCGCCATTGCGAGCAGCAACACGAATAGCCAGGGTGCATTGCCTCCGCGACCTTGCCTGGTTCCTGCGACCATGCCGACCCAGAGAGTCACGAGAAGAATTGCGTCCGTTCCGCGTTCGAGATAGGCAACGCGATTTGGTTCGACCGGATCGAGATAGCGGAACAAGATCAACGTAGCCAGCGCCGCGATGTAACTGTGGAAGCGCCAGGACACATAGCAAATGGCCGAGACCGCAGCCAGCGTGGAGAGCATCTGAAAAGCGCTCAGTTCGCCGCCCAAATTTCCGGGTCGGGAAATCCCAAGCCAAACGAGTACACCCGCCAGGAGTATGGCCGAGATTATCGGCTGGCGGGTTTCGGGTTGGTCGTCCATGGGTCGTAGTCCTGCGTCGAACGTTCTCCTTAGGGTATTCGTTCGGGGAAGGATTGGATTGAAGAGATGGCATAGGTCGGCGCTTGCCGAGCCTGCGAAGAAACAAAACCAGCTCACTCAAAGCCGCGAAGATGCAAAGCAAGGATAAAAGATGCCAGTTTTTTTGTTTCTCTTTGCGTTTTAGCGCCTTTGCGTGAGCATTTTTTCCAAGTTCTCCCTGTGCCGTCGCTGAACGGCATACGGAATATGCCTACTACTTTGCTCATTTCTTCTTGTGGACCAGGGCGAAATCGAAGGTTCCGCCTTCTGCCAGGACCGTAGCAATCTGCTTGGTCGAGGTCGTGCTGCTCATGGAACCCGGCAGGCTTTCCTTCGCTGGCGACATCATCGGCGGAGTATTGTCGTCGGGGGCCAATTCCGTTCCGTCGGGCATCAGGCGTTTGCTGATAATCACCCGGTATTCGCCGGGTGGAATTCCCTTCTCGTTATTTCGGCTGCCTGCGAGCCTGTACTTTCCTGCGGCATCGGTCTTACCAACGCCGCCGAAGCCGGGCGTGCCATCTTTTGGGACGAAGGTCACCGTGGCATATGTCAGCGGCTGGTCGTTCAGTGTGATCGTGCCCGAGACGGTTGCCAACGAAGGGTCGGTTGCCTTGTCACACCCCAGAATCACCAGCATCAGTAGCAAAAAGCATGTGCGTCTGGTCACGGCAACTCCACCACGTTGCCATCGGCCATGGCCGCCAGCCGCCCTAATGTCGTGAGGTCGGTCGTTTCCTTCAAGCCCCGAACCGAGCCATCGGCGAACGCGAATTGCACGATGCCTGTGTGCATGCTTCCAGCATAACCCCAACTTTCAAGCACACCGCGACGACGTTGCGGAAGAGCACCCCAATTGTTGCTCCACTTGTTCAGGCCGCTGCCCCAGATCGTCGGGTCGATGCCAATCTGAACCCAGGCCCGGTAGCCCCAGGCCGAGCAGGTGCCGTTGGTCCAGGCCACGCCATCGAAATTTGTCGTGGTCTGTTCGCCAATCGCCAATGTGTTGCTCGTTCCGTCGGCAATGTCCGTCATGCGGGTGGCACTGTTTTCACCGAAAACGCGACGCTGATTGGCCGGTGTGATTGTGGTGCAGGCGTTGCAGTAAAAATCGTACTCCGAGACGACGAAGTCGTAGTTCGTCTTGACGCCGTTGCCGCCGGCACTGCCGTAGGCCCCGCCGCTGCCCAGACGGTTATCGCTGGTTTTCTCGGAGGGACAGCGAAACGCGTTCACAAATTGCGACACCGCAGTTGCGTTCACCGAGGCGTTCCCCTGCAGCGATCCCGAGGTATTTCCAACGTAGCTGCAACAATAGCCCGTGTTCTGACCGCTGATCGACTGGGTCAGGTCCATCGAACGTTGCAGGTTATCTTGCTCCATGTGCGGCAGCAGCAACACCAGGCCGTTGAGGTTGTAAATCTTGGCGTCGCCGGTGTTGTAGGTGTTGATGCACCAGCCATAGCCCCGGCCGGCTGGAGGCAGCACGGAGTGGGCACTTTCATAATTGTGGGAAGCCAGTGCGATTTGCTTGAGCTTGTTCGAGCACGACATGCGGTTGGCCGCTTCGCGGACCTTTTGCACGGCGGGAAGCAGCAAGCCGATCAAGATCGCGATGATCGCAATCACAACCAAAAGTTCGATGAGAGTAAAAGCGGAACGACGTAACATGGAAGCCTCCAAGAAAAGCGGAGAGGAGGAATAAACACTGCCCGTGAGGGTGGGAAAGTTTCAGCGGGCCAACTGGTATTTCATACTTTGTACCCCATCCTGCCAGGTGATGGCAACAGAAATCCGTCCCATTTAATTTCGAGGATACAGCGTGCTACGAAAAATGACGACAGCCGACTCGAGGAGACGAAATGCCGAATCCACTCAGATATATAGCGCGGACAGGTGCAAAACGTAAGAGCAGTTTGGAATTTTTTTGGAAATTGTTGCCGCGTCTGCGAGGAGACGGAAATTTTTGCACTCTTTCGAGTGCGGCCATGAGGCCCTCCGAAATTTGGAGGGGCGGCGGCCTGCAAACAGCATATGCATGGATGAAGTTGAATGTCCAGGCTTCATCCGCGGGTGCTTCATCGTCCGCAGCATTGCTTGTGCTTTCGCCCGCTGTTACAGGGACAAGGAGAATTTCGACCGATGCCCGTTCGCGATTGAGTCGAGGTCGGCTGTGTCCCATACGTCGGGCGGACGGAGGGCGCTTTGGATGGCGCACTTACAGGGCGATTCGAATCCCGGTGGTGGAGTAGCGGGAACATCTCTTCATGGCGGCGGATCATGGGCAAAATGATACTTCGTCGAAATTCCTCAAACTCTCCGTCGTCCATCTGGAGCGTTGCCTGCATATCAGTGATGAATTGTTCACGCTCATCGGACGGATACAAAGCCATGTTCCAACATGCCTGCCCAATCGCAAACGCCTTCTGCACTTGCTCCAGCGACCCATTGGTTTTGTCAATGAGGGGCTGAGCGTAGCTGACCATAGCATTCGCAATTGCACCCATGATGTGGCCTCCTGAGCGTGATGAAAAGCCTCAAATCGCCATCACTCTCCGTGGCTCTATTTTTTCTTCGGCTCTACCACGGGCATCGGCGGGACGTACCCGGGCGAAGCGTTGAACCCTTTCGCCACCATCCCATCGGCGATGTTCCATACTCGTACTTCGCCATCGTAGCCGCCGGCTGCAACTTGTTTGCCGTCTGGGCTGATGGCGGCCGCGAAGACGTGGTCGTTCAGGCCAGTCAGGGTTTTCAGGGCTGCTCCCGATTCCGGGTTCCACACTTTCACGGTCTTGTCGGCCGAGGTTGTCACCATAATCGGCAGAGTCGGATGTTGAACCACCTTCAAGATGTCGTCGCCGTGATTCCCGAGGACTTTGATCTGCTTGCCTTCGCCGGTCGCGTTCCACATGCGAAGCTGCTTATCCGTTCCCGCGGAAAAACCTGCTTTGCTGTCGGCCTTTACGCCAATGCCGAACACGGGGTTCTGATGGTCGGGAAAAGTAAGGACTGATTCTTTGAGAGCCAGATCCCAGACCTTGGCCGTCTTGTCCCGGCTGCACGTCAGCAAGTGCTTGTTGTCCGGTGCGAGAACGGCACCCAGCACCCAATCGGCGTGGTTTTCGATCGACTGTTCGAGCTTGCCGCTCGGATATTCCCACACGCGAACGGTGCGGTCGCAACCTCCGCTGACGATGCGTTTGCCATCGACGGATACGGCCAGGCACAGCACCGCATCATCCGAGTCGAGAAGTTGCTTGAGCATGACCTTCGGATCGTTCACACCATCGAGAATCTGTACGTCGCCCTCGGCCTTGCCGGGGGCCGCGATGTCGAAGATTCGAACATCGCCTTCCTGTCCCGGCCGGCCACCAGCCACGGCAAGCTTGCCATCGGTGAGAAACGCCATGGCATAGGCCCGCTCGGCCCGCGTGTAGATTCGCTTCTGCAGTTTGCCCGTTGCTGATTCCCAAACAGTCAATTCGTGATGCCCGCCGATGACGAGACTCTTGCCATCCGGCGTGAAGACGAGAGCATTGATAATGGTCGGGTATGGGTATTTCGCGGGCGGGGCAGGGGACTTCCAACGGACGCGCAGTTCTTTAACGAGGTCTGCCTTTGGGTCAATGCCTGCATCGAGCTTGGCACCTTGATCGATCCACGCCTTGACGATTTCTGCCTGAGCTTTCGGTACCGGTGAAAGATTATCTTTCCGCGGTGGCATTCGCCGTTCCTTTTCGGAGACGATGAGCGAATAGAGTTCGCTCTGTGCATGTTTCCCAGCCGTGATGCCTTCACCTGCCGCGCCGCCAGCCATCATTTTCTCGAACGTGGTCATGTCGTACTTGCCGGAACGTTTCTTGGCGTCGTGGCAGGCATAACAATTTTCCTTCAGAATGGGAGCGACATCGCTGATGAAGCTCAACGGTTTGCCCTGGGCACTGGCGGAGGGAACGGAAACCACGAGCCAAGTGGTCAGGGCCGTGAGAATAGCGCAAAGCACACAAAATCGCGTTCGAGTCAGTCGCATGGAAAATGGCCTCTCGGTGGAGGTAAAGCAGGCGGGTTAGAATAGTGTACGCAAGAGCCTGCCGCTTGTGAACGGGAATGCGGGCAAGCATCGGCGATTCGCACTGGCGTAACCGGGTCAAGCTGCCTAAGATTCAAATGACGTTTGACGTTCCTCTCTCCCTGTACTGCCTGTCGGAATGAATGGTTCGATTGCCGCCGCCCTTCGGGGCACCGGAAGCACTGTCCCGGACCGCGTTGTCACCAACGAGTGGTTCACGAATTTCGTCGAAACTTCGGACGAATGGATCCGCACGCGTACGGGCATTACGGAACGCCGGTTTGTTGGTCCCGATGAAACCTCGGCAACTCTCGCGATTACGGCGTCTCGCAAAGCCATCGCGGCCGCTGGAATTCACGCGAACGATGTCGATTTGGTTTTGTGTGCAACCGTCACACCCGACCATATGTGTCCGTCAACTGCCTGCATCGTGCAAGCGGCGTTGGGTTGCCGGCCCATACCGGCGATGGACATCTCGGCGGCGTGCAGTGGTTTTCTTTATGCCCTAAAGGTTGCCGACCAGTTCATCCGTGGCGGCTCGGCTCGCAATGTACTTGTGGTTGGAACAGACATTCTTTCCCGAACCATCGACTTGACGGACCGAAACAGCTGCATTTTGTTCGGCGATGGAGCAGGGGCCGTAATTCTTTCGCAGGCAGAAGACGCCAAGAGAGGAATTCGGTCGATCAAGCTTTACTCCGATGGAACGCCAGGGGAGCTAATTCATCTGCCGGCCAAAGTCACTCTCCAGCCACCTCAGGCCCAAAAGCAGCGCGACTACATTTGGTTAAATGGTCGCGAAGTTTTCAAGTTCGCCGTGCGAAAAATGATTGAATTAACGCAGGAGGCGATGATCGATTGCCAGGCGATGGGGCTCGAAATCGCTCTGTTGATTCCCCATCAAGTCAATCAACGCATTATCAACTCGGCACTTGAGACGACGGGATTCCCCGCCTCCAAGGTGATGATCAACCTCGAAAAATATGGCAACACCTCGGCCGCTTCCGTGCCAATTGCCCTCGACGAGGCCGTTCGTGAAGGTCGAGCCAAGCCGGGGGATACCATTCTCCTCGTCGCCTTCGGCGGTGGCATGACCTGGTCTTCGGCGATTATTACGCTATAGGAAAATCTACTTCTGCAAGCTAACGACTTGACCGAGCCTCGATCGCTTGCAAGGATGCCACTGAAAGGAGACGGCGATGATTGTGAATCAAACTCAATCACCAAGTTTGGATGCCGCTGTTCGGCTGTTCGACATCGAATTGGACCTCGTGCTGTCCTCACGTCGAGGCAACGACCCTGCCGAGCCCAGACTGTCGTCCACAATCCTGCGTCAAATTATCGGCAAGGGCGAGCGTGCGCGGGTGTTACCTGGCCTCTCATCTGAGCATCGCGCGAAGCTTGACAATATCCTGGCTGTGTTGCAACGGGAACTCAAGAATTGCGAACCCGAAATGCCGAGGAGCGTTGCAGGCCGCATCTCAGATTTGCTCACTCGTGACTTTAACGTTTTTCTACTCGGGATGCTGCTTGTCACGGTTGGTGCGATTGGCTCGTTTGGCACCATCAGCTTTTTTCCGCAACCAATCGCGTTTGGATGTATTTTGGCTTCCTATCCCTTGATGCTTGTCGCTTTTTCGCTTCGTCGTGTAGACATGGACGATACAGTCCAGAACTCTCCTGAATCGTTCCAGGCCTGATCGCTAGTTTCTGCCTACCCTCCAAGCATGGCCGTTCCGACCAACGATCGAAGCTATCTTTTCGCCGGTCTCGCCATCGGAGTCGTTGTCGGCGCGATGGGATTGACGGCAATCCAGGCAGTCGTTGCTGAGGCATGGGGGAAGGAACCACCACCTCCGATAGTTCGATGGCTTGTCGCGTCGCTGATTCTTCTCGGCGCGGTTCCGGTGATTCTTCAGGTCTACTGGACCTTCTATTTGCCAAGACCGGCTCGATTTCTTCGCCAGCAAGCACTGGCTTATTTTTTGGCAATGGGAGTTGCGTTTGCAGGCGGACTTGTCCTGGAAGTGGGGCTGGATATTCCGGGCGGGAATCTTCGGATTCAAAAGGACGGGGCGGGATGGACCGGCACGATTCTTGGTCTGGGGTTGCTGCTCTCTTCCTTGATTTGCACCTTGCGTTACCGGGACGATTACCGCAGCGACCTGAATGCTACGAACAAGCTGCCTCCAAGCTGAATCCGACTCACGCCAGCGCCAGCATCTTTCGCCCTTGTTTCCACTTCTTCCCTTTTTCCCGCACCACCTCGTGATAGAGCGTGTCGCGTTCGATTGGATCTCTTCCCGCCTCGACGATGAGCCGGCGAATTTCGTCCACGGTCATTTCCTGCGGCGAATCGCTGCCAGCCTCGTGGTAGATCTTCTCGTGGACGACCGTGCCGTCGATGTCGTCTGCACCGTAGCTTTGTGCGACCTGGGCCGTCTGAATCCCGAGCATGACCCAGTAGGCCTTGATGTGCGGGAAGTTGTCCAGCATCAGCCGACTGACGGCCATCACCCGCAGGTCCGTCATTCCCGATGCTTTCGGAATATGGCTGAGCCGGGTATTCTCCGGATGGAATGCCAGCGGGATGAAAGTCTGAAAGCCACCGGTGCGATCTTGCAACTCACGCAGGCGAATCATGTGGTCGATGCGGTGCTCGGCCTTTTCGATATGCCCGTAGAGCATGGTCGCGTTCGAACGCAGACCAAGTTCGTGGGCCTCGCGATGGACGCGGATCCACTCGTCGCCGTCGGCCTTGTGTTCGCAGATTTGACTACGAATGTCCGTGTGGAAGATTTCCGCACCGCCGCCGGGCAAGCTGCCGAGGCCGGCTTCTTGCATCTCGGCTAGCAGTTCCTTCGTCGGCCGACCGGTCATGCGGGCGAACCAGTCCCACTCGACTGCCGTCCAGGCTTTGAGATGCAGGTCGGGGAATTCTTCGTGCAACACGCGGACGACGTTGAGATACCATTCGTATGGAAGTTGATGGTGCAACCCGCCGACGATGTGTAGTTCCGTGCAACCCCGATCACACGCTTCTCGGCCACGAGCAACGATCTGCTCGTCCGACATCACGTAGCCCTTCTCGGACTTCAAGTCGGCCCGGAATGCGCAGAACGTACAGCGATAGACGCAGACGTTTGTTGGATTCAAATGCTCGTTCACGTTGAAATATGTGACGTTGCCGTTCTTGCGCTCGCGAACGACGTTAGCCAGTTCGCCGAGCGTGTGCAAATCGACACTCGTGTCGAGAAAGACGCCCTCGTCGAACGAGAGCCGTTTCCCGTCATGAACCTTATCTCGAATCGTGGCAAGCATGTCGGCCATGTCTAAATCCCGTGAGGAACCCGCTATCTTCCAGATGATTAACCGCTGGACAAGGGACGAGTTAACGATCCAATCCCCGCCGGCCCATGCCTCGAAGCCATCGGCATGGGCTAGGTTGCTAGCGCCCTCCGGGCTTTGGAAGCCCTTAGGGCAGCGAAAATCTAGCCCACGGCGATGGCTTCGAGCCGTGGGTACATCGATCAAATCCACATACGACAGCGGCGAATAGTAGAATATCGGGAACTTATCCCCGCAGGGCAACTACATGTCTTCGTTCCGCTGGAAAACCACGGAGCGCCGAATCGGCGTCATCGGCCCGCGCTGGTCGGGAAAGACGGTTTTTCTCACGTCCCTGATCAACCATTTGAAGTTCCACGATCCCGTGCGATTCGTGCTCGGTCGCCGGGATCGTTCGGGCGAGGCCGTGCATTTTCGCGAATATACGGAAGGAACCCACAGCGCAATCGGCAATCTGCCCTGGTTCGACTACGAGGGCTATCGCAATCAGTTCGTCCAGAACGGCCAATGGCCCGCGACGACTCGCGATGCTTCTCAATATGGCTGCCGCTTCGAGCGAACCGATTGGACGCTCAGCGATGTGCAACTCCGGTTGTTCGATCTCCCCGGCGAACGGGTCAATGACATCCCGATGATGGGCAGCCCAGGCGATCCAGTTTTGGGATTCGGGGCATGGTCCGATCGGACTTGCAAAAGGCTTTCGAAAGACCTGACCGTCTCCGAGTTCTTCACGCCATTCTTCACGCGAATGGAAGACGCGACTGCCACCGAAGCGGAACTTGTGCATCTCTACAAGGTCGCCCTGGGACGAACCCGGTTAGCCTACCGGCCGTACATGAGTCCCTCCACCTTCTTGCTCGATCGGCTTGGCAATCGTTTGAAAGGCACCGACCCGGAAGTTCAGGCAAAAACCCGATTCTGCGGTCTCGGGCCCGAGGAAGAGTTTGTACCGCTGACTTCAACGGCACGGTCAAAACACGTGGAGTTGACTGGGCGATTCGCTCAACGCTTCGGTCGGTATCGCGACGAAGTGGTTTCGCCCGTGGTGACACAGTTGAAGTCGTGTCACGGGCTGGTCGTTATGGTCGATGTTCTGGCAATCTTGGGCCACGGTACGGGCATGTATAACGACTACCGCAATCTCGTCACCGACCTTCTGGCCGCCCTCGACCCGAAAGATTCGACGCTCGACATGCTGGTGCGGAATTTCTACGAGGCCGTTCTGCCGGTTTCGTTACGGCGTTCCTGGATCAGCCGAATTGCCTTCGTAGCTCCCAAGGCGGATCGCATTCCGTTCGAGGATCGAGCCCGCGTGAAGAGTCTGATGGAACAGATGGTCCGACACGACGCCCGAAATTGCCGTGGCGTGAACGTCGAATATTTTTCGGTCGCGTCGGTCGTCGGTGCCCGTGAGGTGACTGGCGGGCATCGCGAAATGCTCGGCAGCACGATCTACGACGCGACTGGCCATCCATTGGCACCCGGCCCCGAGCGAAAGTTCACCGTCTCTGCGGTTCCCGACACCTGGCCCGAAGGCGGCTGGCGGCCCGGCGATTTTGTCTTTCCGGACGTTTATCCGCGAGTGTCTCCGTTGAGCAATTGTCCGACGGAACAAAGCGGTTTGGATGATGTGTTTAACTTCTTGTGCTGGTAGCGAGTAACAAAACACCTCACGGATGAGAGTCACCCACGGATTAAGACAGGATCGGACTTAGTCTTTATCCGTGGGTGCCTTTCATCCGTGGGAAAATTGAACTGCATGAGGTATCACATGCCTGAGCTCGATGAACTTCCGCCACTCATGCCGCAAGCTCCGGTGAAACCCGGTTCGAGCGTTGCTGCGGAGCCAACTCCCTTTCAGCGAGCGGATCGCTCGAATTTCGAGCCACGCCCTGGCGACCTCGATGAGGGGGAAGCACGCCTGCGCCAGGCGCCAGTTTCCCTGGCGGAGTTGAAAGCCGGCGAGGCTGCACGGGAAGAAACCCCCCTCGAAGAGGAATTGCGACGTGCGGCCGAGTTGATGGCGAGCGAACCGACTTTCTTCGGGTTGCCCTCGATCTTTGGCCATCCCCTCGTCGGCTTGCTCATGCTGGGAGCAGCCGGTCTGCTCGGCTTGTTCATCTTCAATCAGGCGGCGTCGGCGATCACGGCCATCAATACGTTGCCCGAAACAATGCGCTGGGCCGGCTGGGGATTCTTCGGCTTGTTGTCGTTCGCCGTGTTCTATTCACTGCTGCGGCTGACAATTCTGTACATTCGCCTTCGGGGGAACAAGCAACTTCGGCTGAAGGGCCTGGAGGAACTTGAGAAGCGAACGCGTCTGCGTTGGCTTGTGAATTCGAAGAGACATGAAGCCTATCAACAGCTTGAAACCTATATGCGTGAGTATCCCGCGGAGACGGACAAGGATCGTAAGCGATTGACTCGGATGGGGCTATCGGGAACGGAGTTGAATCTCGTTCTGGCCGCCCGGCAGAAGCTGCTCGACAAGGATCGCTGGTCCGATTCTGATGCGTGGTTCGATGGCTTCCGCGAGACGTTCCAGGCCAGGCTCGACGTGGTGGCCGCCCAGCGCGTGAGATTTTGGGCCAGACGATCCGCCTTTGCGACAGCGGTTTCTCCGAATGCGATCGCGGACACGGGGATGACGCTGTATTTCAGTTTCGCGATGCTCGGGGATCTTTGCACGATCTATAACCTGCGTGCCGGTCGGTTGGGGACGATGGTGTTATTGTCCCGCGTGTTTTTCAATTCGTATCTCGCAGGGCAACTAAACGAAATGGAAGGTTGGACCGCGGATCAGATTCAGCAACTCGTCGAGCCGCATCTACCTGCATCGGAACTGGTTCTCGGAAAAGTGTTCAGCAAACTCGGCGCGAAGGCGAGCGCGGGGGCAGTGAATTATCTACTGTTGAGTCGGCTCGGAAAATACGGCTGTCGAATGTTGCGACCCGTTGTATCGTAGGGCAAGCGTCCCGCTTGCCAATACTCAAGGTACCAGCCTGGCTTCCACCAAGTTCACATGGTCCTGAACCGTTCCGCCATTTCCTTGTTTGACGACGATCGTCAGTTCTTTCGCTTGCGTCAGGTCGACGCGAACTACAATGGAGCCACTCGCGAGTGTGAGTTTGCCGGCCAACGGCAGGGTCTGTTCTTTTCCATCGACGAGCACGACCAAAATCGCATCGCCCCGAACACCACTTTTGGCATCGAGCCCGGCAAGTGCCTCGAATCGGCGATACTTTTCGGCAAGTGAGTACGTCACGGAACATTCAGATTGCAGGCCGATTCCGCGGTCGAAGGTTTCCTCGCCCGCTGCCGAACGCAAGCGTAAAAAATCACCTGTCACACATCGATTTACCGCCAAGGGGGTCGGTTCCGTGCCCTCTACGCGAGATTGGTATTTCGCCGGTGTCACGTCTGCCAACCAACTCACTTTCCCTTGCTCCACATCGATTGCGATAACCTGAGGGCCGGGAACCCGAATCTTTTCCTTGAAGAGTGTTTCAGCAGTCCATTCCTTTCCATCATAAGTGATCGACAGAACGCTCATTCGTGAACCGTTGGCCATTGTCAGCCGATAGTACAGTCCTTTTGGTTTTCGCACTCGTGCAAGTTCGGTGTTAAAGGCAATGGCCGCGAGTTTCGTGAAGTTCAGACTCTGGTCCTTCCCTTCCACCTGATAGGCCAGGAGATTTTTACTTGGGTCAATGCTCGTGATCGCCCCGAGGATTTGGTCGCCACTGCGAGTCTGAATCACGTCGCGCTTACGAGAGCCTTGAAGCCATTTCGGATCGGAAGCCGGCTGACGAGTCGTCCAAATGACGCGAATAGCCGAGAGCGGTAAACGAATAATCTGTTCGACTCCTGGAAGAGCCAGTCGGAAAAGCACGGCATCGCCGTCTGCCGAGGCGATCGTGCCTTGAATTCGATCCCCGTTCGCGAGTTCGGCGTGTGGGGCTCTCATCTCGGCGGGATACGGCACACCTTCCCGCCGAAGTGTGTACCATGTTCCGCCGGCTTGTTTCTCGCCATCTGCGAACGTGAGCGTACCATCGACTAAGATGCCCTGAATCACACTCAATTGAGGCTCGCCGTCCATTCGCCGAATTTCAAACCGGTCGGTCGTCTGTGCGCCAGTTGCAAATAGCACGGCAAGGATCGTCTGCGTCATCATGAATTCGCTCGAATTGTCCAGATAAGTGACATAGCATCTCAACTCACCTCAGTAGTGTATCAATCTGAAACATTCTGGAAGGATTTGAAAAAGATGTGATAATGCTTGTGGCCGCATGTCATTCTAACACTAGGATTGCACCCATGCCACTCGGTCTCAATACACTCTAGGAGCTACAACATGGCGAAGAAGAAGGATGGAATGTCGAAAGTCGAAATGGTGCGCGATGCACTCGCGAACCTGGGTTGGGATGTAGGAGCTGCCGCCTATCAGGAATACATCAAGGCGACATACAACGTCGAAATGACCAAGCCCCATATCTCGCAGACCAAGAGCGCGGAGAAGCGCAAGCAGGGCATTCCCAAGCGTCGCAAGGTCGGGCGTCCCCGGAAAGATGCGACCGCTACGGTCGTCAGCGCCACTGCCCCGGTCAGCGTGGTCGATCTTCTGACGTTTGTAGACGCGGTTCGGGAGTGGGAACAGAAGATTGGTGCGGCCAGCATCCGCGATGTCGTCAAAGCAGTGTTGAAGAAATAGGGCAAAACCACGGGTAGGACAGGCCAACCGGCCTGTCTCCTTTCAGACAGGCCGGGAGGCCTGTCCCACAGCTTAACCCATCCCAGCTACTGCTTGTAACACTTCACCAATCGAGAATACACGCTTGGCTTTCTCGCCATCGGGGTCCAGCACAGCGAACAATACTCCCGACTCGTGACAGGCTCTCAACACTTCCAGAACCGATGTGCGTGGAGGTCGAACCACTTGCCAGCCCGGCCCCTTCAATGCGGATTGGGCATAGCTTGTGGCGTTAGCCGAAGTGAGAAATAGGGCCAGCGCGTCTTGCCCATCACTCGCTCGCCAGCGTGCAAATTCCGCTTGGCCATCGCGAACGCGGACCAGGAGATAGGGGCTCAGTTCATCCGCGACAGGGGTCATTTTTGCAGAATTGGCAGGTAGTTATTGGGAATTTGCAGAATAATGCAGGCCATGGCCGTGGCGTAGTGGGTGCAGACGGTTGGATCGGCCCAGATGCCATCCGGGCGTGACTTTACGAAACGAAGCAGTTCATCGCGAATGGCTGGGAACCATTCGTTCCAATATTTCGGACCGGCCGTCCACATCGCCTGGGCTGCATAATACTGGCCGTAGTAGTAGTGCGCCTCCGGCAAGAAACCGACACGACCCGCGAATGCTCCCGGCTTGAACTTCATGAGATAACGCAAGCCGCGATCGACTTCTGGTCCCGAATAGATGCCCGCACAATAGAGCGCCACCACACCGGCCGCGGAACGAGGAAATGCGGCCCCTCCCTGCCCGCTGAAATAAGTGTAGCCCCCGTCGGCCGTTTGGCAGGATCGGACATACTTCACACAACGGTCGGCCACTTCTTTGGGCACAAAAAATCCAATGTTCCGTGCTGCCCGCAGTGCCATGATTTGGCAGATCGTCACCGACGAATCCGCATGCACTTTCATTGGTTCGTAGCGCCAGCCCCCTTCGGAGTTCTGGCTATTCACGATCACACGAATGGCTCGTTCGATCGTGCCACGCAATCGCTCTTGAAGTGCGGCATCTTGAACCATGCCGAACGCCTCGGCCAGGAACAAGGTCGCGAAGCCGTGGCTATACATCGGCCCTTGTCGATATGTTCCATCCGAGTTGTTCAAGAAGCCAGGTGGCGAATTCTGGTCCTTGCTCAGAACGAACTGCAACGCTCTTGAAACGGTGTTGCCGTAGGTGCCCCGTCCAGGTTGATGGCCTCCCGCCATCAATGCCAGGCCTGCAAGACTCGTGACTGCGAGATTGCCACGAAAAAGGGCCGTGTCCCCGAAAGAGCCATCGCGATTCTGCGAGTTGGCCAGATACGCGAGCCCTCTATCGATCGCCTTCAGCGTCTCCGGGTTCAAGAAGTCGACGTAGTCCGTGGGCTGTGCAAGCGTCCCGTCGCCGGGATTCGCCCGGATCGACAAACTCGCGGCCAACCCGGCACCCATGGAAGCCGAGCGAAACAAAAATCGACGACGCGAGTTCATTTGCCGTCCCCCGATTTCTTCCGCTGTTCCGCCAGGGACGAATAATATTGCTTCAACAACTCGCTGTAGCGAGGCATGAACTGCTCGCGATAATAGAGATCCATCTCTTGGCGAAGTCGCTCGGGAAGGTGCCCCCAGACATCCTTGTACAGATCGGCGAGCTTGTCGTTCTCGCGTTTGGGCGACTTCTTTCCGAATTGATCCCCCTCCTTGCCGTCCTTCTTCTCGGTGCCGCCTTTGGGATCCCCGTTCGGCTCTTTTTTCTCTAGCATCGGGTTCATTCCCTTGGGACTCGCATTGGCCATCGGCTCGCTCATCCCCATTGGCGAGTCGCCGCGTGGCTTGCGTTCTCGCCGTGGTTTCTTGCCTTCATTCCCCTGCGAACCGCTGGAACCCTTGGGTGGCGGCATGCCGCTAGGTCCCCCCATCGGCATCGGCGATTTCGGAGCCATGCCGTCCTTCGGTGGAGACATGCCATCTTTCGGGGGCGGCATCATGGGGGGAGGCATCTCGCTCGACATCGGCGGCGAAGGGGGAGGTGGTTCTTGTGCCTTCTTCAGAAGAGCGTCGATGTCTTTGAGAATCTCTTGTTGAATCTTCCGCGTATCCACACCGGGATCTTTCTCCTTCAACCGCTCGCCGGCCTTCTGAGCATTCTCGGCGATTCGCTCGGCCGTCTTTTGCACGTCGAGTTCTTCCTTCGGCTCGGCCTTCGCGGGTTCCTTGGCAGGCGCAGCTTTCTTGTCCTCGGGCTTTACTTCGCGGGGTGGAATGGGCTCTTGCGCTGATAAAAATCCAGCGATTGCGAACGATGTGAGTGCGATGAGAAAACGGTTCATTTCAACATCCGCATAGGGCATATGACTGAGGTTATCATATCGTGAACGTCCGGTCGGCGATACGCTCTGTTACGCTAGGTACTCGACAATGCAACTCGCGAGGAATTTCGCAAGATCAGCCTTTTAGCAGCCGCGACGATCTGCTCGTCCTCGACTTCCCAAATGCCACCATCTGCCGCGCAGCCAGCGGCGAGCGTGAGGTTCGCGACGAGTTGTCCAAATCGCCAATCGGGAAATAGAGAGCGGAGTTCGGACAGTGCAGCGAATAGTTCTTCGTCAGGAAAGGTACTCATGGGATTAGATCTCCGAGCAGCGCATAGGTACCGACTGGAACGGGAAGGACATCGATTACCTCGACGCGAATGAGCGTGCCAGGCAACAACATGGCCACACGCGTGGCACGTGTCACTCCGTTGTTTATGACCAATTCGCCATCTGAGCCTCGACTCACCTCAACGGGAATAATGCCTTTCATGGATGATCCAAATTGGGCGATTTGGCGGTGCAGCTTGTAAGGATCCGCACCGGAGGAACGAGAGCGAGGAAGCCGCAATGTCCGCGGATCGACATCCATAAACATTCGCGGAAACATATTGCGATCTTATTGTGAAAGCGCAGTTCTGGAAAGCACACATCACGAACAACGCACCTCATTAACTCAATCACCTGGCGTTTTTGACGGGTCGCTGGAAGCAGCTTGCCCGTCTAACGATTTCGGCAAATTCGATGCGTCGAGCACGATTTCTTGGAGTAACAGTAAGTCCTGAATACGGCCACTGTAGGTATGCGTGCCCTGCGGCACGTCCTTCAGCGGGACAGCACCGCAGATAAAGTCATCGAGCGGCCGGATTGGATCCGTGCCGGAATGAGGGTTCATGATCTACCTCCTTCTCTATTGTAATTCACTTCCCCATCTCCCCCGTTAACTGCTTGATTAACTCCGCGATGTCCGTTTGCATTTTCTGTAGCAGTTCCAGTTCGGCGACTTCATCGTCGTTCAGTTTCGTTCGATCCGGATGAGCCTTGTCGAAAGACTCGGTGCGTTCGGTGATGTCCGCTTGCAGCGAGCGCAGGGCTTTCAACTGGGCTAGAGGGGGTAGTTGATCGCCCGATTTGGCCGCGTCCATCGGGGGCATGTCGGGGGGCATCCCTCCTGCCATCGGTGCGGCCGCATCTTGCTTGTCCGGTTTCAACGCCTCTAACAACTGATCGATTCGTTTGATTGCCAGCTTCTGTTGGTTCTGAATTCCCGCGTCGGCAATGTCTTCGAGTTCGATATCGAACGGGCCGGTCTCCGCGGATTCCAGCCGTGAGTCGATCCGCTTGGCCGCCAGATCCATCGCGTCCGCAGCTTGCCTAAGCATGCGGCCAAAGACGGCCGCGTTTTCGAATTTTTTCTCGATCAGGCTTCGCAACTCCCCTGGGATCGCTTTTTGTTGCTGGTAGAGATCGTTCAGGCTCGTGCGAACGGGCCGCTCCCATTTGCCTGCCTTCTTCACCAAGGCGTGCAGCCGAATCGATTCATCCAGCAGCCGTTGTTCTCGATCGCGGATTGCTTTCAGCTCGTCGGCGAACTTCGCGGCTTGCTCACGCAACAACTCTTCTTCGTTCTGCTTCTTGGCTTGATCCAGTTCGCGTTGGGCGTCGTCGAGTCGCTCGAGTGCATCTTCGATCTTCTCTTGCGGGACGTTGCCATTTTCCAGTTCCTCGCGTGCATTAGCCATTTCGCGTGCGGCCCGGCGCAATTCGTCCGCCGCCCGCTCGCCTTGATTGCGGCTCAGTTTCTGGGCCAACTCGCTGGCTTCCTTCTCGAGCTTTTCCTGTTCGCGAGATAGCTTCTCCAGTTCCGTTTTGCGTTCCTCCGGATTCTTGAGCTTCTCGGCTGCCTCAACCTTCTTTTGTAACAACTCCTGTTTCTCGATCAGTTCGTTCAACTCTTTGTCTGCGTTCTTGAGTTTCTTGCCCATGCGGTCGCTGTCATCGGACTTTTGCTCCTCAAGTGCAGCCAGCATTTTTTCGAGATTCGAAGCTGCCCCCTTCTGGGCGGCCGCCGCCCGGCTGGGTTGATTTTGCTTGGTGAATTGCCCGGCGTCGCGAAGCTGCTCTTTCAACTGTTCGGAGTTGCCGGAATTTGCAGCATTGCGAAGAGCGTCGGCCTCTCTCGTCAGATCGGCCGCCGCTTCGCGGGCTTGCTTCGCCTCCGTTTCCAGTTCCGCTGCTTGCCGTTCCAGAGACTTGCGATTGTCCGACCCCATTGGTTCGGTGCCCGCCTGGTCGCGTTTCAGCTTGGCCTCAACCTCCTTCTTCGCCGCCAGATCCAGTTTCGCTCGAACGGCCGCGTCTTTTTCGATCGCGAGACGATTCAGCTTCTCGATCATCAACCGGGCACGTTCGGATAGCCTCTCGTCACCAATGGCTTCGCGATCGACCTCGGCTTTCTGTTCTGGCGTCAGTTTTTCGGGCGATACATTCGGTGGAACTCGTTCGGTCACACGATCGCGCTTCTCGATGTGCCGCTTCAACTCGTTGAGAACGGAACGAGCTTCGCCACGGATTTCGCCGGCTCCGCTCCAGGGTTCGAGTCGCTCGAGCAGCGACAGCAGTGTTTGTTCCACTTCTTTTTGCCGCTTCTCAGCACGGACCAAGGGAGCGGTCGGAGGATCTTTGCCCTCGTTCGTTCGGCGTGCCGTTGCCAAGTCGGCTTCCAATGGCTCGAGTTCTTCCTTTGCAAGCCGAGCCAGTTCCGCGGTCGCGTCGTCGAGACGATCGGTCGCGGCCGAGCGGGGTAAATGATTGTCCTTCGCGGATTGCCGTAGCTTTTCTAGCTGTGCTCGAATGCCGTCGTCCTTATTGTTTAATCGTTCCCGAATTTGCTGTTGGGTCTGTTCGGCACGATTGAGCTTGTCGAGATCCTCGATTCGGAGTTTGCCCGTGTTGCGAGTCTGCTGAATCGCCTCTTGCACGTGCGTTCGAGCCTCGTGCTGCAAGGCTTGCAATCGCAACAGTTCCGTCCGCAAATCACTTTGGCCCTGTTGCTCGACTGCTTCCAAATCCTGCTTGGTCACGATCAGCAATTCGATTTCATGACTGCGGCCGGGTGCCTTGAAGCCCGTGACGTTGTCGAAATCTTCGGCCGTAATCTGAATGATGGCAGAGTCGCCGGGAATCAATGGCGAGCCATCGGCGTGACGAAAGTGCGTCATCGACAGACGCGAAAGAAATTCCATTTGCTGGTAGCGCAGACGAAGCGATGATTCTGCCGGAATTCGTATTGGTCCGCGCATGAGGTTTGCAGTCGCGGGCAAGACGACGCCAGCGAGACTCGCTTCGAACCACTCGATTGACCGGACGCTGCCGCCTTTGTTCGTTCGATATTCGAGTTTCACTCCACGAATCGCGTATAGACTATCCGCCACCCTCGCTTGAAACGTGATCTCGGCATCGGGGAGCACGAGCAACGATTCTCGCGAAGGAGAAGGACGTTCGAGGCTCACGGTCGGAGCAGGGTCCGGTTGCACGCGTAGATCGAACATCCGCGTGTTGCCAAGGCCGGTTTCGTCCTCGAAGCGAAGGGCATAGGGGCCAGGCACGCGTGGGATGAAACGGACCTCAAGGAGAGTGCCATCGCGAAGCAACGTTACCGGAACATCGGCCCAGACTTCGCTTGCGAGCAGTTGCAGACCCAACGAAGTAATTTCCGAATTCGCCCCAAGCGGACTGAGCGACGAAAGCAATTTCAAAGTTGCGTTCTCGGGTCGATAGCCGATCCATGCACGCGCCACGGGCCGATCCGTGGCGGCGCGAATGGTGACGCTCGTGCCGCAAACACATTCGATGATTCCCGATCCGTCGGGGAGTTCAATCGAGAGAAGGTCCGAATAAGCCGGGAAATCGAGGTGAATTTGCGGCGATGGCCGGCCATCGAGTGGAACGAGCACCGGAGGCGGGGAGACCTGGACGGACTGCCAACCGGTCTCCGCGTCGTTGGCGCGAATTCGGAATTGGAAGTCGCGCGGGATGCGCGATGGCTCAATCCTCATGCCGAGTTCAGCCGAGTTCGTGTCGTACTCGTTCGGCACAACAGAATAGGCTTGATCGATCGAAGCGGAATTCTCGAATTGAATAGACAGCGTGACTCGATCCGGAATTTGGCCGTGCAGCGCGATGCGAATATCGAGGGGCTCGCCTCGCGCCATTCGATGAGGCAGGGGTTGTGGCGAGAGAATGTTGATCCGAGTTTGCGTTGGTGCGACAGCCCCACCAAAGGGAACGACAATTCGAGTCAATGCCGTCCGTGCCGCGGCCGGGTTCGCGAAGACTCCCAGCCATACAGCGACGATTGCAAGCAGCGCTCCAAAAACTGAGCGTTTCAGGTAACGGGAGTTCACGGCCCGCTCGAACTCGCAGCGTTCCGCTTTTCGAGAAGCGCGACGGATGGCCGCGTTGCGCAGGCCCGGCGAACTCGTTCGGCTCTTTTTCTCTTGCTGTAAGAACTGGATCGCGCTGGTGAGAGAGTCGTTGAACTCCGGGTACGCCCGTTCTACTCGCATTGCGATTTGAATTGGATCGCCGGTGCCCTGGAGCGGTTGCAAAATCCAACGACGAAACAGGAGGGGCAGGCCGATGAGATAGACGGCGAGCCCGAGTGCCCGGACGAGGCCCGGCAATTGAAATCGATAATCGAGAAGCGCGAACCCGCCGAGAAAGATGGCAGTCAGCATGATGAGCCACGACGCCGAGCGAAGGGTGACCGAGCGGCGAATTCGTGTAGCAATGCTGTCCAGACGCCGGGTGAGCGCGTCTTCACGAGTGAGCGGAGGAGGTAGAAGTGTGAACGGCATCAGGTCGATACTCCAGCGTTCTCAAGAGTCCACTATAGCAGACGCCATTTCTTGCGCATGATCCATTCGGAGGCTAACAACGAAAGCACCAGTCCGAACAACAGAGAATGATTCCAGATCGAGATCGGCTCGCACGGTTGATCGAGGGCCACACGCGGGCCAGAGGGTAATTCTTCGGGCAGCTTCTCGGCTTTGTCGAGCGCATAATAGGCTCCGCGCGATTCGCGCGCTGCCCGTTGCAGGTCGGACTCGTTGAGTTGGATTCGGTCGAGTTCGCCCGGTGGCGGCAAGACGCGGGCCTCGGCCCTGGGCGGCGTACCTTTCGGGATCGGCGTGGAGAGCGTGAACGAATAGTCCCCTTCCGGTGTACGGGTCACCAAGGCTTCGAACGTGGCACGCGTCCCTTCCTTGGGAGCGAGTTGAATCGTTTGTGATTCACGCTCGCCACGCGGGCCTCCTCGATTGGATGGAGTTCGATCAACTATTACCTTCACAGGTTCCGTGGGAGCCGCGACATCATCGGGAAATCGGACACTCACGCGCACCGGCTCGTCGCGACGATAGGTTTTGCGATCGGTGCGAATCTCGGTTCGACCCACGCGGCCGCCTGCCATCGATCTCACCGCCTGAATCCAGAATTGATTGAATCGCAGTTCGTCCTGACGCAAGCGCCAACGCCAGGTATCATCGAAGCCGATAAAGAGCACACGCCCCGCGCCGACGAACTGTTGCAATATGAGAGGGTGATTCTCCTCGCGCGAATTCGATCCTGGAGCGGTGAGTGCGGGCACATCGGGATGAACCGCAAGCACCTCCGCGGACAACTTGCGGCGATAGCCCTTGGCGTACCACATAAGTTGGGGCAGTCTGTTCCAGATCTCCACGCTTTCCGGTTCGTCAGTGGTAAATCGAAACATCGGGTGACTTTGGCCGGAGGAAGTCAGCTTCGGCCGATAGGCGGAATTCGCAACTTCCGGTGGAAGGCCCTCCACGATCACCGGCATGATGTCCGCCAACGGAGTGTCCCGATAGGCGTGTGGCGATGACTGCTCTCCTGCCAGCATGATCAATCCGCCGCCGTGGTCTTTCACATACTTGACCAGTGATGACAACACGACCTCGGATTTGGTCAACTGTTTCGGTGCGACGTCGCCGAGGATTACCACGTCGTATTTTTTCAACTCCTCGAATGTCGGAAACCGATTGATGGACGTCTTGTCTTGCTTCGGGTGCTCGGGATCGGCACTCAACAAAAACGCATCCACATCAATGGATTTGTTGCCCCGAACCGCTTCGGATTCGCGTTCGAACAAGGCCTTTACAAAACGGTAGTCGTAACGAGGATAGCCCTCGACGAGGAGAACTCGCATTCGCTTGGCGTCGGCGACGAAGACGCGATGTTCCAAGCGGTCGTTTCCAGGCTCGACATCGTTCGGCACGCGGGCCGATTTCGGAAACTCGATAACGAACGTCTTTTCACCGGCATCCTTGGGCTGATGCACGAATCGCACCTTCACGGGTTTTCCAAAAGAATCCAGGCGCACATTTTCGCGGGCCAATTCAACGGGCACTCCGTTTCGAATCTCGGATAGCGTCACGGGGACGACGTCCGGCATGCCAGGCCCCTGGGCGGAGACGCGGGCTTCTATAACCAGGCGATCGTTCACATGCACGACATCCTCGGCACGCAGGTCCCTCAGGATCAAATCCGGCGGCTCGGCCGCATCGCCAACTCCCACAAAAAACAGGGGAACTCCCGCTCGGGAAGCCGTCCGTGCGGCCGATGGAATGTCCTCGCCACGAGTGGTCACGCCATCCGTGAACAGGACGATCGCGTTCAACGAGCCGCCCCGAAACGTCTTCAGAATGCTCTCGATTCCCGTGCCGAGTTGGCTCGACTCGCCGGTGGGCATGACGTCCATGAGTTCGTCGAGCAATCGCTGACATTGCTCCGGGTCATTGAGATCGGTCATCCGCGTCGTTTGACCCGAGACGCGATAAATGTGAACTCGCATTTGTCGACGTTGGATGAGCGTCTTGAGCCATTCGCCCGAGCCGCTTGCCAGCATGGCCTTGATGAGATTCAGCCGATGCGGTGTCTTCAAGTCCGTAAGCCGGGCATCGAGTCGAACTAAATCCTCGCGTTGCTTCACGTTGTTGGGCGAGTCCGGAGTCTTGGCAATGTCCTGAAGGATTTCGACTTTTTGTTCCTCGATCGCTCGAATCTTCGGCTTCGCGATGTCATTCCATTTCGCCGCAAGTTCTTCGGCATGGCGACGGATAATGGGGTCTTGAAACGTGTCCACCACTCCCATGCTCGCGGAGTCGTCGATCGCGACAACCACGTCTGGCCAACCTTCGCGCTCGAAAGCCAACTTCACTTGCGGAAGCAAGACGATCAAGGCCAGCACGAGCAAACCGAATCGCAAAATTCCCAATCGAATGAGCGGATTGCGCCACATCGAGACCGGCCCGGCGGAATTCGGACCGGGTCGTTCCAGGCGATACATTCGCCAAACAAAGATGCCTGCGGTTGCAATGAGTCCCGACAGCAGCCAGCGATCGGAACCGGAATCCCCCGTGAGATAGGCGAGCGACTCCAGCCTCCAGCGTGTCCCTTCGCCGGGAGCTGCCTCTGGAACGTTGAGCGATTGCTCGATCGATCGTCGAAGCGAAGCTGGCAAAAAACCCAGGAATTCTCCGGAAATCGCGGCATGGGCCACGATGCCCGTGAGCACGAGACAGGCGAGTGCCGGGATGGCCCAGAGCGGCGTCAGCCAGCGCGAAGCCTTCACACGCATCGGGTCTGAGGCCTGTCCAACACGGGCGGAACCAAAGCGCCACGCCAGGATCATCTCCAGAAGCATTAAGCCAACGACAATCAGGAGCATGATCTTCGCGACGGCCGGCCCACGCGGTTCGCTGGGTATCAGCAAGCCACCATCGCCGAACGTCTCCGTGGATGCTCGACTTTGAACTTCCGACAAATCGCCCACGACTTGAATATTTGCATCGGGTGAAGCGGTCTTGAAATCCGAGGCGGTGAGCCGTCGCAGATCGCTTTCTGAACCACCGGTCGGTGAGAGCACAGGCACGTTCACGGCAAATACCGAATCGTGCTGGCCATTGATGCTCACGCGATACACACCAGCCTGGTCCGCGACTGGCAACCGAACGAGCCCGGCTTCGTCCTGGGTTGCAACCGGTAACGTGGCCACAGTCGAGCCGTCTTCTCGAACGATGGCCGCGGAGAGGCCAACGAAGTTGCCGGGGACGTATTCTTCGATCGACTCGCCTGCAAGAAGAGTCTGTCGCGTGGCTCCCGAGACTGAGAATCGCAGTAATTCCTGGATGAACGGAGCGAATGAGAGGGTCCGCGGCCACTCGTTCCAATCGGCGTTCAGGCTGCTGGCGAACACGATTACCCGGCCACGATGGCGAGGCCATTCGATCACGGCCGGATCGAGACGCTCGGCTTTTCCATTCCGATTCGAAGGAAGGAACGAGAACAGACGCCGCGCGGGCCCATTCGCGGGGACATCGAGTTGAATGTATCTTCCGAAGTATGGCGTCGTGAAACTCGATCGCTCCGACTCGGAGCGGAACGCGCTCAGTGGCGGCAGTTTGAATGCTTCTTCGTCCGCCACGAGCGAGAAATGCTGGCCATTCTCGGCCCGGCGGACGCCGACGAGCGGCCCGGGCAAGAGGCCCTTGCCATCGTTGTACAAGACCCGATTGTACGTATCGACATTCTTCGCCGCGTTCGGACCGAGGCCAATGACGACGCTCCCGCCACGTTTGAGGTGGGCTTCCAGACGTCCGGCTTCATTGCTGCCGATCGTCGGCACATCGCAGAGAAACACAACCTCGATTGGTGCGTCTTTGCGGAAGAGATCACCGAGTCCCGCGTCTTGAAACTCACGCGGATTCAGCACGCGTACATCGGCCGGGCTTTCGGGGGAACGCTCACCTTCGGGAAATGGATTCAGGGCTTTTGTCAAGAAACCACTCGCACGATCCAGCGGCTCCGAGGATGGTTTGCCGTTTACGACCATCACGGGAATCGTGTCACGGACGGTCAAGGCAAGCCAGCGGGTATCGTCGAGCCGAAGGGCATCTTCCCCGACACGAACCTGCAAGACATATTGGCCGGGTTCCCGAAATCGATTTTGTTTCTCCAGAACAAAGTTCACACTGACTGCTGAATACGCCGGAACATTCACGAGTCGCTGGGCCAACTCCGTGGGTGCATGGCGATCGCCTGCCTTGCTCACAAGCAGTGTGACCGGAACATCTTCCCGGGCCGTTCGTCCGTGGTTGTGAACGACAGCCGAGACCGCGAGATCCATCTGCACCAGTGGCAATGGATCGCCAATCGACAACGAGGTGATGGCCAGATTGTCCACGTCCTTGCCCGCCACATCGATC